>Ga0075423_10003743_pt1 | contig 14032 bp, 11 predicted proteins | sample SoiMethybrSBSTD2_FD_80114 | JGI IMG/M metagenome (GOLD analysis project Ga0075423, IMG submission 80114) | Bulk soil microbial communities from a Populus tree surrounding site in Tennessee, USA - Soil MetaG P. TD hybrid SBSTD2 | ecosystem: Environmental > Terrestrial > Soil > Tree plantation...
ACGTACAGGGGCCCCTGGTGACCTACCGCCTCGGCGCGACGTGGCCCACCCTCCAGCAGGTCCTCATCCAGGTCCCGAGGCTTCAGGCCTTCGAACGCGAAGCGCTCCTGAAGGAGACGGAGAAATCCATCAACTTCCACGTCTTCAACATCCAGCAGAAAATGCGGCCCGCCCAGGGAGTCCTGATCAACGTCCTCGTCGACCGCATCGGCCACGACCCGGGCATCACCGACGTCCGGATCGAGGTGCTGGGATCGGGCCCCGACCCGGCCGCGGCGTTCGGATTGAGCCGGATGTCCCTCGTCCGCCTCGTCCGGACTCCGACAACCGTCGAGGTCCTGGTGTGGGTCCGCGCGGTGTGAAATTCGGTCCGGGCCGGCGACAGAACGCCAACCTGCGCCGACCGCGACCGTCCAATAGTTCATGAGCCTTGCGATGCGTCACCTCGGGATCGCCGGCGCCCTCGTCGCGGGTCTCCTCGCGGCGGTGCAGGACCCGCCCTCCGACGAGAAAATCAAGGGCTGGATCGAGCAGCTCGCCGCCCCGTACGAATCCGACCGCCTGGAGGCGCGCAAGGCGCTCGAGGCGGCCGGGGAGAAGGCCGAGAAACTCCTCGTCGATGCGCTCGATCACGCCGACCATCGCGTCCGGAAGGGATGCCTCGAACTGCTCACCGGAATCGGCGCGGCGTCGGGGGTTTCCAAGGCCTGCGACATCTTCCGGTCCAAGACGGAGGACCGCACCGTCCGCAACGCGGCGTTCGAGTACCTGAAGAAGAATCCCGCGAAGGCCGAGGACCTTTTCATCGAATCGCTCGATCACTCCGAGGAAGCGTTCCGCCTGGGCGCGATCGAAACGCTCACCGCCCTGAAGAGCGTCAAGTGCCTCGACAAGGCGGCGGCCCTGTACGACAAGGAGCAGGTCAAGGCGATCAAGGACCGGATCTTCGCCCTCTTCCAGGCCGCGGGGGAGCCGGCCCGGCCGCACCTCTTCAAGTTTCTCGCGAACGCCGACGTCGGCGTCCGGTACGACGCGCTGCGCGCGCTCAACGCGATGGAGACTCCGGCCGAGGACCTGGTGGAGCCGGTCGCCAAGCTGCTGAAGCTGGAAGTCACCCAGGGGATCCTCGACGAGGCATTCGGAGTCTACGCCCGGGCCGGCGCGAAAGCCGAGCCCCATCTCATCGAGGGTCTGCGGTCTCCCTCGGAAGCGGTCCGGAGGAAGGCGCTCGAGGCGGTCGCGGCGACGCGGACGGCGCGCGCCCTCGACGCCGTCGCCGATCTCTTCCAGCGCGAACCGGCGGACGATCTGCGGTTGCAGGCCCTGGCCTATCTCATCGACCAGGGCGCCAAGGCCGAGGCGCCGCTCATCCGGGCGCTCGACAGTCCGAATCCCAAGGTGCGCATCGCGGCGATCCCGGCCCTCGGAAAAATCCGGAGCGAGAAAGTCTACGACCGCCTCGCGGAGCTCTACCGGAACGACAAGAGCGTCGATGTCCGGAAGGTCTGCTTCGAGTACCTCGAGACGGTGGGTCTCCGGGCGGAGGCGGAGCTGATCCAGGCGCTGAAGGACGAGGACCTGGGAATCCGGCGGCGCGCCATCCGCGCGCTGGGACTCGCGCAATCGGAGAAAGCCATCGGCCCCCTGGCGGATCTCCTGCAGGACATCAAGCCCGAGATCCAGCTCTCCGCGCGCGAGGCGCTGGCCGCGATCGGCCCCAAGGCCGTCGAATTCCTCAAGGAAGGGGTCGGCGCGAAGCGCGTGCGGGAAAAGGACGCGAACGAGGTGATCGGGATATACCACCAGATCGCCGTGGAGAAGATCCTCGACGGGATGATCTCCGAGGACGGATCGACCGGCACGTACCCCGGCCAGTTCGCGGAGCTGGACCGCTTCGGCCGCGACCGGTGCCTCCCTGTGCTGTGGAAGGTCATCACGGATCCGGAATATATGCTGCGCTACCGCGAGCCCGGCTCGCTCCCGATGCGCTACACGACGTACCTCCAGTGCCTCGCCATCCTCGCGCTGGGCGACCTGGGAGACGCGGCGGTGCTCAAGAGACTGCAGGGGCTGTCGTTCCCGGCCGGGGAGGACCGCCATCGCGAGCACCTCGTGGCGCTCTTCAAGCTGGGGGACAAGCCGCCGCTCGAGACGTTCGTCGCCCAGGAGTTGAAGGAAGGCCGCGCGCTGCTCGGCGGGGACGACCGCCCCTCGGGTTATCGCAAGCTGCTCAACGCCGCCCTGTTCCAGGCGCGCGCGGGGATGAAGCCCGGGGCGCTCACGACGTATGGGGAACTCGTCGCGGCGATCGAGCGGTTCAAGGACCAGGCGGAGTTCCAGGACTATCCCTACGCCCTCTACAACATCGCCTGCATCCACGCCGGGACCGGGCGAAAGGCGGAGGCGGTGGCCGCGCTCGGCCGCGCGGTCGAGGCGGGATTCCGCGACTTCGACTGGATCCTCCGGGACAAGGACCTGGATCCGATCCGGGACGAGGAAGGCTACCGGAAGATTCTCGCGGGTTACGAAAAGCCGTCGAAGTCCGGCCGCTGATCAACTCCCGAGGCCCCACGTCTTCGTGCCCTTCAGCTGGATCCAGCACGCCGCCTCGAGAATGGCGCGGCAGGCGGGGCAGTAGTACAGCACCTCCATCGTCCCGTCGGCGTGCGACCGGCTCATGCGGTTGACTTTCTCCCACGGGAGCGGCGCGGCGCAATGGGGGCAGAGTCCGAGGTCGGGCCGGCCCGGGGTGGAGACGGGCGTGCAGTCGACGCACAGGTCGCCGGGTCCGGGGAAGGGATCGCCGCAATTCACGCAGGCGCGTCCGCCGGCCTCGAGGGGCATGGGCCCATGATAGCGCCGCGGCGCGGGGGCCTGTTAGACTCTGGAAATGAACGACGCGAACCGGATCCGCTCCATCAAGCGGGTCCTCGTGCTCATCCTCCTGCTCAATTTCCTCGTGGCGGGCGCGAAGGGAATCGTGGGCTGGTTCAGCCATTCGCTGAGCGTCTCGGCCGACGCGTTCCATTCGCTCCTCGACGGCGCGAGCAACGTGGTGGGGCTGATCGCCATCACGATCGCCGCGGCGGAGCCCGACTCCGACCACCCGTACGGCCACCGGAAATTCGAGGTGCTCGGGGCGCTCGGCATCGGCGTCCTGCTCGCGGGGGCGTCGTGGAACATCCTCACCGAGGCGTGGGCCCGCTTCCACCAGGAGCGCGAGATCGAGGCGCACTGGCCGTCGTACGCGGTGATGGCGGCGACGATGGCGATCAACATCGCGGTCGCGGTCTACGAGCGGCGGCGGGGACGGGAGCTCCAGAGCGAGGTGCTCATGGCCGATTCGGCCCACACGCGGTCGGACGTCTTCGCCACGGCGGGGGTCATCGCCTCGCTCCTCTTCGCGAGGATCGGGGTCCCGTGGGTCGACATGGTCGTCGCGATCGCGATCGCGGCGCTCATCGCGTGGGCGGCGGTCCGGGTGGCTCTTTCCGGAGCTTCGGTGCTCGCGGACCGGGCCGTCCTGGATCCCGTCGAAGTGCAGAAGGTGGCGCGCACGGTCGAGGGGGTCATCGACTGTCACGAGGTGCGGACGCGGGGAACGCGGGACGCCATCTTCGCCGACCTGCGGATTCACCTTCCTCCGGACCTCTCCCTGGTCAAGGCTCACGAAATCGGCCATCTCGTCGAGCGGAGACTCAAGGATGCCTATCCCGGCCTGCGCGACATCGTGGTGCACGTCGAGCCGCATGAGCACGATCCGAGCATGTGAGCCGGTCGGCCGCGAGACTTCCAGTTTCCCCCCACAGGATCAAAGTTCACCGCGTTAGATAGTAGATATGGCGCGCACCTTGTCGCTCCTGGCCGCGGCCGCGCTCATGGCGCCGATGGCTCCGCCCTGGATGAAGTTCGATGACGCCCGCGCCATGGCGGCCTCCTCGGACAAGCTCGTCGCGGTGTACGCGACCATCGGGGCCAACGGCATGCGCGACGTCGACAATTCGGATGCGGCGAATGACGCGCTCGCGTCGAAGGCGGTGGTCGCGCGGTATGGCGAGTTTTTCTGGGTTAACGCGGCGGACGTCCCGACGGCGAAGCGCGTGGACGCGCCCTCCAACGGCGCCAACCTCATCTTCGTCGATCCCGACGGAGTGAGCCTCGGGGCCTGGCCCGTCCAATCCGGAGGCGAAAAGGCGATCCTTGCCGCCCTGGACGAGGCGAAGGCGAAATACAAGTCGAAGCCCGTCTCCTGGAGCCCCAAGGAGCCGGAACCGGTGACGGATCCCTTCAAGCGGAAGCTGATCGTCTACGCGTTCCTCGACGGCAAGGAGGCTTCGCAGAAGGTGGAGAAGGCCCTGGAGCATGCGTGGGTCGCGAAGGACCACGGGCGGATGGCCTTCATGCAGGTGGACGACCTGGCCTCCCCGCTCGCGAAGCGATTCAAGGTCACGTCGTTCCCGACGCTGATTTTCTACGACCCCTCGATGAAGGAGGGGAAGGAAGTGATCGATCGCCGGTCGGGGGAGACGAACGCGCGCCAGGTCCGCGTGCCGATCCGGAAGTTCCTCGACAAGGTGAAGAAGGACTTGACCGAAGGTAAGTGAGCTTCAAGCTTCGAGCTTCGAGCTTCAAGCTCGCGACGGCATTCCAGGTAGGGGTACCTCATCCGCAAGACGGCCTCTGGCTCGAAGCTTGAAGCTCGAAGCTTGAAGCTCCCTATCCGTTCTTGCGCTCCCACTCGTACGGAATCCCCGGATCATTCCAAGGGCGGCGGAACTCGTCCGGGCCGGCGTGATTGTAGGGCTCGGTCGCGACGTTGATGATGATCGCCTCTTCGGCGCTCACGCACTTGAAGCCGTGCCACACGAGCGCCGGGACCTGCACGCAGATCGGACTCCGGATCCCCAGGAAGAACTCGTTCACAGCGCCCTTCGTGGCCGAGCCGGCGCGGTCGTCAAAGAGCACGAGCTTGATCTGTCCCTGCACGCACGCGAAGTTGTCGACCTGCTTCTTGTGGTAGTGCCACCCCTTCACCACGCCGGGGTAGGCGGTCGTCATGTACACCTGTCCGAAGCTGATAAAGGCGGGATCGTCGCGTCGGACCAGTTCCATCAGGTGCCCGCGCTCGTCGGCGATGGGCTTGAGCGGCTTGACCTTCACGCCATCGATCATAGGGGTTGGCATGGCGCGGACGATATCACGTACGGAGCTCGTGCGTCCAGTGACAGGCGGCGAGGGATGAGGCCTAATAGTCGAGGCAGATCGGCGTCCGATGCTCCAGGCTGGCCCGCGCGAAGCCCTCCATGAGCAGCCATCCGGTATAGACTCCCGCGAGCTCCGGCGGTTCGTCGCCGTGATCGGGCAAGTTGAACGCGGGAACCGCCCACCTCGCCTGAATTCCGAGAGATACGTTGATCTCCATGAGCTCTTCCAAAAGGCGGACGGACGATCCCACCCGCGTGGTCCTCAAGTCCTCGAAAAGTTGATCTGCTTGAGTCGGATCCTCGAAAGCCTGAGGCGGATCGAACGCCACCGGCACCCACATCACCGCCGAGCCGCACAGGTGAGGGAATCGTTGCGATTCGAGCTTGAGCTCCCGTCGGCGCTCATTCACGGCATCGAGGAGAGATACCTTCTCGCCATTATCCTTCACGTAGGCATCGACCTTGCGGAACGCATCCGGGAATTCCAAGCGATAGGCGTACGAGGTGAGTGCCGCAAGGGTCCCATGGAAGATCTGGTGACCGACGACCATGTCCCCATCCTCATTCCATTCCATTTTCAGGCCGGTGCCCCGATGAAGCATGAGTTGCAGCCATCGCACGTAGGCCAGTCCCTCGCGCCGGTGGCGGGATCGGAGCCACTGGATAAACTTGCGCCTCAGCGCCCAGAGTCCCGAACGCAATTGAAAACGCCCCCATAGGGATCCGGACGGCGTCAATCGCTCGCTTCCGTCAGGTCCCACCCGTGCAGTAGGGATGTTCTCCATCTTGAGATGACGAATCATGCTCTCGACGGCGGATTCGTAGTTTCCCACGATGTAGGCGGAAATCGGTATGACGTAGCCGCTCATGCCCATCTGAAAGTCCCCGGCGGGTCAGAGCTTTCGTCGGGCCAGGATGCGGTCGATCGTGTCCACGACCTTCGCGGCGGAGGAGGGGCGCGCGGCCGCCGTGGGGGCCAGGAGGAGTTGCACGAAAATGGCGAGGGCGTCGTCGACGGAGGGCCGGACCTCCTGGATCGGGACGGGCATGCATCCGGAAGCGACGGACTGCGCGACGATGTTGCTGTCCGAGCCCGGGTGGGGCCGGAGCCCCGTGAGCATCTCGTACAGCACCACGCCGAGCGAGTAGATGTCGCACCGGGCGTCCGCCTTCTCGCCGCGGAGCCGCTCCGGGGCGGAGTACTGGAGCGTCCCGATGAACTCGTCCGCCCGGGTGATGGGCGTGTGTTCCTCGACGGCGGGCTTCAGGAGGCCGAAGTCGAGGAGCTTCACGCGGTCCTTGTCGTCCACGATGACGTTGGAGGGCTTGATGTCGCGGTGGAGAAGCCCCATGCCGTGGGCGTGCATGAGTCCCGCCGCGATCTGTCGCGCGAGACGGAGGGAGCGGACCGGATCGATCGCCCCCTCGTCGCGGAGGATGATGTCGAGCGGGCGGCCGTGGACGCGCTCCATGGCGATGTACACCCGGCCCCTCGCCTTGCCCGCGTCGAAGACCTTCATGAGATTCGGGTGGTCGAGCCTTCCGGCCGACGTGGCCTCGCGCGTGAATCGGGCGATATAGTCGGCGTTGTACGCGTGGTCCGGGTGGAGGATCTTGATCGCGACCGGACGGTTGTGCTCGAGGTCCTGGGCCGCGTAGACCGAACCGCCGCCGCCGCGTCCGAGCATCTCGCCGATCTCGTAGGGCCCGAGTCGCGGCCGGCCTCCGCCCCGGAGGCGCTCGCCTTCCAGGACCGCCTCCTTGAGCCGCGTCAGGATTTCCTCGTCCTCGGCGGTGGTGGCCAGGACGTCGTACGCATCCGCCCGCCGCGCCCGCAGGATCCCGTGCAGGTCCTGGGAATCTTCGAAGGCGAGCACCGGCAGGGGCCACAGGTTCATGAGGCGGCCGACGAGGAGGGCGCTGAGACGGCCTCCGCGCCAGAAGAGCAGGGCCGCCTTCGGCTCGTTGCGGCGGACGGCGTCGGTGACGCCCTCGAACTGCGCCTCGATCACGGGCTCGAAGCCGGCGCGGCCGGTGAGGGAGCGGAGGCGCTCGCAGGCGACGGCCTCGTCGGAGACAACCATGACCCGGGGAGGACCTGTCATCGGGCTTTAAGTATATCCCGCGGGCGGCTACCGGACGCGGACGAGGTGCGGGTGGAAATCCTGGAGGGCGCGGACCTCGAGCTGGCGCTTGAGGAGCGCCTCGATGCCGCTGACGGCGGCCTGGGCCGCGGCGATCGACGTGATGACGTGGATCCCGTGCGAGACGGCGAAGGCGCGGATCTGGCCCTCGTCGGTCTTGGCCCCCTTGCCGCTCGGGGTGTTGATGATGAGGTCGAGCTCCTTGTTGATGATCAGGTCGACCGCGTTGGGCCGGCCCTCCTTGATCTTGAAGATCGGGCGCACCTGGACTCCGTTGCGCTCGAGGGCGCGCGCGGTGCCGGCCGTCGCGACGAGCGTGAAGCCCATCATCTCGAGCCGCTTGGCGATCTGGATCAGGTCGCGCTTGTCGTGGTCCTTCACGCTCAGGAAGATCGTCCCGGACGTCGGGAGGCGGTGGCCCGCGCCCATCTGGGCCTTCGCGTAGGCGCGGCCGAAGTCGAGGTCGATCCCCATGACCTCGCCCGTCGACTTCATCTCCGGCCCGAGGATGATGTCGGTCCCCGCGAACTTGCGGAAGGGGAAGACCGACTCCTTGACGCTCGTGTGGCGCGGCTCGATCTCGCGCTTCAGCCCGAGGTCGCGCAGCTTCTCGCCGACCATGAGGCGGGCCGCGATCTTCGCGAGGGGGATGCCGATCGCCTTCGCGACGAAGGGGACGGTCCGCGACGCCCGCGGGTTCACCTCGAGCACGTACGGCGTCTCCGCCTTGACCGCGAACTGGACGTTCATCAGTCCGCGGACGTTGAGTTCCTTCGCGAGGGCGACGGTGGCGCGGCGGATGCGCTCGAGCTGGGCGTCGGAGAGCGTGTGGGGCGGGATCGCCATGGCGCTGTCGCCCGAGTGGACGCCCGCCATCTCGATGTGCTCGAGGATCCCGCCGATGAAGACCTCCTCGCCGTCGCACAGGGCGTCGACGTCGACCTCGATCGCGTCCTCGATGAACTTGTCCACGAGGACGGGATGGTCCGGGTTGACGTCGGTCGCCTCCTGCATGAAGCGCTGGAGCATGTCGTCGTCGTAGCAGATCGCCATGGCCCGGCCGCCGAGGACGTAGCTCGGGCGGACGAGGACCGGGTACCCGAGGGCGGCGGCGATCCGGCGCGCCATGCCGAACTCCGAGGCGATGCCGCTCGGGGGCTGGGTGAGCCCGAGCTTGTTGATCACCCCGACGAACTTCTCGCGGTCCTCCGCGCGCTCGATCGACTCGATCGGCGTCCCGAGGATGCGCACCCCGGCGTTCACGAGCGACCGGGCGAGGTTGAGCGGCGTCTGCCCGCCGAGCTGGACGATGACGCCCTCGGGCTTCATCGTCTCCCAGATGTTGAGGACATCCTCCTCGGTCAGCGGGTCGAAGAAGAGCATGTCGCTGATGTCGTAGTCCGTCGAGACCGTTTCCGGGTTGGAGTTCACCATGATGACCTCGTAGCCCATCTCGCGGAGGGCGAACGAGGCGTGGACGCAGCAGTAGTCGAACTCGATCCCCTGGCCGATCCGGTTCGGGCCGCCGCCGAGGATCATGATTTTCTTCTTGTCGGTCTCGCGGTGCTCGCTCTCGCGCTCGTACGTCGCATAGTAGTAGGGCGTGGCGGCCTCGAATTCCGCGGCGCAGGTGTCGACGAGCTTGAAGGCGGGCCGGATGTCGAGCTCGAGCCGGCGCTTGCGGACGTCCGCGGCGGTCGTCCGAAAGAGGACGGCGAGCTGGCGGTCGGAGAACCCGAGGCGCTTCGCCTTCCCCAGGAGCGCCGGGGGGAGCTTGTCGAGCGCGCCCAGGCGGCCGAGCTCGTCCTCGAGCGCCACGATCTGGCGGACCTCCTCGAGGAACCAGGGATCGATCCGGCTGAGGCCGGCGACCTCCTCGACCGTCATGCCGAGCTTGAAGGCGTAGCGGATGTAGTAGAGCCGCTCGACGTTCGGGGTCACGAGCTTTTCCGAAACCTGTTCGCGGGTCGGGCGCGAGCCGTTGAGCATCCGGTCGCGCCGGTCCAGCCCGAGGCCGCTCCGGTCCTGCTCGAGGGAGCGGATCGACTTCTGGAGCGCCTCCTTGAACGTCCGGCCGATGGACATCGTCTCGCCCACGCTCTTCATCTGGATCGTCAGGGTCGCGTCGGCCTCGGGGAACTTCTCGAACGTCCACCGGGGCGTCTTGACGACGACGTAGTCGATCGTGGGCTCGAACGACGCGGGGGTCTTCTTCGTGATGTCGTTGGGGATCTCGTCGAGCGTGTACCCGACGGCGAGTTTCGCGGAGATCTTCGCGATCGGGAACCCGGTCGCCTTCGAGGCGAGGGCGGAGCTCCGCGAGACGCGGGGATTCATCTCGATGACCACCATGCGCCCGTTCTTGGGGTCGATGGCGAACTGGATGTTGGAGCCGCCGCACTCGATCCCGATCTCGCGCATGATGAGGACGGACGCGTCGCGCATCGCCTGATACTCGCGGTCGGTCAGGGTCTGGGCGGGGGCGACGGTGATCGAGTCTCCGGTGTGGACGCCCATCGGGTCGAAGTTCTCGATCGAGCAGACGATGACGACGTTGTCCTTCTTGTCGCGCATCAACTCGAGCTCGTACTCCTTCCACCCGAAGACCGACTCTTCGATGAGCACGGTGTGGATCATCGACTGCTCGATGCCCGACTGGACGATCTTCTCGAACTCCTCGGTGTTGTAGGCCATGCCGCCGCCCGTGCCGCCGAGCGTGAAGCTCGGCCGGATGACGAGGGGCAGTCCGAGCTCCTCGCGGATCGCGTGCGCCTCCGCGAGCGTCTTCGCCTCGCCCGACCGCGGGAGGTCGAGGCCGATCTTCTTCATGGCCTTCTTGAAGAGCTCGCGGTCCTCGGCCTTCTTGATCGAGTGGGCGTTGGCGCCGATCATCTCGACGCCGTGCTTCTTCAGGACGCCGAGGTCGTGCACGGCGATCGCGGTGTTGAGGCCGGTCTGGCCGCCGAGCGTGGGGAGGATGGCGTCCGGCTTCTCGCGCTCGATGATCTTCTCGACGATCTCCGGGGTGACGGGCTCGATGTACGTCCGGTCCGCCATGTCGGGATCGGTCATGATCGTGGCCGGGTTGGAATTGACGAGGACGACCTGGTAGCCCTCCTCGCGGAGGGCCTTGCATGCCTGGGTGCCCGAATAATCGAATTCGCAGGCCTGCCCGATCACGATCGGGCCCGACCCGATCAGGAGAATCTTGTGGAGGTCGTCACGCCGAGGCATCGGGAAGTCCTGGGTCCTGGGTCCTGGGTCGCGGGTCGTGGGGGGGTCCGCCTTCGCGGCGGATGCCGCTTCGGCGGGCTGAGGAATAGCGGGGGCGCGGTGCTGAAAACCACGCGCGCGTCGTCATCCACGTCCCCCGGAGTCGGCGTAGGTTAACAGCGACGTCGCGGAGAGTCCAGCGTCGCGAGTCGATGGTCGAGGGTCGCCGAAAGATGTCGAGGGTCATCGGTCGCGAGTGACGGGTCGCTCGAAGCCCCGGGTCTCGAGCCAGGTTCCCAGGGGACTCGCAATTTCTTTCTTCGACTCTCGACCCTGGACGCTCGACTCGAGACTGGGGCCGTTCAAGCCCACAACCAGCGCCAGATTTCGCGCGGCGTCGGCCGCTTGCCGTACAGCAGGAGGCCCACGCGGTAGATCTTCGCGCTGAAGCGCAGCCCAAGGTATGTCCAGAGGCCGAGCCACGCCATCGTCGCCAGGATCTCCCATGTCGGCGTACCCACCGGATCGACGGCGTACCGGGCCATCATCGTCACGGGCGCCGTCAGCGGGATGGCCGTCAGCACGCGCGCCGTCACTCCCTGCGGCTCCGACAGGACGATGAACCAGAGCATCGCCGGCGCGGCCATGGTGAGGTTGAGCACCCACGTGTACTGCATCGCCTCGCGCTGGTTGGTGCCGAGCGAGCCGATCCCGAGCAGGAGGCTGCCGTACAGCAGCGACCCGAAGAGGAAGAAGATCGCGCAGAAGAGGAAGAGGCCCGGGTTGAGCGCGAACGAAACGGCGGACATGACGACGGTCGAAACGCCGAGGACCGACCAGATCAGGACCTGGAGCAGGCCCGCCGCGCCGAGGCCGATCAGCTTGCCCGCCATGAGCTGGCCCGGGGTCACGGAGGAGATGACCATCTCGAGGACGCGATTCTCCTTCTCGTCGGCCATCCCCTGGATGAGGTAGCCGCCGACGACCGAGATGGAAAGGAAGAGGAGGAGGAGGAAGAAGGCGGCGGTGCCGAGACGCCGGTAGTAATCCTCCGGGCGCTCCGTCGCCTGGGGCCCGGACGCGTCCGGAAGGATGAACTGGATGGCGATGGCCCAGCTGTCCGCGGGATGGCGCGCGCGGGCCACGCGCTCCTCCGCCGTGCCGGCGAGGACACGGCGCACCAGCCAGTCGACGAATACCTGGGGCACGTACGTCTCGCCGATCGACGTGATCGAGGGCCGTCGGCTGGTCAGCACTTCGATCTTCCCGGACTTCACGTAATCCTCGGGAATGATGATGAGGATGACCACGCCGTCCGCCGCCATCCTGGCGCGGCCCGTGGTCGCGTCGTCGTACCATCTCCAGTCGGTGCCCTGCGGATGTTCCGCGGCGGCGAGGCCGCTCCGGTCGACGTATCCGAGGCGCGCCCCCTGGATGCCGGCGTACTCCTCCTTCGTCGATTTCACGTTCAGGAGGAGGATGCCGCCCATCAGCAAACCCATGAGCAGGGGAAGGCCGACGGTCACGATGAGGAACCCGATGCGGCGCACGGTGGTGACGAATTCGTGGCGCGCGACGACGAGGACCTTTCTCACGGCGCGGCCCCCGTCGTTTTCAGGAAGATCTCCTCGAGCGAAGGGAGCGCGCGTTCGAAGTGACGGATCGACCGGCCTTCCGCGACGAGCGCGGCGAGCAGTTTCTCCGGAGCCACGCGGAGCGCGAGCCGGGTAAGCCCGTTCTTCGCCGGCGTCGCCCGCTCCACCTCGGGGCGGCCCTCCAGCGGGGCGTCGGTCTCGATGAGCACGGTGCTGTCGGCGTGGCGCTCCTGGACGTCGCGGACCTTTCCGGCGAGGACCTCGCGGCCTTCGTGGATGAGGAGGATGCGCGAGCAGAGCGCCTCCACCTGGTCCATGAGGTGGGTGGAGAGGATCACCGCGGCGCCGCGCGCGGCCGTCTCCTTCAGGAGGTCGATGACGAGCGCCCGGTTCGCCGGATCGAGTCCGATGAAGGGCTCGTCGAGGATCACGAGCGCGGGCTCGTGCAGGAGCACGGCGGCGATCTGGACCTTCTGCTGCATCCCGCGGGAGAGCTCGCGCATCTTCTTGTGGCGCGTCTCGAGGAGCCCCACGCGGTCGAGGTACTCGTCGGCGCGCCGCCGCGCGACGTGGTGGGGGAGCCCCTTCAGCTCGCCGAGGAAGACCAGGATGTCCGCCACGCGCTGCTTCTGGTAGAGGCCGCGCTCCTCGGGCAGGTAGGCGAGGCGGTCCTTCACGCCGGTCGTGACGGGGACGCCGAGGGCGCGGATCGAGCCCTCGTCGGGGCGGATGATGTCCATGATCATCCGGATGAGGGTGGTCTTGCCGGCGCCGTTGGGTCCGAGGAGGCCGAAGATCTCGCCGGGCTCGACCGAGAAGGAGACGCCGTCGGAGGCGCGCCGGAGTCCGTAGTTCTTGACGACGCGGTCGACTTCGAGTGAGGGCATCGTCGCCGCCGGGACTACTTCTCCATCTCGGCGAAGCTCTTCACGATCCTGCCGACGAGCCCGTACTCCTTCGCCTGGGCGGGGGAGAGCCAGAAGTCGCGGTCGGCGTCCTTGGTGACCTGCTCCATGGTCCTGGCCGTCTCCTGGCCGACGATCGCGTTGTACCGCTCGCGGAGCTTGATGATCTCCTCGGCGTTGATGGCGACGTCGGAGGCGGAGCCCTGGACCATGCTCGAGGGCTGGTGGAGCAGGAAGCGCGCGTTGGGGAGCGAGAAGCGGCGCTCCTTCGGGACGGCGAGGAAGGGGAGGACCGCGGCGCTGGCGCACATGCCGGTGACGATCGTGCGGACCGGGGGCTTCACGAAGCGGATGAAATCGTAGATCGCGAACCCGCTGTCCGCCTGGCCGCCGGGCGAGTTGATGTAGATCGTGATCGGGTTCTTGTCGTCGTCCTGCTGCAGCATGAGGAGCGACGTCTGGATGCGCCGGGACGTCTTGTCAGTGATGCCCTCGGAGAGGAAGATCGCGCGCGCCTTGAGGAGGCGCTTGAGCATGCCGCCGCCGTCGTCCTTCTCGTCCTTGTCGTTCTCTTCGGCCAGTCGGGGGTCGTGCATGGAAAGCTCCGGATTGGTGGACGCAATATAGTGGCAACCCGGTCGATCGTCAACGAGCGTGGGTTCGGGTGGGGGAGCGCCTCCCGTTCCCCGCGCCCCGTTCCCGGTTGCCGGAGTTTCGAGTGGAGCGGAGTGCAGGCGCGCGGCGGAGAGGTCCGCGGCATTGACCCGGCGCAACGCCGGAAGTAGACTTCGCACCGCCGGCAGCGATTCCGGGGGCGTAGTTCAATTGGGAGAACGCCTGGTTTGCAACCAGGAGGTTGCCGGTTCGATTCCGGTCGCCTCCACCACGGTCGGCAATCGAGGTCGGCCGCTGTTCCCCCACGTTGATCCTTGAAATTCGGGGCGTGTAGCTCAGTTGGTTAGAGCATCCGC
>Ga0075423_10003744_pt1 | contig 14032 bp, 12 predicted proteins | sample SoiMethybrSBSTD2_FD_80114 | JGI IMG/M metagenome (GOLD analysis project Ga0075423, IMG submission 80114) | Bulk soil microbial communities from a Populus tree surrounding site in Tennessee, USA - Soil MetaG P. TD hybrid SBSTD2 | ecosystem: Environmental > Terrestrial > Soil > Tree plantation...
GGCCGGGCCGGCCGCCGGAACCCCCGCTCCCACGCCGCGAGGTCGAGCTCCACCGTCTCAAGATCGGACACCAAGAGATCCGGGGGAGCCACCGCCTGCAATGTGGCGAGCGACTTGAGATGACCGTGACAGCTCGCACACGTCTCGACGGTCCGTCCCTCGACCCGCCCTTCGATGACCAGCGATCTCAGACGCTCGTGATCTCGCTCGTTGCAGTAGACGCAGGCGAGCCAGGGCCGCTGCCAGTCGGCACCGCAGCGCCCGCACCGAAGGCAACGGGTTCGCTCGAGCCCGCGCAGCTCCGCGAGCACCGGCCACGCCCCGCAGACCGGGCAATAGCCGCGACTCCACCCCGGCGGGATTTGGGCCTGCAGCTGACGGCCGCACGCCTGTAGCAGCGGCCACACGGCGAGGTTCACGACGGTCTCGAGCGCACCGGGGTCGATATGCGCGGCTCTCGCGGCCCGCCCGATAACGGCACCATCCTGCCGCGCCGCAGCGGCGGCGAGCTCGAGCACCTCGAGCTCCGCCACGCCCCCTAGTCCCACCAGTGCGCCGAGCCGCTGCAGCAGACTCCGGAGGCGCCCCGGGTCGACCCGCACCGTGCGCCCGTGGAGCAGTGGAGTGATGTCCGCAGACGACCGCGGTCCTGCGTCCGGCACCAACGGCTCCGGGGCCGGCTCAGCGTCTGCCCGGAAGGTCACACGCAACAGCCCGACCCACGGGCGCCACTCGGGCGCAGCCCGCTCGAGCGCGTCTAGTCGGGCCGCCGAGTCCTGCCCAATTGCGGCAGCGGTCCGTTGCATTTGACCTCGGTCACGCACGGAGTCTTGTAGTACGGGTCACGACGTGAAACGTTGGGAGGGAGGTGCACGAGGAAATTCTAGCAGCAGCCCGGCCACTGCGCGAGTGCGCCACAACTAAACTTCGTGGTTACTGCTCATGATTACCGGCGCGTGAAGACGGCGCGCCACGCGCGGTCCTGCGCCGTCCACGTGAAATGATCGTGGTCGACCATGGCGAGGGTAGATATCGGCGGAGGGGGCGGCTCGCCCGCACCGGGCGCAATGGAGATGGCGTAGAACGTGATGCTCGGCTGAGCATCGTCCGGGATCCCCGTGAGCAGCTCGGGCGCAGACCCGACGTTGTACACGGAGGTGCTGAAGAAGCGGTCGCTCGAAGGATCGAAGCCGACGAGTCCCTGGCCCTGCACCTGGGAGTGGTCGAGCACCTCGGTCCATTGCAGGCGCAGGTCGTCGAACAAGGCCTTTACTACCCGGATGCCCGACACGTCGGCCGTCCCGCTGAAGTTCCCCGCGAACCAGATTTCGAACTGCCACGTGCCGACCAGGGTGCCGAGGATGCCGCGGGCCGGCTGGAGGTGAGACGAGGGGCCCGCGACCGTGGCGCTGGGTCGGCCCCGGCCGTTCGTCTCCTTGGCGCCCTGGGCCGCCAGCCCCGGCGCGAACGCCGCGGCGACCGCCAGCACGCACCCGGCGACTCCTGCAGACCCACGAACCCGACCGATGCCCATGGTGTTATAGCAACCATTCATGTTATAATATGTACAGTACTATAATAACTCGACGTGTTATATATAGCAAGGAGGCGATATGCCACAGTATCGGGGCGAGAAAGTCCGCTATCGCCGTAGAGGCCTGCTGCGCCTGCGGTTGCGGCAGCTGCTGGAGGCGCAGGGTCTGTCCGCCTATGGCCTGGCCAAGTTCACCGGCCTCAGCCTGAACACCATCTACCGGCTCACCCGGCCGAGTGGGCGCTTCAGCCTGATTCGGGCCGATACGATCGAGCGCCTGTGTGGCGCGCTGCGGGTGACTCCGAGCGAGCTGTTCGAGTACAAGAGGCCCCCGGCAGCGTGATGCCGCCCCCGCTCCGTCCGCGACACGTGTGACTCTGTCCCTCATGGAGGGGCCCGTGTAGCATTTGCCGCCATGCAGGACGCGCACGCGTTCCTCACGCCCCGGACGGTCGTCCTGGCGGTGGCGGCCGTCACGACCGTGGTATTCCAGCGCCTCCGCCAGCCCGTCGTGCTGGGCTACATCATCGCCGGGTTGATCGTCGGGCCCCACGTCCCGAATCCCCCTCGTGGCCGACCCGAACGTCGTCCAGACGCTCTCCGTGCGCAACGAAAAGTCGTGATCGCCCTATATTCCCGCTCCGTGACAATTGACCTCCCTCCAGACCTCCAAGCCGCCCTGGCCCAGCGCTACGAGCTGCGTCGCGTGTTGGGACGGGGCGGGATGGCCACGGTGTATCTGGCGTACGACGGCAAGCATCGACGCGAGGTCGCCCTCAAGGTCCTGCTTCCCGGCCTCGCGGCATTTCTCGGCGTCGAGCGGTTCCTCAAGGAAATCCAGATCGCGGCCGGCCTCACCCACCCGCATATCCTGGCGCTCCACGACTCCGGCGAAGCAGGCGGGTTCCTCTACTACGTCATGCCGTACATCGAGGGCGGGTCGCTGCGCCAGCGGCTCGCGGGTGGGCGACGTCTGAGCGTCGACGACGCGCTCGCGATCGCGACGCCGGTGGCCGACGCGCTGTCGTATGCGCATCGCATGGGCATCTTTCACCGCGACATCAAGCCCGAGAACGTGCTGTTCTCACAGGGCCACCCGATCGTCGCCGACTTCGGCATCGCGAAGGCGATCAGCACCGCCGGTGGCGCGAACCTGACCCGCACGGGGTTCCCCGTCGGCACGCCCGGCTACATGAGTCCCGAGCAGGCTGCCGGCCTCACCGACCTGGACGAGCGAACCGACGTCTACAGTCTCGCCGTCGTGGTCTACGAAATGGTGGTGGGCGAGGTGCCCGGCCGCTGGCCGACGGAAGAGGCGGTGCGCACCGGCCGGTTCCTCGAGGCGTCGGCCGCGCACCGCACCCGGCTGACCGAGGTGGGCGGCCGGATCGAGGCGGCGCTGGTGCGCGGCCTCGCCATCCGGCACGACCAGCGCGCGCCGACGCCGGCCGCCTTGATCGACGATCTGACCGGCGCGGGAGGCCCGCGGCGCCGCTACAGCGGCGGCGAGGTACAGGAGATCGTCAAGCGAGCGGCGGAGCTCGAAGCCAGCTCGCCAACGGCGAACGGCGCCATGACGATCGGCGGCGTCGAGGCGCTGGCGGCCGAGGTCGGCATCAAGCCCGACATAATCCGCGCGGCGGCTGACGCGCTGCGCCCGTCGGACGGCGTGCCAGCTCCCCTGATCGCGCCCTCCGTCCGGTCGAACCCTTGGATCGGAGGTCCGACGCGGATCGCGATCGAGCGGATCGTCGATGGCGAAATTCCCGAGAGCGAGTACGCCGTGATGGTGGACGAGACCCGGCGCACGCTGCAGAACGTCGGACAGGTGAGCCAGCTCGGCCGCTCGTTTTCTTGGGTCGCCTCCCCCGGCGCGAGCCAGCGCAAGCTCGAGATCGTGGTCTCGGTGCGGGGCGGCCGAACGCGCATCACGATCCAGGAGAACTTCGGTCCCCTGATCGGCGCGTTGTTCGGCGGCATCGGCGGGGGGATGGGCGGAGGCGGCGTTTGGCCGGTGATCGGTATCTTCCTCGGTGTGTTCCACCTTCCCCCGAGCGCCGTCGGGGCGATCGTCCCACTCTGGCTGGCGACCACCTATGCGACCGCCCGGACCGCATATCACCGCACCAGCCGTCGGCGCGTGCGGGAGCTGGAGGAGGTAGCGGACCGGCTCGCGGCGCTGGCCCGTGAGCTGGCGCCCGCGCGACCGGCGTTGCGCCCGCCGTCCGGGCCTGGTGCACGATCGATGTAGGGGCGCAGCATGCTGCGCCCCTACGGTTACAATGCGGCCTGTTCCCCCTCAGTGCAACAGCTGCGACACCGCGTAGATCGCGAGCCCGACCAGCCCACCGACCAGCGTGCCGTTGATCCGGACGAACTGCAGATCTCTCCCCACGGCCAGCTCGAAGCGGCGCGACGTCGCCTCCGGGTCCCAACCGGCGACCGTCTGGGCGATCAAGTCCCCGATCTCTTGGCGATACCGTTCCACCGCGCTGGCCGCGAGATCGATCACGACGTCGTCGATCTCGGCCAGCAAGGCCTCGTTGGTCAAGAGCGCCGCGGCGAACTCGCTCAGGCCGCGCTCCAGCGGCCCGGGGTCGCGTCCGCCGTCCGCCCGGGTCGCGTACGTAACGATCGCGCGCCGTGTCGCCTCCCACAGGCGCGTGGACAGGTCGGCGAGCGACGGGTCCGCCAGCCATTCTTCTTTCAGCGCCTCCGCTTTGGCGATGACGTCGGGGGCGTGCTGCAGCCGGTCGACGAAGTCCCGCAACGCGGTGTCGAACGCGGCCCGGAGCGGGTGATATGGGTCGGCCCCGATGTCGCGCAACAGGCTCTCCACGGTCCCGATGATCCGCTGGAAGATCTGGTCGTCCACGACCCCGGGCACCCACCAGGGGCTTTCCGTCCGCACCTTGTCACGAATCACGTCCCGGTTGTCGCGCACTGCCTCCGCGGCGAGCCGCACGGCCTCATTGAGCAGCGCTTGATGGCGATCGTCGGCGAGCACGAGCGCGAGGGTCTTGCCGAGCGCCGGCGCGACGCGCGTCGCGCGGAGCCGGGCGCTCACGACTTCCTGCACGAGCACCCGCACGTCCTCGTCGGGGAGGGCTTCGAGGGTCTTCGCGAGACCGCCCGCGATCTGACGAGCGATGCGCCGGCTGTGCTCGGGGTCGGCGAGCCACCGAGCGGCCCGCTCGGCGGGCCGTACCGCCCGCAGGTTGGCCGCGATGACTTCACGAGACAAGAAGTGATTCTGGACGAAAGTGCCCAGGATCCGGCCGATCCGCTCCTTGCGGGTGGCCACGATGGCCGTGTGCGGGATCGGCAGCCCGAGCGGATGCCGGAACAACGCCGTGACGGCGAACCAGTCGGCGAGCCCGCCCACGAGCGATGCCTCGGCCGTGGCGCGCACGTAGCCGAGCCAGGGATACTGGCCTTCGAACGCGCTCGCGCCGGCGAACACGGCGGCGGCGAGCGCCAGAAGCCCGGTGGCGCGGCGCTTCATCGCGTCGAGCTGGGCCTGGCGGACGGCGTCGTCGGGCCGCGACCACGAGGGGGAGGCGGGGGAGGAGGGTGGGGACGCCGGGGTCATCGTCACGGAGCAATGATAACCGATGCGGTGTGTCGTCGGCGCAACACCACCGGTCCGCGACCGCGATTCTCCCGCACACCTACCGCTCGGCCTGTTAGTTGCGGTGCAGCGACAGGGATCCTATGACCGCCACTGCCTCCGCCCCGCCCCTGATCCTGATCGCTGCCAATCAGGAGCACTCGCTCGCGAGCGTGTTCGAAGGCAGGAACTACATCGTGGTCCAGGTCCACACCGGCACCCTGGCCGGGGAGTGGGTACGGGACGTCCGGCCGGACACGATCATCCTCGACGCCGAATTGCCGGACATGTCAGGCATCGACGCGTGCCGGTTGCTGCACAGCGATCTGCGAATCGGGCACACGGTGCCCACCCTCATCCTCACTCCCGACAAACCCACGCCGGAACAGCGGGTGGCCGCCCTGCGGGCCGGGGTCTGGGATTTTCTCCTTTACCCGCCGGACCCCGAGGAGCTCTTGCTCACCCTCGAGACTTACCTGCAGGCGAAGCGCAACATTGACGTCGCCCTCGCGGGCCTGGTGGATCCGGCAACGGGGCTCCACACTCGGCCCGCCCTGGCGCGCCGGGCCCGGGAGCTCGGAGCTCTGATGTCACGTGCGCGGGGCGGGCTCGCCTGCGTGGTGTTCGCCCTGGACGCGGATCCGGCGGACCCAAAGGCAGGAAGCATCGTGGTCCGCAGCGCACGGGTGTCCGATGTCGTGGGAACCTTGAGCCCGACCGAGTTCGCCGTGCTCGCGCCCGGTACCGATCAAGCCGGTGCGGTCAAGCTCGCTCAGCGCATCGGCGGTGCGTTGCTCGAGGTGGTCGGTGCAAGCGGCTCCTCCCCTGCCGCGCGAGCGCTCCAGATCGGCTACGACGCCGTCCCGAACCTGAAGTATTCGCCGATCGACCCCGTCGCCTTGCTCCTGCGAGCCACTACCGCAGTGCGAACGGGCACACCAGAGCCGGGCTGCTCGTGGATGCGTCGGTTCGACGAGTCCAAGGCGTCGGCTCCGGAGGCGGGGGCCGCGCCGCGGACCACGCCGTCCGGATTCATCCGCGGCAACAGGGGAACCGGCGTATGAAGACGATGCATCTCCGGCCCGCCGTCCTGCTGGGTGCCGCGAGCGCGCTCGTGCTCGGCTGTGGCGATCGCTCACCGCTCGGCGTCTCCTCCCAGGCACCGACACCGCACAGCGCTTTGATTGGTGTCCCGCTCGCGCCGACCGGCCTCCTCACGTGTCAGCCGCTGCCGTACGACTCCACGACCCAAACCATCGGGCCCGAGGGGGGCGCGATTCAGATCGGCGTGTACTCGCTCGTCATCCCGGCGGGCGCGCTCGCGGCTCCGACCATGATCACCGCCGTCGTGGCGTCCGGCCCGGTAAACGCCGTACGCTTCCAGCCCGAGGGCCTGCAGTTCGAGCAGACCGCGTATCTCACGATGAGCTACGCCAACTGCGACCTGCTCGGCTCGCTCGCCCCGAAACGGATCGCGTACACGAGCGACGCGCTCGGCATCCTCGAGTACCTGCTCTCGGCAGATGACTTGTTCGCTCACCAGGTCACCGGGGAGCTGCACCACTTCTCCGAGTATGCCATCGCCTGGTGAGACTGGCATGATCGACCAGCGTCCGGCCGCCGACTTCCTGCATGAGGGACGGGAGCGGGAGCGGGCGGCTTGTCTTCCCGAAGCGATCGCGTGCTACGAGGCCGCGGTCGCCGCGGCGGAGCGCGGCGGCGAGGGCTCGATACTGGCCGAAGCACTGCGGCGGCTCGCCGTGGTGCGGCGCCATCGCTCCGAGGCCGCATCGGCCACGGTGCTGTGCCAACGGAGCTACGAGGTGGCGCGGCAGGCGGGCAACGATCTGCTCGCGGCGGAAGCACTCAACACCCTCGGCGGCCTGCACCTCTCGGCCGGCGCACCGGACGACGCGCGCCGGGTGTTTCTCGAGGCCCTCGAGCTCGGCGGATCCAGCCGCGAGGTGCGCGCGCGCGTGGAGCAGAATCTCGGCATCCTCGCGAACATCCGGGGCGAGCTGCACGAAGCCATCGCGCGTTACGAGCGGTCGCTTGACGCATACCGCGACTGCGGCGATGACCACGGCTGCGCACTCGCCTACCACAACCTGGGGATGGTGAGCGCGGACCGGGGATGGCTCAACGCAGCGGACTGCTACTTCCGGGAGAGCCTCGTCCTCGCCGAACGGGTCGGCGACGTGTATCTGCGGGGACTCTGCCTCGTCAATCACGCCGAGGTGGACGTGACGCGGCAGCGTTTCGAGAACGCGCGCCAGAAGGCGGAGGAGGCCCTGGCGGTGTTCGACCAGCTGGGTGCGCAGAGCGCCAAGGCCGAGGCTTATCGGGTGATCGGCATGCTGTACCGCGAGACAGGCCGCATCGTGCTCGCCGAGTCGCGCTTTCGCTCCGCGATCGAGCTGGCCGTCGCCGCCGGCGCCGTGCTGGGCGAGGCGGAGGCCTCCAGGGAGCTGGCGCTGTTGTATCAAGTGATGGGACGCAACCAGGAAGCGCTCCGGCTGCTCAACACGGCCTCCCGGCTGTTCCAGCGGCTCGACGCCCGGGTGGACCTGATCCATGTAGGCGGGAAGCTGGCAGAACTGAAGGGGGCGTACCTGGCCGTGGTGCGCGCCTGGGGTCAATCAATCGAATCGAGCGACAGCTACACGTTTGGTCATTGCGAGCGCGTGGCGCGGAACGCCGTGGCGATGGCCCGGGTGCTGGGGCTCGACGACCAGGACGAGACGGCGGTGCTCTTGGGCGCCTACGTCCACGACGTGGGCCAGTTACGGATCCCGCACGAGCTGCTTCGCAAGCCGGCGCCGCTCACGCGCGAAGAGCGCGAGCTGGTGCAGATGCACCCGATCTGGGGAATCGAGCTGCTGGCGGACGTCGACTTCCCTTGGGACCTGAAACCCGTCATCCGCTGGCACCATGAGCGGTACGACGGGTCCGGCTACCCCGACCGCCTCAAGGGCGACGAAATCCCACTCGCGGCGCAGATCGTCGGAATGCTCGACGTCTACGACGCGCTCACGAGCGCCCGGGCGTATCAATCCGCGCGGACGGCGGACCAGGCGCTGGCGGAGCTCACGCGGTACCGGAGTTGGTGGTCCGACCGCGTGTTCGAAGCATTCCTGAAGGCCATCGTCCATCCAGCCGCCAGGCCGTAAGCTTCAAGACAGCGGCACCTACAGGACGATGTGCGGAACCGACAGGCCCATCCCTTGTGTCGGCTTCGTCTCGGGGCCTAATTACTGACGGAGGCACCACACCCACGACAGGAGGCACCCCCGGTGAAGATCCCCATTTCCAGACTCATGCTCGGTGCGGTGATATTGCTCCCCCTCGCCGCGCCGGCGCAGACCCCTCACGCGAAAGTCAAAATTACGGCACCTGCGAACGGCGCCACGGTGAGCGGGCCGGTGAAGGTCGTTCTGGTCGCGACCGGGGTGGAGATCGCCCCCGCCACCGTGGAGCGGCCCGGGACGGGACATCATCACCTGTTCGTGGACCACGACCTCACGCCGCTCAACGACACGATTCCGCGAGGCGTGACCGGGATCCTGCATCTCGGCCGGGGGCAGACCGAGTTCGTGCTGGACTCCCTCACGCCCGGCCCCCACCGCGTGATCGCCGTCGTGGCAGATTGGAAGCATGTCCCCCTGAAGCCGCTCGTGGTCGACACGGTGCGGTTCACGGTGAAGTAGGCGACGACATGGGTCGCGCCCTGGTGCTCGCGCTCGCGCTCGCGTCCCTGACCAGCGGCGCGAGCGCCCAGAGCAGCGCGAAAGGATGGAATCCGATGAAGTTCCAGAAGCCGAGCGACGCCGACCTGCGCCGCACGCTCGCACCGCAGCAGTACGAGGTGACCCAGCACGCGGCCACCGAGCCGCCGTTCCACAACGAGTACTGGGACAACCACCGGCCGGGGATCTACGTGGATGTCGTGTCGGGTGAGCCGCTCTTCAGCTCGCTCGACAAGTTCGAATCCGGCACGGGCTGGCCGAGCTTCACCAAACCGCTCGAGGCGGGCAATGTCCACGAGCGCGTGGATCGGTCCCTCTTCACGGTGCGCACGGAGATCCGCTCGGCGCATGCCGACTCTCATCTGGGCCACGTGTTCGACGACGGACCCCCGCCGACGGGGTTGCGTTACTGCATGAACTCGGCGGCCTTGCGATTCATTCCGGTCGACCGCCTGGAGGCGGAGGGGTACGGCCGGTATCTCCCGCTGTTCCAAGCGGCGGTGACGAAGAACCCGACGCCCTAAGTCACCCGACCAACGCGGACCACCAGGGGCCAGCGCACCGTTCGGACGGTCGTCGCGGGCCCCCGCCCCCATGCGGCCTCGAGCGCGCGGCGGAACGTTGTTAACGGGCCAGGCCCTTCCGCCTGCTCGAGCGCCCACACCGCGGACCAGGTCCCCACGTAGCCGACGAGATCCGGGAGCCGCCAATCGAGACGGATCTCGAGCGCGGGAGCGTCGATCTCCTCGAACGGAAACGACAACGAACGATAGCCGTCGTCTACATGTCGGCGCTCGGGGGGCCAGTACGAGGCCAGGACGCTCCGGTAGAACGGCTGGATGACCGCGTCCAGGTCGGCGCCAACCGTGACGACGCCGTAGCTGATCAGCGCGACGATCCCGCCCGGCCGAACCACGCGCCGCACCTCGGCGTAGTACGCGGGAAGGTCGAACCAATGGACCGCCTGCGCGGCGGTCGCCAGGTCCGCCACGCGCTCAGGGAGTCCGCTCGCCTCGGCGCGGGCGCAGCGGTACTCCACCCTGGCGTGCGACGTGGCCCGGCCGATTTGATCCGCACTCGCGTCCGTGGCTACGACCCGCTCGAACGGACCGGCCAATAGCACCGACAGCTGCCCCGAGCCGCAGCCCGCATCCCAGGCGAGTTGTCTCGCCGGCGCGAGCGGTGCCAGGAAGTCGACTAGGGCGACGGGGTAGGATGGGCGGTGCGCGGCGTAGGCGGCCGAAATCTCAGAAAAATGATCCTTGAAGCGCCCCGACGAGGTCACAAGTCCAGCTCCCACGTCTCGGAAACCAGATCCTTCCCGAAGCTGTGGTTCTTCTCCCGGCGCACGACACGGAAGCCTGCCGCCTCGTATAGTCGACGGGCGGCGGCGAGCTCGCTCTGGGTCCAGAGCATCATCTTGCGGTAGCCCGTCTGACGGGCAAACCGCACGCACTCGCTCACCAAGCGGGTACCGAGGCCCGATCCACGCGCCTGCGGCTCCACCAGTAAGAGGCGCAGCTGGGCCACGGTCTTCGATCGCTCGACCAAGAACACCGAGCCCACCACCTCGCCGTCCTGCTCCGCGATCCAGCAACGCTCTCGTTTCGCGTCGTAACGCTGGACGAAGTGGGCCACGATCTCCGCGACGAGCGCCTCGAACGCCTCGTCATAGCCGTATTCCTGGGCGTAGACGGCTCCGTGCCGGTGCACCACCCAACCAAAGTCACCCGGTTGTGGCGGCCGGAGCCGGTAAGGGGCGGGGGGCTCGGACCGGCCCCCGAGCAATCGCTCCATGGTCCGCATCGCGCTGACCACCCGTGCCTGCTCGGCGGCGGACAGGCCGCCGAGCATTGCGGCCACCTCGTCGTGCGAGCGGGCGTTGAGCGGCGCGAAGACCTTTTGCCCCTGCCCGGTGAGTGAAAGGTGGCTCTGCCGACCGTCCGCCGGGGAGCGGGTCTTCGAGACCAGTCCGCGCCGCTCGAAGCCGCGCAGGATCCGGCTCAGGTAGCCCGCATCGAGCCCGAGATCGCGACCCAGCGCCGTCGCCGTCGGCCTGTCGCGGTGGGCGAGCTCGTAGAGCACACGTACCTCCGTCAGCGAGAACGCGCTCTTATAGGCGCCCTCGCGCAGCACGCCGATCTGCCGGGTGTAGAACCGGTTGAAGCGGCGCGCCGCCTCCACCCGCTGCTCCAGCTCGCGCGGCGCCATGCCGCCAATGTCCGGCAGATACTTGACTCTGTCAAGTACTTCTTTATTCCCTCGCCCTGTTTAGATTGCGCTCACTCTCATGGCCGACGCCCCGACCCGACCACCCAAAAAGACCATCACGCCCGGTGCGTGGCAGGAAGCACGGGCCCTCGTCTACGCGCACCGCGGTCGCCTGACCGTGGGACTCGCGCTGATGCTCGTCAACCGGCTCGCCGGCCTGGTCCTGCCTTCCTCCTCCAAGTGGGTGATCGACCGGGTGATCAACCAGCACCACCCGGAGCTGCTGCTGCCGCTGGCGCTCGCGGCCGGCGGCGCCACCCTCGTCCAGGCCATTACCGGATTTGGCCTGTCGCAAATTCTCGGTGTGGCGGCGCAGCGCGCCATCACCGACATGCGTCGCACCGTGCAGGCCTACGTCCTCCGCCTGCCGATCAGCTACTTCGACTCGACCAAGAGCGGGATCCTCATCTCCCGTATCATGACCGACGCCGAAGGGATCCGGAACCTGGTGGGCACGGGGCTGGTGCAGCTGGTCGGCGGGCTCATCACGGCCGCGATCGCGCTGGGCGTGCTGTTCTACCTGAACTGGCGGCTCACGCTGATCGCGATCCTGATCCTCGGTTGTTTCGGCGGCGGGATGGCGTATGCGTTCGCCAAGCTGCGGCCGCTGTTCCGCGATCGCGGCAAGCTCAACGCCGACGTGACGGGACGGCTGGGCGAGACGCTCGGCGGCATCCGCATCGTGAAAGCGTATCGCGCGGAGCGCAGCGAGCGGCTCGTGTTCACCAAGGGAGCCAATACGCTGTTCCGCAACATCGCCACGACGATGACAGGGATCTCGGCCGTCGGCGCCTTCGCCACCATCATCATCGGAGCGATCGGCATCCTGATGATCCTCGAGGGCGGAAACGCGATCCTGTCGAACCAGATGACGCTGGGCGATTTCTTCATGTACGGCGTCTTCATCGGTCTGGTGGCGCTGCCGCTCATCAACATCGCTTCGATCGGCACGCAAATCACGGAGGCGTTCGCCGGGCTGGACCGGATCCGCGAGATCCGCCGGCTGGTCACAGAGGACGCCGAGGACGGGGCGCGGGCGCCGCTCGCCGAGGTGGCCGGCGACATCGCGTTCGAGAACGTGAGCTTCGAGTACGTGCCCGGCGCCGAAGTCCTGAAGCGCATCTCGTTCCGCGCGGCGGCCGGCTCCACGACGGCCCTGGTCGGCTCCTCCGGGGCGGGGAAGAGCACGCTGATCAACCTCGTGCTGACCTTCAACCGCCCGAAATCTGGGCGCATTCTCGTGGACGGTCGCGATCTCGCCAGCTTGCGGCTCGCCGACTACCGCCGACAGCTCGGCGTCGTGCTGCAGGACAACTTCCTGTTCGACGGCACGATCGCGCAGAACATCGCGTTCGCCCGGCCGCACGCGACGCGCGAAGAGATCGAGGAGGCCGCACACATCGCCCACTGCGACGAGTTCGTGCGTCGCTTCGAGAAGGGCTACGACACCGTGGTGGGGGAGCGGGGCGTGAAGCTCTCCGGTGGGGAGCGCCAGCGCGTCTCGATCGCGCGGGCGATTCTCGCCGATCCGCGCATCCTGATCCTCGACGAGGCCACGTCCAGCCTCGACTCCGAGAGCGAGGCGGCGATCCAGGACGGGCTGCGCACGCTGCGGCACGGGCGGACGACATTCGTGATCGCCCATCGCCTTTCGACCATTCGCAGCGCCGACCAGATCCTCGTGATGGAGCACGGTGAGATCGTGGAGCGCGGCACCCACGCCGAGCTGCTCGCGAAGCACGGCCGGTACCGCCAGCTGTACGACAAGCAGTACCGGTTCGAGCAGGACCTGTTCGTGAACCCTGGTGAGGACTTCACCCCCGAGCCGGAAGCGCCCGTGGCTGCGCCTCCGCTCACCCCACCCGCCCGCCTCTAGCTTCTGCGCCTGAAGGGCCCTACACTAGCGCATGCCATTGATCGACACGAATCACGGGCGAGCGGCGGTGCTCGTGCTGCTGCTCGGTGTCGCACTCGTCATCGCACTCACCCCCTACGCCACCGGGCTCATCGGCATTCCGGTGCTGTACGCCGTGTTCACGCCCGTGCACGATTGGTTGTCGCTGCGGGTTCGGCCCAAGGTCGCGGCGACCCTGGTGGTCGCGCTGGCGCTCTTCCTGATCGTCGTGCCGGGCGTCTCGTTCGCGGGCCTGATCGTCTCCCAGGCACAGGAGATCGCCGGTGGCGTCATTCGGAACCCGCTGCTGGGCCGTTTGAGGGAGCTGAAGCTCGGCGGCATGGATCTGGGCCCTCGGCTCGCCGACTTGGGAGCCCAGGTCGTGGCCTGGATCGGCTCCTCCGCCTTCGGACTGGTGGGCACGGCGACGCGGCTCGCGCTCAACCTCACGATCTCGCTGTTCGGATTGTTCTACCTGCTGTTGCAGCCCGGCGAGACGTGGGAGGCGGTCCGCCCCTACATCCCCTTTTCCGCCAAGAACACGGAGAAGCTGCGCCAGCGATTTCGCGACGTCACGACCTCCACGATCATCGGCACAGGTGTCACCGCGGCCATTCAGGGCTTCCTCGTGGGCCTTGGCTTCTGGCTCACGGGTCTCCCGAACGCCGTGTTCTGGGGTGTGGTCACGATGGTGTTCGCCATCCTGCCGGTCGTCGGCAGCGCCCTGGTGTGGGGGCCGGGCGCGCTCGCGCTGATCCTGGGCCACAACGCGCTCTTCGGTGTGCTCCTGGCCATCGGTGGAGCGGTGATCGTCGGCAACGTGGATTACGTCATCCGCCCCATGGTGTTCCGCCGCTGGGCGAACATTCACCCCCTCATCACGCTGATCGGTGCGCTCGCGGGAGTGCCGTACTTCGGGATCCTGGGACTGTTGATCGGACCGCTGGCGCTGAGCTATTTCTTCGAGCTGGTCAAGA
>Ga0075423_10003745_pt1 | contig 14032 bp, 14 predicted proteins | sample SoiMethybrSBSTD2_FD_80114 | JGI IMG/M metagenome (GOLD analysis project Ga0075423, IMG submission 80114) | Bulk soil microbial communities from a Populus tree surrounding site in Tennessee, USA - Soil MetaG P. TD hybrid SBSTD2 | ecosystem: Environmental > Terrestrial > Soil > Tree plantation...
ACGGCGCCGCCTCCATGCTGCAGGGCATGACCGCGCACTACCTCACGCGCTCCACCTATCCGCTCAAGTCGGGCGACACTTGCCTCGTCCACGCGGCCGCCGGCGGCATGGGGCTCCTCCTCACCCAGATGGGCAAGATGTTCGGCGCCACCGTGATCGGCACGGTGTCCACCGACGAGAAGGCCGCGCTGGCCAAGCAGGCGGGCGCCGATCACGTGATCCTCTACAGCAAGCAGGACTTCGTCGCCGAGGTGAAGCGCATCACGGGGAATCGCGGCGTGGACGTGATCTACGACGGCGTGGGCGCCACCACGTTCGAGAAGGGGCTCACGTGCATCCGTCCCCGCGGCGTCATGGCCCTCTACGGCGCGGCGAGCGGGCCGGTGGCTCCGCTGGACCTCCAGCTCCTGAACGCCAACGGCTCGCTGTTTGTCACGCGGCCGAGCCTCAACCACCACATCGCCTCGCGCGAGGAGCTCGTGCAGCGCTCGGGCGACGTGCTCGGCTGGATCCGCGACGGCAAGCTCAAGCTGCGCGTGGAGACCACGTTCCCGCTCGACAAGGCCGGGGAAGCCCATCGCGCCCTCGAAGGCCGCAAGACCACGGGGAAGGTGCTCCTGATCCCGTGAGCGCGCGGCCGCCGTACCTCCGCCCTTGAAGTGGATCCTGATCGCGGCGGGCGCGCTCGTCCTGCTCTTGGCGGGCGCGCTCGTCGCGCTGCCCTGGCTCGTCGACGTCCCGCGCGTCCAGGCCTATATCGCCGCCGCTGCCTCGCAGGCGCTGGGACGCCCGGTGCGCTTCACGTCGCTGTCCGTGACCGCGCTCCCGACGCCTTCGGTGCGGCTCAAGGGCCTGCAGGTCGCCGAGGATCCGAAGTTCGGAGCCCAGCCCTTCCTGGTCGTCGACGAGGGGCGCTTCCGCATCCGGATCCGCCCGCTCTTCTCCGGCCGCGTGGAGCTGACCGAGCTCATCCTCGAGAAGCCGCGGGTCGAGATCATCGATGACGGCACCGGCCGCCTGAACGTGGCGAGCCTGGGCCCTACGGCGGGCCCCGGACGCCCCGCGCCGCGTCCGCCTGCCGCGTCCGCCCCGGCCGGCGCCACCGCAGCGACCATCAGCCGGGTGCGGCTCAAGGACGGCGTCGCGCATGTGGTGCGGCGCGGCGCGAAGCCGCTGGACCTCCGGCTCGAGGCCATCGACCTCATGGTGCGGCCCGCGGGCGACACCTTCACCCTCGAGGGCACGGCCCGGCTCGAGCCAGGCGGGCTCACGCTCACCCTGTCCAAGACCACGCTGCAGCTCCCGCCCGGCCATGCTCTTGGCGACGCGCCCCTGCGCGCCACCGTGGCGGTCAAGGGCGCGGACGTGGCGGGGCTCGTGACGCCCTTCCTGGCCACCCCCGCGCTGCGCGGGCCGGTGCAGGGCACGCTGCGCGTTGCGGGCACCATCTCGCACCCCACCGCGCAGGGCGATCTCGCCTTTTCCGGCCTCACCGTCTCCGAGCGCCGCCCGTCATGCCCGCCGCCACCCGATCGCCAGCTTCAGCTGGGCGACGTGCGCGTGCCTCTGGACTTCACGTTGGCCCGCCTGGACGCGGCGCCCCTGTCGGCGCGGGTGGCCGGCGGGACAGTGTCGGCTCGCGCATCGGTCAATCTCACGGCCGGGTCGGTGAGCCTGAAGGACGTGGCCCTCAAGGGCGTGGAGCTGGGCCCGCTGCTCGTGGACTATCTCTGCCAGCCCTACGCGGTCACGGGGCCGCTCGAGCATCAGGGCAATGTGGCATTCAGCTCGAGCACGCCGCTGACGACGGCCGAGGGCGCGGGGCGGCTGCGCATCGGTCGCGGCAAGGTGGTGGGGATGGCGGCGCTGGCTCTGCTCCGCGACGTGGTGACGGTGGCAGGACTGGTCGCGCCGCTGGTCGAGGGAAGGCCGATCGCCGCGCCCACGAAGCCTCTCGACTTCGAGTCCATCACCGCGACGTACCGGGTGAGCCGCGGCGTCATCGCCACCGACGACCTGCTCTACCAGGGTGAGGGCCTCACGGGGAACGTGGCCGGCACCTACGCGCTGGCCGACGGACGCGTGGACGCCGCGGTCACGCTCACGCAGGGTCGCACCCAGGTGAAGGCACGCGTCACCGGCGTTGGTCAATCGCTCCGAGTCATCCCGACGGGGGTCACCCAGGGCGGGCGCGACGCGGTCAAGCAGCTCCTCGAGCAGCTCCTGCGCTGAAGCGGGCGCCGCCCAGCTTGCCCTGCTCGACCAGCTCCACGACGAACGCGTAGAGCTGGCGATACTCCTCGTAGCGGGCCTCACCCAGCCGCGCCACCGTGTCCTCGCGGAGACCTCGGTACATGGCGAAGCGCCGCTGCAGGATGTCGATCCACTCGGGGGACACGTCCTCGGCTTCGATCCCGCCGAAGCCCGCGCGCCCGAGCAGAGCCGCGTAGCCGGCGATACTCTGGAGGCTCACCGCCGCCATCCAGGTGGTGAGGCGGGCGCGCTCGTTGTCGGCGAGGCGCGGCGTGGCGATCCAGTCCGTGAAGGCGATGCGCCCGCCGGGCTCGAGCACCCGCGCGCACTCCGCGAGCACGCGGCCCTTGTCGGGCACGTGGAGCAGCCCCTCCTGGCTGATCACCGCGGAGAACACGCCCGGGCGCAGCGGCAGGACCTGGGCGTCGGCGCGCACCGGGCGCACCAGGGCCTCCAGCCCCGTCAGCCGCGTGAGGCGCGCGCCGCCCGCGCAGCGCCCCGCGTTGAGATCGAGGGCGAGCACGCGGGCGCCGAAGCGTGCGGCGAGGAAGCGCGCGGGACCGGCCAGGCCCGCGCACACGTCGAGCACGCGCGCGCCGGGGCGGATGGCGGCGCGGCGCGCGAGCGCTTCCACGGCGGCGCGGCCACCGTAGTGATCGTGGTCCAGCTCGCCGAGATCGTCCAGATGGAGGCGCGAGGCGAGCTTGCCCTGGCGGCGTAGCGCGTCGAGGATCTGGGGCGCCGAGATCGGATGCCGGTCGTAGAAATCGACGACGTCGGCCAGGGGGGCGCGCGGCGGCATGCCGGCGATGCTAGCCTCGACGCGGCGCCGGGCCAAGCCTTGAACGTGCCCGATCCATATGGTACAAGGAGGCGTTTTCGATCCGCCCCATCGACCCCGAAAAGGAGTACCGAGGAAGCCATGACGAACGGAGCCAGCGCGGCGGTAGCCCCCATGAAGGCCGGCCTCGAGGACGTCGTCGTCTCGACCACGGAGATCTGCTTCATCGATGGTCAAAAGGGACGGCTGGTCTACCGCGGCTACGACGTGGACGATCTCGTCGCGCACGCGAGCTTCGAGGAGGTGGTCTTCCTCCTCTTCCACGGGCGACTTCCCAATCGGAAGGAGGCCGAGGCCAACCAGAAGGCGCTGTCCTCGACCGCGAACCGCAAGCTCCCCCCCAAGCTCGTCGCGATGCTCCGCCAGCTCCCGAAGAAGACCACGCCGATGGAGGCTCTGCGCACAGGCGTCTCCGCGCTGTCCGCCTTCGATCCCGACGCCGCGGACAACTCCCATGACGCGACCCTCAGGAAATCCATCCGGTTGACCGCCCAGCTCCCGACCCTGGTGGCGGCCTGGGAGCGCATCCGACACGGCAAGGCCCCGGTGGCGCCGAACCCGAAGCTTTCCCTCGCGGCCAATTTCCTCTACATGATGAGCGGCAAGAAGCCCACCGAGCTCGCCGCCAAGACCTTCGACGTCGCCCTGATCCTCCACGCCGACCACGAGTTCAACGCCTCCACCTTCGCCGCGCGCGTCACCGCGGCGACGCTGTCCGACGTGCACTCGGCGGTAGTGTCGGGCATTGGCGCGCTCAAAGGGCCGCTCCACGGCGGGGCCAACGAGCAGGTCATGCTCATGGTCCAGAAGATCAAGGACCCCGCCAAGGCCGAGGGCTGGATCCGCAAGGCCATTGCCGACAAGATGCGCATCATGGGCTTCGGCCACCGCGTCTACCGCGTGGAGGATCCGCGGGCCAAGCACCTGCGCCGGCTCGCGCTCGAGCTGGGCAAGCAGGCCGGCAGCACCGCCAACGTCGAGATCCTGGGGACGGTCGCGCGCGTGGTCTCCAGCGAGAAGCACATCTTCCCCAACGTGGACCTCTTCTCCGGCGCCGCCTACGCCTCGATGGGCATCCCCACCGATCAGTTCACGCCGATCTTCGCGATGAGCCGCGTCGCCGGCTGGGCGGCCCATGTCCTCGAGCAGCACGGCAACAACCGGCTCATCCGGCCGCGCGGCGAGTACACGGGCGCGATCGACCTGAAGTACGTGCCCCTCGCCAATCGGTAGGCGCGGCCGGCTCGGCGAGCGGCCCGGCACGGAGCAGCTGCCGTGCTCGTGAGCGTGGTGCTCGTCGTGTACAACCAGCTCGCGCTCACCCGCGCCTGCCTCGAGAGTCTGCGCCAGACCACGCTCCCGTTCGAGCTCTGCGTCGTGGACAATGGCTCCTCCGATGGCACCGAGCCCTACTTCCGCCGCCTCCCCACATTCGCCACGCCGCTCCGTTACGAGCGCAACGCGGAGAACGTGGGCTTGATCCGCGCGCTGAACGCGGGGGCCCGGCTGGCCACCGGCGAGTACGTGTGCTTTCTGCACAACGACACCGAGATGCGTGAGCCGGAGTGGCTCGCGCGCCTGCGGGCCGCGGTGGACGGCGACGGTGGCTTCGGCCTGGCCGGCCTCTACGGAGTGCGCCGGCTGCGCGCCGATGGGCGCTACGTCGGCCGCACGATCGTCTCGAGCCTGGAGGGCGCGCCGCCCCTGCCCACGCCTGTCACCGAGGTGGCGGCGGTGGATGGGGTTTGCCTCTTCCTGCGCCGCGCGCTCCTGGAGCAGGTGGGTGGCTTCGACGAGGGCTACGGCTTCTTTCACGGCTACGACCGCGACCTGTCCTTCGCGGTGCGCGAGGCCGGGCTGCGCTGCGCCGTCGTGAACGCCCGCTGCGTGCATCACGGCGGCGGCACGCGCACCGGCGCGGGCGCGCCGCGCCGGACCGCTCAGGATCTGGCGGATCGTCGCGCCGCCCTCGCGCGCTTCACCGCGAAGTGGCGCCACCGGCTGCCGAGCGACGTGCGCACGCTCGGCGAGCGCTTCGCCGACCGCGTGCGACGCGGGGCCCGGCGGTCCGATCCATGAGCATCCGCGCGGGCTCCGGCCTCTCCGTCAGCGGGGATCCGGTGGAGGCGACGCTCGAGGCGTCGCTCACCGCCATGGAGCGTCTGGGCACTGATCGCGCCGATCTGGCCGTCGTGTTCACGTCGCCGTCGGCCTTTCCCTCCGCCCACGAGCTGCTGCACGCGGTGCGGCGGGTGACGGGCGCCCCCGCGGTGGTGGGCGCCAGTGGCGTGGGCGTGCTCACGGACCAGATGGAGGTGGAGTCCATCGAGGTGCCGGGGTCGCCCGATCCCCGCCAGGCCGCGGTGGCGGTGCTCGCAGTGCAGAGCGACGGGCACCGCTTCGCCCCCTTCCTCGTAGACGAGACCGAGGGCCTGGGCACGGCGGCGGGTCGCGTGGCCGCTGCCCGCCTCGCCGAAGCCGACGCGAGCGTGCTCATCGCGCTGCCCGACCCCATGGGCCTCGATCCGGGACGGCTGCTCGCGGCGCTCGCCGAGGGTGGCCGCAGCGTCCCCGTGCTGGGCGGTGTGGCCTCGGGCCTGCCGCTCTTCGAGCTGTGCAACGCCGACGTGGTGTCGGGCGCGCTGGTCGGGCTCGCGGTGGCGGGCGGGGCGCCGGTGGTGGGCGTGGCGCAGGGCTGCGAGCCTATCGGCGAGCCCTTCGTGATCACGCGCGCCGAGGGCACGACGGTGCAGGAGATCGCGGGCCGCCCCGCGCTGGCGGTGCTGGGCGAGGCGGTGGCCTCGGTGGAGGGCGGCACCGCGCGGGTGCGCGGGGCCGGGCTCTTCGCCGGACTCGCCATGGATCCCGCCAAGAGCCCCCTGGCGCGCGGCGACTTCCTCGTGCGCAACCTCATCGGCGTGGATCGCGGCACGGGCAGCGTCGGCGTGGCGGAGCCCGTTCGCGTGGGCCAGACGATCCAGTTCCAGCTCCGTGACGCGCGCGCGGCCGCCGATGACCTGCGGGCGACCCTGGCGACGATGGCAGAGGCCCTCGGCGGCCGCTCGCCGGGCTTCGGGCTCTACTTCGATTGCGCGGGCCGGGGGCAGGGCCTCTTCGGCGTCGGCGATCACGACATCGGTCTCATCCGCGAGAGCCTCGGCGAATTTCCGCTCGCGGGCTTCTTCGGCAACGGCGAGCTCGCGCCGGTGGGCGGGCGCAATCATTTCCACACCTACACGGGGGTACTCGTGGTGTTTCCTCGATGATCCCGTTCGCGAAGGGCCACGGTCTCGGCAACGACTACATCGTGATCAACGGCACGGATCTCCCGGCGCCCCTCACGCCGCGCCAGATCGAGAAGATCTGCGACCGCAACTGGGGCGTGGGCTCGGACGGCATCCTCCTGGTCGTGCCCGCGTGGGCCGGCGCAGACGTCGGCCTCCGGATCTTCAATCCCGACGGGAGCGAGGCGGAGAAGTCCGGCAACGGGCTGCGCATCTTCGCCAAGTACCTCCACGACCACGGGCACGCGCGGCGCCCGACCTTCACGGTGGACACGATGGGCGGCCGGGTGGAATGCCAGTGCCACGTCGTCAACGGACGCGTCAACGAGGTCACGGTGGAGATGGGGCGCTGCACCTTCGTCGCACCCGAGATCCCGATGAACGGACCCGAGCGCGAGGTGGTGAAGGTGCCGCTGCAGGTGGGCCCGGAGACCCTCCTCGTGACCGCGGTGTCGGTGGGGAACCCGCACTGCATCGTCTTCACCGACGCGCTCGACGAGAGGGAGGTCCGGCGGCTCGGCCCCCTCATCGAGCATCACCCCGCGTTCCCGAACCGGACCAACGTGCAGTTCGCCAAGGTGGCGTCGCGCACCGCGGTCGACATCATGATCTGGGAGCGCGGGGCGGGCTGGACCCTCGCCTCAGGGTCCTCGTCGAGCGCGGTGGCCTGCGCGGCGGTGAAGAACGGGCTCTGCGATCACGGGCGGGTGACCGTCCGGATGCCGGGCGGCACGCTGCACATCGACGTGCGGCCCGACTGGTCGATTCGCCTCCAGGGCCCGGTGGAGGAGGTCTACACCGGCACGTTCTCCCGTGACCTCATGGACGCGCTGGCGCGCTAGCTCCTCGATGCCCTCGTCCGCGCCCGCGTGGCTCACCGCGGTGTTCACGCTGCTGGTGCTCGTGATGGCGGGGTTGGTGGTCGCGGCGGTGGGCGCCCTGCGCGGGCGCGGCGCGGCGGCGGGCACCGCCGCAGCCCTCGGCGCGTGGCTCGCGCTCACGGGCGCCCTCGCCGGCACCGGCGTCTTCGCCGATTTCTCCCGCATGCCCCCGCGGCTCCTCCTCGCCATCGTGGTGCCGCTGATCACCCTGGTGATCCTGTGCCGCTCCGCCGCGGTGGGACGCTGGCTCGACGCCGCGCCGCCGGGCTGGCTCGTGCACCCGCAGGCGTTCCGCATCGTGATGGAGCTGATCCTCTGGCAGCTCTTCGTGGCGGGCGTGCTGCCCGTGATCATGACGTTCGAGGGGCGGAACGTGGACATCGTCGTGGGGCTCACCGCGCCGCTGATCGGCTGGCTCTGCTTCGGCCGTCGCCTCTGGTCGCCGCGGGTCGCGCTCTGGTGGAACGTCGCCGGCATCCTGATCCTGCTGAACGTGGTGCTGCACGCGCAGCTCTCGGCCCCCACGCCCTATCGACGGATCATCGCGGACCCGCCGCCGACCTTGATCGCGCACCTGCCGTGGATCTGGCTGCCCGTATTTCTCGTGCCGCTGGCATGGGGCCTTCACCTCCTGAGCATCCGGCAGCTGCGCCGCCGCGCCCGGTGACACCCGCTCGGCTCCGGCTCGCAGGGTGGCTGTCGCTCGTCAACGCGTTCGCCTCCGTCCCCCTCGTCGCGCTGCTCGGCAGCCTGGCCGCCGGCGACAGCCTCACGCTGCGGGCGCTCCACGCGGCGGTCCTCGTGGCGGCGCTGATCATCTACGCGGTGACCCTGCTCACCCTGCGCGCCCTGCTCCACGGGCGGGGGATCTACGAGGCCGACGCCCTCATCAAGGGGCTGCTCCTGATCTCAGGGCTAGAAAGCGTGCTCGAGCTCCCCTGGTTCCCCGGTCTGACCGAGGTGGCCCGCGAGGGCGCGGCGCTCGCGCTGTCCGCCGTGTACTGGCTCGGGCTCATCGCGCTCGCCCGACGCCTGCGGGCGCTGGGCGACACGCTCCACGGCCTGCGTGACCGCCTGGCCGGCGCGCTGACCGTGGCCGGGGTGGGAGGGCTCGCCCTGACCGCCGCGACCATCCCCCTGATCGGCGCGTCCGAGCCCGTGGTGGCCGACAGCGCACCGTGGATGCTGGTGACCCTGGTGACCGCGTTCACCACGCTCTTCGGCTACGCGCGCGGCGCGATTGCGCTGGCGCGGATCTTCTGGCGCGAGGCACGCGCCTGAGGCGGCACGGCCCTCAGGGCTGGTCGGGCAGACGCAGGAAGCGCGTGAGCAGACGGTCTCGCGTCCGGTCGGGCAGCCAGCGGGCGATGGCCGCCTGCATCTTGGCCCGCCGGCCGATCACGTAACGCGTCCGCGGCCTGTCGGCGGTGAGGGCGTGCACCACGGCCGCCACCACCGCGTCAGGCGGGATGGCGGTGCGCTCCGAGTACGCCGCGCCCTTGCGAAGGGCTTCCAGGGCCTTCCCGTAGAGCCGCATCGCCTCCGGCGGCAGGCCGTCCTGCATCCGATTCGCCTCCTGCGTGGACTTCTGCCAGATGGGCGTGGCGATGGCGCCCGGCTCGATGATGGCCACGTGCATGCCCCACGGCCGCACTTCCACGCGCAGCGCGTCGGTCAGGGCCTCGAGGGCGAACTTGGAGGCGCCGTAGGCGCCCACGAAGGGCGCGGCCATGCGCCCGCCGATCGAGCCCATGTTCACGATGCGTCCGCGCGCGGCGCGCAGCAGCGGCAGCATCGCCTGCGTCACCGCGACCTGGCCCACCACGTTGACCTCGAGCTGGCGGCGGAGATCGGCGATGGGGAGGAACTCCAGCGGTCCCGGCACCGCGATGCCGGCGTTGTTCACGAGGCCGGCCAGTCCCTTGGCCCCCACGACGGCGGAGACGGTGCGGGTTGCGCCCGCGATGGACGCGGCATCGGTGACGTCGAGGGCCACCGCGGTGAAGAGGGGAGAGGCCTGGCACTGCAGCGCGGCGCCGTCGGCGGCGCGGCGCACGCCGGCGAAGACGCGCCAGCCGAGGCGGTCGAGGCCGAGCGCGCAGGCGGCGCCGATGCCGGTGGAGGCGCCGGTAATCACCACCGCACGCTCTTTGACGGGCATGTCGGGCGTCACGCGCGTCCCCGCGAAGAGCCGGCGGCACACGCCGGAGTTATCATCTCATTCCCCGTGAGGATTCTGACATGATTCCCGACAGCCTGGCGCTATTCCTGTTCCTAGAGCAGGTGCTTGCGGAAGTATGCCGAGATCTTGCGATCGATCTGTGGCAGCACATCGCGACGGAATCCTGGCGGATCGTTCAGGAGGGCGCCGACGAGACCCGACAGCTTCGGCGGCAGGGGCGACAGGAGCGCCCCGTGGCCCCCGTTTGGGATCTCGGCCAGCCGCTCGCAATCCGCACAGGCCTGCAGCACACGCTCGGCGTGGAATCGTGGGATCAGCCATTTGTCCTGCGGGGCCGTCACCAGGGCCAGCGGCACTCGCGGGGCAGCCAGCGAGGCCATGTCGAAGTCCGCGGCGTACGGGCATCCCGCGACGATTGCGGCGATGCGTGGATCCGCATGGGTTCGCCACGCCGTGTCGCTGAAGCGGTAGCGGATGACCCAGAGGGCCAGCGTGGTTTTCACGCCGTCGAGGAGGTTGCCATCCAGCTGGGTGGCCAGTCCGACGCAGGACTGGAAGTCCTCCGAGATGTGCGACTCGCAATGCTGCCGGAACAGCGCCGGCGACCACCGGCCTCCGGCCAAGCTGAGCGCCGTGTGTCCGCCCGCCGAGAAGCCGTACATGCCGACCTTGTGCAACGTGAGCAGCGGCCCGAACCGCGGGTCTTGCCCCACCGCATCGATCGCGCGCGACACCTCCGCGGGCCGGCGCTCCCAGCTCTCCGGTCCCGGCGCGCTGTGGTCTTCGTAGTTGTCTCCGCGGTGCGCTGGCATGGCGACCACGAAACCATCCTCGACGAGGGTCCGCGCGAGGTCGGCATGCACCCAGGGCGCCCCCCCGGAGCCATGTGAGATGACGATCAGGCGTCCGTTGCCGCGCCGGGGCGCACCGTTGCGGGCCAGGTGAAGCGAGAAGGGGCCGTACGTCACCGGCTGCGCTTCGCTGCCGGACGGGTAGTAGACCGTGATGATGCCGTCGCCCGCCGTGCCCGCAATCTCGGTCAAGCCCACTGACGCCTCGGCGGTGGAGCCGAGGAAGGTCAGCACGGCAACCAGGACGAGTCGAGTCATGGCGACTCGCACTCGCGATGCGTCCTGGATGAAGCGTGCATGGGGCAAGAAGGACGGGCCCGACGCGAGTCAGACTCTCGACACGGCTCCAGGCTCCAGCGCATCCGACAAGCGCCGCCCGAGATGGCCGCCGATGGCGCCGGCCACCAGCACCAGGAGCAGCGCCACCGCCGTCTCCGGCGGGCCGGGCACCTGCGGCGCGAAGGCCGGGTTGCCGGCGAACGCGCGGCTCGAGGTGACGAGGAGCGCGGCGCCGTAAGCCATGGCGGCCAGCTCGGGGCGCTGGCGGGGGCCGACCAGGACCAGCGCGAGCACGGGGATCACGCTGATCAGGTGGAAGAGGCCGCCGATGGCGCCCGGCGTGCCGCCGCTCTTTCGCGCGATGGCATTGGCGAGCGCGATAGGCGAGGTGGGATCCTTGGCGATCTCCTCCTCGATCACGGACACCGGCTGCAGGGTCTCGAAGCCCACACGCGCGATCCACGCGCCCATGACGCCGGTGGCGATGACGAGGGCCAGCACCGCGAGCGGCATCCAGCGCTGTCCGCCGAGGCGCGCGGCAGGGATCAGCGCCAGGGGCAGGATCAGCGCGGAAAGGATGGCGAGGGTGAAGAATCGCACGCCGCCGTGCATGTAGGCGACGAGGCTCGACGGCTCCACGGTGAGGTGCAGTCCGCGGAAGAGCCCCGCGCCGGCCACCGCGACGCCGAGGAGGCGCGCGGCGCCGTCGGCGTAGAGCTCGCGCGCGATGAGGAGACACCCCCAGCTGTTGACGACGCCGCCCGCGATCCCGAGCAGATGCGGCGGGCTCCACAGGGTGACGTCGAGGCCGAAGAGACGGTGCCAGAGATCGTCGATGGGCGCGGCGAGCACGGTGAGCGCCATGCCCCACGCCGCGAGGTGAAAGCCTCGCGTGCCCTCGAGGCCGGCCACGCGCAGCCGCGCCACCGGCGCGCCCCCGCGCAGGGTGTCGAGAGCCAGCATGCCGAACGAGAGCAGCCCCGCCAGCGTCACGCCCGCATAGGTCATGAGATGGGGCGCGATCCAGAACGTGTCGCGTCCGATGCGCACGTGCCACTGGATGTCCCACTGCACGCCCCAGCCGGTCACGAGCTTCGCCGCGCAGAGCATCCAGAAGACGACGCGATGGAGCGCGAGCGAGTCCGTGCGCGCGGCCGCCGCGCCCCTCGCGTACGGCGCGCCCAGCGGGATTCCCACCGGCTCAGGCATGGCGGCGCCAGTTTACACCGGGCCGGCGAGGCCTCACTCGATGACGAGGTCGGCCTGCACCAGCACCGAGGGCGGCACGGTCAGGCGGAGGGCCTTGGCCGTCCGGAGATTGATCGTGAAGTCGAACTTGGTCGGCATCTCGACGGGGAGGTCGGCCGGGCGGGCGCCCTTGAGGATGCGGACCACGTAGTCGGCGCCGCGTCGGTAGGCGGTGTCCAGGCTCGGCCCGTACGCGATGAATCCGCCGGCCTCGGCGAAGTCCCGATAGATCGACACCAGCGGCAGCGATTGTCGCGTGGCCAGCTCGGTGACCTGCTTGCGATGCTTGGTCATCGCGCCGTCGTCCATGACGAACACGGCTTCGGCGCGGGCCCGCGCCGCCGACTGGAACACCGCGGAGAAATCGGGGGGTTCCCCGACAGGCAGCCGCACGAACTGGAGGCCGAGCTGCAGGCATCGCCGCTCGGTCTCCTTGACGACGACTAGGCCGCCCGGATTGTCCTCCTTGTAGAGCGCGGCGACCCGCGTGATGCTCGGCGCGACCTCGTGCAGGAGCTGTATCCCCTTGGCCGCCAGCTCGTCGGGCATGAAGGCCACGCCCGTGACGTTGCCGCCGGGTCGGGCGAGACTCCCGACCAGGCCTTGCCCGACCGGATCCGCGACGCGCATGATGACGATGGGGACGGTCGAGGTGGCCTTCTTCGCCGCCTGGACCGACGGCGTGTTCACGGCGAGGATGACGTCGACCTTGCGCCGGAGCAGCTCCTCGGCGAGCGCGGGCAGCCGGTCGCTGCGCCCCCCCGCGTTTCGCACGTCGATCGCGATGTTCCGGCCGTCGACGTGGCCGAGCCGACCGAGCTCCTCGCGCACGGTCTCGAGCAGACCCGGCTGGAGATCCTGCGCGAGCACGCCGAGCCGGTGCGTCTTCGCGATCTGCGCGTCAGCGGCGGCGGGGAAGGTGAAGAGCATGCAAGCCACGGCGATGGAAAGTGTGCGGAGCGAGGCGCAGGCCCCTGGGGACATGCCGCGGCCAGTCTACAACGGACCGGCGCGCGGCGGCGTGTTATCCTGCCTTCAATGGCCGAGGAAAGCACCCGCCACCTGCTCAAGCTCTTCGGCGTCGCGGTGACGACCTTCGAGGAAGCGGTCGAGGCCGGCACCGGTGACGGCGCGCGCAAGGCGGAAGCCGAGCTCCGCGCGCGCATGAAGGAGCTGATCGCGCTCGTCGAGCGCCTCTCGGAGCGCGCGGCCAAGCTCTAGTGGTGCCGCGCCGCATCGTCTCGCTCGTCCCCAGCATCACCGAGATCCTCTTCGCGCTCGGAGTGGGGGACGCGGTGGTCGGCTGCACCATCTACTGCACGCAGCCCCCCGAGGGCGTGGCGACCAAGACCCGCATCGGCGGCGAGAAGAATCCCAAGCTCGAGCTGATCCGCGACCTCGGCACCGACCTCGTGATCGCCAACGTCGAGGAGAACCTGCGCGAGCACGTGGAGACCCTGCGCGGCTGGGGCATTGCCGTCCACGTGGTGTATCCCCGGACCGTGGTGGAGGGGATCGCGCTCGTGCGGGAGCTAGGCGAGGTGGTGGGCGCGGCCGCCCGCGGCGCCGCGCTCGCGGAGGACCTCGAGGCGCGCCACGCGAGGACGCGCGCCGCGCTGGCCGGCCGCGCGCCGGCGCGGGTGTTCTGTCCCATCTGGCGGAACCCGTACATGACGCTCAACCGGGACACCTACGTCCACGACATGCTCGCGACCTGCGGGGGCGCGAACGTGTTCGCGGACGCGTCGAAGCGCTATCCGGAGGTGAGCCTGGGCGAGGTCGCCGCGGCGGCGCCGGACGTCATCCTGCTGCCCGACGAGCCGTATCGCTTCCGACGCGTGCACGCGGCCGACTTCGAGCCCTATCCCGCGCTGCGCGCCGCCCGCGTGCGCTTCGTGGACGGCAAGCTGCTGTCCTGGTACGGTCCCCGCATCGGCGAGGCGCTGGAAACCCTGCCGGGCCTCCTCGCCGCCTGAGTCCCTCTACTCGACCTCCAGGATCATCTCGATCTCGACGGGGATGTTGAACGGCAGCTCCGCCATGCCCACCGCGGAGCGCGCGTGGCGGCCGTTGTCGCCGAACACCTCGACCATGAGATCGGAGAAGCCGTTGATCACCTTCGGGGTGTCGGTGAAGCCGGGCGCGCAGTTCACCATGCCCAGCACCTTCACCACGCGCTTGACCTTGTCCAAGCTACCGAGCAGCGCTCTGGC
>Ga0075423_10003747_pt1 | contig 14027 bp, 13 predicted proteins | sample SoiMethybrSBSTD2_FD_80114 | JGI IMG/M metagenome (GOLD analysis project Ga0075423, IMG submission 80114) | Bulk soil microbial communities from a Populus tree surrounding site in Tennessee, USA - Soil MetaG P. TD hybrid SBSTD2 | ecosystem: Environmental > Terrestrial > Soil > Tree plantation...
AAACGCGACGTCGCTGAGGTAGTGCCGGTTGTCGTGCAGGCGCGAGGCGGCAACGTAGGACGCAATCATGTATGCGAGCACGCTCCGCTGCCACCCGACATGGCGTTCCAGAACGGTGGCGCCGGCGAACGTAATCGCGGCGTGACCCGACGGAAAGGAATGGCGGTTCGACCCATCGGGCCGCTCGCGCTGCGTGGCCAGCTTGATTGGCTGGACCATCGACTCGGTCAGAATCTGCGCGCGAAGCAGGTCCATGCCGAGGTGCGACGTCTTCGGCTGATCCATCAGCCGGCCGAACGCAAACGTGCCGAGCGACAGCGCGACCTGTTCGGGCGTGTTGCCGAAGTACTTGCCGGGGGCGAACGCGCGGTTCACCGCGTCGTAGTGGGTGCGCAGGCGCACGTTGAAGTCGGCGTCGAACGGATGCGCCGCCAGCGCCATGCCGCCGCCGAGCGCCGCCATATAGAGATTGTCCTTGCGCGGCAGGTGCGTGTAGTCGCCGGCCAGGTTCGCGAGCAGCGCCTTGATGCCGGTCCGCTCCGGAGTCGGCGGCTTTTTTGCGTCCGCATCGTCGACCTTTTGGGCCGGCGGGTGGGGTGAGTCCTGAGGTACTGGCGCAGCGGCCGCGGCGGGCTGTTGTGCTGCCAGCGCAACCGTGAGCATGGCTTCGATGAACATGTGGGGAAAATTCCAAGTTACGTGCCAGCCGCCAACCTCGTCAGTGTTTCGGGATGAGATGATGGCTGACGGCCGGCACGCGCCACGCCGGCACACGCGCCAGCAATCCGCCGGCGCCCGCGTTTTTCTGCGATGACGATCTGGGACGAGCTGCTCCAGCTGCTGCGGCCGAAGATGCCGGAAGAGGATTTCCGCCGCTGGTTCGCCGAAACCGCGTACGCCAGCGACTCGGGCGATCAGATCACGGTGTGGGTGCCGACGGAAGCGATTCGCCGCCACATCGTGCAGCGGTACGACGACGACGTGCGGCGTGCGCTGGAGTCGCTCGGCCGCGCGCACACGCACGTGCGATTCATCGCCGCTGGAACCGATGAAGACGTCGAAGACGTCGAAGAGTGATCGCGCGCCGATCAGCGCGCGTCGGGTTCGTAAACGTTCGTGATCGTTCGCGCGGCGTTGTTTCGTCCGCCTTCGACCTGCACGGTGATCCGCAGCTGATGCTGCTCGGGATCGACCGCGAACGTCTGGACGATCTTCCCGGGACCGGCGCCGTTGATCTCGCTCACCAGCTTGCCGTTGTCCCACCGCGTCTTGCGTTCGACTTTCGTGTTGTCGTCCTTGATCTTCTTGCCGTCCGGCGACAGGTGCATCGTGCGGCCGTCAGCTCCGGTGATCATCACGATCGAATCCGTCTGAACGATCGTCAGGCGATCTGACGGATTCATGATGTCCCGCATGGCGTCGCGCATGCGCGCCATCTCCTCGGGGTTGCCGCCACCGCCGTACCCACCGCGTCCCATGCCGCCGCCGTACCCACCGCGCCCCATGCCACCGCGACGGCCGAATCCGCCTCCGCGTTCGCCGCGCCGGTTGTTGTCATCGTCGCGGCCGAGCCGGGCGGGCTGGTCGCTCAGGTCCGCGTTGCGAATCCACGCCCCCGCGAGCGTGGTTTTTTCCGGCGCCTGGGCCCCGCTCTCCACGGCGAGCCAGGTCGCGATGAACACCGCGATGCCGACGACGATCGTGACGTTGACGAGCGCGCGCATCGTTCTCACCTTGTCGATTATGTGTGCGTGGCGTCGTCGTGCTGATGAAAAGAATGTGACACGGCCGGAGAAGGGAGAAGGGAGAAGGGGTTAGGGATTAGAGTTCCCTAAGGGAGAAGCGATCTCGACGCTTCGAGTCGATCGACCGGAAAAGTCCGTACGTGAGTTTGCCCACTTATCCCGCTTCTCCCTTCCCGCTTCTCCCTTCCCCCTGCGCGACGCCGTGAAGTGGTACCGCAGCCTCTACTGGCGCATCGCCCTGGGCGTCGTGGCCTTTCTCGCCGCGATGCTCGTCGTCCAGGCGATGCTGTTCGTGTGGGCGGTGTCCCAATCCGGACGATCGGCGCCCGGTCAGTCGCCCGGCCGGCTCGGAATGACGGTGGCGCTGGATCTTGCGAACCTGCTCGAGCGCGACGCGAACGCCGAGCTCGCGCCGTACGTGCGCGAGCAGTACGCGAGATACGAGCATCCGTTCTTCGTGATGATGCGCGACGGCCGCCTGATCACGAGCGGCAGCGACTCGTTCCCCGAACCGCTGCTGCGGATGGCGCGCGCGCGACTGGAGCGGCGAGACCCCCTGAGGCCGGATAACGCGCCGAGGTTCGAAGGGCCGCGGCCGCCGCGCCAGCCGCCGTTCGGGCCCGACGATCGACCGGAGCGCTTCCCACGAGGCGATCGATTCGAGCGCGGACCGGCGCCGATCTTCGTCGGCGGACATCTGGTCGGCGTTGTCGTCGTGCCGCCGCAGGCGCCGTTTGGATTTCTGCTCGGCCGCTACGCGCCGGTGCTGACGGTCGTCGCCGGCGCCGTTCTGATCGTCGGCACCATCCTGACGTCGCTGATGATCTTCGGTCCGGCGCGGCGCCGCCTGCGATCGCTCGAGCTCGCGGCCCGACAGCTGGGCGCCGGCGATCTCACGGCGCGCGCACCCGACCGCGGCGGCGACGAGATTGCGGCGGTGGCCAGCGCGTTCAATGCCATGGCGGACGATCTCGCCGCGCGAGCCGAGGCACTCGCAGCATCCGATCGCGTGCGGCGGCAGCTGCTGGCCGATGTCTCACACGAGCTGAACACGCCGGTCACGGCCATGCGCGGCTATCTCGAGACGCTGTCGATGCCGGAGCTGCCGCTCGACGACGCCACGCGCGCGCGCTACCTGCGCATCGTCGCCGACGAGACGGCGCGCCTCGAACGACTGATCGGAGATCTGCTGGACCTGGCACGTCTCGACGGCGGCGGGAGCGCGCTCAGAATGGAGCGCGTGCCGGTCGCCGACCTGTTCGCGCGCGTCGCGGCGCGACACGAGCGCGCCTATGCGGACGCCGGCGTGGCGCTGCAGACCTCGATCGACGCCGGCGCGGACACCATCGTCGGCGACCGCGACCGCCTGGAGCAGGCCGTGCAGAACCTCGCGGCCAATGCCATCCGCTACGCGGCGCGCGGGAGCACCGTCCGTCTCGCGGCCCGGGCGGCATCCACCGACGCCGTGACGCTGACGGTCGAAGACGAGGGCCCCGGCATCGATCCGCGGCACCTCCCGCACATCTTCGACCGGTTCTACAAAGCGGAAGCGTCGAGGCCGTCAGGCGGCAGCGGACTGGGGCTGTCGATTGCGAAAGCGATTGTCGAGCGGCATGGCGGCAGCATCGCAGTGCGAAGCCGCCCGGGGCGGACGATCTTCGAGCTGACGTTTCCTAGGCGGCCGACTTCGATTCCTGGGGCGGAGGGTTCGTAACCTCGTCGCGGATGCGCTCGCGCAGCCAGGTCACCGGCTGCGGCTGGCGGGCCACGAAGGCCTGCCACTCGGCTTCCGTCAGCGTGATCGAGATGACGCGCTCCCGTTCATTGCTCATGGACGTCAGCATACGCACGGACGTCGTACGACAAAAATAGAATGTTCGCATCGAACCAATCTCATTTCGTCATGGGTTCGATCTTCGCGCGGGCGGCCGGGCGCGTCACGGCCCGCGGGAGCTGCAGCCGGAGCCGGCCCCTGACCGCCTCGAACGCCGCGAGCAGCTCGTGAATCATGCGCGGGACGCGGTTGGCTCTGGCGTACACCCAACCGGTCTCACGCACGAGCTCGTATCCCTCGATGCGGGCGCAGAAGAACTGGCCGCCGCGGACCTCACGGGCGACGGCCTGATACGGCACGATGCCGATGCCCAGCCCCGTCTTCACCATCGCCTTGATGATCTCCACGTTCTCGGTATCCATGACGATCGTCGGCTCGACGTTCTCGGCCGCGAAGAAGCGGTCGATGACCTTGCGCGTCGCCGATCCCTGCTCGAACAGCACGAACGGCTGGCCGTCCAGGTCCTTCGCCGCGACGCGGCGCTTCCGCGCGAGCGCATGCGTCGGCGTCGTCACGAGCAGCAGCTCCTCGCGCAGAACCGGCACGGTCACCAGGTCCGCCCCTTCGACCGGCAGCGTCAGGAGCCCCGCGTCGACGCGCCCGTCGCGAATCTGCTGCACGGACTGACCGGCGGTCGCCACGGTCAGCCGGACGTCGAGATGCGGGTGGACGCGGCGGAGATGTTTGAGCAGCGGCGGAAACACGTAGAGGCACACCGTCATGCCGCCGGACAGCCGGAGCCGGCCCTTGAGCTGCCGCGTGCGGTCCGTGATGGTTCCGACCGTTTCCCGAAGGTCGAGAAACACGCGCTGGCCGAGCTGGACCAGGCTTTCCGCGGCGGGCGTCATGCGCACCTGGCGGCCGACGCGGAGAAACAGCGGCTCGCCGAGCTCTTCCTCGAGCAGCAGGATCTGACGGCTGATCGCCGACTGCGACACGTTCAGCTTGCGACCGCACGCAGTGAACGAGCCGGTTTCGGCGATCGCCTGCAGGATTTCGAGCTGCCTCAGGTCCACATCAATGGCCCGACTTGCGGAAGCTGACGCCGCGCGCCTCGGGCCCGAGCAGCGTGACGACGAACGCGACGATGAAGACGACGGTGACGAGGCCGCCCATCGCCTGGGTGTAGGTGAAGCGCTCGCCGAGGGCCGCCTCGACGTACGGGATACTCGCCGCGAACATCACGCCGAGCTGGTACGCGAAGCCCGGGAAGAACCCGCGGAGATGGTTCGGCGACAGCTCGTTGATGTGCGCGGGAATGACGCCCCACGCCCCCTGCACGAAGAACTGCATCAGGAACACGCCGACGAGAATCCGCCACGTGCTGTGCCCGGCGATCCAGAACGGCACGACGGCGAGGCCGAAGACCATTGCGGTCATCATCGCGCGCCGGCGCCCGCCCCGATCCGAGTAGTACCCGAACGCCAGGCCGCCGAGAATGGCGCCGATGCCCGACAGCATGGTCACGTCGGCGATGCGCGCCTTGGAGTAGCCGATCGTGCCGAGCATCGTCGGATACATGTCCTGCGTGCCGTGCGACATGAAGTTCATCATCGTCATCAGCAGGACGAGGTACACGAAACGCCGCCAGAACGTCGGCAGCGACTTGCGGTACGTGACCCAGTCGGTCTTGTGCTCGTGCCACGCGTCCGATTCCTTCACGCGCGCGCGGATGAACAGGGACAGGAGCGCCGGCAGGCCGCCGAGAAAGAACATCAGACGCCAGCCGTTCCCCGGATAGAGATGCTCGAACGTCGGGTACAGCAGACGGAAGACGATCGCCGAGAGGAGGTTGCCGAGCGCGTAGCCCTCCTGCAGCAGACCCGACAGCAGACCACGGAGCCGCGGCGATGCGGACTCGAGCGCCAGCGACGCGCCGACGCCCCACTCGCCTCCCATGCCGACGCCGAACAGCATCCGCAGGATCAGGAACACGGTGTAGCTCGGCGCGAGACCGGAGAGCACCGAGATGACGGCATAGAAGATGACGTTGAGCATCAGCGGCAGCCGCCGGCCGAGATGGTCCGCCATGATGCCGAAGATGATGGCGCCGATGGGACGGCACGCGAGCGCGACGGTCAGCGCGAACGCGATGTCGGGACGCGTGCGGCCGAACGATCGCGCGACGTCGTCGATGACGAGCGTCAGGATGAAGAAGTCGAACGCGTCGAGCGTCCAGCCGAGAAAGCCCGCGAGCACCGCGTTGCGCTGGTTGATGCGCTCGGCCCTGGTCATCGCATGCGGAAGCGTCGAGGCGGTCGCCATCGGGTGCGAGTATATATTGGACCGATCGATGACGATCGAGACGCTCTTCCTCGACGCCGGCGGCGTGCTGGTGTTTCCCAACTGGACGCGCGTGAGCGGCGCGCTGGCGCGCCACGGCGTCGACGCGTCCGCCGCCGCGCTCGCCCAGGCGGAGCCGCGCGCGAAGCGGCGGCTCGATCTCGGCGACACGATTCGGTCGACCACCGATCACGAGCGCGGCTGGCTCTACTTCAACCTGATTCTCGAGGAAGCGGGAATCACGATCACGCCGGCGACGGATGCCGGGCTGAGCGAGCTGCGCGAGTATCACGGGCAGGAGAATCTCTGGGAGCTCGTGCCCGAGGACGTGGCGCCGACACTCGCGCGGCTGCGCAGCCTCGGACCGAAGCTCGTCGTGGTGTCCAACGCGAACGGGCGGCTGCGTCACCTGTTCGCGAGGCTCGGGCTCGCCGATCGCTTCGACGTGCTGTTCGACTCGTTCGAAGAGGGCGTCGAGAAGCCCGATCCGCGGCTGTTTCGGATTGCGCTCGAGCGCTCGGGCGGACGGCCGGAGACGACCATGCACGTCGGCGACCTGTATCACGTCGACGTCGTCGGCGCGCGGGCGGCGGGGCTGCACGCGGTCCTGCTGGACTCGGCCGGCTTGTATGAGGGCTACGACTGTCCGCGCATCCGCACGTTCGCGGAACTGCCCGAGTTGCTGGAGCGTCGAGGCTAATCGATCGCGAGGCGGAACCTCGGGTCGACCTCAGATCTGAATCCTGGAAAATGCCCGCGCGCCGAGCATGAGGAACAGCACGGCGACCGCGGACAGCACGGCGACATCGGTCGCCGCGCTGAAATGCCCCGCGCCGATGAAGGCGCCGCGCAGGCCATCGATCCCGTACGTCAGCGGATCGACCCGCGTGACCGCGGCAAGCGGAGCGGGCAGGTTCGAGAGCGGGTACAGCGCCCCCGAGAGAAAGAAGATCGGCATCACCAGGAAATTCATGACCAGCTGAAAGCCCTGCATGTTCTGCAGGCTCGATCCAATCACCGTGCCGAGGCCGGCGAAGACGACGGCGATCATGACCATGAACAACAGCGCGAGCGGCAGCGTCGAGAGGTGCGCCGGACGGAACCCCGCGACGAGACAGACGACCACGATCAGGAAGCCCTGAAGGATGGCCACGGAGGCGCCGCCCAGCGTGCGTCCGATCATGATGTGCAGCCGGGGCACCGGCGCAACGAGGGTTTCCTTCAGGAACCCGAACTGGCGGTCCCAGAGCAGTCCGATGCCCGAGAAGATTGACGTGAACAGCACCGACATGCCAATCACGCCCGGCGCGACGAACTGCAGGTAGTTGCCCCGGCCGGCCTCGCGAAAGACCGGACCCAGGCCGAATCCAAGCGCCAGCAGATAGAGCAGCGGCTGCCCGACCGACGCGAGGATTTGCGCGCGCGACCGCGAGTAGCGCTTCAGCTCGCGTAGCCAGAGAATGTAGATCGCCGCCACGTCATCGCCTCCACATCTTGGCGAACTGGCGCATCTGCGCGGCGGGATCGGCGCGTTCGTCGCGGATCATCGTGCCCGTCAGCGCAAGAAACGCCTGCTCGAGCGACTCGGTCTTCGTCTGCTGCCTGAGTTCGACCGCGGACCCCTGCGCCACGATCTTGCCGCGATCGATGATGGCGATGCGCCCGGCGACACGCTCCGCTTCATCCATGTAGTGCGTCGTCAGGAACACGGTCACATGTTCCGTCTCGTTGAGCGTTTTCACGTGCGTCCAGAGCTGGTTGCGGCTCTGGGGGTCGAGGCCGAGGGTAGGCTCGTCGAGGAACAGGATTTTCGGCGTGTGCAGAAAGCCCCTGGCGATCTCGAGCCGCCGCTTCATGCCGCCGGAGAACGTCTTCACGTACGAGTCTCGCCGGTCCCGCAGCTCGAACAGCGCCAGCAGTCGGTCGATCCGATCGTGCCTGGTGCGGCGCGGTACGTGATAGAGCACGCCGTGGATCTCCATGTTCTCCCAGGCCGTGAGCTCGCCGTCGAGGCTCGGGTCCTGAAACACGATCCCGAAGCGGCGCCGGACGTCCGTGGCCTGCGTGGCCGGATCGAGACCGTCGATACGGATGGTGCCGCTGTCCGGCGCGACGAGCGTCGTGAGCATCTGGATCGTCGTCGTCTTGCCGGCACCGTTTGGGCCGAGGAAGGCGAAGATCTCGCCGGCGGCGACGTCGAACGAGACTCCGGCTACGGCCGTCACGTCACCGTAGGTCTTGACGAGATCGCGGACCTGAATCATGCGGACACTAGTAGTTTCGTGCTTTCGTGATTTCGTGGTTTCGTGCCGCGCTTTGCCACGACTCGGCGGTGCGCTCGCCACGCATCAACGCGACATGCGCTGTGCCTGCGGCGAAGAACCCGACGAACCACGCGTAGTCGTACAGCGGCTTCAGCGCGGGCACCACCAGCCCGCCCCACGCGAGCGCGCAGCCGATCGCGGTCGCCGCAATCGCACGCGTGTTCCATCCGCGGTAGATGCCGTCCGCGAGATAGAGATCCTCGAGACGCAGCTCGCGTCGCCGCACGATCCAGTAGTCGGCGATCAGCACGCCGGCGATCGATCCGAGCCCGCCGGAGTACCCCAACAGCCACGTGTAGATGTAGCCCGACGGATCGGCGAGCAGCCGCCACGGCTGAATCGCGATGCCGAGCACGCCGGTGATCAACCCACCCGTCTTGAAGCTGATGAATCGTGGAAACGCGTTCGCGAAATCGTTCGCCGGCGACACCACGTTGGCCGCGATGTTGACCGCGATCGTCGCAACGACGATGGTGAACATCGAGATCGCGACGATGAGCGGGGACGTGAACCTGCCGACGAGCTGAACCGGATCCCAGATGGCCTGACCGTAAATGATCGCCGTGGCGCTCGTGATCAGCACGCCCATCGCGGCGAACAGCGACATCGTCGTGGGCAGCGCGACGACCTGACCGACCATCTGCTCGCGCTGGCTGCGGCCGAACCGCGTGAAGTCGGGCATGTTGAGCGACAGCGTCGCCCAGAATCCGATCATCGCGGTCAGCGACGGCACGAACACCGGCCAGAACTCCGCGAGCGTCCGGAACTTTCCGGGCTGCGACAGCAGCGGACCGAGGCCGTTTGCACGCGAAACCGCCCACCACAGGAGCACGGCGGTCATCGCGAGCACGAACGGCGCCGCCCAGTTCTCGACCTCGCGGACCAGATCCATGCCGCGATAGATGATGTAGATGTTCAGGCCCCAGAACAGCAGGAACGACAGCCATTCGGTCGTCGTGTGGCCGCCGAACCCGGATCCGAGGAGCATCGGCCAGCCCGGAATCACCGTCTTGAGAAACGTGTAGAGCGCCTCGCCGCCAATCCACGCCTGGATACCGAACCATCCGCACGCGACGAGCGCGCGCATGAGCGCCGGCACGTTCGAGCCGAAGGTGCCGTACGCGGCGCGCGCGAAGACCGGAAACGGAATGCCGTACTTCGTGCCGGGATGCGAGTTCAGAAGAATCGGAATCAGGACGATCGTGTTGCCGAGGAGGATGGTGAAGAGCGCCTGCCACCAGTTCATGCCCGACGCCATCAGGCCCGAGGCGAGCATGTACGTCGGGATGCAGTGTGCCATGCTGATCCACAGCGCGGCGAAGTTGTACGTGGACCAGTTGCGTCTCGCCAGCGGCACCGGCGCGAGATCGTGGTTGTAGAGCGGGCTCGACTCGATCCGCCGCGTGTCGACGAGCTCCACCCGTCCGTCCGCCAGCCGACGTTCGTTGTCCACGGCACGGATTATAGATGACGAGATCGTTCGTATTCCCTGATCGTGAGTGCGTCTCTTCTGCGTGTTCAGCGGTTTCCGCGCTGCGGCGCTTGATGTCGTTTTCCGCGGCTTCCGCGGTTTCTGCGCTGGGACGTATAATGCGCCGCAAGAAGGAGGATGCCATGGCGTCGACGTTGAAGGTCTCCCGTCGGAATTTTCTGGTGACCTCCGGGGCGGGCGCGGCGGCGCTGTGCGTGACGGGAAACGCCGGCGGGTACACCGGCGAGGAGATGCGGGCTCGAGCCGCGAAGGGCACGCTGACCGGTGTGTCGAAGTGGGAGCTCGATACGCCGGCGCTGTGCGTCGACCTCGACAGGCTCTCGCGCAATATCGAGACGATGCGGACGAAGCTGCGCGAGATGAAGGTCTCGAGCCGGCCGCACGCGAAGACGCACAAGTGCCCGGCGATCGCGAAGCTGCAGCTCGCCGGCGGATCGATCGGCATCTGCACGGCGAAACTGAGCGAGGCCGAGGTCTTCGCCGCGAACGGCATCCAGCCGATCCTGATGACGACGTCGAACGTCTCGCCGGCCAAGATCCGGCGCGCGATGGAGCTGCGCAAGACGAACCGCCAGTTCATTCAGGCGGTCGACTACCCGCAGAACGCGCGCGACCTGAACGACGCCGCCAGGGCCGCCGGCGTGATCGCGGACGTCGTCATCGACGTGGCGATCGGCACGCGCAGCGGCGTGCCTCCGGGCGATCAGGCGCTCGCGCTCGGACAGCTCGTGGACACGCTGCCGAACCTGAAGCTGCGCGGCATCATCAGCTATGACGGCGGCGCGCAACACATCAAAGGCTTCAAGACGCGGCTCGACCAGACCCTGAACCGGTTCGCGCCGTCGCTCGAGACGTACGACCGCTTCAAGCGCGCCGGCCTGAGCACGGAGATCTTCAGCGGCGGCGGCACGGGCACGTACAACATCCTGCCGAAGGCGCAGGGCGTCACCGACGTGCAGGTCGGCAGCTACATCTTCATGGACTGCCAGTACATCGAGATCGGCGGCGAATCGAACGACGCCGAGTACACGGACTTCGAGCCGTCCCTCACCGTCGTCACGACCGTGCTGAACACCTATTTCCCGAAGTCGATCACGACCGACGCGGGCGCGAAGGCGCTGACGCTGAACAAGCCCGGACCGTGGGTCATCGGCGAGAAGGATTTCAACTACAACGCCGGCTCGGACGAGTTCGGCGTCATTCGCTACGAGACCGCGCAGCGCTCGTACAAGGTCGGCGACAAGCTCGAGCTGATCGTGCCGCACTGCGATCCGGCGGTGAACGAATACGACCAGATGTACGCGATTCGCAACGATCGCGTCGAGGCGGTGTGGCCGGTCTCGGCCCGCGGGCACTCCCAGTAACGACGCTCCGCTGAACCGTCGCGCTCCTGCGCGCCAACGACTGGAGCGCGAGGCGTCAGCCGCGCGGCGGCTTGAACGCCGCGTCCGTCAGCGCCGGATTGATCTGAACCTCGTCGAACATCAACGACTCCAGCACGCGCTCGGCGGTCGTCGTCGTGATGCGGTGCGGGATGAGGACCCCGTCGACGCTGCGCCGATCGGCGAACGACATGATCGTCGCGCCGCGTGGACCGGCCCAGTCCACGATGCGCAGCGGCAGCCACGACTCGGCGTCGAGCACCAGCCTCGCGGACCAGGATCCGCTCGTCACGTCCAGGTTGTTCGTGTCCGGGAAGGCGCTCTCGTCGACGGCCTCGACGCTGACCGGCTGATCGCCCGGGACCATGGCCCCAACCCCGAGGAGCAGCCGCAGCAGACGCACGCGCTCGGCCCGCAGCTCGCCGTCCTTGTTCGCGGCGCCCGCATTCAGCAGCGTCGTCCCGGAGAACCCGGTCCAGCGTTCGATCGATCCGATCGTGTCGATGCGCGCGAACCGATCCGGCAGCGCGATTCGGATCTCGAGGGTGCCATCGGTCATCGCATCGCCTTCGCCCGGGACGCGGACGCGGCCCTTGAGAAGGAGCGTGCGGATCTCCGCAGCGCCGGCGCGACTCGACACGGCGGCGCGCGTCCGCTGCACCCATTCGCCCGCGCGCGGGTTGACGAATCGCAGGGGCGCCTGGGCGCGGACGAGCGACGCGGCGGCGATCGCGAACGCGACAGGGAGCCATCGCCGCATCGGCGGGGATTATACTCACCGTCGCTGACGGCCTTGAACCTCGGCGCAGAACACGCGGAACGCGCAGAACACTCGGGTACAAATCAGCGAGTTCTGCGGTTTGCGCGCTGAGATTCTCGCGCACGCGACTCCTGCGATGGCTGAAACCACGATTCCGGAAACGGCGCTGCACGCGTTTCTCGACGCGCTGGACAAAGCGAACGTCCGGACGGCCGAACAGTTTCCCGGCGACTCCGCCGCGCGCCAGCCCGTGCACACGGTGTACGGCGGCGCGCATCTGTTCAGGGCCGACGCCGTCTCGAAGCTCGGTGCCGTCGCGCTGAAGTCGCTGCAGCAAAACGCGCCGGATCCGGCGTCCTTCGCCGCCGCGCTGGAGCTCGACCCGCGGTTCGCGGATCGCATCTATCTCCGCGTCATCGACAAGCTGACGCGCGAGCCGATCGAAGACTTCCGGATCGATTTCGAGGACGGCTTCGGGAACCGGCCGGACGAGGAAGAAGATCGCTACGCGCAGAGCGCCGCGAACGAACTCGCCGCCGCGGCCGCCGCACGCGTCCTGCCGCCGTCGATCGGCATCCGCATCAAGCCGCTGTCCGAGGAGCTGAAACGCCGCAGCCTCCGGACGTTCGACCTCTTCCTCACGCGGCTGCTCGACAAGACGGGCGGCACGCTGCCGCCGAATTTCGTCATCACGCTCCCGAAGATCACGTCGCCCGAGCAGGTCGCGGCGCTCGCATCCGCGTGCGACGCCTTCGAGTACTGGCGTGAGCTGCCGGCCGGACTCCTTCGATTCGAGCTGATGGTCGAAACGACGCAGTCGATCGTGTCACCCGACGGCACCGTCGCGCTGCCCCGGCTCATCGTCGAAGGCAACGGCCGGATCGTCGCCGCCCATTTCGGCACGTACGACTACACGGCCGCCTGCGGCATCACGGCGGCGCATCAGCACATGCTTCACCCGGTGTGCGACTTCGCCAAGCACGTCATGCAGGTGGCGCTCGCCGGCACCGGCATCTGGATGTCGGACGGCGCGACGAACATCATGCCGGTCGGCTCCCGGGAATCGGTGCACCGGGCGTGGCGGATTCACGCCGGTCACGTTCGTCACTCGCTCGTCGGCGGTTTCTATCAGGGATGGGACCTGCACCCCGCGCAGCTGCCGTCGCGCTACGCGGCGGTCTATTCCTTCTTCCTCGAAGGCCTCGACGCCGCGTCGGAGCGGTTGAAGAACTTCGTCGAGAAAGCGGCGCAGGCGACCCTCGTCGGCGACATGTTCGACGACGCGGCCACCGGTCAGGGGCTGCTGAACTACTTCCTGCGCGCGATGAATTGTGGGGCAGTCACCGAAGCCGAGGCGATCGAGATGAGCGGCCTGTCGCTCGACGAGCTGCGCTCGCGCTCGTTCGTCACGATTCTGAAATCGCGGGCTCGGACGTAGCGTAGCCCTCGCCCTCGTACCCGCCGCGGTAATCCTTCTCGGTCGGCCGCCGGATCTTCGACTGCGCCACGATGCGATTGCGCCGCAGGCCGACGAAATCGTCGACGTGCGCCCACCCCTTGTCGGCGTTCTTCTCGAGGAACCGCGTCAGCCCGTCGTTCAGCTCGCGGATCACGTTGGGGCCGATCGCGTGATCCAGCATCGCCGCGGTGCACACCTGCACCGTCCCGCAGCCGAGCAGGAAGTAGTTCAGTGCGTGCTCGAACGTCGAGATGCCGCCGATGCCCGAGAACGCCTTGTCCGGGAATCCCTGCGTCAGCTGCGTCATCTTCGCCAGCGACAGCGGCAGGATCGCGGGGCCGCCGAGCCCGCCGGTCGAGACGAGGCCATCCACCTGGACTTCGAACTCGAGCGTGTCCGGATCGATGAGCGGCAGCGACGTGAACGTGTTCGACGAGGAGATCGCATCCGCGCCGCCGAGAAACGCGCCGCGCGCTTCGACCACGATGTCGGTCGTCGACGGCGTGAGCTTCGCCCACACCGGCACCCTGGCGACCTGACGCACGACCTGCGTCACGGTCGACACGAGCTCCTTGTCCTTGCCGACGTTCGAGCCCATGTCGGGCCGATCCATGTGGGGGCAGGAGAGGTTGAGCTCGAGGGCGTCGCAGCCCTGCTCCTGGCACGCGACCGCCAGCTCCTGCCAGTGCCGCAGCTCGGTGTCGTTCCCGGACCCCGCCATCACCGACGCAACGCGGACGTGCTCGGG
>Ga0075423_10003748_pt1 | contig 14025 bp, 14 predicted proteins | sample SoiMethybrSBSTD2_FD_80114 | JGI IMG/M metagenome (GOLD analysis project Ga0075423, IMG submission 80114) | Bulk soil microbial communities from a Populus tree surrounding site in Tennessee, USA - Soil MetaG P. TD hybrid SBSTD2 | ecosystem: Environmental > Terrestrial > Soil > Tree plantation...
CCGCCAGTCGCCGCGGCTGTCACCGTGGCCCGGGGAGAGGACAGTTAGCCCGCGGCCTCCGTCGCGATGGCGACCTCGCGGACGGCCGCGCGCGGCTCGCGGACGACGCCTGCCATGATCGCGACGCCGACGGCCATGAACGCGACGCCCACGAGCAGGACGACGCGCGGCTCGAAGACGCCGAGCAGCGCCGACGCCGCGAACGGCGCGAGCGATCCGCGGACGCCCAGGAGAAGCGACTGCGCGGCGGCGTAGTCGGCGATGCGCTCGCGTGGCGCGAGCTGCACGACGTTCGTATGGAAGGTGAGCTCGCCGCTCGCCTGCGCGATGCCTGAGACGATCGCGACCGGCAGGAGCGCCCACGTCGCCGGCGCGAGGATGTAGCCGATCGGGACGAGCAACACGAGGAGCGAGCCGAGGAACGTCTGCCGCAGCGACGAGCCGCGATCGATGAGCCGGCCGATGACGACGTACGCGACGATCATCGTCGCCGACTGCACGGCCGCCATGATCCCGACGAACGAGTTCGTGGCGTTGAAGTGGTCGACGAGCATGATCGGGAAGACCGCGAAGTTCATGAGGTTGCCCCACCCGAAGATGAGGAACGAGAGGAGGAGATTTCGGTAGCGGCGGTCGCGCCACACGTCGCGCGCGACGTCGGCTGCCGGGCGGCGCGTGCTGTAGCCGCCGACGCGGTCGTATTTCACGCGGAAGAACGCGAGCGCGCCGGGCAGTGAGAGCAGGGTCGCGGTCGCGAACACGTACGCGGCGGGGATCACGTCGATGAACGCGCCGGCCATCGTTGCCGCGAAGATGCCGGCGATCGACGCCCCGACGCGGACCTGTCCCATGACGTGCGCGCGCTCGCTGTCCGGGTAGATGCCCTGCATGAGCGCGACGTACGCGCCGACGTTGCCGATCATCACGACCCACATCGCCACGGTGGTGAGCGCGAGCATCAGCGGCGTCGTCGCGACGAGCACGCCGACGATGAACAGCAGGCGGCCGACGGTCACGGTGCCCGCCACGACGCGGACGGGCGGGATGTTCGCGTACAGATACGTGAAGAAGGGCGCCAGGAGATGACCGATGAACGCCCCGCCCACGACGATCGCCACGTCCGTCGTCGTTCCGCCCATGCGCCGCACGACGACGGGCATGAACGTCACGAGGACCGAGATGAAGATGCCGGAGCTGATGCCGCCGAAGACGTCGATACGGAAGTTGTGGCGCACCCGGGCGGGGTGCCAGTTGGGGTCCGTCACTCCGTGACCTTAACGACCAGCTGAGGCCTGTGTCACCCGACTTTCGGGCTAATTCCTGGGTTGAAAACGAGTCGCGACGGGAACCTGCTCGCGACGCGATCTAGCGGTCAGGTCTCGGTCGATAGCCTCCCGGACGCGGGCCGAACGGTCGACGTGGGCCGCCGCCGAACCCGCCGCCCCCATACGGCCGGCGGAATCCGCCGGCGGGACGGCGCAGCGGGCCGCGGGCGCCGGGCGCGGTCGACGAGATCACCACACGGCGGTTCGGCTCGATGCCGACCGACTCGGTGCGCACACCGCCGGTCTCCTGCACCACCAGGTGCACGATGCGTCGCTCGTACGCGAGCATCGGCTCCAGCGTGACCGCGGAGCCGGTGGCCTTCACCCGCGCGGCGACGCGACGCGCCATCTCGCGCAACTGATCCTCGCGGCGGCGGCGGTAGCCCTCGATGTCGACCGCGACGTGCACCGAACGCGACACGCGCTTCGATGTGATCGCGCTCACGATCTGCTGTAGCGCGACCAGGTTCTCCCCGCCGCGGCCGATGAGCGCGCCGAGATCGTTGCCGCTCACCTCGAGGCCGTCCTCGCTGGACTGCTCGCCGAACGTGACCTGCGCCTCCACGCCCATCTTCTCGAGCAGCTCGCGCAGGATCGTCGCGCCGATCGCGAGATCCTCGGCGAACGCCGGCGGCGCCTCATCCTCATCTGCGGTCCTTCCGCGCTCACCGGCGACACGTCGCGGCACCTCGGCCTCGTCGACGGCCGGCTCCGGTTCGACGACCGCATCCTCCTGGTACGAGAGGAGCACGCGCGCGTCCTCGCCGCCCATCCCGAGCACGTTCGCCGGCTTGCCCTTCTCGAGCACCTCGATGTCGACGTCGGTGCGCTTCCGCCCGAGCGATCGCAGACCGCGCTCTATCGCCTCCTCGACGGTCCTCCCGGTGAACTCCTCGCCGCGTAGTGGACTCATCGCCTTCCCCTCCGCCTTCCCCTGCGTCTCCCCTGTCCCCGCGCCGTGACGGCCTCCACGTCGCCGTTCGCCTCGCCGCCGGTCGGCCCCGTGCCCGCGCGCTCGAGGTCGGCGCGACCCTCGCGCACGATCTCCGCCGTCTCGCGACGCATCTGCTTGTCGGCGGGCGTGGGTACGTTGCGGAGGAACGGGAGCCATCGCGGCAGCTGGCCCCAGCCGCTCACGAAGTACTGCTGCACGATCTGGAAGAGCGTCGTCGCGATCCAGTACAGCGTCAGGCCCGCCGGGAACGATGCGCCGAGGAACACGGTCATGAGCGGGAACGTGTACGCCATCGACTGGAACATGCGCGTGTTCGGGTCGGCCGAGGGCGCCTGCTTCACGGGCATCGCCATGACCGACGCGACGAGCTGCGCGAGGCCGGCGATCACCGGCAGGATGAAGAACGGATCACGCTCGTGAAGACCGTTGAGCCAGGGGATCCAGTGCGCGCTCGTGTCGAGCGCGGCTCCCTCGGGGATCGGGTTCGGGAGGAACGGCGCGAGGATCTGCGCGGCCTCGTCGTGGCTGAGGGCGGTCGCGCACGTCGCGCCGAGCGAATGGCCGAGGCCGCAGCCGAGCTGCACCAGCGCCGAGTAGAGCGCGAAGAGGATCGGCAGCTGGAGCACCAGTGGCAGGCAGCCGGCCATCGGGTTCACGCCGCGCTCCCGGTACAGCTTCATCTGCTCCTCGGCGAAGCGCTGGCGGTCCTTGGCGTACTTGGCCTTGAGCTCGTTCATCGCGGGCCCGAGCTCCTGCATCGCCCGCTGCGAGCGGATCTGCGTCACGTACAGCGGATACACCGCGAGTCGGATCGCGATGGTGAGCAGGATGATCGCGAGGCCGAAGTCCCTGGTGAACGACAAGAAGGTGAGCGCGATCGCCATGAGCGGATGGACGAGGAACGCGTCCCAGGGTGCCTCGAAGATGCTCATCGCGCTCGAGCTTCCGGCACAGGGTCATATCCACCGCGCGAGAACGGATTGCACGACAGCACGCGTTTCGCCGCGAGAAGCGTGCCGACGACGAGGCCGCGGCGCTCGAGGGCCTCGATCGCGTACTCCGAGCACGTCGGTGTGTACCGGCATGCCGGCGGCAGCTGGGGGCTGATATGCGCCTTGTAGAAGCGCAGCAGTCGAAGAACGAGCGCGGTCACCGGCGCGCTTCCTCGATCAGCGAGGCTGCCTCGGCGCGGAGCGCCGCGAACGGGGCGCTCGCAGCCTCGCGTCGGGCGCTCACGAGGAGATCGACCGACGGCGCAGTGGCGAGCTCGGCAAACGCGAGGCGAAATGCCTCGCGCACACGCCGGCGGGCTCGATTGCGCGCGACGGAGCGGCCCAGCGTGCGCGGTGCGGTGACGGCAAGTCGCGGACCCGTGCCGGCCGTCTGTCGCAGGCGCGCGACGAATGACGGGCGGCGGACTGAATGACCTTCAGCGCGCAGCATCTCGATGTCGCTCGAGCGCCGCAGACGCGCGGCGCGCATACGAGCGTCGACCTAGACGACGGTGATGCGCTTGCGCCCGCGCGCGCGACGCTTCGACAGGACCTTGCGTCCGCCGGTCGTCTTCATTCGCGCGCGAAAACCGTGCACCCGCGCGCGACGGCGCTTCTTCGGCTGGTATGTGCGCTTCACGATCGGTCCCTTCTCCCCCGAGAGCGGCAAACAGCACGTCAACGAACGCGATCAGGGCGAATCTGTGATTCGAGTGTATAGCGCACGTCGCGTGTGCGCTCGTCGCACGGTTGCCCGCTGATTCGACGCGGTGCTACTGTTCCTCGGCTTCCATCAGCGAGTCCTGAGCGCTCGTCTTCCATCGGTGTGGTGACCTCGCGCATCGGCATTTGTGGGGAGCGTCATCGTCGTGTTCGAGCGGAGAGAAGGCGAGCCGTTGAACCTCAAGGCGCTATGGTCCGCCGCCCTAGGCGAACTGCAGCTCGGCCTGACCAAGGGCAACTACGACACGTGGTTCAAAGACACCGCGATCGTCTCCGAAGAGGATGACGTCTTCATGGTCGGCGTCCCGAACGCCTTCGCGCGCGAATGGCTGGAGAACAAGTACCGCGGACAGGTGCGGGAGACGCTCCAGCGCCTCCTGTCGCGCACGGTCGACGTCCGCTTCATCAACATGACCGCGGCCGCGGCACGCGCGGAGCGGTCGCTCGCGACGGTCGCCGTGGGTTCCTCCGCCTCCGGCCAGGGCGCGGCCCCCGAGCGCCTGCGCGAGGCGCCCGTCGGCGCCATCCTCAACCAGCGTTATTCGTTCTCGACGTTCGTCGTCGGTTCGAACAACCGCCTGGCGCATGCGGCGGCGCTGTCCGTGGCCGAGCGCCCGGGCCACAGCTACAACCCGCTCTTCATCTACGGCGGGTCTGGGCTTGGCAAGACGCACCTCATGCACGCGATCGGGCACGCGGTGATCAGCCGTCATCCTAAGAAGCGCGTCGCGTACGCCACGAGCGAGAAGTTCACGAACGAGTTCATCAACTCGATCCGCGCGCAGAAGGGTGAGGAGTTCCGCGAGCGCTATCGCCGCATCGACGTGCTCCTCATCGACGACATCCAGTTCCTCACCGGCAAGGAAGGAACGCAGGAGGAGTTCTTCCACACCTTCAACGCGATCCACGAGGAGGGCAAGCAGATCGTGCTGTCGAGCGACCGTCCGCCGAAGGCGATCGAGCGACTCGAGGACCGGCTTCGCTCGCGCTTCGAATGGGGCCTCATCGCCGACATCAGCACCCCGGATCTCGAGACGCGCATCGCGATCCTGCGAGCCAAGGCAGAGGCGCAATCGACACCCGTGCCACCGCCGGTCATCGACTTCCTCGCACAGCGGATCGTCTCCAACATCCGCGAGCTCGAGGGCGCGCTCACGCGCATCGTCGCCTACGCGACGCTCAACGCGGTGCCGGTGACGACGCAGCTCGCGCAAGAGATCCTGCAGAACATCCTCTACAACCCGCGACAGAAGACGCTCTCGCCGGAGAAGATCGTCGAGACCGTTGCTCGCTACTACGGCGTGCCCGCCGATCAGCTCCGCGGCAAGGCGCGGGACAAACAAATCGTCTTGCCGCGCCAGATCGCGATGTATCTCATGCGCGAGGAGACCGAGGCGCCGTTGCTGCGTATCGGCGAGGCCCTCGGCGGCCGCGACCACTCGACCGTGCTCCACGGCTGCGAAAAGATCGAACGCGAGATGGCCGAGAACGACGACTTCCGCCGCGATGTCGGCGCGCTCCGGGAGATGCTTTACACCGACTAGCCGGTGACCTTTCGTCATGCGCGGGATTTCGGCCAAAAAACCGGCAGATTTCCCAGGTCCGCCTCATGTGGATAAGGCCGCCGAATGTGTGGATAAGCGCACCCATTTGTGGACAGGTATCCCTCAAGTGCGTGCCGACATATTCCATGTGTCGGAAGAAGAGACAATGGCCAAGATGCTCGGATGGGTTGTCCGCACGCGCTCCGAGGCGCGTCCACGTTGATGTGCCCACCGACGAAGCGCGGTCGAAGGGCGCAGACATGGACTTTTGCGACGGGCCTATCTCGGAAGTCGCATAGTCCACACCACTAGTGCTAGTGACTACTACGTCTTAGATGATCTCTACGAGGAACGACTGGGAGGACGCGTGAAGGTCACTTCTCTCCAAGAGAACCTGGCTCGGGGTCTCCAGATCGCCGGGCGCGCCGTCTCGACGCGAGGGAGCCTGCCCATCCTCGGCAACGTCCTCCTCCGCACCGAGAACGGGCGGCTGAAGCTCACCGCGACCAATCTTGAGGTGGGGATAAACGTGTGGGTCCCAGCGAAGGTCGACGATGACGGTGGGATCACCGTGCCGGCGAAGCTCTTCACCGATTTCGTGAATTCATTGCCGCCTGGACCGGCCGAGCTCTCGCTCAACGTCCGCACCAAGACGGTGCATCTGAAGTCGGGTCCGTATGAGGCGAACTTCAAAGGCATGGACGCGGAGGAGTTCCCGATCATCCCCGTCGCTCCCGAGAAACCGACGACGCGGCTCCCGAAGTCGACGCTCCGCCGGATGATCAACGAGGTGGCCTTCGTCGCCACCACCGATGACAGCCGGCCGGTCCTCACCGGCGTTCTCACGACCTTCGAGGGTGAGAAGCTCACGATGGCCGCCGCCGATCCGTACCGGCTCTCCGTGCGCACCGGGACGCTCTCGTCGCGCGTCGAGAGCAAGCTCGAGGTGATCATCCCCGCGCGGAGCCTGCAAGAGGTGTGGCGGATCATCGACGACACCGACGATCCGGTGGAGATCTTCGTCACGCCGAACGGGAGTCAGGTCATTTTCCACACGCAAGAGGCCGATCTCGTCTCACGCGTCATCGAGGGACAGTTCCCCAATTACCGCCAGGTCATCCCAACGGGAAAGGCGGCGACGCGCATCGTCGCGCAGCGTGAAGACCTTCTCCAGGCGACGCGCCTCGCGTCGCTCTTCGCGCGCGACTCGGCGAACATGCTGCGGTTCCAGGTCGACCCGGACCAGCAGCCACCGCTCGTGATCAGCGCGAACGCGGCCGAGGTCGGCGACAACACCGCCAAGGTCGAGGCGACCGTCGACGGTCAGAACACGACGATCGCGTTCAACTCCCGGTTCATCTCCGACGCGCTCGGCAGCCTCACGGCCCCGGAGGTCGCGCTCGAGCTCGGTGGCCCGCTCGCGCCGGGTGTGGTGAAGATCGTCGGCGACGATACCTACCTTCACGTGGTGATGCCGCTCCGCATCCCGGCGTAGCCGGCGGTGCGCGTCGGCCGCCTCGCTCTCGAGGACTTCCGCTCATACGCGGAGGTGGACCTCGTCCTCGGCCGCGGGATCACCGCCTTCGTCGGCGCGAACGGCGCGGGTAAGACGAACCTCCTCGAGGCGATCCATCTCGCGGCACGCGGCGACTCACCGCGCGCGCACGACGACACCGAGCTCGTCCGCTGGGGCGCGTCGACCGCGCGCGCGCGCATCGAGGTCGAACGACCGGAAGGGCAACGACGCATCGAGCTCGTGCTCTTCGCGCCGCCGGAGGGTGAGCGCCGCCGCCCGCGCCGCTACCTGCTCGATGGTGCAGGCAAGCGTGCGGACGACATCGCGGGCGAGCTCGTGGTGGTCGCGTTCTTCCCCGAGGACGTCGCTCTCCTCGGCGCGGCACCGAGCGCGCGCCGTCGCTACCTCGACGCGATGCTCTCGCAGGTCGAGCGCGCGCACCGCCGCGAGACGCGCGAGTTCCAGCGCGTCGTCGAGCAGCGCAATGCGTTGTTGCGCGTCGCGCGCGACGAGCTCGAGATCCCCGAGGCGGAAATGGCGTTCTGGGACCGCGAGCTGGTGCGGCTCGCGTCGAGCATCTCGCTGCGCCGGGCGCGTCTCGTCGCCGAGCTCGCCGAGCCATTCCGCGTGGCGAGCCGGCGCTTCTCCGGCGCCGAGGGCGAACGGGGCTTCCTCGCGACGGGCCTCGACCTCGCCTACGGCGGTCAGGTGCAAGGCGACAGCGTCGAGGAGCGGACCGCCGCCTACGAAGCGCTGCTGCGCGAGAAGCGCGAGCGCGAGCGCTGGCAGGGCGCGACGCTCGTCGGTCCGCATCGCGACGACCTGCTCGTCACCCAGGCCGGCCGCGACCTCCCGTCGTTCGCGTCGCGGGGCGAGCATCGCAGCGCGGTGCTCGCGCTCAAGCTCGCGGAGGCATCGTGGCTCGAGTCGTGCGTCGGCGGATCTCCGGTGTTCCTGCTAGACGACGTCCTCTCCGAGCTCGACCCATCGCGCCGCGACGCGCTCGCGCAGGCGATCCCCGAGAGCGCGCAGGCGCTCGTCACCGCCGCGACGATCACGGCGCTGCCGGACTCGCTCGGCGAGCGCGCCACGGTGGTCCCGGTCCGGCGCGGGGAAGTCGGCGGGTGAAGCCGATCGGGCGCGTCCTGGGGCGCGCGCTCCGAGCGCTCGGCATGGATCGCGACGTCGCGCGCGCGGCTGCGGTCCGCGCGTGGCGCGACGCGGCCGCGAGCGTCCTCGGCGACGACGCTCGCGAGACCGAGGCGGTCCGCGCCGACGGCGGCACGCTCGTGGTGACCGTCCCGACCGCGCAGTGGGCGGGCGAGCTACGCCTGCGCGAGCGCGAGCTCCTTGCGGCGCTCGCGTCGCGCGCTCCCGCGAGCGGCATCGAGCGCATCCGGCCCGTGCCATCCGCTCGCGCCGCGACGCAGCCGCGCTGATACTCGCTGGCGATGCCCGCGACGTCGTTCATCACGAAGGTCGGCAGTACGTCGGACGTCCGCGCGAGCCGATCGGACGTCATCCTCGTCAGCGAGCCCGAGACCGGCGCGCAGCTCCGGACGAAGGGCCGCCTCTATCTCATCTGTGAGGTCGCCGGCCCCGGCTCGCACGCCTCGGGTCTGCCGGTCGCGCGCGAGGTCGCGGAACTGGCGAAGCACGAGTACTTCTATGACCTCTCGGGCGGAATCGAGGTGAGCTTGCGACGCGCGCTACGCCAGGCCAATCGGCGCGCGTACCAGAAGCTGAAAGAGCAACGCAGCAAGATCAGCCTCCATCTCGCCTGCGCGGTCGTCGTCAACAACGAGATCCACGGGTCGCGCATCGGTGGCGCGCAGGTCTTCCTCGTCCGACGCGCGCGCCTCTTCCTGCCCGGTGACGAGCCGGGCGAGCTCGCGGACTTCGTCCATCGGACGACCAAGCGCGATGCGGCGTCGCTCGGCAGCGATGGCGACGTCGTGCCGAAGGTCTGGCGCCAGACGATCGAGCCCGGCGACACGCTCATCGTCGCGTCGGCGGCGCTGATCGACGGGCTCGGCGCGGAGGCGCTGAAGAACGCCGCGGTGACGCTGCATCCGCGCGCCGCGGCGGATCACATTCACAATCGCGCGATCGCCGACGGTCTCGCAGGCAGTGACGCGGCGCTCTTCGTCGAGCTCACGCGGTCCGGCGCGGCGGCCGCGCGCGTCGCCGCGGAGCCGGTACCGGCGAACGAGCCCGTGGAGGTCGTCATCGCCGAATCGATCCGCTCGCGAATCGACGCGCTCTGGCGCCTTCGTCCGCGCATCGGCGGGCTCGTGAAGACCGCGGCGGCGCCGGTCGCGTCGGCCGCGACGAGGAGCGTCGCGGTCGGACTCGAGCTCATGCCCCGCCGCGGCGCGACCCTCCCGCGGCATCCGGACACGGCGCGGCAGCGCTCGCGGCGGCAGCGCCGTGCCGTGACGACGCTGGCGGTCGTGCTGCTCCTCGCCGCGGTCAGCGTCGCCGGTCTCGCGTATCGCGACTTCGAATCGAACCGCGCGGGCCGCGACTACCAGAACACGGTGTTCGCCGCGACCGAAGACCTCGCGTCGGCGCACCGCCTCGCCGAACGGAAGCCGCCGGATCCCGCGGGTGCGCGCGCGAAGATCGCTTCCGCGCGCGCGAAGATCGACGATGCCAACCGTTCTCCGCTCGCCGAGCCGGACAGGCTCGAGGCGCTCCGCGCCGACGCGGCGTTGCTGGAGGACCGGCTCGACGGCGTCGTCCTGGATCTCGCGCGGATCAGTCCCGGGTCGAAGCCGACGCAGATCGTCGGCAACGTCAACGGCCTGTACGTCGCGGATCCGGGCGCCGGGCGACTGTGGCGCATCTTCGGCGACCCGCTGCAGACCGGCGTCGTGATGCAGAAAGGCGACAAGGGCGTCGGCGCGCCCACGCTCGTCACGTGGCTGAACGACGTCCTCTTCGTCCTCGACGACGGGCGCAGCCTCTGGCGCGCCGAGGGCGATCAGGTCAAGGACGTGACGCCGGCGGATCGCGACACGTGGAAGTCCACGACCGCGGCCGCGGTGTTCACGCAGAACCTCTACGTGCTCGACAGCGCGTCGGGCCAGCTCTGGAAGCACGAGTCGCCCGACTCGCTCACGTTCGCGAGGGGGACCGCGTACCTCGCAGCGCCGCTTCCCCCGAACGGTGCGGTCTCGCTTGCGATCGACGGCGATGTCTGGATCGTGACGTCATCGAACGAGATCCAGCGCTTCCGGCGCAACCCCCTCGCGCTCACGGCGGGGCGCGTCGACTTCGCGCCGAAATGGCAGGGCGAAGCGGTGCGTCCGGCGCAGATCCAGGCGGTGAACGGACAGGCCAACATCTACGTCCTCGACCCCGTCGCACGCGTCGTCGTGCAGCTTTCGCGCGACGGCCGCGAGCTCCTGCGCATCCCGCTGTCTCCGACGCTCGCGCAGGCGAGCGCGTTCTACGTGTCGGAGGCGTCGCGGGTGGCCTACACCGTGCACGGCTCGAAGATCGTCGCCACCAGCCTCGACCGTTAGGGCGGCGGCTCTGGACCGTTACTCGGCTAGATGATCCCGCTCCACGACGCGAATCCGACACGGAACGTCCCCGTCGTCACGCGACTGCTCCTCTTCGTGAACATCGCGATCTGGCTGTACACCGTCTATCTCTCGCGCAGCGCCGGCGCGGTCGAAGCCTTCTACGGCCGGTACGCATTCGACTGGTCGGAGTTCGTCGGCGCGCTCACGCGCTCGTGGAGCGTCGACACGCTGCAAGCCTTCGTCCCGCTCATCACGCACCAGTTCCTGCACGGCGGCTGGCTGCACGTGATCGGGAACATGCTGTATCTCTGGATCTTCGGCGACAACGTCGAGGACAGCATGGGCAGCCTGCCGTTCCTCGGCTTCTATCTCCTGTGCGGCGTCATCGCCGCGATCGGCCAGAGCCTCGTCGCGCCGGCGCCGATGGTCGGCGCATCCGGAGCGATCGCCGGCGTACTCGGCGCGTACCTCGTCATGTATCCGACCGCGCGCGTCGCGACGCTCGTCTTCCTCGGGCTCTTCATCAGCGTCATCGATATCCCGGCGATCATCGTCATCGGCTTCTTCGTCGTGCTGCAGATCATCGAAGGGGTGGCGGAGCTGCGCATGAGCGCGCACGCTGCGGCGCAGCAGGTCGCGTACTTCGCGCACATCTTCGGGTTCGTGTCGGGCATCGTGCTGCTCTTCGTGTTCCGTCAGCGCGCCGCGCCTCGCCGCGCGCGCATCGGCTGGGGTTAGCCTTAACGAGATGCTCGTGCCATGCACGGTCGAGTCGGTCCGCGTGCACGTGCTCACCGGTCAGCACGTCGTTCTCCTTCAGGCGCGCGACTCCAATCGGTTGCTCCCCATCTGGATCGGCCCCGACCAGGCGCACAGCATCGCGACGCGCATCGCGGGCATCGCGAGCGAACGCCCGCTGACGCACGACCTGATGATGGACGTCCTCTCCAAGCTCGGCGCGGAGATCACGCGCATCGTCGTGCGCGACCTCGTCTCGGACGACAGCGGCGGCGGGATCTTCCACGGTAGCCTCTTCCTCCAGCTCGCCGGGAAGGAGGTCGAGATCGACTGCCGGCCGTCCGACGCGATCGCGCTCGCGGTGCGTTGCAGCGCGCGCATCCTCGTCGCCGACACGGTCCTCGACCGTTCCGCCATCCTCGCCGAGAGCGAAGAGGATCACAACCTGACCGTCTTCAAGGAGTTCATCGAGTCGCTCCCCGAGGATCCGCAAGCACCGCCCTCGAGTTAGTTCGATCGCTACAGTGATCCCGGCCACCGCCACGGCCGGAGCGAGCGCGCCCGTCGTCGACGTCGTCGTGCCCGTGTACAACGAGGAGCGCGACCTCGGTCCGAACATCCGCGAGCTCCATGCATTCCTGTCGCGCGGCTTTCCGTATCCGACCGTCATCACGATCGCCGACAACGCGAGCCGCGACGGCACGCTGACGCTCGCGCGTCGCCTCGCCGGCGAGCTCCCTGGCGTGCGCGTGACGCATCTCGAGGCGAAGGGTCGGGGCCGCGCGCTGCGCGCCGCGTGGACCGCGAGCGACGCGAGCGTCGTCGCCTACATGGACGTCGACCTGTCGACGGACCTCGACGCGCTGCTGCCTCTCGTCGCGCCGCTCGTCTCGGGCGAGAGCGACGTCGCCATCGGCAGCCGGCTCGCGCGCGGCGCGCGGACCAGGCGTGGACTGCGGCGCGAGTTCATCTCGCGCGCGTACATGCTCGTGCTCCGACTCGCGCTGGGCGCGCGCTTCACCGACGCGCAGTGCGGCTTCAAGGCCGTGCGCGCGGAGGTCGCGCGCGAGATCGTGCCGCGTATCGAGGACCAGACCTGGTTCTTCGACACCGAGCTTCTCGTCCTCGCCCAGCGCGCCGGCATGCGGCTGCGCGAGGTTCCCGTCGCGTGGACCGACGACCCCGATTCGCGCGTCGACATCGTCCGCACCGCGCTCGACGATCTGCGCGGCGTTTGGCGCCTGCGCTTCGGGAGCCGGCGATCCTGACGCGCCCGTCCGATCGTGCCATCGCGATGTCGCTCGCCGCGCTTGGCGCGGTCGTGTACCTCGCCGCCGGGATCGGGCTTCTCACCGACTACGACTACTACGGCCGTCTCGCGCAGGCGCTCGACGCCGGCCGCTGGTGGCTCGATGAGGCGCCGCCCTGGCTGAACGAGCTGCTCCCCTGCGGCGACGGCCGGTATTGCGTCGCCTATCCGCCGTTGCCGGCGATCCTCGCAGCGCCCCTCGTGCCCTTCCTCTCGTCGGCGCTCGCGCAGGTGGTCGTCTCGCGTGCCTTCGGTGGAGCGTCGGCGGGCGTGCTGTTCCTCGCGCTGCGCGCCTTCGGCGCGCCGCGAGCGGTCGCGATCGCCGGTGCAGCGCTCTCGGCGCTCGGCACGACGCTCTTCTTCTCGGCCGTGGACGGTCGCGCGTGGTTCGACGCGCACGCGGTCGCGATGCCGTTCCTGTGCGCGGCGCTGCTGTACGCGTCGCGCGGCGAGCACGCGTGGCTGCTCGGCGCCTCGATCGGTCTGGCCACGCTCTCCCGGATCCCCGTCGTCGCGGCGACGCCGGCGCTCGTGCTCCTGTACGCCTCGCGCGGCGGCGTCTCGATCGGGCGCACGACCGCCGCGGTCGTCCTCGGGGGTCTGCCGTTCGCCGCGATCTATGTCATCTACAACCTCCTCCGTTGGGGCACGCCGCTCGACGCGGGGTACGCGATGCTCACCGTCGGTGACGTGTTCTTCTCGAAGGGACTCTTCTCGCTCTTCTACCTGCCGCGGCACTTCGTCGCGATCTTCCTCGAGCCGCCGCAATTCGTCGAAGACACGATCTGGTTCCTGCGCCCAAGCATCAAGGGCATGAGCCTCTTCCTCACGACGCCGGCCTTCGTGTGGGCCTTCGCGGGCCTGCGCCACGTCCGCCGCGACCCCGCCGTCGGCTTCGTCGCACTCGCCGCGCTGCTCGCGCTGCTTCCGGACGTGCTGCACGGGACCGTCGGTTTCGCGCAGTTCGGCTACCGCTTCTCGCTCGACGCGCAGCCGTTCCTCGTCGCGCTCGCGGTCGCCGGCGACGCGCGCACCGGTGGGGGCTGGCGCCCGCGACCGTCTCTGCTGTTCATCGCTGCGACCGCGCTGTCCGTCGCGATCAACCTGTACGCGACGATCGCGATCACGCGCTTCGGCTACTGGCAGTGACGGACGCCGGGCGCGCCGACCGCCGCGCGCGCATCGCCATCGCCGCGATCATCGCCGCCGGCGTCCTCGTACGCCTGCTCGTCGTGCGCGCGCAGGGCTTCCCGTCGGATGTCTCGACCTTCGAAGCGTGGGCCACGCGCATCGCTGAGGTGGGTCCGCAGAATTTCTATGAGCCGGGCTACTTCAGCGACTACCCGCCCGGATACCTGTACGTGCTCGGCCTCCTCGGCGTGCTCTTCAA
>Ga0075423_10003749_pt1 | contig 14020 bp, 11 predicted proteins | sample SoiMethybrSBSTD2_FD_80114 | JGI IMG/M metagenome (GOLD analysis project Ga0075423, IMG submission 80114) | Bulk soil microbial communities from a Populus tree surrounding site in Tennessee, USA - Soil MetaG P. TD hybrid SBSTD2 | ecosystem: Environmental > Terrestrial > Soil > Tree plantation...
AAAACTGCTTGGCGCTTATACCAAACTTTTTCATGCGCGAAAGCAGTGTCGTGCGATTTAGCCCAAGCCGTGCGGCAGCTCCATTCTTGCCGGCAACCTGTCCTTTGCTGTCCGTAAGTGCCCGCACGATCTGCTCGCGTTGTCTTTGCGCGTGCTCGTCAACGACACTCTTCCTGCTGTCGAGCGCATGCAGGGTTTCTTTCACAATTCTGGCGACTTGATCTTCCGGAGCCACGTGCAAGGCCTCCGAGTTCTTTCCAACCAATAGAACTGGTAAGCTGACCTATGTCAACCCGGCGACGTTCGCGTGACTCTATTATCCAACTCTTTACAATCATCTCAGTTGTTATGGTGGCTTTTCCGTTGAAAGCCGTTGAGGAGCGTGCAAGGAAGGTGCCAGTTCGATCGGGAATGTCCGAGATTGTGTTTAGTGAGCCAAATAGGATGGATGTAATTGGTTTGGTGCCGAAATTGTCGGGTCACATGAAGTTCATACCGAAAGAGCCGACATCTGTCATGCAAAGTGACGCATGATGGTCACGTGTTCGCATTCGCATGTTTGTTACGGAAGCGTGTAAGCCGAGATGCGGCAGGAAGGTTAAAAGAAATGTCTAAGGTGTTTGAGGGTAGGTTCGATTTCTGGGTGGCCCAGCCCGCCGATAACAGAGTTCCGCAGAAAGTTTTAACGATCCGATCAACTTGACACCTGCGTTTTCACCTGTTCGTCTTCGCTGATGATAATGCGAGCCGCGCGGTCGTGCGTGAGAGCGGACCAGCCCCAATTCCACAGCGCCTCAATCCTGTTTCGCGTTCCGCTTAGTAACACCAGGTGAACGCCGAGCCAGGCGAAATATGCGAGGGGTCCATGCAATGTCCGCTTGTTTGGAAACTCGACCACAGCGGAGCCGCGTCCAATTGTTGCCATGAAGCCCTTGTCCCAATATTTAAACGCCTGCGTCTCTTCTCCAACGATTCGGCGCGCGATCTGTCGCGCGACGTGTTCTCCTGATTGCATGGCCACCGACCCAAGTTGGGGCAGAACTTGCCCCTCAGAAATAACTTCACCCATATCACCCACGACAAAGATGTCGGGATGTTCCGGCACGCTCAGATCAGGATTGAGTTTTACTCGCCCACCGCGACCCTGCGGCATTCCGAGCATCCGTGCGAGCGGGTTGGCCTGCACACCGGCGGCCCAGACGAGCGTGTGCGCTTTTATCTCTTCGCCTGACTTCAGTTTTACCGATCTTGGACCAATCTCAGCAACTGCCTCTCCCAGGCGGACTTCAACTCGTCTTTCTTCGAGCTCCTTTCTTGCGTATTCACGCAAATTCTCTTTGAATGCCGCCAACACCTCCCGGCCCATCTCAATGAGGATGATTCGTGCTTTCTCGGTTGCCAATTGGTGATAGTCTTCCGGTAGCAAGTTATAGAAGAGGTCAGATAAGGCGCCGGCAGTCTCGACGCCCGTGGGCCCTGCTCCTACGATTACGAAATTAAGTGCGCCATCCTCAATGATTGCGGGATCTCGATCGGCGGCTTCGAATCGCTGCATCATCTGATTACGAAGTCTTACTGCGTTCATCAAGGTGTAGAGTGGGAATGCGTGTTCGGCTGCTCCCGGCGTGCCGAAGTAATTAACTGTCGCGCCACCTGCGAGCACCAAGTAATCGAAAGTTATCTGGTCGCCATCATCCACCTGGATCTTTCGCCCCGGTACATCGATACCTTTAACCGTTGCCAGCCGGAAGTTCACATTCTCCTGGTGTCGAAACATGCTTCGCACCGGCGCACCGACGTCTTCTGCATTCAGCAGAGAAGTGGCCACCTGATAAAGGAGCGGCTGGAATGTGTGGTAGTTGTGTCGATCAATTAAGGTGACAGAAACTGGAACGTGGGCCAATTGCTCTGCGACTCCGAGTCCACCGAAACCCGCACCGACAATCACGACGTGTGGATACTTGCTCATTTCTTCTTACCTTCGCGGCTTTTAATGTCTTCTTTCTGCCTTTAAAAGTGAACCGTTTGCCAGTAGCCCTGGCAGTGCTTTGCAATATGCACACCAGATGTATCGAAGGAACAGGTGCAGAATTCGCTGAATTGGAGATCTTTCTAACGTTGGCTAGGTAAGTTTGCCGGAATTGCCGGTACCGCGCCTTATGCTAGTAGCCAGGCTTCCGACATTCCGTTGCCTTTTTGAATTCCCTATCGGCATTTCCCTTCACAATTTAGGTGAATAGCAGCTTCGCTCGCTCCGGCAAAAGTATTGCTGTGGGTAAGGCGGAATGAGTTCTGTCATAAGACAATCAGCTAATGCGTTCCGGACTATTCGATTGTTGGTAGTCCTGCTCTTAGTTATTGGTTCAGTGGAGGTGTTTTCGCAGGAAAGAACGTCTCAACCGAATGAAACGTTGACGCTCGATCAGGCTATCGCGTTGGCTCTGCGCGATAATCATGGAATCAAGATCGCTCGGTTGGCAGTCGAAAAGTCAGACAATGAGATATCCGCCGCGAAGACTTTTCGTCTTCCTTCGTTGCACGCCTACTCATTGTTTTCGGGAAATCTCGCGGCTAACGAAGTAAAGGTCCCGAATCTGACGAGCACTTTGTTCCCGGGTCTGGGTCCTTTCTTCTCACTTAATGTTGAGCGTAAACCGACAGCATTGATTGGTGCAGCCGTGATCGAGCCGCTGTCACAGCAATATCGAATCGGATTGCAGATTAAGCTTGAACAACTCTCGCGCGAGGTGGCGCAGGCAAAGCTGCGCCAACAGCAGAACGAAACTATTGACCAGGTGAAGAAGGCCTACTACGCAGTCCTGCAAACGCAGAGTGGGTTGAGCAGCTTGCAAGAGGCGCTAAAGTCTTACCGCGAGCTCGACAGGATTACGGGCGATTACGTTGTTCAGCAGGCCGCACTAAAAGCGGATCAGCTCACTGTCCAAACAAGATTGGCGCGAGTCCAATACGAAGAGCTTGAGTTGACCAGCCGGATGGCCACACAGAAAGAGCAGTTGAACAGTCTCCTTGGTCGCGATGTTGGCGCCGCGTTTGAAGTGACCGGCACTCCCGAATTCGTGTCTTTTCAAGCTGATTTGACGGAGGCCAGAAGAGTCGCATTGGAGAAGAGGCCGGAGTTGCAGCAGGCGCGGTTGCTGATCCAACAGGCAACGCTCGATCGACGCATCAAGAAGTCGCATTACATACCGGATGTCAGTGCCGGTTTCACCTATTTGACTGCGCGTAACTTTAGTGACGCGGTTCCAAAAAACTTTGCCAACGTGGGCGTGGCGGTGACTTGGGAAGTCTTTGATTGGGGACGAAAGAAAAACGAACTTGCCGCGAAGGACAAAGCCATCGAGCAGGCCAATGCCGACCTGAAAGAAACCGAAGACCAAATTCTGATCGACGTCGGCGATAAGCTGCGGAAGGTGCAACTCGCCGGTCAGGCTCTTCGAGTAGCGAGACTTTCAGAGGATTCAGCGAAAGAGAATTTGAGAGTCAGCACAGGTCGTTACAAGTTCCAGGCTGTTTTGCTGTCAGAGGTGCTTCAGTCTCAGGCATCGCTTGCTGAAGCGAGTCATGAATACCAACAGGCGTTGCTTACGTTCTGGACAGCGAAGGCGGAGTTTGAAAAGGCTCTGGGAGAGGGCAAGTAAACATGCCAGAAACGCAACAGGCCGCAGCCGCGGTAGAGACGACGTCAAGCAATAACGGCACGACTACTGCTGCCAAACCAGACGATACGAATACGTCTTCCGAGAACACAACGCCACCTGCCAAAGAAAAAGCGTTGCTTAGTAAGGGATGGTTCAAAAAGTTAATTCCGCTGATTGTGCTGGCGCTGGCAGCTTTTATTCTCTTTGGTATCAGCGGTGGTTGGACAAGGTGGGTTGGAAGTGGCTCACAAAAAACGGACGACGCCATTCTACGAGCTGACATCACTCCATTGAGCACTCGCGTCTCTGGCACAGTGATCCAGGTCGCTGTTGCCGATTATCAGCGAGTCAAAGCTGGCGACCTGCTGGTGCAACTAAAAGACGACGACTTTAAAGCACAGGTGGCCCAAGCGGAAGCCGGGGTGTCGGCAAGCGAAGCAGCGCTGGAGAACAATGCCAAACAGAAAGAACTACAAGCTGCGCGAATCACCCAAGCGCAAGCTGGCATTCAAGCTGCCAGCGCCGAGATAGCCCAGGCCGGTGCTTCAATCGAGGCGGCCAAGGCCGACGTTGCCAATTCGAGAGCAGCGGTTGACGGAGCAGAGGCTAAGATCCCAGATGCGCAGGCTGCGGTAGCCGCAGCAAAGGCCGATGCAGAAAGGACCTCGCTGGAGCGAAAGCGGCAGGAAGCATTGGTAGATCTTGGTGCCGCAACCAAACAGAAACTGGAACAAGCGGTAGCCGATCAGGAACGATTCGCTGCAATTGTCGATAGCCGTAAGGCCGAACTTGCCCAGACGCGCGCTTTAGTTGAAAGCCGTCGTGCAGAGTCTTCGAAAGCACGCGCTCAAGTATCGTTGCGCGAAGCCGAACGGCAACGCGCGCGCGCCCAACTGTTGAGCCGCACCGCCGAGGTCGACGCACAAGTCAAGCAAAGGGGAGTTCTGGATGCACAGGAACAACAGCTTCAGGCCGATCTCAGCGCGAAAAGGGAAGCATTGAAAGTGGCGCAGACTAATCTTGATTACACGCGAATCCTCGCGCCGACCGATGGGATTGTCGGTGAACGAAAGGTTAGAGTCGGGCAACTGGTCTCTCCCGGCACGCAAGTGTTGTCGCTTGTGGAGAACACGATTTGGGTGCAAGCGAACTACAAAGAGACACAACTCACGAACGTCAGCAAGGGCGATGCAGCCGAGATTACGATCGACACTTTCCCGGGAGTTGTGCTGAAAGGCCACGTCGAAGAGATTGCTCCGGCCAGTGGATCTCAGTTCGCCCTCCTGCCACCCGACAACGCGACGGGAAACTACACGAAGATTGTCCAACGCATTCCGGTGAAGATAGTGCTCGATCCAGATCCCTCGATTGCCAATCGACTACGCGCCGGCATGTCGGTCATTGCCGAAATCACGCCCAGATCGAAAGCTAAAGCGTGAGTGATGAGCGTTGTTGTCAGACCACTTGCGGATAGACTTGCGCCATTCGACTTGTCAAAGTTCAAAGCTTTGATTAGGTCGCTGGATCAGAATCCTTACGTCGGCAGCGTGGGAGTGTTTCTTGGCGCTGGCATTGCGACTCTGAATGGTCGTGTGATCAGTGTTGGGCTACCTGACTTGCGCGGAGCAATGGGATTGGGAATCGATGAAGCAAGTTGGATCCCAACAGCATACAACATGGCGCAGATGTTCATTGGTCCGTTCTCGGTCTACGTTGGGGCGTTACTTGGCGTCCGGCGTGTGCTGCTTTATTCCGGAATAGTATTTATTCTGTGCTCAATACTCTTGCCCCTTTCGCCGAATTTACGGGTCATCCTTTGTTTGCAGGTGATTAGCGGTCTCTCTTCGGGCACATTTTACCCGCTAACGCTTGCCTATGCGCTTCGTGCGCTGCCGATGCGCTTCGTCATCTACGCCGTTGGCGTGTATTCAATCGACATTCTTGCCGCAACGAGCATCGGCACATCACTCGAAGGCTGGTACATCGAATATTTATCCTGGCACTGGATCTTCTGGCAAAGCGTAGTGCTGACGCCTGTGATGATGCTCTGCATCTATCTGGCTATTCCTCCACAACCGCCACGTTCGGGTCCCAAGCCGGCGATCAGTTGGCGAGGCTTTCTTTACGGCAGTCTTGCCTTGAGTTTGATCTACGGCGCACTCGATCAAGGCGAACGACTTGATTGGTTAAACTCAGGCGTCATTGTCGGGCTGCTGCTCAGCGCAGCTCTCTTACTGGTGGTGACGGTGATTCGCAGATGGCTTTCGCCAAATCCTTTGGTGAATCCTATCTTCCTGGTAAATCGAAACACTGCGATCCTGGCGGCATCTCTCTTCTCCTTTCGATTTGTGTTGCTGGCGATTGCCTTCTTGCTGCCAGCCGTTCTGGGTTTGACTCAGAACTACCGTCCTTTGCAGACAGGCCGGGTTTTGCTGTGGCTAGCCTTGCCAATGGTGTTGATGGGACTGATCGCCGCGCGATTAATGCGACGATTCGACAACAGACTTGTGTTCGCATCAGGCTTCGCGATCATTGCGGGAGCTTCGTTATTGAACGCTCAGCTAACGAGTTCGTGGTCCGGAGATAATTTTTTCATTTCGCAGATTGTGATTGGTTTAGGGCTTCCTCTGACCTTCACGGCGCTGGTTGGATCAATCTTGCAGAATAGTTTTGATGCGGGGGCCCTCACCAATCCCGTCAACCTCCTCACCTACTCATCTTTCATACATTGCGTCAGGCTGTTCGGTGGAGAGGCTGGAACTGCCCTGATGCAGAGGCTGGTGTCAGTGCGCGAGAAATTTCATTCGAACATGATTGGTCTTCATATCGATGGGGGTAGCTGGCTAACGTCCGAGCGTCTATCTGCTCTGACTCACGCACTTCTTCCGACCTCGGGCACGGAAGAGGCACAGCAAAGAGCTGCTGTCACCCTCGGCGGACAAATCAAACTACAAGCGTATGCGCTGGCGTATAGCGACGGCTACATGGCGATCGCGCTGGTGGCTGTGTTGGCAATTATCCTGATCGCTCTGATGAAGCCAATGAAGATTTACTTCGACGAGGGCTAACGTTTGGTAGTGCGACCGGAGTCTTGTATGCGAGATTACTTTTTATTTGGCGTACGTCGATCCCAAGTTTCTTCATTCGGTCAACTAGTGTGCTACGTTTTACTCCCAATCGAGACGCGGCGCCATTTGGACCACTGATTCGTCCCTTTGTTTCCCGAAGAGTTTCCACGATCCTCTTCTCCTCTTCGAAATTACTTAAAATTGCGGCTGCGTCGATTGCGGAATTCATCTTCTCGGGCAATGAAACCGATAAGATCCTACTGCAGTTCAGAATTACCGATCGTTCGATCAAATTCTCCAACTCCCGTACATTACCCGGCCAGGACCAGCGTTGAAGTCTCTGTACGGTTGAATCTGGAATGGTGTCGATCTGCTTGTTCATCCGGCGTGCGTACTTCTGAGTGAAGTAGTGGACCAACACGGGAATGTCTTCGCGACGTTCACGCAAAGGTGGAATACGAATCGGAAACACATTTAGACGATAGTACAGATCGCTACGAAACAGCTTTTCTTCCATCAACTGTTCCAGATCGCAATTCGTCGCAGCCACTAGTCTCACGTCAACCCTCTTGGTGCGCGCGCTCCCCAGCCGCTCGTATGTGCGTTCCTGCAGTGTTCTTAGAAGTTTTGGTTGCACCTCAAGCGGCAGGTCGCCGACTTCATCTAGAAACAACGTCCCGCGATCAGCCAACTCGATACGACCCGGTCGCTGCATGTTTGCACCAGTGAAAGCGCCACGCTCATGGCCAAACAGTTCGCTTTCGAATAATGAATTCGGAATCGCCGCGCAGTTCAAACTAACAAAGGACTCCTTCCGTCGTTCGCTGCGTTCGTGGATCGCTCGAGCGAAAAGTTCCTTTCCCGTTCCGGTCTCGCCCAGCAGCAACACCGTACTATTGGTGGCGGCGACCATCTCTACGAGTTGCAAAACGTTTCTGAGGCCCGAACTCTGACCCACGATTCCGGCCAAAGTCCCCTTATCGAAATCATTAATCACTTCGCCGCAGGCACTGAGATTCACAGCCAAATGTGATGCTTCGCGCAGTTCCGAGAAAGCCAAGACGTTTGAATTCATCAGCATCCTCCTCCTTGAGAAATCGCATCTGATTTTGTTGTTCAGCCAGTCAACTGAGGGCGGACCTTCTCGAGAAGACGTTCATCATCAAAAGGCTTGGTCAGAAATTCTACCGCGCCTGCGTTCATCGCCTTCGTCTTCATCTTTACGTCGCCGTGCGCCGTGATGAAGATGATTGGAATGCGAGATCCGTCAGCCTTTAGTTTTGCTTGCAGCTCGAGGCCTGACATCCCCGGCATACGAATGTCCGCGATGAGGCAGCCGGTCTGGTTCCGCTGGTCCCATTCGAGGAATTCTTCTGCTGATCCGAAGCATCGCGCCGAAAGGCCGGCGGATTCCATTAGGTCCTTGAGCGCATTCTGGACTGATTGATCATCGTCGACGATCGCAACTAATTGTGAACTACTCTGGGAGGTCATGAGGCGAGTTTGCCTCGCGCGACGAGCGAAAACAATTACACGTTGGTTGCGCCGGATTAGACTTTGGTTACATAGCACTGGCCGGTGGTTGGTCGGGAATGAGGCGTTGAGAATAGAGCTTGGTCGGAGTGCGGAGATGGCTGCGCGACAACGCACTCCGGTTGCGCACCAGCCCTGGTTTAGATGGATATCAACGTAGTCGCCATCATGACTAAAGCGGAAAGCGAGTCGGCCTTCATCTTTTCCATCACATGGGCGCGATGAATTTTCACGGTGTGTTCGCCGATCCCGAGCTTCGCGGCTATCTGCTTATTAAGCAGGCCCGAAACCACCAGTTCCATCACCTCGCGTTCCCGGGAAGTCAGCCTCTCATAACGGTGGCGAACATCCGCTGTCTGCAGACGTTTTTTGCGCAGTTCTCCGTCCCGGTACAGAGCCTGCTGAACTGCGTCGAGCAGTTCCTGAGGCCTGAAAGGCTTCGTTAGAAATTCAACCGCGCCCGATTTCATTGCCTGAACTGTCATCGGGACGTCAGCGTGTCCAGTTATGAAGATGATTGGAATGGTCACTCCGGTTTCGGTCAGCGTACGCTGAAAATCCAGACCACTCATGCCTGGAAGTCTTACATCAAGAATCAGGCAACCAATGCGGTCGGTACGTTGGGCATCAAGAAAGTCCTGCGGTGTCGCAAACGCCTCAGACCGCAGCGACACTGACGACACAAGGTCCTGAATCGATCGACGCACACTCGGATCGTCATCGACGATGAATACCACTGGTACATCTTCACTGCTCACTTCTGCGCCCCTTGTTCTGTTGGCAAACTAAAATGGAAAGTTGCGCCGCGTCCGGCATTCGCCATTGCCCACAGACGGCCCCCATGCGACTCCACGATCGTGCGGCTGATCGCTAATCCCATACCAGTGCCCTCAGGCTTTGTGGTGACGAACGCGTTAAAAATTTCTTTCATCTTGTCAGCGGGCATTCCGACTCCTGTGTCGCTGACCGACACCATAACCTCTGTGCCTTCGTGCCGTGTACTTACTTTGAGCTCGCCTCCCTCGGTCAGCGCCTCCATCCCGTTTAGCATTAGATTCATCATCACCTGTTGCAACTGCACGCGGTCGGCGCTCACCGAAGGCAGATTCACTGCTAGCTCCGTTCGTATCACCGCCGAGTGGCGATCAGCCTCGCTTCGTAGTAACACCAACATCTCGCTGACGAGGTCGTTCACCGAAACCATCTCTCGTTGCGGCGCGACGTCTTTTCTGTAGAACGACTTCAAATGGCTGATGATTTCGGCGGCTCGCTTCCCGTCTTCTTCGATCCGCGTCGCTGCCTCTCGCGCCCTCTGCACCTCTGGTTCAGCCCGGTTCAACCAGCGCAGACAGGCACCGGCGCTAGTGATGGCAGCGGAGATGGGCTGGTTGATCTCGTGGGCGATAGATGCGGTCAACGCACTCAGTGTCGTGACACGCGCCATATGGGCTAGTTCGGTGCGGGCCCTGTTCAGAGCCTCCTCCGCAACTTTGCTCGCCGTCACGTCCTGAACGGCGCCGATGAACACGGGGCGACCTGCTTTCGTCTCCATTACGTGGGAGAGGGCACGGATATGCTTCACGTTCCCAGCCGGGGTGATGATGCGGTAGGTGAGTTCGAGATCCCGATCAGGCCTGTCGACTGCGTCCTTGAACGCGGCCACGTATATTGGCAGGTCCTCGGGGTGGAAGGCCCTCTGAATCGCCTCATGCGTGATTTTGGTCGCCGGATCGAATTCGAAGATCCGGTAGAGCTCCTCGGACCAGTTGTGCTCGTCCGCCAGCAAATCCGTGATGAAGCTGCCCGTTTTGCTCAGCCTCTGGGCCTCGGCGAGACGAAGGTAGGCTTGCTCTAGCTGCGACTCTGCCCGTTTTCGATCATCAATATCGGTGCTGGTGCCGTACCACCTCACGATGTTGCCGGATTCATCGCGGAACGGCTCGGCGCGAATGAGAAACCAACGATAAACGCCATCATGACGGCGAAGACGTGCCTCAACTTCGTCTGGTACTCCCGAAGTTAACATCTTCAGCCATTTTTCCATCAATAGCGGCAGGTCGTCTGGATGAAACGCGGTTTGCCAACCCCAACCATGCGATTGTTCAGAAGAGAGACCTGTATATTCATGCCAACCTTTGTTAAGGAATTCGTTGGGACCATCCGGCAAATTGCACCACGCGAGTGCCGGGATGGCATCAATCACCTGGCGAAGTTTCGATTCTGACTTTTGAATTTCGTCGAGCGCATTTCTGAGGGCTTCCTCCGCCCGCTTGCGCTCGATTCCTTGCGCGAGCGTGTCGGCAACCGATGCGAGCGTGTCGAGAATGGATTCTGAAAGTGTGCGACGCGCGAACAGCGCCACCACTCCTACCAGCCGATCCTCGACCAGCAACGGGTATCCGGCGAAGGCAACCATTCCGTTATTCTCTGCCCAACCCTTATCATTCACGCGTGGATCGTTCAGCACGTCATTGGTGAAATGCGCCTTTTTCTCTCGGGCAATCAAGCCGACCTTCAGGTCTCCAACGGGAATCCGGCTGTATGACCCATCCAAACGCGTGTACATTCCCGCGCTCGCCTGCAGCTCCAACATGTTTTCATCCTTGCTTAGCGTCCAGATTCGGGCGAAGGCTGCATCGAGGTGACGAACGATAGCCTCCGTGCATCCGCGCAGGATCTCCCCCAAGTGGATTGGCTTTGAAAAAGCAGCGCTCACATCAGCACGAACACCGGCTTGGCGTACCAGCGCATCCTCCGCCCGCTTTCGATCCTCGATGTCGAGTGCGGCCATATACCATCGCTCGATCTTTCCAGCTTCATCGAGGAGAGGTTTGTAGCGGAACAGGAACGCGCGATATTTGCCATCCTTACCGAGGATACGTATCTCATTATCGAATGGCACGGGGCGCGTGAAAGCGAGGCAACGCGCTTCACGTAACCTTTCCAGATCCTCAGGGTGGTAGATACGATCGCGAAATCCCTCTGTCTGCAAATCCTTTAGATTGAGACCGGTGTAATCCGTCACCCCTTGGTTCCCATACACGGGCGTTCCATCGGCACGCATCACACCAATAACGGTGGGAATGGCGTTGATGATTTGGCTCAAATTGCGTTCGTTCGTTTGCAGAATCTCTTCTTTGCGATCATCCATCACCCAATCCGTGATGGTTTGCAGTAACGTCTCCATATCGAAGTAAATGCGACCCGCAGTGATCTGCCGTTTCGCCGAATCGTACTCATAAACGCCACAACCAGGAAGACTGATTTGAGCACCTGTTGCTGCGTGGCCGGCGAATGGACCCTTGTGTTCGGCTTCGAAGCTAAATTCAACCGTGACCACACCTGGTCCAAAAATCATTCTATTCACAAAATGGCGGTTGCCCGGGAACGCAGTGGTAAATGGGAGAGCAAACTGGCTGCGGACGTCTTCCTTCCCTTCCATGAGCAAGCCGGGAATTTGTAGCACCACATCGTCAGCGTAGTAAGACATGATGCGGTCCAAGTCCGTTCCCGACCATGCGTCGTAGTACTCTTGGATAAAGGATTCGACGTCAAAAGCAGAGTCGACTCCAGTAGAAGCCGCCATGGATGCCTCCTCGGGTTGCGGTATTTTACACCCAGGACGAACCAATGCGCGCATCTGATGGTCTGCCGCCGGACCATCTAAGCAGGTTTCTTTGTTTCCGGAGAGAGTGTCGAGGCTTCAAACTAGGGAAGGAGAAAATAGGAACAGACGAACGGCGAATCTGCCGGACCTTATGGTGAATTGAAGACGGTATTTATTCGGACTCTACTGCTGCTCTTTTTCGAAATTACTGTTCGCTGCGCACTCAGCAATTCGATAGTAATTAAGCCGAGCGGAACCAGAAAAAAAACGGAACTGACGACCCACATCAGGGCACCCGCCGCCGCTTGATCTTCCAAAGCGGTGAGATTGGTGATACGCGGAATCGCAGCGTAAGTGGGATAGACCACCCGATCGTAGAAGACGAGGAAAGCTGAGAGTGCCGTGTTCTGAAAATCCGCCAGAATCAAGTAAGGAAGAATCAGCCAACGCGGGGTGGGCGCAACCCACGGGCGGGGTTGAATGATGGGTAGCCAGAAGAGGAGCGCGCTACTCAGAAAAGAAAAGTGCTCCACTTGGTGCCAGGCCGTTGATCGCAGAGCGAGTTCATACATCACTGGCAGATGCCAGGCGACATTAACCGAGATGAAAGCTGCCCAGCAGAAGACTGGGTGCGATACAAACCGGGCTAACTTGCGGAGACCAGCAGACGAAAGAAATGGCCCGACCACATCGTTCGAAAATCGCCGCGGAAGCCCGGAGAGAAGGGGTAGGTACGGCGCTCCCCGGAGGATGAGTGGTGGTGCGACCATCATCAAGAGTAGATGTTGAATCATGTGGACGGTCAGCAGCCATCCGGCAAATTCGTGTAGCGGTGAGAGAAGTGCGAAGACAATAGTGATCAGGCCTGCGAAGAAGGCTGCGAGCTGTGAGAAGCGAAAGAGATTTGAAGCACGTCGATGTAGCTGCCACCATCCGCGCGTATATAAAGCGCCGAAGGTTGCGGTTTGGATCAATACAGATGGATTGAACTCCCAGGAGCTAAGCACCGCATTTGACATCGTCTCCATTGCTTCATCCCTTAACCAGCATTGATCGCCTGAAGCGTCATAAGTCGATTTTGTCAATCAGCATGAACAGATAGAGCAGCGGCAGATAGATCACTGATGCGTGAAGCAGACGTTTAGCCGCAAGCTTCGACCGAGCCAGCGAGAGCTGATAAGCGAAATGGTAAAAGCAAATGCCGACAATTACTGCCGACACCAAGTAAAATATGCCGTTGTACGCAAAAAGGGTGAAAAGCAAACTGGCGATTATTAACAACTGCGTGGAGATCAATATGAGTCGAAAGGTAGTCCTATCACCGCTTTGATCTGCGGGGAGCATGAGCATTCCTGCTCTTGCATAGTCTTCGCGATAGAGCCAGCCGATCGCATAGAAGTGCGGAAACTGCCAAAGGAAAAGAATGGCGTAGAGGGTTAAGGCTTCGAGGCTAAGAGTGTTTGTGGTCGCGGACCAGCCCATCAAAACTGGCGCGGCGCCCGGGAAGGCACCAATGAATGTGCTGAGTCGTGTCTTAGTCTTCAGCGGCGTGTAAACGAAGAGGTAGCAGATTAGCGTCAACAGACCCAGCAGAGCAGTGAGCGCGTTGAGCACCAAAAGTACATAGAGCATTCCGGAGACTGAGACCGCAACTCCGAAGACAAGTGCTTGATGCGCTGTTAGCTCTCCAGCCGGCAACGGTCGTCTCGCTGTGCGCCGCATTTTGCCATCCAGCTTGCGCTCCAGGTACTGATTCAGTATCGAAGCCCCGGCCGCGAGCAGACCTATTCCCACAACGCTGTGGACCAGCACGATAATTCGCAACGAATCTGAAGCCATCAGTGAGGCGACGCCCGCCGAGATCATTACCATCAATGTGATCTCCGGCTTCGCAAGCACGACGAAGGCCCTTGATAAAGAAAATATTTCTCGCGCAAAGGCGCAAAGGCGCAGAGAAAGTCCGTTAGTAACGCGGTAGCGCTTTGCGCCTTTGCGTCTTTGCGCGAGAGGTATTTTCGTTAAAATCTGGTTGCTCGTACTCATCAGGTCACTTCTGGGCCAACGCGCTTTGTGTTGCGTCGCGCGCCGGCACTTCTGTCGGGTTGTGCAGCGTCCGCATGAAAGAAACTAATGCTGCCACTTCAGCAGGCGAT
>Ga0075423_10003752_pt1 | contig 14019 bp, 8 predicted proteins | sample SoiMethybrSBSTD2_FD_80114 | JGI IMG/M metagenome (GOLD analysis project Ga0075423, IMG submission 80114) | Bulk soil microbial communities from a Populus tree surrounding site in Tennessee, USA - Soil MetaG P. TD hybrid SBSTD2 | ecosystem: Environmental > Terrestrial > Soil > Tree plantation...
GCGTCGCTCGGCGGCGCCGACGGCAACGTCACGGTGAACGTGCTGCCCTGCCCCGCGCCGGCGCTGCGGGCCTCGATCGTGCCGCCGTGGAGCTCGACGAGCCGCCGGGCGAGGGTGAGCCCGATGCCGAGGCCGCCATGGCTGCGATCGCGATGCCCGGGGAACTGCATGAACATGTCGAAGATGTAGGGCAGCATCTCCGCCGGAATCCCGACGCCGTTGTCCTCGACCGTGACGCTGACATGTCCCTCCGACGCCGCGCCGCTGATGCGGATGCGGCCGCCGCGCGCCGTGTACTTGATCGCGTTGTTCAGCAGGTTCGAGAGCACCTGCGCCAGCCGGGTCGGATCCGCGTGCGTCCACAGCGGCGCGGCCGGGAGGTGGAGCTCCACCGCGTGGCCCTGTCCGTCGATCGCCGGCCGCGTGGCCTCGACGGCGCCCTGGAGCACCGACCGCACGTCGATCCATTCGCGGCGCATTTCCAGCTTGTTCTGCGTGATCCGCGCCACGTCGAGCAGGTCGTCGGTGATCCGCACCAGGTGCAGGAGCTGCCGCTCCATCGTCGATCGCGCCTTCTCCACGACGTCAGGTTTGCCGCGCGCGATGCGCATAACTTCGAGCGCGCTGCGAATGGGGGCGAGCGGATTGCGGAGCTCGTGGGAGAGCGTGGCCAGGAACTCGTCCTTGCGGCGGTCGGCCTCGAGCAGCGCGCGCTCGGCGAGCTTGCGATCGGTGAGGTCGACGCAGACGCTGACACACCCGTAGACCTGGCCGTGCGTGTCGTAGAGGGGCTCGACGTCGTTCTGCACGTAGGCGACGCTGCCGTCGCTGCGAACGATCTCGATGTCGTTGCTGATGGCGCTCCGCTGGGCGATGGCCAGCTGCATGGGTAGTTCCGACTCGGGCAGATCCCGGCCGCCGCGCTGGATGCGGTAGTCGGGGATCGCCCCGTCCGCCGGCGTCATCGAGATGTTGACGCTCTCGGGCACGCTCAGGAGCTTGGCGAGCGCACGGTTGGCGGAGATGTACCGGCAGTCGGGATCGTGCGCGATGGCGATCGGCACCGGCGCCGACGCGATGAGCGCCTGCAGCGACTTGAGACGCTGCCGCAGTTCGTCGGCATCCAGGTCGTCGATCGCGTCGAATCGGGGAGTGTCCAGCATGGCGGGCGCGAGCACGCGAGGCTCGTCCTCGCCGATACCATGCATGAGCTGGGCCACTCCGAGCGCGTGTCCGATCGACTGCCGCGCGGTGGTGCGGCCGTTTCGGATTGCCTCAGAAAATCAGCGGTCCCCGGCGATGACTGCCGATGTGCTCGCGGCGCACACGACCAGAAGACGTTCGAATCAGTTGCGTTTTCCTACAAGCATCGCGGCGATCTTGCACGCCCGATCCATTTCGCCGTACTGCTTACTTGCCGGTGACGTAAACCCGGAAGTTCAGCACCGACCAGGGCAGCGCTTGATCGGGTGTGTCGGTTTGAGTCACGCGGATGAACTTCGCGCGAACCGGACGGAAGGTCGCGATCGTTGTCGACGCCGCCCCTTTGCCTTCGGCGACCGCCGGCCCCCACGTCTTCCCGTCCATCGACACCTGAACCCGATAGCCGGACGGGAAGCTGCCGAACACCGCCGGGGTAGTTGCTCCCCGTCCAGGCTGCGCCGCGGCCGCTACAGCTGCGGGCGGCGCCGGCGTGCCAGGAGCCGCGCCGCGCGCTCCTGCCGGCGGCGCACCGCGTTGATCACCCCTGCCGCCGCCAATGCCGCGCCCACCAGGAGCGCCGGCGTCGAACTGGACTTCGGCCACCATCGCGGCCTGCGGCAGTTCGACCTGGTACCACATCCCCGGTTCCTGCGGCGTCGCGGTCGTCCACGCGGCGAGCGTCAGGCCATTGCCCGCCTTCTCGGCGTTGTGACTGGCGGTGGCTTTCCAGGCTGGATCGACGGGCAGCAGACGAGGCAGCGTGCCTTCGAGCTCGGTATGGGTCCATGGCGTCTTGCGGTTCGCGTTCGCCGCCCTGACGCGCGCGACGTCGGCCGGCGTGATGAACGAGCCGGCGTTCCCGAAGCTGTTGCGCACGTAGGAGGCGATGTTCGCGATCCACTGATCGTTCTGCGCCGCCATCGGCAGCATCACCTGGCCCGAGTAGGTCTGCCCGGCGATCGGTCCGGTCATGCCGTGGAGCAGCGTGCTGATGACATAGTCGCGGTGGCCCTGGACGCGAGGCGAGCCCGCGAGCGGAGGCGCCATCATCACGCCTTCGGCCGCTCCCGCCATCGCGACGCCGCGTCCATCGTCGCCGTGGCACGAGAAGCAGAGCGTGCGATAGACGGTCTCGCCCTCCTTCAACTGCTCCTGCTGCGCGGTCGAGAAACCGGCCGCCGCGGTCGCCGCCGCGTTCGCGTTCCGCTGCAGGATCTGCCGGCCGATCTCCTGGATCCCCCGGGCCTTGCTGGCCTCCTGCGTTTCCTTGATCAACACCTCGAGGTTCGGCAGCTTGAAGAGACTGGCAGTGAGCAGCGCCTGGAGCGCGACGTCAGGATCGCGGTCCTTCGTCATCGCGCGATAGTCGTCGGCGAAGGAACGGTTGGCGGCCTTGTAGAGCGTCTCACTCGCGCGGATGGCCTGGATCCGCATCCGGGGATCGGCATCCTTCATCTGCTCGCGGACCAGCGCCGCGTCGAGCGCGCCGAGTCCTTCGAGCGTCCACAGCGCGTGGAAGCGGGCCAGCAGGTTCTCTCTCGATCGCACGAGCGCCTGGAGGGCGGGCACGACCGACTTGTCCTGACGAAGGACGAGCAGCTGCTGCGCGGTGTCGCGCCACCAGCCGTTCTGGTGACCGAGATGAGTGACGAGCTGCGCCGGCGTGTCCTGCAGCATGCGCGGGCGCGTCAGATCGAGCGGGATCGCCGGCTGCGGCGGGATCTCGGGAGTCGCCTGCGCCGCCGGTCCGGCTGGCGTCGCCGGCACGCCGGGCACACCGTCGAAGCGCAGGCGCCAGATCCGGCCGTGCGCGGCGATCTTGTCGAGCTGATACTGGTCGATCTTGCGCCGCAGATACGATCCCGGTCGCGTCCAGTTACCTTCCTGGATGATCCCGTGGTACATGTCCGCGATGTAGATCGATCCGTCGGGCGCCGTGGTGATGTTGATCGGGCGGAACAGCGGGTCGGTGCTGGTGATGAACTCCGCCCCCGGATAGGCATTGCGCAGCTGCGTCAGCCCTTCGGTCTTCACGATGCGGGCGCGGCGAATCAGGCGTCCGACCGGCTCGGTGATCAGCAGGTCGCCGCGCAGATCCTCGGGGACGCGATGGGCGCGGACGACATCGGCGCCGGACGCGGCGGTGAGGTGATTGAGCCTGCCGACCGGCATGCGGACGCGGATCATGCCGCCCTGCACGTCGGACAGCCCGATCTCGGGCCACACCGAGTGAAAGTTCGGCTCGTACTGGTCGGCCACGGTGAAGGCGCCGTAGTGGATCGGCACCTGGAAGTTCATCGGCCCGCGCTCGCCGCCGGCATCGATGAACCACATCTTCCCGTCGTCATCCATCGTCACGCCCCAGGACCCGCTGTTCGGGCCGGTCGGCTCCTTGAGGATGCCGGAGGGCGTCCAGCGGAAGCGGAACGCGTTGTAGGTCGTGTAGATCCAGTTGTCGAGCCCCCACACGAAGCCGGCCTGCTCGTGTTCGAGGTTGCCGTCCCGCCCGAGACCGATGCCCGAGTAGAAGTGCTCGCGCTTGTCCGCGACTCCGTCGTTGTCGGTGTCGGTGTACTTGACGAGATCGTCCGAAGCGGTCTCGTTGGTCAGAATGCTGTTGCCGTCGAGCGGCACCACCGTTCGCGGGAGCACGAGCTTGTCGACGAAGACCGTGCGCTTGTCGTAGACGCCGTCGTTCCGGGTGCTCTCGAAGCGCGTGATGCGGCTTTCCGGGACGTGTTGATTGTTGCCGTCGGCGTCGCGCATGTAGGTGATGAACTCCGCCACGTACATGCGGCCGTTGCCGTCGAACCGGATGACGGCCGGGCTGACGATCTGCGGCTCGGCGACCACCAGCTCCAGCCGGTACCCGGGCGGCAGCAGGAAACTCTTGGCCTCGTCCTCGGGGGTTCGCGCCTTGACCGGCGGCTTGGGTGAAAAGTCGGCGCCGGCGTTGGTCGTCGACGACAGCGTTCCGCCGGTCGGCGCCGGCGCCGCGGGCGCCTGGCCGGCGGGTGCCGCCGGAGGGTTCTGCGAGGCGACCGTCCGAGTCGAGAAGAAGAGGGCGAGGATGGCGAGCAGCGAGAGGCCCGCCACCGGATGCAACCGGTTCCACATGTTCCGGCTTGTAACACGCGAGCAAGCGGCTTTTCAAGCCCGCCTCCGCCCTTCGGGCTGCGGCGAGACAGGCTGACCAGATTTCACAGCTTCTTCAGTACACGCTCACGACTCCAACTCCTCCTGCCCGGTAGCCTTCCTGCAGGATGCAGGGAACCGCAATCGCACTGGCCGCAGCCCTCTTTGTGCTCTCGGGCGTCGCGCAGCCGTCCGCCGCGGCACGCGCGGAATCGAAGCGGCTCCGCATGGCGGGCCTGGCTGCTGGTTACAGCCTCGATTACCCCGAAGCGCTCGAGGCGTTTCGAGCGGCCATCGCCGCCGATCCTGAGGACCCGGCTGCGCACCGCCTGTTGGCCGCCACGCTGTGGATCAGGGTGCTGTTTGCCCAGGGGGCGGTGACCGCCGAGGACTACCTGGGCCAGGCGCGCACCAGCGTCACCCGAACCCCACCGCCACCGGAGGTCGACAAGGCGTTCCGCGAACACCTTCAGCGTGCCGTGACCCTCGCGGAGCGCGCGGTCAATCGCAACCCGCAGGATGCCGACGCGCACTTCCAGCTGGGCGCGGCGCACAGCTTCCTGGCGTCGTACATCGCCACGATCGAAGGGCGCGGGCTGGCCGGATTCGGCGCCGCGCGGCGCGCCTACACCGAGCACGAGCGGGTCCTCGAGCTCGACCCGAGGCGCAAGGACGCCGGCATGGTCGTGGGCATGTACCGCTATGGCGTCTCGACGCTCTCCTGGCCCTGGCGTCTGGTTGCAGGGCTCGCCGGGTTCGGCGGCGGGAAGGAACGCGGCCTGCGCCTGGTTGAAGACGCCGCGGCCCAGGAGAGCGACGTCCAGACGAATGCGCTCTTCACGCTGATCGTCATCTACAACCGCGAGCAGCGATACGACGCGGCGCTACGCGTGATCACGCGGCTGCAGGCGATGTATCCGCGCAACCGGTTGTTGTGGCTGGAGCGAGGCAGCACCGCGCTCCGCGCCGGACGGGGCGCCGACGCACGCGCGGTCCTCGAAGAAGGCCTGGCGAGGCTGTCGACGGACTCGCGGCCGCGCGCGTACGGCGAGGAAGCCAGGTGGCGATGCGCATACGGATCGTCGCTGGTGCTCTCCGGTCGGATCGACGACGCGAACCGTGAGCTCCGGCAATCGCTGGCCCTCGAAGGCGCGCCATGGCTGCGGGGCCGCGTCTACAAGGAGCTCGGCAAGGTCGAGGACCTGCGGGGCAATCGTGCCGCGGCGATCGAGTACTACCGCGACGCGGTGCGAGTGGGAAAGGCCGAGCACGATTCCGCGTCATCAGACGAAGCCGCGCGGCTGCTGAAAGCTCCTTATCGGCAATCCCGGGAGGAATCCGATGTTCGCCAGTAAACGGACGTCAGCCGTCGTGCTCGCGGCCGTGCTCGTGTGGGCGTGTCTGCACCTCTTGTCGCGGCCTGCGGCCGCGCCGCTGACCGGACTCCCGGACGAATCGCTGGCGGCCACCTTCGACGACGACATGCGCAACGTCGTGTACCGCTGGAGCGAGACCGATCCGCGATCCGAGCGGGACCGGAAGCGGGCGCTGTTCGACTTCATCTATCAGACCTATGACAGCTCGGCGTGGATTCCTCAGTCGCTGTTCGATCAGAACCTGATCACGCAGACCGTCGTGGGGGATGTCGACGCGATCGTTCGCGACACGGTGGGCCTCGTGTTGTGGCGGGACAATCCGCGTGTGGTCGCGTTCGGCATGGCGCCGAGCCGCCCGGTCGATCAGCCGCTCAGGTGGACGGTCAACTGCATGGTGTGTCATACGGCGGAAATCGACGGCGTCACGTATCTCGGCGCCGGCACGAAAGTGTTCGACGATTTCGTGCTTGGAGAAGCACTCAAGCTGCTGACGCGGAAAGGCGGTGGGACCGAGGCTCCTGCGCAGTCGCCGGACCAGGTCCACATCGCCCGTGCGCTCCGGATCCTGACCAGTCACCATCACGACAAGATCGATTCGCTCACGCGTGCCCGCTCCACCGCCTTCGCGGCGTCGCACGTCGAGCTGTACATGCGGCCCCATGACGGCGCGATGCCGGCAACCGGCGACGTCGGGAGGGGCGATACGAAGACACCGCCGTTGTGGCACACCGCCGCCAAGCTGCCGCACGGCCGCTGGTACACCGACGGCAGCTTTCACGGCCGGATCCCGCTGATGGCCTCGTCCATGGAGCTCGAGAAGGATCGATCGTTCGACTCGCTGGTCGACGTCGTGATTCCGCGGATCAAGTCGGAATTCGATACCGTCGTGCAGCATCTCAGGCCGCCGCCGTATCCGTACGAGATCGATCGCCAGCTCGCAGAGCGGGGCCGACGGCTGTTCTATGCCAGGTCGGTCGGATGTTCACGCTGTCATGGCGTGTACGACGGGCGCGGGAACGTCGACTGGCCGGGCGTTCACAAGGACGTTGGCACCGACCCGGCACGGCGCGAGATCGTCTCCGACGGTTTCCGGGCGGCGTTCGCGTCGAGCCCGCTGGCGGCCGAAGGCGCGCTCGAGAAGAGCGAGGGGTATGCGGCGACGCCGTTGACGGGCGTGTGGGCGAACTACCCGTACCTGCACAACGGGAGCGTCCCGACCCTCTACCACCTGCTCGGGCCGATCTCCGAGCGCCCGAAGATCTTCTCGGTGATGGCCGCGCGTCATCTGGATCGCGAGAAGGTGGGGCAGCTGCTGTATCCCTCTCGCGCGTATGGATGGCTGCCGGAACGCGAGCTGCTGCGGCGGTATGGCGACGATCGCGACTGGTTCAACACCGCGCGCCCGGGATCATCGAACGCCGGTCACGACGTATGGTGGCGGATCGGCAGCGACGAGAATCGCAGGGCGTTGATCGAGTACCTGAAAACGCTGTAGCCGTCTCCCTTTTGCCTTCTTCCTTCTCCCTTGACACGCTGGCCTTTAGCCGCCCGCCAGCCTGACGTGATACGTCCCGAACGTGAACAGAAACGCGGCGACGACGCAGTGGAAGATGATCGGGATGGTGCCGCCGAACCAGCGCTGGTCGGGCCTGCGCCACATCCAGATCGCATAGCGAAGCACCATCCCTCCGAAGTAGACATAGCTGAACCACACGACATACTTGCCGCGTCCGGGATAGGGCTGCGCGAACATGCCCTGGCCGCTGGTGACGTCCACGCTGATCCAGAACATGAGCGTCAGGACGAGGACCTGACCGACGAGGAGAACCGGGTAGGGAAGGAGGCCCGACTGCCACTGGTCCATCGGCGGCAGCCATCGTGGCGCCCGCAGGACGACGACGAGCTGGCCGAGCACGCGGAGCAGCAGCAGAAATGAAAAAAGCCACAGCACGGTCAGCCTCACAGCCTGCCTCGCCGAAGCGCGAAGCGCGAAGGCGGGTCAGAACCTGAATCGCATGCCCGCGTTCACCACACGGCCATCGAGCGGGCCCCATTCGTCGTCGAGCCATCGGCCGTCGGGCGCCCGGAAGGGACGCACCAGAGGGACGTGCTTGGTCTGGCGGAAGTCCGAGAGGTTCTCGGAGTTGACGAAGATGCGGGCTCTGCCGACCCGCCACTCGCCAATCAGTCCGAACAGCCAGTACGGCAGCGAGTCGCGCCGGAACGGCGAGTCGTCGAGCTGCTGACGGCCGGTGTAGAAAGCCTCGACGCCGAGTCGCGCCCGTCCTTCGAACTCCCACAGGAAGTCGATGCCCGCGCTGTGCCGAGGATTCAACGGCACCTCCCGCCGGCGGCCCGCCGAGCCCTCGGGCGGGAGCCCGGCTTCCGGAGAGGGTTCGGTCGAGCGCAGGTACATGTGAGTGGCAATCAGATCGAACCCGCCATGATGGACGCGGGCGATCAGCTCGCTGCCGGCTGTTCGTCCCGGTCCGGACGCGTTCACGATTTGCAGGGGTGCGCTCAGGACGTCGTTTTCGCGCAGCATCAGGACGTGATCGATGCGCGATGCGAAGACCGTCCCGGTCACCTCCAGCGCGCGATGCTTCCACCCGAGATCGAGCGAGACGCTCCGGCCGCGTTCGGGCTCGAGATCGCCGAGCGGGGACAGACGGCTCAGCCCGATCGCCTCCGTCTCCTCGATGAACGGGGTCGGCGCATAGAAGCCGGTGCCTGCGGACAGCCTTGCGCTCCAACCGGTAACCGGCTTGGCCAGCAGCGACACGCGAGGGCTGACGAACGTACCGAAGGCGTCGTGGAAATCGACACGTCCGCTGGCCGACACGCTCAGCCACCGCAGTGGCGCGTAATCGTCCTGCGCGAACAGGGACGCGGACGTATAGCGATAGTCGAAGGCAGGCAGATCGCGGCCGCGATAGCCGTTCTGATCGAGCGCGGTGCCGGCGACCCACGTGTGCCGTCCGGCCGTCCCGGTCAGCGCCGCTTCCGCGAACCAGGTGTCGTGCCTGTCGCGCTCGCGCGTCTCGCCGAACTGATGGGTGTGCGCCGTCAGCAGGCCGGATGATCTGACAGTGAAGATGCGCGAGGGTCCCCAGGGCAGCCGGGCGACGAGGCCCGCGTCGATCCGTCTGGTCTCCAGCGACTCCACGAACGGCCGGCCATCGGGGGCGGTAGCCCCCTCGACGGTGCCGCCGTCACGATCCTCGACCAGGCCGCCGACCGTGACGAGCGCCGAACGGCCAGTGCCGTTCTCCCAGAGCAGCCGCGGCCTCGCCGTCACCCTTTGATACGAGGGGACATCGGACCAGCCGTCATCGTTGATTTCCTGGGCGGTCTGGAAGTGCGCGCCGCCGAGGAAGGTATAGCCCCAGTGCGGAGACGAGCGGCGCGACAGCCAGATCGCGCCATCAGTGCCTCCGTGACTGGTACGGTTGACCAGGACCTCGCGCTCCGGATGTCCCTCGCGCGGACGCCGGGACACGAGGTTGACGACGCCTCCGAGGGCCGCCGACCCGTACAACGCTGACGCGACGCCTTTGATGACTTCGACCTGACCGAGATCCAGCGGAGGGATCTGCAGCACGCTGATCGATCCCGCCTGTCCGTAGAGCGGCAACCCGTCCGACAGGATCTGGGTGTAGCGGCCGCGCAGCCCCTGCACCCGCACGTTCGCCGCGCCGGTCGATGGCGACGTCACCTGGACCCGCAGGCCGTTGGTCTCGGTGAGCATCATCGCGACGTCGCCCGGGGTCATCGACAGCTTCTCGTCGATCTCCTCCTGTGGCACGACTTCGACGCGCAAGGGCAGATCTTGTATCCGCTGCGTCGTGCGCGTCGCCGTGACGACCAGGTTCTCGGTGACGACCGCTTCTGCCTCCAACTCGACGACGACGCGGGTCTGCGCTCCGGCCTTCACCGTCGTGGCAACGCGCTTCGATCCGTAGCCGAATCGTTCGACCGCAATCTCCGCAGGACCTTCGGGGGCAGTCAGCTCGACTTCGCCCGCGGCGTTCGTGTCGCCGCCGGCTTGCCCGATCCGCACCGTCGCATGCTCGATCGGGCCGGCTTCGCTGACGACGCGGACCACGACCGTGCCGGTTGGCTGGGCGTGGAGGTCAGAGGAGATGAGGAGAGCGGCGAGGGCTAGGAAGAGCACCAGCTCCGGCTACTTCCCGCGTGCCACGGGCGGGTCGTACAGAACGAACGCGTAGAGCACGTTGTTCGTCGCGACGAGCAGATGCTGGCGGCCGTCCAGCATGTAGGTGATCGGCGGATTGGACACGTAGCCGATGTGGGAGTGCCACACCGGCTTTCCCGTGGTCGCGTTGTAGGCCACGATGTTGCCGCCGGCGTCCCCGCCGAAGACCAGACCGCCGGCCGTCGTCAGCAGTCCGCCACCGCCGCCGCCTTCGCCGACGAACGGATACTGCTCACGCCACGCGACCTTGCCGTTCTTCGGATCGATCGCCGTCAGGAAGCTGCCGATCCCGCCGACCGTGGGCCGCTCGACGCCGCCCAGGCCCATCGAGCCGCGGGGATCGGTCTCGGTGAGATAGATCAGCGAGAAGCCGTTGCGCTCGGTCACATAGAACAGGCCGGTGTCGGGATTGTAGGCCGGCGGTTCCCAGTTGATCGTTCCGCCGGGAGTCGGGGACACGAGCGAACCGCTGACCGAAGGATTCTTGTCGTTGTTCCGCTTCACGGTCCCATCCGGCCGCAGGCCGAGGCCCCAGTTGGTCGCCGTTCCGTACCTGGTCGTGACCACGTGCTCGCCGGTCACGCGATCGACGGTGTAGAAGTAGCCGTTGCGCGCGGCCGTGGAGACGAGCTTGCGGCGTCTGCCATTCACCACGGCATCCAACAGGATCGGCGTCTGCGCCGAGTCCCAGTCGTGCATGTCGTGGGGCGAGGTCTGGAAGTACCACGCCATCTTGCCGGTGTCGACGTTGACCGCGACCAGGGAGCTCGTGAAGAGGTTGTCGCCTTCGCCGCGTCCCTGAGTGAACGCCGGCGTCGGGTTGCCGGTGCCGAAGATATAGAGCTTGGTCTCGGGATCGTAGACGCCGGGGAGCCACGGCTGCGCGCCGCCATGGCGCGCCGCGTCCAGGCTGGGCCAGGTGTCGAGACCCGGGTCGCCTTCCTTCATCGGCACCGTATAGAACTTCCACTGCAGCTCCCCGGTCTCCGGATCGAAGGACTGCAGGAAGCCTGGCGTGTCCAGGTCGTTGCCGGTGCCGGCGATGACGTGGTCGCCCACGACGATCGGCGCCATCGTCGAGAAGTACTGCTCGTTGAACGAGGCGATCTCCTTGTGCCACCGTTCCTTGCCGGTCCTGGCTTCGAGGGAGACGAGATAGTTGTCGGGCGTCTCCATGTAGAGGTAGTCCTTCCACATCCCGAAGCCGCGGTTCGCGATGTGAGTGCCGCCTCTCGTCTTCCAGAAGTAGTGCCAGAGCTCGCGGCCGTCGCGCGCGTCGAGCGCCCAGGCGTTGTCGGGCGTGGTGACGTACAGCGTGTCGTTGACCATCAGCGGCGTGCCCTTGATCGTCCCGTCGGGCTGGATCGGCCAGTCGCCCTTGCCCTCGCCGCCAACGATCACGCCTCCGCGTCCGCCAAACCCGCCGCCGGGGCCGTCGATCAGCCGCACGGTCCAGGCCAGCGTGAGCGACTTCACCGTCGTCTGATTGATCTGCTTCAGCGAGCTGTAGCGTTTTCCGCTGTAGTCGCCGGAATAGGTCGGCCACGAATCACCGAGCGGTTTCAGCAGGTCGGCGGGATCGAGGCCACGGCCCTGGGCCGCGAGCACTGCCGAGGCCAGGACGAAGGGCGCCGTATACAGCAGTCGCTTGGAGATCATTTCAAGGTCACCAGGTATGCGGTCGTGTCGTGAATGTCTTTCTCGGTCAGGACGCTGAACAGCGCCTTGTGACCCGCGAGCGGGTCCTGGATGTCGACCTTGGGAGAGTCGCCTACGCGACGGAAGCTCTGGATGGTGCCGTCCTCCCGCAGCAGCGTCACGATGAAATGATCGATCCGCATGAGGCGGCCGTTGACCTTCTCGCCTGCCGGCGTCGTCACGGTCACGGTGATCGGCTTGCGCCGCGCGCCCGAAGACGATGCCCCGCGGCCGCGTCCGCCAACGGCTCCACCAGAGACCCACACCGTCTGCAGCACTCTGGGATCGGCGATCCTGGTCGCGATCCCCTGCAAATCACCAGTGGGTGAGTGACACGACCCGCACTTCGCCGCAAAGTACGCCTGGCCGGCGGCCGCATCGCCGGTCACGATGTTCGGTGCAGGTGCGGCGATCCCCGGAGGTCCACCTTGATGAGCCGACGTTGCCAGCACGCTGTGGATGTACTCGGCGACGGCCCGGATGTCCTCGTCGGACAGGGGCAGCGGCGGCATCCCGCGCTCGGCGCGGCTGCCCTTGACGATCGGCGTGATGAGCTCGCCCTCCTTGTCGTTCAACACCACGAGCGAGCGGAGGAGATTCGGGCCGCCAAGCTGGCCTCCACGCAAATCGGCGCCGTGGCACGCGGTGCAGGTGCTCGAGTACACCCCTTTGCCGCGCTCGATCAGTGCCGGGTCACCGGGCCGGCGCTGCTGCGCCGGAAAGGTGCCGGGCTGCGGGGGAGGGGCCGGCTTCGCCGTCGGAGCGGCGGGCGGGGGCGGCTGTTGCGGCGCCTGCGCCGCGAGCGTCATCGCGATCGTCGAAATGGCGAGGACGGCGGTGGCGCCTATGCTGGATTTCACTCGCATGCCGGTTCGGGGCTCCAGGATGAAAGGCGGAATTATACCGTTCGCCCGTTCCCTGTCTGCCGTTCGTCCCCGGCGCGATCAGCTCGCCGATTCGGGGTCTGGTGGAATGTCGGCGATCTGCAGCTGAAGGTTGCCCTGATTGGTGGCGTAGAGCAGCGCGGTGGCCCGGGTGATCACGCCGTTGCGCAGCAGCTTTTCGAGCTCGCCGTCGAAGTACTGCATGCCGTCGAGCTCGCCGTCGCGCATCGCGTCGAGCAGCGTCTTGCCTTCGTTCTCGCCCTTCTCGAGATAGTCGCGCGTGCGCATCGTCGACTTCAGGATCTCGAGCGCGGCGACGCGGCCGCCGGCCTTCGCCGGCACCAGCCGCTGCGACACGATGTAGCGGAACGTATTGGCGAGCCGGGTGCGCACGCCCTGCTGATCCCCGGACTCGAAGGTCCCGATGATCCGATCGACCGTCTTGGACGCGTCGATGGTGTGGAGCGTGGAGAACACCAGGTGCCCGGTCTCGGCCGCGGTCAAGGCGATCTCGATGGTCTCGCGATCGCGCATCTCGCCGACCAGGATCACCTTGGGCGCCTGGCGCAGCGAGGACTTCAGCGCCGCGGCGAACGTCGGCGTATCGCTGTGGAGCTCGCGCTGATGCACCGTCGCCTTCTTGTGATAGTGCAGGAACTCGATCGGATCCTCGATGGTGAGGATGTGCTCGGCGCGCGTCTCGTTGATCAGGTCGATGATCGCGGCCAGCGTCGACGACTTGCCGGAGCCGGTCGGACCGGTGACCAGGACGATCCCGGTCTTCAGGGCGGCGGCCTCCGCGAGCACCGGCGGGAGGTTGAGCTCGGCGATCGTCGGCACCCGCGAGGCGATGACGCGCATCACGATGGCGAACGTGCCGCGCTGCCGAAAGACGTTGACGCGAAAGCGGCCGCGCTCGGGCAACGAGTAGGAGAGGTCGCAGGCGCCCTGTTCCTTGAGGCTGCGCAGCGCCGTCTCGTTGCCTCGCATCAGCTCATCGGCGATGCGGGCGGTGTCCTCCGGCTTCAGCGTCCGCAGTCCCGGCACCGCCACCGGTGTGAGGTGCCCCTGCTTCTCGACCTGGGGCGGGCGGCCCGGTGAAAACACCAGATCGCTGATGCCCTTGCCGGAGTCGAGCATCGCGGTAATCAGAGCTGCCGTGGAGATCGCCGGCGTGGTGCTGTCAGTCGCGGCGGACTCGTCTGGAATCGGGGGAGCTCCTGTCGTCATCCAGTCAGAGTACCTCATTGCGCGGGAATCCTCGACGCCACTTGCGGATGACGCGGGCTCGTCAGCGGGCGACCGACACAAGCTCGACCGTCCACGTGCGGCGTTCGATGTGCGACGGTGCTACGTGCGCGGCGTGCCGCGAGCGGCGTGCTCGTCCCTGTGCCCCGCGCCCGTCGCACAAGCACTGAGCACGTGGCGCCGTACCGCGTAGCACGTAGCACGTCGCACGTAGCACGTCGCACGTAGCACGTCGCACGTAGCACGTCGCACGTCGCAC
>Ga0075423_10003754_pt1 | contig 14016 bp, 10 predicted proteins | sample SoiMethybrSBSTD2_FD_80114 | JGI IMG/M metagenome (GOLD analysis project Ga0075423, IMG submission 80114) | Bulk soil microbial communities from a Populus tree surrounding site in Tennessee, USA - Soil MetaG P. TD hybrid SBSTD2 | ecosystem: Environmental > Terrestrial > Soil > Tree plantation...
AGGAGTTCCCCAAGACGTGGGAGGAGTACCGCGAGGTCGGCAAGAAGCTCAAGGCCAAGGGCAAGCCCATCGGCCAGACCCTCGGCCACACCTTCGGGGACGCACCGACCTTCGCCTATCCCCTCCTCTGGGACTTCGGCGGCGCCGAGGTCGACAAGGGCGGCAAGAAGGTCGCCATCAACTCGAAGGGCACACTCGACTCCGTCAAGTTCATGCAGGCCTTCTGGAAGGACGCCTGCGACGAGGGGGGGCTGGCCTGGGACGACACCAACAACAACCGGGCCTTCCATGCCGGAGACATCAGCGCCACCCTCAACGGCGCCTCCATCTACATCGTGGCCAAGCGCCAGAGAGACAAGCTCAAGGACGACAAGGGTGAGCCGCTGTTTCAGGACATCGAGCACGCCGCGCTCATGCCCGCGGGCCCGGCCGGCCAGTTTGCTCTCTACGGCGGCCAGCAGCACTCGATCATGAAGTATTCGAACAACCAGAAGCTCGCGAAGGACTTCCTGAAGTGGCTGCACCTGGACGCGAACTACGAGAAGTGGTTCGTGGTGAACGAAGGCTACAGCGTCGGCGCCACGAAGAAGTGGGAGGAGCACCCGATGTGGGCGAAGGTGGACAAGCCGCTCCAGGTCTTCCGCCAGGCCGCGCGCCTCACGCGCGCGTTCGGCCATCCGGGCCCGGCGTCGGCCAAGGCCACCGAGGCCTACACGAAGTACATCGTCACGGACCTGTACGCCAAGGGCGTCTCCGGCACCAAGGCAGAGGACGCCGTGAAGTGGGCCGAGTCCGAACTCAAGAAGATCTACGAGGCGTGAACCAGCGACCCGAGGAGGAGCCCATGCGTCAACCCCGTTCCGACCGTTCCGACCATCTCGACTCCGGGCGCCGGCGCTTCCTCGCCGGCGCCGCTGCACTGTCCGCGGCGGCGGGCCTCGAGGGCATCCTCGCCGCGCGGCGCGCGCCCGCCTTCGCCCAGGGCACCAAGCTCCACATCGTGCGCTGGGTCGACTTCATCCCGGAGGCCGACGTCGAGCTGAAGCGCCAGGCTCCGGAAGCCAGCAAGGCGCTCGGCGCCGAGGTGCAGTTCGAGTTCATCAACGCCAACGACCTCCAGCCGCGCATCACCGCCGCGGTCCAGTCCGGCGCGGGCGCCGACCTCTTCCAGATGCTCTACAACTGGCCGCACCTCTACGCCAACGCCCTCGTGGACGTGTCCGACGTGGCCGAGCCCATTGGCAAGGCGCAGGGCGGCTTCTATGACGTGTTCGCCGCCGCCAACAAGGTGAACGGACGGTGGCTCGCCATGCCCCACGGCATCGGCGGCAACGCCGTCGCCTACCGGCGGTCGTGGCATGCCGAGATCGGCGTGACGGAGTTCCCCAAGACCATGGAGGCCTGGCGCGACGTGGGCAAGAAGCTCAAGGCCAAGGGCAAGCCGGTCGGCCAGGCACTGGGCCATAGCTTCGGGGATCCGCCCACATTCGCCTATCCGCTCCTCTGGAGCTTCGGCGGCGCCGAGACCGATCCCAGCGGCAAGAAGGTCGTGATCAATTCCAAGGGCACGGTCGAGTCGCTCAAGTTCATGCAGGCCTTCTGGAGGGATGCCTGCGACGAGGGCGGGCTGGCCTGGGACGACACCAATAACAACCGCGCGTTCCACGCCGGCGAGATCTCGGCCACGCTGAACGGCGCCAGCATCTACATCGTGGCCAAGCGCCAGAAGGACAAGATCAAGGACGACAAGGGCGAGCCCCTCTATCTCGACATCGAGCACGCGGCGCCGCTCCCCGCCGGTCCCGCCGGCCAGGCCGCGCTCTACGTCCCCTTCCAGCACGCCCTCATGAAGTACTCGAAGAACCAGAAGCTGGCCAAGGACTTCCTGCGCTGGCTGCATGACAAGGAGAACTACGGCAAGTGGTTCGAGGTCAACGAGGGGTACTCGGTGGGCGCGGCCACCGCGTGGGAGGAGCACCCGATGTGGTCGCGCGTGGACAAGCCCCTCCAGATCTTCCGCCGCGCCGCGCGGCAGGGCCGCATGATCGGCTATCAGGGCCCGGCCACCGCGAAAGCCACCGAGTCCTACTCGAAGTACATCGTCGTCGACATGTACGCCAAGGCCGTCCAGGGCATGAAGGCCGAGGACGCCGCGAAGTGGGCCGAGAGCGAGCTCAAGAAGATCTACGAGGCCTGAGCATTCCCACCCGGAGGGAGGAGCCCATGACCCCACGCGATCCCGAGTCTCCCCAACCCGGCCGGCGCGCGTTTCTCGCCGGCGCCGCCGCCGTGTCCGCCGCCGCCGGCCTCGAGGGCATCCTCGCGGCGCGCCGCGCCCCCGCCTTTGCGCAGGGCACCAAGCTCCACCTCCTGCGCTGGGTGGATTTCATCCCCGCCTGCGACGTGATCCTCAAGCAGGAGATCCTACCCGCCGCCTCCAAGGCGCTGGGCGCCGACGTGCAGCTCGAGACCATCAACGGTAATGACCTCCAGCCGCGCATCACCGCCGCGATCCAGTCGGGGAGCGGACCCGACATCATCCAGATGCTCCACAACTGGCCGCATCTCTACCAGGCCTCCCTCGCCGACGTGACCGATCTCGGCGAGTGGCAGGGCAAGGACCAGGGCGGGTACTACGCCCAGGCGGAGGCCGCCGCCAAGGACGGCAAGCGCTGGCTCGCCCTGCCCCACGGCATCGTGGGCCTGCAGATCGCCTATCGGAAGTCGTGGTTCGCCGAGGTGGGCGCCACCACCTTCCCCAAGACCCTGGAGGAGCTTCGCCAGGTCGGCATGAAGCTCAAGAAGAAGGGACATCCCTACGGGCAGACGCTGGGCCACACCTTCGGCGACGCGCCGGCCTGGAGCTATCCACTCATCTGGGCCTACGGCGCCGCCGAGGTCGATCAGACCGGCAAGAAGGTGGTGCTGGACGGCAGGGGCGCCGTCGAGGCCGTCAAGTTCATGCAGGCGCTCTGGAAGGACGCCTGCGACGAGGGCGGCCTGGCCTGGGACGACACCACCAACAACCGCGCGTTCCTCGCCGGCGAGATCTGCGCGACGCTGAACGGCGCCAGCATCTACATCGCGGCCAAGCGTGGCCAGGACAAGATCAAGGACGAGAAGGGCGAGCCGCTGGTCCGCGACATCGACCACGCGCCGTTGCCCACGGGCCCCGCCGGCGTCTGGGGTTACCACGTGGCCTTCTCGCACGCCGTCATGAAATACGGCAATAACCAGAAGCTCGCCAAGGACTTCCTCAAGTGGCTACACGGCAAGGAGCAGTTCGCGAAGTGGTTCGAGGTCGCGGAAGGCTTCTCGGTCGGGTCCACGAAGTACTGGGAGCAGCATCCCCTCTGGGCCAAGGTCGACGAGCCCATGAAGATCTACCGGCAGGCGGCCGCGGCCTCGCGCATGATCGGCTACGCCGGCCCGCCCTCCGCGAAGGCCACCGAGGTCTACTCCAAGTACATCATCACCGACATGTTCGCGAAGGCGGTTCAGGGCTCGTCCGCCGAGGACAGCGTGAAGTGGGCGACGGGCGAGCTGCGGAAGATCTACGGATGACGCGCGTCCGGATCCGCGCCGTCGCCGTTGGACTCGCCGTGGTGGCACTGGTCGCGGGGCTCGCCCCGCGGCCGGCGCCGGGCCAGCCCGTGCAGATCACCATCGCCCAGCCCGCCGAGGCGACGACGATGGATCCCGGGCGCAGCACCCAGGTCCTCACCGTCAACTACTTCTACAATCTCTACGATTCGCTCACCCGCTGGGACGGGTCCCTCGCGCTCCAGCCGGCCCTCGCCACGTCGTGGCGAGCGCTCAATGACACCACGTGGGAGTTCACGCTGCGCCCCGGGGTGAAGTTCCACGACGGCGCCCCCCTCGCCGCCGACGACGTGAAGGCCACGCTCGAGCGCAACCTGATCCCCGGCCGCACCGGCGTCACCGCGGGCTTCGCCACCATCGAAGCGGTGCAGGTCCCCACCCCGGGCGTCGTCCGCATCATCACCAAGAAGCCCGATCCCCTGCTCCCCGTTCGCATGGCGCAGATGGGATCGCAGATCGTCCCCGCGCGCTTGACCACCGAGGAGGGGGCCAAGGAGCTCGCGCGCAAACCGGTGGGCACCGGCGCGTATCGCTTCGTCGAGTGGGTCAAGGATGAGCGGCTGGTCATGGAGGCCAACCGGGACTGGTGGGGCTGGGAGGGGAAGAAGCCGACCATCGATCGAGTAATCTGGAAGCCCATCCCCGAAGACTTCCCCCGCTTGGTCGCGCTCGACAAGGGCGAGGCCGACATCGTCACCAATGTGCCGCCCGACCGCATCAAGGCCATCGCGGAGGGCAAGGCCACGCGCGTCGTCAGCGTGTCCTCCTCGCGCACGGCCGCGTGCGCGATCAACGCCAGCCAGGGGCCGCTCGCCGACAAGCGCGTGCGCCAGGCGCTCCACTACGCCCTCGACATGAGCGCGATCCTCAAGGGCATCTACGCGGGCTACGGCAAGCCCTACAGCGGCGGCGTGGCCGACACCGACTTCGGCTTCAACCCCACGGTGAAACCCTACCCCTACGACCTCGCCCGCGCGAAGGCGTTGCTCGCCGAGGCCGGCTACGCGAGCGGGATCGACGTGACCCTGCACGCGGGGATGGGCACCATGGTCAACGACAAGCAGCTCATCGAGGTGATCGCGGACATGTGGGCCAAGGCGGGCATCCGCGCCAAGATCGCCATGATGGAGATGGGCGCGCGGCAGAAAATGGTCAACGATCGCGCGCTCCCCATCGGGGGCCTGCTCCTCATCAACCCGCAGTCCACCCTGCTCGACGCCGACGGCAGCATCTGGCGGCTGCTCCATCCCACCGGGCTCAACGGCAAGTACTGGGCCGGCAGCCAGCCCGGCCATCGCTTCCACGACGTGATGGAGCAGGCCCGCTACTCCCTGGACCCCGCCAAGCGCAAGCAGCTCTACACGGAGGCCACTCAGATCCTGCACGACGAGAAGCCCTGGCTCGATCTCTTCCAGGAAGTCATCGTCTACGGAACGAGCCAGCGGGTGAGCTTCAAGCCGCGGGCCGACTATCGGCTCATCGCGGCCGAGATGCAGGTCTCGCGCTAACCATGGCGGTCCGGGTGCCCCTCATGGAGACGGGCCGCCTGTGGGCCCGGGTGGACGAGCTGCGCGCCCGCAAGGGTCCGCCGCCGTGGTCGGACGCGCTCGTGTTCACCGACGACATCCAGGCGTTCATCATCTGCCATCCCCCGGGACAGCCGAACGACACCCACTACCATCTGCACGACGAGTGGTGGGTGGTGCTCGCGGGCGAGATCGACTGGTATATCGAGGACGAGCCCAAGCCCGTTCGCGGCCGTGCCGGCGACTTCGTGTTCGGCCCGAAGAACCGCTGGCACCACCTCGAGCCGGTGGGCACGGAGCCCAGCATCCGCATCGCCATCACCGCGCGGGGCGAGTTCCACCGCTACGACCGCCGCGGCTGCAAGCCCCTGCCGACGTCCTAGGGATTGATCACCGTCAGATAGGGCGCGGCCGGCTTCTCACCGGGGCGGAGGTCGCGCGGTACCTCGAAGCGCACCGCGGGGACGCTCTTGAGATAGGCCGCGATGGCCCGTGCGTCGCCCTCGGTGAGCACGGCGTACGAGGGCCACGGCATCACGGGGATCAAGACGCGCCCATCACGGCTCTGGCCCCGGCGCACGGCGCGCGCGATCTCGTCCTCGCTCCAGCGGCCCAGACCGGTCTCGGCGTCCGGCGTGAGGTTCTTCGGGTAGACCACGCCGCCGCCCGGCAGCGCGAAACCGATGGACGAGCCGGCGAGACGGCGATCGAAGTCCGGCTGCCCCGCGAGGGCGCCCGGCGTATGGCAGCCCGCGCAATCCATGATCGTGGCGAGGTACTCGCCGCGCGCGACCTCGGCGGAGGCGGCGCGCGACGTGGCGCCGGCATCCAGTGACTCCGTCGCCAGCATGCCTGTCCCGACCAGCACCGCGAGCGCGAGCGCCAGCACCGCCGCCTTCCAGCTCCTGATCCTCACGTGGATGCTCCTTTCCTCTCGCGTTTGGACGAGAGGAGAGCAAAGGCGGTGCCAGTGCCCGAGGGCTCGAAAATCGTTGATTTGCGGCATCGGGGATGAGGGGCGCGAGGGCGAAGCGCCCGACACGCGCGGCACGCGCGGCGTCCTGCCCGCGCGGCGCCGGTCTTGCCCGGCGCGACGCGCGCGGCTATGCTCGCCGGGACGCCGCGACGGGGATCGATATGTGCGCGCGCCCTGCGGCCGCGGCCTGGCCCGGCCCCATCCGATCCGAGGAGGCCCCCATGACATCAGGCACGCGCGGTCGTACCCTCGCCGCCGTCGCCGGCGCGACGCTGGTCACCTTCGCGCTCAGCGGCTGCACCGCCTTCTACTGGTCCAAGCCGGGCACCACGCAGGAGCAGTTCACGATGGACAACCAGGACTGCGCGAAGGAGGCGGCGCCCACCCCCGCCGCCGTCAACTACGGTGTGATAGTGCAGGACGTGTATCGGGCCTGCCTGGCCAAGCGGGGCTACACCCGCTCGAAAGAGTACAAGCCCGTACCCGCCGGCTACTATCGGGGCATCGAGTAGCCGCACGCTAGCCGCGCGCGCCGATCGCCTTCAGCACCAGGCGCGCGGGCGCGCCCGGGAACGGCCAGCCGGGGATCCATGCCGAGAACCGGCCGGCGGGGCCGCCCGTCACCACGATGTGGATGTTCGCCGCCTCGCGGAACTTGGGGACGGCGGCGCCGTTGACGCGCGCCCGCGTCTCGTCCCAGAGAAACGATCGGACCTGGGCCTTGGACCAGCCGTCGTCGGCGATGGTCCGCGCATGCTCGGGTGAGATCACCAGCAGGGTGTCGGTGAGGCCGGCGTGTCCGTCGCTGGCGATCACCGCGCCGCTGCGCGCGATCGTTCCGAGCACCTCGCGGGCGCTGCGATGCTGGGTGTCGGCCACTACCTGCAGGGCCTCCGCCGCCATCGCCGCCACCGTGCTCTGCGCGGCGGCGAAGCCACGCTCCACGTGCAGCGGCTCCCACGGGCTCGCCTCCTCGTTCTCCCCGATGCAATAGGAGTAGCGGCCCGGCTGGGAGAACGTGGACATGCTGATGACCCCGGGCGCGGCGCCGCCGATGTTGAGCCAGCAGAGGCGCACCGCCCGCCCGATCGTGGCGTTCGCGCGCCAGCCCGGGCCAAACGCGCCGGCGCCCGAATTGACGTCGAGCGCCTGGCGCACCGGTCCGTTGAGGATGAGGAGCGGCGCGACGGCGTCGGTGGTGCCGGAGACCCCGACCAGGGAGAAGTCGGGATCGCAGATCGCCTCCACGCCCGCGATCACCGCCGGCAGGTACTCCGGCCGGCACCCCGCCATGACGGCGTTGATCGCGATGCGCTCCACGGTGGCCCGCCCGAGGCCCGGCGCGACCAGACCGATCAGGGTCTCCCCGGCCAGTCCGCTGGCCGCCACGGCGACCCGAACCCGCTCCGCCGTCGGCGGCACCACCGGCAGGCCGTCGGTGACGCCCCGGGCATAGAGGGTCTCGAAAGGATCGACCGTATCGCTCACGGGACCACCATCCCCGGCTCCGCTGGGGTGGTCAAGGCCCTCCCCGGAGGCGGGTAAGTAAGTGAATTCTCATCCGGGGCTCATCCGTCTCTTAAGTGCACTCGCTAGAGTGCGTCTGTCATCAGCATGATCGTCGAACCACGCACCAGGAGGACTCCATGAATCGCTATCTTCGTCACACCCGCTGGGCATGGCCCGCCGCCGGCCTCGCCGGCCTGGCCCTGGCCCTCGTCATGCTCGTCGCCCCGCCCGGCTGGACCCGCTCGCCCGCGCCCGTCTGGAACGAGCAGGCCGTGTCGGTCAGTGCCCTGACCACGCCCGCCCCCAACTGGGTCGAGCTGGCCAAGGCCGTCAAGCCCGCCGTCGTCAACGTCACCGGCCGTCGTGACACCGGCCGGGCGGGCGGATCCGGCTTCGTGATCAACGCCGACGGCTACATCGTGACCAACAACCACGTGGTCGAGGACGCCAACGCGGTCCTGGTCAAGCTCTCCGACGGCCGCGAGCTCTCCGCGAACATCGTGGGGCGCGATCCCAAGACGGACCTCGCGCTGCTCAAGGTCGACGCGAAGAACCTGCCCGTGATCGGGCTCGGCGACTCGGCTGCGCTCCAGGTGGGTGAGCCGGTGATGGCCATCGGCAACCCGTTCGGCCTCGAGCAGACCGTCACCACCGGCATCGTCAGCGGCACCGGGCGCGTGCTCGGGGCAGGTCCCTATGATGACTTCGTGCAGACCGACGCGTCCATCAACCCCGGCAACAGCGGCGGGCCCCTCATCAACGCCCGCGGGCAAGTGGTCGGGATCAACTCGATCATCTTCAGCCGTAGCGGCGGCTCGGTCGGCATCGGCTTCGCGATTCCCGTGAATCTCGCGAAGAACGTGTTCGATCAGCTCGCGTCGAACGGGCGCGTCGAGCGGGGCTGGCTCGGCGTCGCCATCCAGGAGCTCACGCCCGCGCTCGTGAAGAGCCTCGGCCTGTCCGACAGGCACGGCGCGCTCGTCTCCGACGTGACGCCCGATTCCCCGGCCGCGGCGGCCGGTATCAAGCAGGGCGACGTGATCGTCGGGGTCGCGGGTCATCCCGTGGCTCGCTCGTCGGATCTGCCGTCGGCCATCGCCAATCTCCCGCCCGGCCGACCCGTCGCGCTCTCCGTGCTCCGCGACGGCAAGACGATCTCGCTCAACGTGACCATCGCGCGCCTCGACGACAAGGAGGCGACCCCGGTGGCGCGGGGCGACGGCCACGGCCCATTGGGCCTGGTGGTGGGCCCCCTCACCCCCGATGTCGCGCAGGAGCTCTCCCTCCCCAAGAGCCTGCGAGGCGTGGTGGTGCGTGAGGTTCGTGACGGCAGCCCCGCCGATGAGGCGGGCATCCAGGCGGCGGACGTGATCGTGCAGGTCGATCGCAAACCCGTGGGCAACGTCGACGAGCTGCGCCGGGCGTTGGAGAAGCACGCCAAGGGCACCCCGGTGCTGTTCCTCATCCGTCGTGACAATGCCGAGCGCTACGTGACCGTGACCGCGTAGCGACTCGTTCGCGGACCTGATGGCCGCCGGGCTCGCGCCCGGCGCGCCATCGGGTGCGTCTGATCACTCACGTGAGCACCGAGAAGTCTGCGCCCGGTCATCGAGCCGGGCGCCGTGACCGCGGCTCGGGCACGCTGTCCGAGCCACCGCCCACGACCGCCTCGAAACCTCACGGAAACGCGGGGATCCTCCGCTGGCATCGATAGTGCACCGCGTCCTCCCCGTGTCTCCGCCCCGACTCTGCGCCCGTGTTTTGCTCCTGCTCCGGCGGCGACCGCGCTTCTCCATCGCGCTGGTCGCCCTCGTGGTCGCTCTCACCGCGTTCACCGGCGCCGCCATCGGGCTTCTCGCATGGCGCGAGCAGCGCGCCCAGTCGCGTGCGCTCGCCGACGCGGCGATGACGCAGGCCGCCAGCCTGGTCGCCACCCACACCGCCCGCTTCCTGCGCTCCGCCGAGTCGTCCGTGCGGCTGGGCCCCGCCCTCGTGGCCGAAGGCCGGCTGGATCCCGGCGACTTCAACGCCGTGGAAGCCTTCGTCCTGGGCGCGCTGCGCGCGCATCCCGAGCTGAGCTGGGTGAGCTACGGCGACCGGGAGGATCGCTTCGTCGGGGCGCGGCGCGCCGCGGATGGCGAGCTCTACATCAACCGGAGCTTCCCGGTGAGCGCGCGCCGCGAGCGGATCCGCCTGGAAGAGGATCAGCTCCTCGCCAACGGCCTCCGCGTGCCCTTCCGGCGGGCCGAGGACCACGGGTATCGGCCCAGCCGGCGACCCTTCTTCCGCATGGCCGCGGCCACCCGCGACCTCACGTGGACCGAGCCGTACGAGTTCTACTCGAGCGGCGGGCCGGGGCTCACCTGCGCGATGCCGTTGCTCGACGCGGCGGGCGCGGTGCAGGGCGTGTTCACAGTCGACTTCTCGCTGGCCCGGCTCGCCGAGTTTCTCGACGAGGTCGAGGTGTCACCCCGCGGGCGGATCTTCCTGGCCGCCCGCGACGGCCGCCCGCTCGTCGAGCCGCGGCGGCGCAGCACGCAAGGGGTGCCCAGCATTCCCGCCGCCGCGCTGGCGCAGGTGCCCTTCGAGCGCGACGTGCGGTCGAGCGTCGAATTCCGGCACGGCGGCGAACGCTACCTGGCCCGCGCGGTGCCGCTGCCGGCGGGGGGCCTCGGCTGGCGCGCGGCCGTCGTGGTGCCCGCGCGCGACTACACGGAGCGGGTCGACGCGCAGGGCCGGCGCGCCCTCCTGCTGGGCGCTCTCGCCGTCCTGGTCGCGCTCGGCTGCGGCATCGCGACCGCCAGATGGATGGCCCGACCGCTGCAGGATCTCGCCAATCTCGCGCTGCGCATCCGGCAGGGCAACCTGGACGCGGTGGTGCGCCCGCGCAGCCACGACGAGATCGGCGTGCTCACGCGCTCGATGGGCGAGATGGTGAGGGCGCTCCGCGACCGCGAGTTCGTGCGCCAGACGCTGGGCCGCTACGTGAGCCCCGAGCTGGCGGAGCGCGTGCTCCGCGACCCGGACGCGGTGCGGCTCGGGGGCGAGCTGCGCGAGGTCACCATCCTCATGTCCGATCTCCGGGGCTTCTCCGAGCTCTCCGAGCGGCTGGGCCCCGAGGCGATGATCGACATCCTCAACCGCTATCTCGCCACGATGACGCAAATCATCCACGCCCACGGCGGGATGATCAACGAGTTCATCGGCGACGCGATCCTCGTGCTGTTCGGCGCGCCCTTCCACCACGCGGACGACAGCGAGCGCGCCGTGCGCTGCGCCTGGGACATGCAGTGCGCGATGGCCGCGCTGAACGTCGAGAACCGGCGCCTGGGCCTGCCCGAGCTGGCCATGGGCATCGGCATCCACGTGGGGCCCGTGGTCGCGGGTAACATCGGGAGCCGCGACCGCGTGAAGTACGGCGTGGTGGGCTCGCCCGTCAATCTCGCCGCGCGCATCCAGGCCCTGGCCTTCGGTGGCGAAGTGTTGCTCTCCGCCTCCGTGGTGGAGCGGGTAGGCATGGACCGAGTGCACGTGGGCGCCCCGCGCCGCGTCCGCGCCAAGGGCTTCGCCGGCCTCGTCACCGTCCACCCCCTCGAGGGGCTGGACGGCGGCGGTCACGCGACCCCGATCGCGAGCTAGGCGCGGGCTAGCGCTCGCCGCTCACCGTCAGCTGCACGTCGGTGACGACGCCCGCGGGAGTGACCGAGACGACCACGACCTTCTGATAGATCTTGAGCGAGAACGCCGAGCCCCGCACCTGCGAGTAGCTCCAGCCCAGGCCCGTGTCGTCCTTGCCGGGGACCATGGGATAGATCTGCATCCCCGTGGGCGGGCCGAGCAGCGCGATCACCTCGTCCCGCGTGGTCACGCCCTTCTTGATCGACGGCACCTTGTTCTGGTCGAAGTCTGTGTGATCGGCCTTGAACGAGCTCACGAACTGATAGCTGACGAGCACCTGGTCGAGGAAGGCGAAGTCCATGCCGCGCGCCGGTGTCACGCCGCTCACCAGGGGGTCGCCGCCCGTCGTGGCGTAGGCATAGGACGCCATCCGGAGTGTCTTCTCGTTCTTGATCAGCGTGGATTCCCGGTACGGGCTCCCGAAGCGCGCGTTGATCTCGGCGTAGGTGGTCTTGCCGAGCACGAGCGACTCGGGCGTGGGCCGGGTGAAGTCGCGCCCGGCGCACCCCGCCATCAGGGCCAGGACCGCGAGGCCGAAGCACCATGGGGTCAGTCGTCGCATGGCCGCATCCTCCGTGAGCGGTCGATTCGCCACACCCATCGAGGGCTGTGGCGGCAAAGCCAGCATGCCATAATGCGCCCGATGACCCGAAGAATTGCCGACGCCGGCGCGCCCTGAACGAGCGGCCGCTCCGACGCGATCGTGCCCTCGGTTCCGCTTCGACGCCGGCTGTTCCTCCTCGCCGCGGTGGCCATCGTGCCCTTGGCGCTGGTCTCCGGCATCGGGCTCTATCTCCTCTCCGTCCAGCAGCGCGCGCAGGTCGAGCGCGTCAGCCTTGAACTCGCGCGGGCGGTGGCCACGGCGGTGGACGCCGAGCTCCGGAGCTCCGTCTCGGTGCTCGAGGCGCTCGCCGCCGTCCTGACCCTCGAGCGGAACGAGCGCGCCGCGTTCCACGAGCGGGCGCGGCGTGTGCTCGAGACGCAGCCCACCTGGGCGGCCATCAGCCTCACCGATCCCGCGGGCACGCGCGTGGCGGATACGCGCTACCCGCCGGGAGGCGAGCTCCCGACGATCGCGGAGCGCGAGAGCTTCGAGCAGGTCGTGCGCACGCGCGCGCCGGCCATTGGAGGCCTGGCGCGCAGCGCCGGGGGGCCCTTGCTCTTCGCCGTGCGGGTCCCCGTGCTCCGCGACGGGACGCTGCACTACGTGCTGTCCGTCTCCGTGCGGCCCGAGGACATCCGGGACGTGATCACGCGACAGCAGGTGCCCTCCGACTGGGTGATCTCGATCTTCGACCAGCACGGGCGGCGCGTGGCGCGCTCGCGCGCGCACGAGGAGAGCCTCGGCGGACCGGCCTCGCCGAGTCTTCAGGCGCTCTTGGTCCAAGGCGCGAAGGACGGGATCGGCCCCACCTACACGCTGGAGGGCGCGCGGATCTACACGCCGTACAGCCGGCTCTCGCCGAGCGGCTGGACGGCCGCCCTCGGCCTGCCTGCGGCGGTGGTGGAAGGGGCGATGTACCGTTCGCTCGCCGTCTACGGCGGGGGCCTTCTCCTCTCGCTCGCGCTCGGCACGCTGGCCGCGCTGCTCGTCGCCCGCAGCATCAACCGCCCCATCGCCGACCTCCGCGACGCCGCGCAGGCCCTCGGCCGCGGCGAGGCGATGCCGCCGCCGGCCACCGCGATCCAGGAGATCCGCGACGTGGCCGAGGCGCTGGTCACCGCCGCCGCGGAGCGCCGCCACGCCGAGGTCCAGGAGCGGCGGGCGCGGGAGACGGCGGAGGAGGCCGACCGCGCCAAGGAGCAGTTCCTCGCGGTGCTGTCGCACGAGCTGCGCACGCCGCTGAACGCGGTGTACGGCTGGGCGCGCATGCTCCAGGCGGGCCAGCTCCGAGGCGACGACGCCGTCCGTGCGGTGGAGGCCATCGTCCGGAACGCCGACATGCAGGTGCAGCTCATCGACGATCTCCTCGACGTCTCCCGCATCGTCACCGGGAAGATGCGGCTGGACGTGCGCGCGGTCGATCTCGCCGCCGTGGTCGACAGCGCGCTGGACGCCGTCCGGCCCGCCGCCCAGGCCAAGGGGATCCGCGTGCAGAGCGTGCTGGACCCGCGCGCGGGCCCGGTGATGGGGGATCCCGCTCGGCTCCAGCAGGTGCTGTGGAATCTCCTCATGAACGCGGTCAAGTTCACCCCCAAGAGCGGGCGCGTGCAGGTACATCTCCAGCGGGTGAATTCCCACGTCGAGATCATCGTGAGCGATACCGGCCAGGGCATCGCACCCGCCATGCTCCCCTATGTGTTCGACCGCTTCCGCCAGTCGGACAGCTCGACCACGCGGACTCACGGCGGGCTGGGCCTCGGGCTCGCGCTGGTGAAGCACCTCGTGGAGCTGCACGGCGGCAGCGTGCTCGCCCGGAGCGCCGGCGACGGCTTGGGCGCGACCTTCGTGGTGAGCCTGCCGCTCTCGATCGTGGAGATGCCCGAGCATCACGCGCCGCGCGCGCACCCGAGCGCGCCGTCGCCGGAGCCGTTGCCCCCGATCACCCGGCTGGATGGCCTCCGCGTCCTCGTGGTGGACGACGATCCCGAGGCGCTGGCGCTCGCCGCCGCCATCCTGACCGGCGCGGGCGCCGAGGCGCGCACCTGCCTCGCCGCGCCCGACGCGCTCGACCAGCTTCGCCAGTGGCGCCCCGACGTGCTCGTGTCCGACATCGAGATGCC
>Ga0075423_10003755_pt1 | contig 14016 bp, 13 predicted proteins | sample SoiMethybrSBSTD2_FD_80114 | JGI IMG/M metagenome (GOLD analysis project Ga0075423, IMG submission 80114) | Bulk soil microbial communities from a Populus tree surrounding site in Tennessee, USA - Soil MetaG P. TD hybrid SBSTD2 | ecosystem: Environmental > Terrestrial > Soil > Tree plantation...
GCTTGAGCTCGTGTGCCGCGCCGGTCTCGACGTCGTAGACGATCGGGCGCACCGACGACTCGAAGTTACGGATCGCGGCGAGGAGCCGACCGTCCTTCGAGAAACGGATCGCGTGCTCCTCGACGTTGTCCCTCCCGAGCCAGCGGACCTGACCAGATCCGAGGTCGAGGATCCCTGCGCGGTTCTGGCCGGACGCGTCGCTCGTCACCGCGAGGCGCTTCCCATCCGGGTGCCAGTCCGCGATCACGTCTTTCGATCCCTTCTTGACCGAGAGGACCTTGCGCGGCCCGGTCCCGTCGGCGTTCACGACGTACGAGTCGGCGTTCTTGAGATCGGTCACGTCCTCGTTCGTCGCGTACGCGATCAGCCTCCCGTCTGGGCTCCACTGGCCGCCGAACACCGGGAACGCGTAGTTGGTCAGCGGTGCGTAGTCAGTGCCATCGGCACGCATCTTCCAGAGGTTGAGCTGGCCCGGGCGATCGGGCGCGGCGGGGTGCCGCTTGTTCGTGAGGACGGTGAGCCACTTGTCGTCCGGGCTGAACTGTCCCGCGTACTCCTGCGCCGCCGGATCGTTCGTCAGCTGTGTGACGGCCCCCGTCGCCACGTCGATGCGATACAGGTCGTGCTGCTCCGTCCCACCCGCGTCCTTCGCGAACACGATGCTTCGATCGGCACGGTCCCAGGCGAAGCCGGCACGCAATGCACGCGGCACCTCGCCATGGCTGACCTGTCGCGTCTCCCGCGTGGCGAGATCCATAACGTGGAGCTCCATCTGGCCGGTCTTGTCCCAGTAGAAGGCAACGCGGTCGCCCTTCCACGAGACGGCCGGGAGATAGAACGAGGGAAGTCGGCAGAGCTCCTCGAGCGGGATGCGCGGCTGTCGGCGGGTGGCGATGGCCATGGCGTGCCCTCCCGTGCGGAAATTGAAGCGATCATTGCGAGTGTCGCACAGGCCGCGGGGCGGGCTTCCTTGCTAGGTGGTCGCTCCAGCGCGCTCCCGACCGACGGCCCTGCGCGCGTCGGCGATCGAGATCTGCCACAGCACAGCGGACCAAGCGGGCCTGAATCCGAGCTGCGTGTTGATCGCGAGCATCTGCGCGTTCGCGTTCGCGTTGCCGGTGCGGATGAAGAGCGCCTTCGGGCGCTCCTCCAGGATCCGCTTGAGCATCACGGCCTTCATCCAGATGCCGAGGCGGTGCCCACGGTGCGGATCGAGCACGGCCGTGCCCTGCTGCCAGATGACATGCGAGACCTTCGGGTCGTACGTGACCTCCGTGAAGCCCGCGCCTTCGCCGGTGGCCTCATGGAGCGCGACGAGAAGCCACCACTGTGAACCCGTCTGTTTGAACCAGGATTCGCGTTCGCGGATCTGCTCCTCGGTCAGCTTCCAGTCGGCCATCTTCAGCTCGCCGCGCGGCGCGTCGTTCATGCCGTTCGACGCGGCGATGTACGGCGCGACGAGGTCGGCCGGCACGCGGTCATCGATCCGCGCAAGCCGGTAACCCTTTGGTTCGATCGCCGCCCACTCCTCGACCTTCGCGCGATCGACCTTCGATAGATCGAGCTGATTCGTCTTCATCTCGAGGCCCGGATCGGCGCCGATCGCCCGCGCGAACTCCGATCCAGCGGGAACGCGATCGGTCGTCTGCGTCATGAGCACCAGGTCGTCGCCCTGACCGGCGACCGCATCCACCAGCGCGCGCAGCAGAGCCCGACCGACGCCCCTACGCCGATGCGCGGCCGAGACGACGAGCTCGGTCCAGCGGAGATGCGCGTTCTCCGGCTCGTTGAGCGAGCGGCCGACGACGGCATAACCGACGAGCGCACCGCTGTCGCTGCGAGCCCCGAAGTACGCCTGCCATCGACCTGGGACGACCGCGCGGAGGCGTTGCTCGATCGCGTCGAGCGGCGTGAGTGGGTCTTCGGGCGTGCGCTCTCTCTGCTGGGCCTGATAGAGCTCCGCCGCTTCGCGGACCTGTGCGGGCGAAGCGCTGACCGGATCGAGCGGCTCGATGCGGTATCCCTGAGGTTCTTTCATGACCTGGAAAGAGTACCGATGCGGGGGGTCCGCACCATCACACGCGATACGTTCGGGCTAGGCCCCCGCCATCAGCGGCTGGAACACCAGAACAGTGCGGCCTGAGGACTTCTGCCGCAGGACCTTGATGGTCTCGCCGAAGCGCTGCAGGAACGCGAGCTCGAGCTGCCGATCGTCCCAGGTCGAGGCGTCCCAGGACATGCCTTCGCTGGACATGAAGCGCAGCACGAACTCGCGGAGGGCAGCGTCGGATACGCCGATACCCAGGTACCGGAACTCGGTCCCGTCGGGCATTTCCCAGGTGACCATCTGTTTCCTGGTGAAAACGTAGGTCCGCCTCCCCCGGTCGGCATCCCCCGTACAGGGGACAGAGGTCCTCTCAGCTTGAGGTTTCACCCAGACAGGTGATGCTTTGCCTGTGCGCGATGTGAGCGGCTGGTTACCAGGGGTCATCCTGATCGCGGTCGGCGCCACGCTCTTCGCCGTTCAGCTCCTTCACCTCGACGGCGATGTCATCGTCCTCGTGATCGGGCTCGTGTTCGGGATCGCCTTCGCTGCCACGCGCCGCTATGGGGTCCTCATCCCTGCGGGCATCCTGAGCGGCCTCGGCCTCGGCATCGTGCTCGAGGACTTGGGCGTTCAGGGCGAGCCGGTGGTCTTCGGTCTCGGTCTCGGGTTCCTCGCGATCTACGTCGCCGACTTTCTCACCAGCGGCGCGCGCGCGCCTGGTCGATGGTGGCCGCTCGTTCCCGGCGCGATCCTGACCGTCATCGCCGGCGCCGAGAGCACCTTCGGTGCCGAAGGCGCGCGGTTGATCGAGCGGGGCTGGCCGATCCTCCTGATCGCCGCTGGCGCGTGGCTCCTGCTGCGTCGTCGGACCGCGACCTGACCGAACCCACGATCGCGCGCCTCGTCGGTGAGCGACTGCGCGCCGCGGGCGTGCGGTACGTCACCGGTCATCCTGGCGGCGAGGTCGTCGACCTCATCGAAGGCTTCCGCGAGGCCGGGCTGGAGTTCGTGCTCACGCGGCACGAGACGGCGGCCGCGTTCATGGCAGAGGCGATGGCGAGCGCGAGCGGCACGCCCGGCGTGTGCGTGGCGACCCTCGGACCGGGTGCGACGAATCTCGTGACCGGCGTCGCGCAGGCGCATCTCGATCGCGCACCGCTCATCGCCTTCACGGGCCAGCTTCCCGCCGACCGGTTCGAGATCACGACACACCAGAAGCTCGACCTCCGATCGCTCTTCGCGCCGATCACGAAATGGCAGGCGCGCCTCACGCCGTCAAACGCGGAGGACGTGATCGATCGCGCGCTCCGCGAGACGGTCCGACCGCGGCGCGGCCCGGTGTACATCGAGGTACCGAGCGACGTGCCGCGTCTCGTGACGCAGCGCCGGATCGACCCGCAGGTCCGCTACGTGCCGCCGAGGACGCCCGAGACGAGTGCCGTCGTCGATCGCGATCACGCGCGGCGCGCCGCGCACCTGCTGTGCGGATCCAAGCGTCCGGTGATGCTCGTCGGGATGGACGCGAACGACGAGACCGCCGCTCCGGCGCTGCGCAGCTTCGCGAAGGAGTGGAAGATCCCCGTGATCGTCAGCCCGAAGGCGAAGGGCGTCTTCCGCGAGGACCACCCGCTCTTCCTCGGGACAATCGAGATGCTCGGCACCGCCAAGCTGTATGAGTACATCGACGGCTCCGACCTCGTCCTCATGATCGGTTTCGATCCGGTCGAGTTCGATCGCGACTGGACCGCGGCGGCGGACGTTATCCACATCGGACCTCTCCCCAACGACGACCGCTACTACAACAGCGCGGCCGAGCTCGTCGGTCCGGTGAGCGAGGGCATCTCCGCGCTGCGTTCCCTCGCCGGCGGTCCCGAGGCGACGAGCGCCGAGGATGACGTGCGTTCCTTCCGCGAGTCGTTCCGCGCGTTCGTCACGCCAACGCGCGATCGGCTCACGTCGCAGCAGGTGCTCGCGGAGCTGCGCGCCGCGCTGCCGGAGGACGCTCTGGTGACGTGCGACGTTGGCTACAACAAGGCGGTCACGGGACAGTGCCTCCCGATGTACCAGCCAAAGACGTTCTTCATGTCGAACGGCCTGTCGTCGATGGGTTACGGGTTACCGGCCGCGCTCGGACTGAAGCTTCTCCACCGTGAGCGGGAGGTGGCATGCGTGCTCGGGGACGGAGGCTTCGCGATGCTCATGGCCGAGCTCGAGACCGCGGTTCGCCAGAAGCTTGGCGTCACGGTCATCGTTCTCGTCGACGATGCGCTATCGCAGATCAAGGCCGGCCAGGAACGCAAGGGTTATCCGGTGATCGGCACGACGTTCGGGAATCTTGATTACGTCGCGCTGGCGAAAGCATTCGGGATCCCGGGACATCTCGTGCGCACGGTCGAGGAGTGTCGCGAAGCGCTGCTCGACAAGCCACAGATTGGGCCCGTGCTCATTGCGGCGGAAATCGCCGCGTCCGCGTATCAGCTGGGCTAGAAGGCGGCCACCGCCGGAATGACCTCGCGAGCCATGATCTCGAGCGGAGTGATCTTGTGCGCGTCCCTCACGCCGCCGATCGCGGTCACGAAGCCCAAGCGAGCGAGGCCGCGTAGCCGCTCGACGATCGTTCCGACGTTCTGGCCTCGTTCGCCGACGTCGAAGCCGAACATCGTCGTCTTCTCGATATCGTCGTAGTTCCGTCTCTCACGCTCGCAGTGTCGCCGGAGTACGTCGAGCTTATGCGCCACCTGCGGTGTCGGGAACAGGTTGCAGGCGTCGGCGTACTTGGCGACCAGACGGAGCGTCTTCTGCTCGCCCATGCCGCCGATCATGATCGGCGGATGCGGTCGGGTCAGGCTCTGCGGTGAGTTGAGCGGACGCTCGAATACGAAGCTCTTCCCCTCAAGGCGTGATTCGTCGCCTTGCCACATCGCCAGGCAGACCCGGAGGGTGTCTTCGAGCCAATCGAAGCGTTTGGCGACGGGCGGGAATGGGATCCCGAGGCTCTGCGCTTCGTATTCGTTCCACCCGGCGCCGATGCCGAGCATTCCGCGTCCGCCGGACAGAACGTCGAGCGTCGTCACGGTCTTCGCGATCACGCCCGGATACCGGTACGGCGCGCCGGTTACGACGGTGATCAGGCGCGCACGCGAGGTGTTCGCGGCGAGATAGCCGAGCGTCGTGTAGGCCTCGAGCATTTCGAGCTCGGGCGGTCCGAGCGATCCGATCTGAAAGAAATGGTCCATCACACCAATGAGGTCGAAACCCCCCTGATCCGCGGTGCGTGCGATCTTCGCGAGAGTGGGACCGATCTCTCTGTCGCCGTCGGGCCAGCTGAATGAGGGGATCTGAAGGCCGATCTTCATCGAGGCGTCGGCGCGCTAGCTGACCTTGAGCCGATCGGCGAAATACTTGCGGACTTTCTCCACCTTCGGGCGTGCGTTGAAGAGGATGTATGGATTGAGCGGGTTTCGCTTGGCGTAATCCTGGTGATAGGCCTCGGCCTCGTAGAAGCGCTCGAGCGGCAGCACCTCGGTGACGATCGGGCGGTCGAAGACTCTCGCGGCGTCGAGCTGCTTGATGTACGCCTCGGCAACACGACGCTGCTCGTCGTCGGCATAGAAGATCACCGAGCGGTACTGCCGCCCGACATCCGGACCTTGTCGATCGCGCGTGGTCGGGTCGTGCGCGATCGAGAAGAACACTTTGAGGACCTGGCCGAAGCTCATCTTCGCCGGGTCGAAACGCACCTCGACGGCTTCGGCGTGGTCGGTGCGGCCGCTCGACACAGTCTCGTAGTCCGCCGAATCGGCTGAGCCGCCGGCGTACCCGGACGTGACCGCGGAGACGCCGTCGAGCTGTTTGTAGACGGCCTCGACGCACCAGAAGCACCCGCCCGCGAGCACCGCGACGCCCTCCGCGCTCGCGCCGCGCGCGATGTCCGTGGCCGGGTCGGGGAACTTCTCGGGTGAGACCATCGACTAGTTGAGCGCGAGGTAGGGCGCGAAGAAATCGCGCGAGGCCTTGGTATCGATGCGCTGGTTCACACTGGTCGCAAAGCACGGCACGTCTCCTGTCGACACGACGGAGACGACGACCAGGTCACTTCCGGACCGGACGAACGTCGGACCACCAGAGTCGCCATAGCCGGTGCCCGAGAAGCCCTGATGCAGGTTCTGATTCAGGTGGATGTATTTGGGATCCAGCGCGTGGAAGCCCGAGATCGTCCACTTCCGGATGCCGTCGAACGGGAATGTCGGTCCGACCGTCGGAACGACCAGCTGCTCCGCAGTGCCATAGCCGACGTTCAGGTAATCGGTGGTCTTGATGGTGCCCTCGTCGCGAAGGCCGTCGAGGAATCCGACCGGTGCAATCTTCGCCGGTGTGATCCCGGTGACCGGCCTGTCGAGCAGGATGAGCGAGACGTCGGCGTGATACGGCTGCTTGTAGTCGGGGTTGTGCACGATCGTCCCGTGATATGGCGTCGTCTTGATGGTGTGATCCGCGTTCCTACCGAAGTTCGGATCGAACGTGACCCAGGTCTCGGTGAAGCCTTGCGACAGGGCGAAAGCGGTGCAGTGGCTCGCGGTGAGGAACACTCGCGGCGTCACGAGCGTGCCGCTGCAGATGATGCGCAGGCTGCCGTCCGCCAGACGCGGCAGCAGGAACGCGCCGACGTTCGGATGACCGTTCCCATCGGGCTGCGCGTCACCGGTCTGCCCGAGTGCGGTGTTGCCGGTCGTGAGCAAAAGTGACGCGACGATCGTGGCGATTGCGAGCAGCTTTCTCAATCGATCCTCCCCAGCGCGAACGCATCGCGGGTTCCAGTCACGACGATAGGCCTCCCTGTCCACGTCTGCGCGCCGCACGCTCAGCGCATCGCGCCCGCACCTCTCGCTCGCGGCTGGCTACTGCGCCGTCGCGAAGCAGGACGGCAAGCGGCCGGCGAAGGAGGATGCCGAGCCGTAGGCCGGCCCGCTGTAACGCAGCGTGCGGCGTTCGGGCCGGCTGGGCGCAGATGCTCGCTCGAGGAGCGGGCGCAACGCGCGGGCGCGACGCGCGGGCGCGAGCGGCGCGACTACTCGACGAACAGGTCGTCGGGGTAGCAGTAGCGCCACGACTCCCCGCGTTCGAAGGAGCGGATCACCGGATGTTTTGTCGCGTGGTAGTGCTTCGTAGCGTGTTTGTTCGGCGAGTCGTCGCAGCATCCGACGTGTCCACAGGTGAGACACAGACGTAGGTGCACCCATGAGTCCCCGCTCTTGAGACATTCCTCGCAGCCACGAGGCGTGTTCGGCGCGTGCTCCTTTGCTGCCTTCAGATGCGCGCAAAGCTGTGGGAGTCCTGTCATGTCCAAACGATACGCGTCTTTCGCTCATATCCTGCTGACGTGGTCAGCACGCGGGGCGCGACGGTGGAGTTCCGCGACGTCTCGAAGCGCTACCCCGGGCAGCTGGCGGTCGAGCGGCTCTCGTTCAAGGTCCCGGCCGGAAAGATCTGCATCCTCGTGGGACCGAGCGGCTCCGGCAAGACGACCTCGCTGAAGATGGTCAACCGGCTCATCGAGCCGAGCGCGGGGTCCATCTTCATCGACGGCCAGGACGTCCTTCACAGGGAGCCGACGGCGCTCCGGCGCGGCATCGGGTACGTGATCCAGCAGGTCGGGCTCTTCCCGCACCAGACGATCGCCGAGAACGTCGCCACGGTACCGCGGCTTCTCGGCTGGCCGACGGGCCGGATCGACGCGCGGACCGAGGAGCTGCTGGCGCTCGTCGGCCTCGAGCCGTCACGGTTCGCGGCGCGCTATCCGGCACAGCTCTCGGGCGGCGAGCGGCAGCGTGTGGGCGTGGCGCGCGCTCTCGCGGCCGAGCCGCCGGTGATGCTGATGGACGAGCCCTTCGGCGCCGTCGATCCGATCGTGCGCGATCGTCTTCAGAACGAGTTCCTTCGCATCCAGCGCGACCAGGGGACGACGGTTCTGTTCGTGACGCACGACATCGACGAGGCGATCAAGCTCGGGGACCGCGTCGCGGTGATGCGCGGCGGCAGGCTGGTGCAGTACGCGCCACCCGCCGAGCTCCTCGCGCACCCGGTGAACGATTTCGTCGCGGAGTTCGTCGGCTCCGATCGCGGCCTCAAGCGGCTCGCGCTGCTCACCGTCGGCGGTGTGGATCTTGACACGAGCGTCGCGCGGGCGAGCGTGTCGTCGAACGCACCGGTCCTCGCTCCAGCCACGACCCTTCGCGATGCGCTCATACGGATGCTTGCGAGCGAGGCGCAGGTCGGGGTCGTTCTGGACGGGCAGCGTTATGTGGGAGTTCTGACGCTCTCGAAGATCGGCAAGATGATCCGGAGCGACGCATGACCCCGGGAGAGCCGCTCATCCGTTGGGACTGGATCGCCAGCCACCTTGACGAGTTCGCGTTCCGACTCGGCGAACACGTCGAGCTGACCGTGATCGCGGTCGGCGTGGGCTTCGTGATCGCCTTCGCGTTGTCGCTCCTCATTCTCCGCGTGCCACGCGCCGAAGGTCCGATCACCTGGATCACCGGCACCCTGTACACCATCCCGAGCCTCGCGCTCTTCGCGCTGCTCATCCCGTACACCGGTCTGACGATCCTCACCGCGGAGATCGGGCTCGTTGGCTACACGCTCCTGATCTTCATCAACAACATCGTGCGCGGCATCCGCGGTGTGCCCGCCGATGTACGCGAGGCCGCGGTCGGAATGGGCTACACGCCGCGCGAGGTGCTCTGGCGCATCGAGCTGCCGCTGGCGGCCGCGGTCATCATCGCCGGCACGCGCGTCGCAACGGTCAGCACTATCGGCCTGGTGACGGTCACTGCCCTGATCGGGCAGGGCGGTTTCGGATTCCTCATCCTCATCGGGCTCCAGCGCTTCTTCACCACCGAGCTCATCGCCGGCGCGGTCCTTTCGGTGGCCCTTGCCGTCGTCGCTGACGCGCTGCTGGTGATGCTGCAGCGCCGACTCACGCCGTGGGCGCAGATCGCATGAACCTGCTCGGCGACGTCGCGCGTTGGTTCACCGACCCTGCGCATTACCAAGGGGTCGATGCGGTCCAGACCCGGATCCTCGAGCACCTCGAGGTCTCCGGTCTCGCGGTGCTGATGGGCATCCTCGTCGCGCTGCCGCTCGGCCTGTATCTCGGGCACACCGGCCGATTCGCCTTCGTCGCGGTGAACGTCGCGAACATCGGGCGCGCGATCCCCTCGCTGGCCGCGATCGCGCTGGCGATCCCGATCGCCGGGACGCTGCTGGGCGTCCAGAACGGCCTCGGCTTCTGGCCGACGTTCCTCGCCCTCATCCCGCTCGCGGTCCCGCCCATCCTTACCAACGCGTACGTCGCGGTCCGCGGCGTGGACAGGGACGTCATCGAGGCCGCCCGCGGCATGGGCGTCAGCGAGGCTGGGATCCTGCGCCGGATCGAGGTTCCCCTGGCGCTTCCGCTGATCCTGGCCGGGATCCGCACCGCGGCCGTGAACGTCATCGCCACGGCAACGCTTGGTGCCCTGGTCGCCTTCGGCGGTCTTGGCCGGTACATCGTCGACGGCCTCGCGCTCCAGGAGTACGACCGGTTGTTCGCAGGTGCGCTCCTGGTCGCAGTTCTGGCCATCGCCGTGGAGGTAGCACTGAGCACATTCGAGCGCGCCGCGGTATCCCCGGGCATACGCGTTCAACACGGCGCGTTGTAGCGAGGAGCCCTCCGGCGAGGGCGATACTGCCAGCGTGGGCCGAGAGAAATGCGCTGCGGCCCGGAAGGAGTTCCCAGTTGAACCGAGTCATCCGCGTCGCGATCCCATTCATCGTGGCGGCACTTGTCGCGAGCGCCTGCGGCGGTGCCACCTCCGGCGGAGCCAAGCCCGCGATCACCATCGGCTCCACCAACTTCAGCGAGCAGCTCGTCCTCGGGGAGCTGTACAGCCAGATCCTCGAGTCCAACGGTTACGCCGTGACGCGCAAGTTCAATCTCGGCAACCGCGAGATCGTGTTCCCCGCCCTGCAGAGTGGGCAGATCGACATGGAGGCGGACTACCTCGCGACGCTCCTCGCGTTCGTCGACAAGACCGCCAAGGGGTCGACCGACCCGAAGGCGACCGCGGCGACCCTCCAGAACGCCCTGACCCCGAAGGGCGTCACCGTCCTCGACTACGCACCGGCGGTGGACCAGAACGGCTTCGTGGTGACCAAGGCGACCGCCGATAAATACAAGCTCACCAAGCTCTCCGACGTGACGCCCATCGGCGGCCAGCTCGTGCTCGGCGGACCGGCGGAGTGTCCGAACCGCGAGTTCTGCGCGCTGGGCCTGAAGAACAAGTACGGAATCACATTCAAGGAATTCAAGCCGCTCGACACCGGCGGTCCTCTCACCGTGCAGGCGCTCGTCGGCGGTCAGATCGACGTGGCACTGCTGTTCACGAGTGACGCGACCATCGCGCTACGCGGCTTCGTGCTCCTCGCGGACGACAAGCAGCTTCAGCTCTCGGACAACGTCGCGCCGGTGGTGCGCAACGACTACCTCGCGAAGGCGGGCGATGACTTCAAGAAGATCGTGAACTCGATCGCGCCCAAGCTCACGACCGCCGAGCTCACCGGGATGAACAAGCTCGTCGAGGTCGACAAGAAGGACCCGAAGGATGTCGCCAAGGAGTGGCTGAAGAAGCAGGGCCTCATCAAATAAGAGACTGGGTGTCCCTCGGCGGCACGCTCGTTCGGGGCGCGGCCGTCGCGTCGTGGGGCGATGGCGGAGAGTGCGAGCTCTTCGCCATCCACGACGACGGACAGCTTCGCGATCGCTACTGGGACGGCACGAGCTGGCATGAGTGGGAGTCGCTCGGCAGCACCTTCAGTGGCCAGCCAGCGGCCGCGGCTCGCGACGCGGACCGCATCGACGTCTTCGCCTTCGACCGCGACGGACGACTGAACCATCGCTGGTGGGACGGAAAGCGGTGGGTGCCGTGGGAGATCGTCGAGGGCGCGCCGCGCGGTGACAGCGTGAGCTGTTCGTGGAGCGCGGGCCGACTCGACGTGTTCGTGAACCGTGATGGCGGCGCGCTCTGGTACCGAGCCCTGGCGTGACGGAGGGCACATTCGACTTCGTGATCATCGGCGCGGGGGCCTCGGGCGAGGCCGCCGCGCATTACGCGCGTGCACGCGGGGCGTCGGTCGCGATCGTCGACCGCGACCTCTTCGGTGGCTCGTGTCCGTTCTGGGCGTGCATGCCGTCGAAGACGCTGCTCCACGCCGCGGAGGTCCGCGCGCACGGCGCCGACTACCCGTGGCCCAAGGCCTCGGACCGCCGGGACTACATGATCAACCGTGAGAAACGTGACTACCCCGATGACAGCAGTCACGTCAAAGGACTCGAGCGGGTCGGCGCGATCGTCGTCCGCGGAACGGCAAGGCTGGCGGGAGTTGGACGCGTCGACGTGATGCACGACGGCAAGTCGCACATGCTCGCGGCGAAGAACGTCATCATCGCCGTCGGCTCGGTCGGCAAGGTGCCTCCGATCGATGGGCTCGCACAGGCGGGGTACTGGACGAATGTCGAGGCGACCTCGACCCGAACACTCCCTCGAAGCATCGCCGTCCTCGGTGCCGGCCCGTCGGGCGTCGAGATCGCGCAGTACTTCGCGCGATTCGACGTGCGCACCGCGATCGTCGCACCACGGCAGGTGAACCCGACCGATCATCCGCGAAGCTCCGAGCTCATCGCTGAGACGCTTCGGCGCTCCGGCGTCGACGTGCGGACGGGCGTGCGCGCGCAGCGCGTTCGTCCGAGTGCGGGACCCGGCGGCGAGCACATCATCGAGCTGTCGGACGGTTCGACCGTTTCGACCGAGGTCATCCAGCTGTCCGTCGGGCGCACCGCGGCGCCGGCACTCACGACGCTCGGCCTCGACACGATCGGCGTCGCGTACGACGGGGCCGACACGCTAACGGTCGGCGACGACCTGCGCGTCACTTCGAACGTCTACGCGATCGGCGACGCGGTCGGGCACGAGCTCAGCACCCACCTCGGTCACTATGAAGGTGAGATCGCGGTGCGCATCGCGCTCGGTGACGACGTGCGCGCGGACTTCAGCGCGATCCCGCGCGTCGTGTACACCGATCCCGAGACGGCAGCCGTGGGTCTTCGCCTCGACCAGGCACGAGATCGCGGTATTGATGCGTTCGAGCAGACAGCCGAGCTCGCGACGACGTCGAAGGGCTACATCGTCGAGGCCGACATGGGCCACGTCACGATCGTGGTCGATCGGCGCAACAAGATCGTCGTCGGCGCTTTCATCGCTGGCGACGGCGCGGGCGAGGCGATTCACCAGGCCGTGCTCGCGGTAAAGCTGCGGATCCCGCTCGACACGCTCGCCCAAACGGTAAGCGCATTCCCGACGACGTCACGAGTTCTCGGCGGACTGTTCGCGAAGACCGCGCTGAAGCTCCGCTAGCACCCCAATGCACCGGGTCCTGCGCGCAGTCGGTGCAGCCCACACCTCGAGCGAGCGTCTGCGCCCAGCCGGCCCGAACGCCGCGCGCGACGTTATAGCGGGCCGGCGTAGCCAGCAGCGAGCGAGAGGTGTGGGGTGCGCCGACTGCGGGCAGGACCCGCGGCGCAGTGACTAGGGAAGCGGGGCGAGCACCGCGGTCAGTTGCGCGCGATGCTCGGCGGTCTCGAAGTCGAGGAGCGGGTTCGTCGGCAAGAGGTGCTCGGTGACGACGTTGTTCTTGCGGACGTAGACGGCGGGATAGATCTCGGCCTTGGGGTTCGCCTCGACCGCGGCCGCGACGCCGTCGGGCCCCTCTCCGTCGACGAACAGCTGCAGCGGCACGATGCCGTCGTCGACGATGCCACGCGCTCCGTCCCACACGAGCGAGCGCGCGAGGTAGGACTTCTGATGCCAGAGCTCGGGAGCGCGCGACAGCTCGGAGAGGAGGTAGCTCAGCACGTCGTCGCGCTTCAGTGTCGGTCGCGCTGGATCGATGCCGAAATACGTGCGCGCGATGTGCCGCGCGAGGATGCGCGCGTTGTAGCGGTGACCGTGCACCGCGCCCGAGCTGCTCGGGATCCCGTTCTTCTTGAGCCCCGGCGCGCCCCTCGTGGCGGTGCCGGCGAAATAGACGTGGGGCACGCTGATGCTCTCGAACATGGGGGTCTGCGACGGGATCTTCTCGCGACCGGAGCTCACGACGCCGAGCGCCGGAAGATCACCAAGTGGCGGCTGGAAGCCCGTCGTCGCGATCACGTCCTCGGCCTCGAACACGAGCGAGCCGCCGCCATCGCTGCGCGTGGTGCGGACACGGAACCCGCTCCCCGTGCGCGACACCTCGTCGATCGATGCGTTCATGATCACGACGCCGCCGCCGAGGATGTTGTCCTCGTAGGGCTGCACGTACCGCGCGCGCACTCCCACGAGCGAGTTGGTGACGACCGAGAGCTGCGTCGGGCGGGGCGAGGCGAGCACGATCTGCCGCGCCCAGGGAAGGAATCCGTTCGCGAGCTCGAACGCCGACGTCTCCTTTCCGATGATGAAGACGCGCCTGCCTGCATATGTCTCGGGCGCGCGCGTGTCGGCGTAATGGGGTACGTGCTCGATCCCCGGAATGTCCGGCTTCCACGGCTGCGCGAGCCCGAACGCGAACACGACGACGCGCGCGCGGTATTCACCAGCGGTCGTCTGCAGGCGGAAGCCCTGGCCGTCTCGCGCCGTTCCCGTCCAACGGCAGTCGTACCGCACGCGGATCCCCGTCTCGCGCGCAAACGTCGCGATGTTCTGCTCCATCTCCGAACGTGATGGGAAGTACGAGGTCCCGTCCATGAGACGCGGCTGGATCGCGCGGTGCTGATCGTCGTCGGGGACCAGCGAATTCCAGTCGTAGCGCTCGTAGAAGCGAGTACCGCGCTCGACCGGCGCGAAGGGCTTCGTCCACGACAAAAGGCGCTGGAAGAATGGCCAGCGCCTGAA
>Ga0075423_10003759_pt1 | contig 14010 bp, 13 predicted proteins | sample SoiMethybrSBSTD2_FD_80114 | JGI IMG/M metagenome (GOLD analysis project Ga0075423, IMG submission 80114) | Bulk soil microbial communities from a Populus tree surrounding site in Tennessee, USA - Soil MetaG P. TD hybrid SBSTD2 | ecosystem: Environmental > Terrestrial > Soil > Tree plantation...
GGGCAGACGATCGCCGTCGACGGGGGCACGACGATCGCGTGAGTCGCTAGGTGCCGACGCCGACGAGCTCGACGAGCACGCCGTTGGGGTCGCGCACGGTCGCCATCTCGACGTCGCCGCCCGGGCCGGGGACTCGGATCCGGCGCGCGCCGCCGTCGAGGCCGAGAGCGACCAGGCGGGCCAGCGTGTCGGGAACGTCGACGAAGAACGACAACAGGAAGAATCCCGGTCCGGGCGGAGCGGGCGACGGTCCGGCGCCGGCGTCGCCGATGACGCCCTCGGCGAACGCGACCAGCTCGACGATCCCCGCGTCCGGCGTGCCGGGGTCGCCGAGGAACACGGACCGCAACCGGGTGCCGGGTGCGTCGAACAGGGTGCGCCAGTCCCCGTCGAACTCGTGATCCATCAGGACTTGGAGGCCGAGCCCGTCACGGTAGAAGCGGAGGCTGGCGTCGACGTCCCGCGTATAGACCGCGCTGTGATGGACGTGCGCCACGTCACCCGCCTTCGAGCATGTCCGTGGGGTCCAGCGGGCTGCGCAAGGTAATGCCCCCGTCGGCCACGAGCACGTGGCCCGTGACCCAGTCGAGTTGTACCAACGCAACGATCGCGGCGGCGATCTCGTCCGGTGTGCCGACCCGTCCGAGCGCGGCGCGCTCGGAGACGAGCTCTCGGTAGCCCGGGAGCTGATCGGTGACCGCGAACATCGGCGTGTCGGTGCAGCCCGGCGCGATGGCGTTGACGCGGATGCCGTGATGGCCCAACTCGGCTGCGGCCACCCGCACCAGCTGGTGCACGGCGGCCTTCGACGTCGAGTAGTTGACGATGCCGCGGTCGCTCACGATCCCCGACACCGACCCGGTCGCGACGATGGCCCCCGGCTGGCCCGCCGCCACCATGGCCCGCGCGGACTCACGCAAGCACAGGAACACGCCCCGGATGTTGACGCGGTGGACGCGGTCCCACTCGTCCGCGCTCATCTGCAGGATCGGCGACATGCCGCCGACCCCCGCCGCGAGGACGGCGACGCGGGGCGGGCCCAGCTCGTCGACCACTCGCTGCACCGCGGCGACGACGTCACCCTCGTCGCTCACGTCGCATTTCACCGCGAGGTCGCCGTCTCCCTGGTGCGCGTGCAGATCGAGAACGGCGACTCGAGCGCCCCCGTCATGCAGGCGCGCCGTGGTCGCGGCGCCGATACCGCTCGCACCGCCGGTGACGAGGGCGATGGCTCCGTCGAGGTCCACGGGCGTCTCCTTTGGCGCCGTCACAAGCTCCGGGTCTGTTCCGGCGGTCGGCGAAGCCGCCGCGTCCGCGACGGTAACGTCCCGCCGTGACGGCTGACAGCGACGTCAGGGTGTGGTTCGGGTTGTTCCTGCCCCAGCTGCGCATGTCGTTCGACACGATCCTCGAGCGGACGCTCGCCGCCGAGGCGGCCGGGTTCGACTCGGTGTGGCTGATGGACCACCTCGCCGCCCCGGCCGCGCCCGAGTGGGACACTCTCGAGGGCTGGACGCTCGCGGCCGGGCTGGCGACGCGCACGAGTCGGATCCGGCTCGGCCACCTGGTGACGTGCGACCCGTTCCGCCACCCCGCGGTGCTGGCGAAGATGGCGGCCACGCTCGACGTGCTGAGCGACGGCCGGCTCGAGCTCGGGCTCGGCTGGGGATCGGTCGACGCCGAGCTGCGCACGTTCGGCATCGACGCCGGGCCGGCGCGGGAGCGAGCGGCTCGTCTCCGCGAGACGCTCGAGATCCTCCCGCGCATGTTCACGGGTGAGCCGTTCGACTACACGGGCGCGCACTACGAGCTGGCCGGCGCCGTCGGCCGCCCCGTACCGGTGCAGCCGCGCGTCCCCGTGCACATCGGCGGCGCGGGCCCGAAGCTCACGATGCCCCTCGTGCGCGAGTTCGCCGACTGGTGGAACTGCCCGTCCTACGCCGCCGATCGGCTCGTGGAGGTGCGACCACTGGCAGGAGACGCACGCGTGTCGGTGCAGCACCCGGTCGGGTTGGCGGCGGACGACACCGACCGCGACGAGGTCGCCGGGATCGTGCAGCGCCGGTTCGGGAGCTGGGGAGGAGTCGTGACAGGCACGCCACCACAGGTCGCTGACGCGCTCATCGCCGACGTCGAGTTGGGCGCCCGAGGATTCGTACTGCAGTTCCACGATTTCGGCGCCGCCGCCACGCTCGACCTCTTCATGAGCGAGGTCGCGCCGGCGGTCCGTGCCGCGGCAGCTGGGTAGCCTGCGCCAGTGCCCTCGATCTTCACGAAGATCATCGACGGCGAGATCCCGGGCGTCTTCGTGTGGCGTGATCCACAGTGCGTCGCGATTCTGTCCATCGCCCCGATGAATCCCGGTCACACGCTCGTGGTGCCGCGCCGCGAAATCGACCACTGGATCGACCTGGAGCCGGTCCTGGCACGCCACCTGTTCACAGTGGCGCAGACGATCGGCAAGGCGCAGGAGCAGGCGTTCCACCCGCGCCGCATCGGTGTGATGATCGTGGGCGACGAGGTCCCGCACACGCACATCCACGTCGTGCCGATCAACTCCGCCGGTGAGCTGTCATTCGCGCACGCCGACCACAACCCGCCCGAAGGCTCGCTCGACACGGCCGCCGAGAAGATCCGCGCCGCCCTCCGCGACCTCGGCGCCGAGCACGTCACGGACTGAGGCGGGGTCGCCGCATCGAGCGATCCTGTAGCGCGCCTGACGGGGCGGCGCGGGCCGCACCTAACATCGCCGTCCGTGGGATCAGCGGAAGAGTGGGCGAAGCGCGACGCGGCGGTCGTCTGGCACGGCTTCACCCAGATGGCCTGCTACACGGAGAACGCGCCCGTCATCGTGGAGTCGGCGGAGGGGCACGAGCTCATCGACGTGGACGGGCGTCGGTACCTCGACGCGATCTCGTCGCTCTGGGTCACGACGCTCGGCCACCGCGTGCCCGAGCTCGATCAGGCGGCGCGTGACCAACTCGACCGAGTCGCGCACTCGACAATGCTCGGCAACGGGAACCGCGCCGCCATCGAGCTGGCCGAGGCCCTGGCGCAAGTCGTGCCCGTCGACGGACCGCATTTCCTGTTCGCGTCGGACGGCGCCGCCGCCGTCGAGCAGGCGCTGAAGATCGCCTTCCAGTACTGGGTGAACCGGGGCGTGGAGGGGCGAACGACGTACCTCGCGTTCGGCGGCGCGTACCACGGCGACACGGTGGGCGGCCTCTCGCTCGGCGCCGGCGGGTTCGGCACCGAGATCTTCGACCCACTGCGCTTCCCCGTCCGGCGCGCGCCGGGGTTCGACGACCCCCGCTGTTTCGAGGTCGCGGCGGGGCTCGTCGCCGAGCACGCCGACGAGCTCGCCGCGGTCGTCGTCGAACCGCTCGTGCAGGGCGCGGCCGGGATGCAGGTGGCACCGCCCACCGCATTCGCAGAGCTTGCCGAGTCATGCCGCGAGCACGCGGTACTGATCGTGTGCGACGAGGTGGCGACGGGGTTCGGGCGCACGGGCACGTTGTTCGCATCGGAGCAGTGCGGGCTCCGCCCCGACCTGCTGTGCCTGGGCAAGGGCCTGACCGGTGGCTACCTGCCCCAATCGGTGACCGTCGGCAGCCAGCGCGTCTTCGACGCGTTCCTCGGGCCCGATCTCTCCGAGCAGACGCTGTACCACGGCCACTCGTACGGCGGAAACGCGCTCGCATGCGCGGTCGCCCGGCGCCACCTCGAGCTCCTCCACGAGCTCGACGTGCTCGCGAACGTGCGAGCCCGATCAGCCGAGCTGCAGGCCATGTTGGATGAACGCGTCGCGCCGCACCGTGCCGTCCGTGAGGTGCGGCTACAGGGGCTCATGGGCGGCATCGAGCTCGCGCCGCCGCGTGATGGCCTTCGCTGGGGCCGACGGGTCTGCGCAGCCGCGGTGGAGCGGGGCGTGCTGTTGCGTCCCCTGGGCGACGTCGTCGTGGTGATGCCGCCGCTCACGATCACCTCCGCCGAGCTGCGCCGGATCGTCGACGCGCTGGCGGGCGCGATCGACGAGGTGGCGGCGGCGTGAGCTGGCGCGCGTGGGCCGCCGCCGAAGCCGACGCCATCCGGGCCGCCGGCCGCTGGCGCGAGCCGCGCGACTTCGACGCCTCCGGGCCCGAGGGGAAGCTCGTCCCCGACGGCCGCCCCGTCGTGTCGTTCGCATCGAACGACTACCTCGGTCTCACCCAGCATCCGAAGGTCGTGGCCGCGGCTCACGCTGCGCTCGACCGGTGGGGCGCGGGGTCCGGCTCGGCTCGGCTGATCGTGGGCTCGCGTCCCGTGCACGCCGACCTCGAGGCGGCACTGGCCGACTGGAAGCGCACCGAGCGCGCCGTGCTGTTCCCGACCGGGTTCGCGACGAACCTCGGCGTGCTCACCACGTTCGGCGAGCCCGGCGTGCTCATCTGCTCCGACGAGCTCAACCATGCGTCGATCATCGACGGATGCCGCCTGAGCCGGGCCCGGGTCGAGGTGTACCGCCACCGTGACCTCGACCACGTCGAGCGTCTGCTCACCACCGCGCCCGCCGAACGCGCCGTGGTCGTGACCGACACGGTGTTCTCGATGGACGGCGACGTGGCCGACGTGGATGCCCTCGCCGAGCTGTGCGCCCGTCGGGGCGCGTTGCTCGTGCTCGACGAGGCGCACGCGGTGCTCGGACCGGATCCCGACCTCACGGGGCGCGACGCGCTTCGCATCGGAACGCTGTCGAAGACCGTCGGCGCTCTCGGAGGCTTCGTCGCCGGGCCCGCTCATCTCACCGAGCTGATCGTGAACCGGGCGCGCTCGTACATCTTCACCACCGCTCTCTCCCCGGCGGACACCGCCGCCGCGCTCGCCGCCGTCGGCGTCATCCGCTCCGCCGAAGGCGACGAGCTCACGGCCCGCCTGCGCGCGAACGTCGGCCGGCTCCAGCCCGGACACCCTTCGCCGATCGTCCCCGTCGTCTTCGGCGACGAGGCACGAACCCTCTCCGCGGCCGCGGCGCTCCTCGAGCAGGGCATGCTCGTCCCCGCGATCCGGCCGCCGACGGTCGCGCCGGGGACCTCGCGCCTGCGGGTCGCGCTGTCGGCCGCGCACGCGCCGTCGCAGGTCGACGCGCTGGCGGTTGCGATCGCAGACCTGTGAAGCCGCGCCCGGCGCGCCTCGTCTTCGTCGCCGGCACCGGCACCGCGGTGGGCAAGACGTGGACGGCGGCCGCCATGTTGACGCGACTGCGCAACGCCGGCCTGCGCGTCGCTGCCCGCAAACCCGCACAGTCGTTCGACGTTGGAGACGGGCCCACAGACGCCGACGTGCTCGCGCGCGCAACAGGCGAGCCGCCCCACACGGTCTGCCCGCCGCATCGCTGGTACGACCGGGCGCTCGCACCTCCGATGGCGGCTGACGCCATCGGTGCCCCACCCTTCACCGTCGGTGATCTCGTTCGCGAGCTGTGTTGGTCCGAAGGCGTCGACGTCGGCCTGGTCGAAGGCGCGGGCGGGCCGCGGTCACCGATCGCCGTCGACGGGGACAACGTGACGTTGGCATCGGCGATCGCACCCGACCTCGCGCTGGTGGTCGCCCGAGCCGACCTCGGCGCCGTCAACGCCGTGCGCATGTCGGTCGACGCCTTCGCGGGCGTACCCGTCGTCGTGGTGCTGAACGGGTACGAAGAAGACGACGTGGTCCACCGTGGAAATCGGGACTGGCTCCGCGATCGAGACGGCTACGACGTCGTCACCGGGCCCGAGACAGCCGCGGCACGAATCGTTCCCTAGGCGTTGGTTGTGCCTTCATCCAAGTCTCATCAGCTTTGGGGCAGACTTTCCGCCGTGGCGTCCGACCCGGGTGGAGGCGACGCGCCCACCGCCGCTGACCGCGGCATCGCCCTGACACTCGTGCTCGTCTCGGCGGGTGCGACGGCGCTCGTCACCGCCCGAAAGTTCTCCACTCCGAACCGAGCCGGGTTGCTTGCGCTCGCGTTCGCGGCCTTCGCGGTGGCACTCGGTGTCGGCCGATGGCGCCGGGCGCTCCGCATGCCCACCGTCGTCGTCCTCACCGCCGCGCTCCTGCTCGTCGGGGTCGCCCGCTGGCCCCGCGACTCGACCGACATCTGGTCCTACGCCGCGTACGGCCGCATGGTCAGCGCGTACGGCGCGAGCCCCTACCGCCACGTTCCAGTCGAGTTCTCGAACGACCGAGCGATCCGGCGGGTGAAGCCCATGTGGCAGAACACCAGCTCGGTCTACGGGCCGTTGTGGAACGGGATCTCGGCCGGAGTCGTCTCCGTCACGCACACGAACTCCCAGTCGACTCGGATGTGGTTCCAGTCGCTGGCGGCGCTCTCGGTGTTCCTCGCGGTGTTACTGATCGCTCGCCGGACGCGGAGCCCCGCTGCCGCTGCGTTGATCGGCCTGAACCCGCTCATCATCTACGACGTCGTGAACGGCGGGCACAACGACGCGCTCGTCGGCCTGGCACTCCTCGTCGGAGTGCTCTTCGCATCGCGAGAACGGTTCGCTCTCGCCGCGTTGGCGATCGCGCTGGGTGCCCTGGTCAAGCTGGTGGCGCTCCTCGGGCTCTTGGCGCTGATCGTGTGGATCCTGCGGAAGCGGGGTGTGCGCCCGGCGGCGATCGCGACGGGAGTCGGTGGCGGCGTCGTGGCCGTCGGTTACGCGCTGAGCGGCGGTCTCGACGCGCTCACACCTCTCCGAGATGCGCGGTTGCAGATGAGCCGCAACTCGATCTGGCTCCTCAGCAACTCGCAAGGGCGCACGAACCTGTTCGGGTTCGGACGCGTCCACTCGTTCTCGCACGACTTCCTGCAATCCGCGGCCACGCTGTCTGCGATCACCGTGATCCTGCTCGCCGCCGTGCTCGTGGCGGGGCACTTGCGCGACAAGACGCCCGCGCTCGTCGTCGGCGGCGCACTCGTCGCCTACCTGCTGGCCGGGACGTACGTGCTGCCCTGGTACGCGGCGTGGGCGCTCCCTGTGCTCGTGCTCGAGTGGCGCTCGACGATCACGCGACTCGTGCTTGCGTTCTCGGCGCTGTACCTCATCGCCTATCAGTACCGCCAGGGCGTCCCCCATTCGCTGACGTACAAGACCCTGTTCGCGTCGAACGTGGCTCTCGTCTTGTTCGAGGTGGCGATCATCGTCGCGCTGGTCGTCATGGTCGTGCGTCAACGTCGACCCCAACGCGAGCGCGTCGAGACGGCCGGCCCACCGACACCGGTGCCGGCCCGCCTCGACTGACGCTCAGCTGATCGTCAGCGCGCGGGAGCGGGGAACGTCGCTCCCGGCGCTTTTACCCGACGGGTATCAGACGTGAATGCCGAAGTTGAAGTTGATGATCGTGTTGTTGTCACCAACGATCGTGTTCGTCGAATTGTTGTTGCCCGTATTCGAGACGTGAACGTTCGTGATCGGCGCGTCCACCGGCGAGTTCTGGAACTGCATGCCGATGTCACCGAAGCCACGAGTATTCACCTGCGAGTCGCGGCCCGACTCGACGCTGGCGCACGTCGTGTCGCCGCTCCCGGATCCGCCGCTGCTTGCGCCGACTCCGGCGACGATGCCGCAGTGGTTCTGCCCACCGAGGTCCACCGAAGCCGGTTGCGCAGGTGCCGGCGCCGGATCGGCGACGGGCAGAGCGGTGACTTGTGGGTCAACCGCGGGTGCCTCGGGCGCCGCGGGTGCGTCCGGCGCTGCCGCGACGGCACTCCCGAAGAGCCCCGCCGACGCTCCGACGTTTCCGTTGATGAGCAGGTCTTGGTTCCCGATGATCGTGTTGTTCGAGTTGTTGTTCGCAAGGAAGTTTGAGACGTGAACATTCGAGATGGGTGCGCCGACCGGCGAGTTCTGGAACTGCATCCCGATGTCGCCGAAGCCGCGTGTGTTCACCTGCGAGTCGTTCCCGGACTCGACACTCACGCAACTCGCGTCACCGCTGCCGAAACCGCCGAGGGCGCCGATCCCGACGACGATGCCGCAGTGATTCTGCCCACCGAAGTCCACCGTCTGGGGATCAGCAAGGGACGTCGGCGCATTCGCACTGCCTGCAGGTCCTGGGACCAGCATCACTGCGAGCGCCGCGACGAGGAGGAACCAGCCGACGAGCAAGCCGTGCTGCACCCCCAGCCGTCCGACAACCGGAAGTTGCCAGAGCTTGTTGGTACGCATGATTTCGCCTTTCGATGCTCTGGGGGCACCCGCGATGCGAACACCCGCCCTGTATGTATCGGCGGGTAGTTTCAAGGAGCGATCAGCGCGCAGATAGGGCCGATCGGCCGCTCTGCGCGCGCGACGCGCCACTATTCGCCCTTTCCGGACATCCGGACGCGAAGAACCGGCCGGCGACAGTGCCGGCCGGCTCTCCAACGCGCCGCCTGCTCGACTAGTCGGCGCCGGTGGTGGTCGGCGTTCTTGCCGGCTGCTCGACCAACCCGCCTCCGTTGCCCGACTGCTTCGCCGACGGGATGGGCGAGTAACCCTCGTACGCCGGCTCGGGGTGGTACGCCGGTGCCCCGTGCTCGTGGATGTCGAGACCCTCGATCTCGCCCTCCTCGGAGATGCGCAGGGTCCGTGTGAGCTTGACGAAGTACATGAGGACGAGCCCGGCGGCGAGCACGCAGAGTGTGATCATGGCGCTGCCCTTGATCTGGGCAAACAGCTGATCGGTGCCGCCCCCGAAGAGCAGGCCCTGCACTCTCCCGCCGGAGACGTCCGGGCCCTGCGGCCCAGGCAATCCGTAGTTGCCCACCGCGAAGAGTCCGAGGCTGAGCGTGCCCCAGATCCCGCATGCGCCGTGCACTGCGAACGCTCCACACGGGTCGTCGACTCGTATCCATTCGGTGAAGTCGACCGCGAGCACCACGATGACTCCCGCGACGGCGCCGATGCACACCGCTCCGAACGGAGAGACCCAGTAGCACGGACACGTGATCGCGACGAGTCCGGCGAGGAGACCGTTGACACTGATCCCGGTGTCCCACTTCTTGGTCCGGAAGTAGATGTAGGCCATGGCGATCAGCGAGCCCGAACACGCGGCGAGTGTCGTGTTCGTTGCGATGCGGCCGATGCCCTCGAAGTCCATCGCCGAGAGCGTGCTTCCGGGGTTGAACCCGTACCAACCGAACCAGAGGATGATCCCGCCCAGGGCCGCGAGCGTCATGTTGTGGCCGGGTGGCATCCCGCCACCGTCGCGCTTGAAGACGCGGCCCAGCCTCGGCCCGAGCGCGATCGCACCCGTCAGCGCAAGCACACCGCCGACGGTGTGGACGACCGTCGACCCTGCGAAGTCACGGAACGGCGTCGGGGTCATCGTGCCGAGCACGCCACCGGGACCCCACACCCAGTGACCGAAGATCGGGTAGATGAATCCGCTGACGCCGATGCTGTAGATGAGGTCGCCCTTGAAGCCGGTGCGCCCGACCATCGCGCCCGAGACGATCGTGCTCGTCGTGTCCGCGAACGCGAATTGGAACAAGAAGAACGCGAGGAACGCGACGCCGGTGGTGCCGTAGGTGTGAGGGATGCCCTGGAGGAAGAAGTAGTGGTTACCGATCCAGCTGTTGCCCGGGCCGAACATGAACGCGAAGCCGATGGCCCAGAACAAGATCCCGCACATCGCGGTGTCGGCGATGCACTCGATCATGACGTTCGAGACTTCCCGGGTTCTGGCGAATCCGCCCTCGAGCATCATGAACCCCGCTTGCATGAAGAAGACGAGGAACGCCGTCGCGAGCACCCACGCCGTGTTCAGGGGACTCACGACGTCCTTGGCCCTGACGGCCTGGTCGTGGAGCGGAGAGGCGCCGGCGTGCGTGCTGAAGTACCAGGTGAACCCCCAGATCAAGGCGAAGATCAGCAGGAGGCCGATCATCTTGCCCGTGAGGTACGACCGGAAGTACTTGCGGGCCTCTGGTTTCCTGATGGTTGCGCACAGGTGATTAATCATGCGGCGCAGGCTAAGGACGCACCGTGACGCAGATGTATGGCCGCCGTTAACACGTTTCGACACAACCCTGACGTGTGTCTGACAGAGCCCGGGGGGTCAGCGCAGGGCGTCGAGGAGCGCGCGTTCGACCTCCGGCAGCTCGCCGGCGTCGAGCTTCTTGCCGTCATCGGCAACGACGTAGAAGGTGTCCACCACCTCATGACCCATGGTCGACACCTTGGCGTGGCCAATGTCGAGATCGAGATCGGCGAGCGCCTGTGTGATACGGAACAACACTCCGATCCCGTCGGCGGTGCGCACCTCGACGATGGTCGCCGCCGACGCGCTGTCGTCCAGCACGACGCGCGACGCGGGTGGTTGAGCCGCGGTTGGTCGACGGAGACGCTCGTAGCGTTCGGCCCGTTCGCGTAAACGGGCGGCCATGGCAAGCCGCCCGCGCAGCGCGTCTCGCAAGTCGTCCCCGAAGCGGTCCCAGTCGGGTGGCGTTCCGAACACGCCGGCGATTTCGAACTCCGAGAGCGCCACTCCGGGCTCGGGGGAGCGAGCTCGCGCGGCACGGACGTCCTGGCCGTGCAGCCCGAGAACCCCGACGATCCGGCTGAAGAGGCGGGGCTCGTCGGGTGCCACCACGACGAGGTGGTGGTCCGCGCCGTCCACGAGCACACCGCCGGCGGCCCGCGCGACCAGCTCGGCGTCCCTTTCGGATCCGACATCGGGCGCCGGGTCGTGCACGCGCCCAGCGAGCACCGCTTCCACTTGCTCGACGAGCTGCTGAACCAACTCCGCCTTCCATGGCGTCCACGCCGTGTCACCGGTCGCCAGCGAGTCGGCCTCGGTCAGCGGGTCGAGCAACTCCAGGAGATCGGGAGAACCCACTGCCTGGGCCACGAATTTCGCCGTTGCGGGATCACCGAGGTCGCGGCTCGTCGCGACCGAGGGGAGCAACAGGTGGTGTCGCACCATGCCCACGAGGAGGTCGACGTCGGTCGGCTCGAATCCCATCCGCTTCCCGATGCTGCACATCAGCTCTACCCCGGCCTCGGTGTGGTCGCCGGGAAAGCCCTTGCCGAGGTCGTGCAGCCAGGCACCGACCAACAGCAGATCGGGGCGAGCGACTTGACGCGTGAACAACGAAGCATTGACTGCGCACTCGACGAGGTGCCGGTCGACCGTGAAGCGATGGAAGGCGTTCCGCTGCGGGCGGCTGCGAACCGCAGCCCATTCCGGGAGGACCCGGGTGAGGAGCTCGTACTGATCGAGCGTCTCGAAGACCGGGAGCAGAGCCGCGCCGGCGCCGAGCAACCCTACGAGCGCATCGCGGGCGGCCTTGGGCCACGGGTCGTCGAGCACCGGCGCTTCTTCCGCCAATCGACTCAGCGTGCTCGAGCCGAAGGGCGCGCCGTAGCGGGCCGCGGCGTCCGCGGCGCGAAGGAGGAGGCTCGCGTCGCCGGCCACGTCGGCAGTGGCGGTGACGGTGACCTCGCCCTCACGCAGGACCAGACCGTCGCCGAGCGGAACGTCATCGCGCGACCGCGAGCGGCCCGCGGGCCCCTCCATCCAGCCGTCGACAGCGCGCCACGCGCCCTCCAGATGCCAGGACACTGTTCGAGCCGCGGCGGCGACATCGCCCATCAGCCGATCGGCATCGCTTCGTTCGACGAGATGGGCGACATCGTCCTGCTCCTCGAGCAGCAGACGGTTATCGCGCTTCGCACTCACCCGCTGGAGCGCGACGCGCACGTCGAACAGCGTGGCCGCGGCGGCCTTAGCCCTCGGTGCCGCCTCGACGACGGGGGTCCCGGCAGCCAGCGCGTGGAGTAGCGAGACGTCACGAAGGCCCCCGCTGCCCTCCTTGAGATCCGGTTCGAGAGCGAACGCGACCGTTCCGAACTCGTCGTGACGCTCACGCACGCTCTCCCGCAGAGCCGGCAGCATTCGGCGTGCCCGTCGCTCCCACTGCTCTCGAGCGCGCCGGCAGAGCTCGTCGCCGAGCGCACGGTTGCCCGCAACGCACCGCGCGTCGAGCAAGCCGAGTGACACCTTGAGATTGCCGTCTGCCAGCGCCAGCGCCTCGCCAACGGTGCGAACGCTGTGATCGAGGCTGAAGCCTGCGTCCCAGATCGGATACCAGAGCGAGTCCGCCACGGTCGCGACATCTCGCGCCCGGTTGTGGACGAGAACGACGTCGAGATCGCTGGCCGGCGCGAGCTCTCGGCGGCCGTATCCCCCGACCGCCACGATGGCGAACTGCTCGCGGTCGGCGAGGAGCTGCGCTATCCACGCATCGACGAGCTCGGAGAGGGCGCGACCGAACGCAAAGCCCCGGACGCTGGTATCGCCGAGCAGGGTCTTGCGCTGCTCCCGGAGCACCGCAGGGGAGGGGTCAGATCGCCTCGTCGCCGATCTCTCCCGTTCGAACTCGCACGACCATCTCGAGTGGCTGAATCCAGACCTTACCGTCGCCGATCTTCCCCGTACGGGCCGCTTCGATGATCGTGTTGGCGACCTTCTCGGTCTCGCCGTTCTTCGTCACCACTTTGATCTCGACCTTGGGCAGGAAGTCGACGTTGTACTCGCCACCCCTATACACCTCGGTGTGGCCGCGTTGACGGCCATGGCCCTTGACCTCGGTGACAGTCATGCCCGACACGTCGAGGTCATGGAGCGCGGCGGTCACGGTTTCCAACTGGTGTGGCTTGATGACTGCGGTCACGAGCTTCATGAAACACCTCTCTTGGGTGATTGGGCCGGCTCAACATCTGGCGAGGTCACGACACGCGCTCGAGGATGTCGCGAACACGCCCGCTCCGGCGCCGAACCTAGAGAGGCGCTGTTACGGCACTACGTGGCGTCTGCGAACGGTTTCGCGCGTCTTCGTTACGGGACTCTGACATTGCCGCGACGGTCGAGTAGGCGCGGCCGAAGGCACTGCCCCGCAACGAGATGTTGCGGGGCAGTGCCTCGAGCCTTGGCGTCACAGCGCGTCCCGACCGGCCTCTCCCGTTCGGATCCGCATGAGGCTCTCGATCGGCTGGATCCAGAGCTTGCCGTCTCCGATCTTGCCGGTTCGCGCCGCGTCCATGATGGTGTTCGCCACCTTTTCGACGTCGGCGTCGTCGACCACCACCTCGAGGCGGACCTTCGGTAGATAGGCGACCTCGTACTCCGCGCCTCGGTAGACCTCGGTGTGGCCTCGCTGACGTCCGTGCCCGCGCACTTCGGACAGCGTGATCCCCGAGACGTCGAGCGCACGCAGCGCGTCGGTGACCGGTTCGAGCTTGAACGGCTTGATGATTGCGATAACGATTTTCACGAGCCCTCCCGTCAGGTGCGATCGCTGGTCACGGTCGAGGGCTCCACGGGATCGGGTTCCCCACCGAATTCGGGAGGCACTCCGGCGTGAGTCTCGGCCCGAAGCACGAAGTCCGGATAGCACACCTGGCCGAACTCGCCTTCGTCGGTCCCCGCGATCTCGACTTCGGGCGACACCCGGATCTTCACGAATCTCTTCACGACCATGAAGATCACGTACGTCACGCCGAAGGCCCAGACGAATCCCGCGCCGACGTCGATGATCTGCGCGCCGAGCTGACCGAGACCACCGCCGTGGAACAAGCCCGTCACGGACTGGTTGACCCCGTTCCATCCGACGGCCGGGGATGGATAGGTCCCGTCGGCGAACAGCCCCACAGACAGGACGCCCCAGAGCCCGCAGAATCCGTGCACGGAGATCGCGCCGCACGGGTCGTCGATCTTGGCTCGGTTGTCCAGGAACTGGACGCCGTAGACAACGACGAACCCGGCCACGATGCCGATGATCACGGCCGCGTACGGGGCCACGAAGGCACACGGTGCTGTGATCGCGACCAATCCTGCCAGCATGCCGTTACACGTCATCGAGATATCGGGCTTCCCCCACTTTGCATTCGTCCACGCCATCGCCACCACCGCGCCGGCGCACGCCGCAAGCAAGGTGTTGACGGCCACCACCGAGATCCGCAGGTCAGTGGCACCAAAAGTCGAGCCGGGGTTGAAGCCCATCCA
>Ga0075423_10003761_pt1 | contig 14010 bp, 10 predicted proteins | sample SoiMethybrSBSTD2_FD_80114 | JGI IMG/M metagenome (GOLD analysis project Ga0075423, IMG submission 80114) | Bulk soil microbial communities from a Populus tree surrounding site in Tennessee, USA - Soil MetaG P. TD hybrid SBSTD2 | ecosystem: Environmental > Terrestrial > Soil > Tree plantation...
AAGACGGTGATCGCGCGCTCCCGGTCGCGGCGCGTGATCGCCTGGAGCGCGGGCTTCTCCTCCGTCGTCACGAGAAGGGAGAGGGGGACGAGCTCGCCCGAGCGCGCGCGCACCCGCAGCCGCGACAGGTCCTCGGGCCGCGTGCGCTGCGAGGCGAGGAGCCTCAGCCGGACGTCCAGGCGTCGGCCTCCCGAGCTGTACTTGCCGACGCGGATGCCGCCGACGAGGGCGTTCAGGCTGGTCGCGACGTCCTCGATCGGGACGCCCAGGTCGGCCGCGCGGGCGCGGTCCGGGAGAATGCGCAGCTCCGGCATTCCGAGGCGATAGTCGGTGTCGAGGTCGACGACGAGACCGCTCGCCTCGAGCTTGCGCCCGATCGAGTCGCTCGCCTCGATGAGCTTGTCCCAGTCGGAGCCCCGCACCGAGAATTCCACCGGGAATCCGCGCTGAGCCGTGAACCCCGACTGAGAGAGGTCCTGCACGACCGCCTTCAGCCCGGGGATCGCGTTCAGCTCCTTCCGCAGGACGCCCGAGAACTCCGCCTGGGAGAGCTTCCTCCCGCGCGGCGGGACGAGGGTGATGAACATGAATCCGCCGTTGACGCCGGACGCCTGGCCGCCGCCGAAGCTTCCGATCACGGTGTAGTTCCGGATGATCTCGGGGTGCTCGGCGAGCGCCGACTCCGCCTGACGGAAGATCTTGTCGGTCTCCATCAGGTCGGACCCGACCGCCGTCTGGAGCCGGATGATGAACCGGCTCTGGTCCTGCGAGGGCACGAATTCCTTCGGAAGGCCCTTGAGGACTAGAAACGAGGCCACGAAGAGAGCCGCGCCCGCCGAGAGGACGAGGACCGGCCGCTTCAAGCCTCCGCCGAGCGCCCGGGCGTAGAGGCGCTCGAGCCGACCGAAGAGCCGGTCGACGGCGAGCCCGAGGCGGCTCCGGCCCTCGCGAGACGTCTCGAGGAACTGCGCGCAGCGCGCCGGCGCGAGCGTCATCGCCTCGACGTACGACAGCAGAACCGCGATGCAGAGGGTGATTCCGAACTGCAGGAAGAAGCGCCCGATGACGCCCTTCATGAAGACGACGGGGCTGAAGATGGCGACGACGGCGAGCGTCGCCGCCAGGGCCGCGAAGGTGATCTCCTTCGTCCCCTCCCGCGCCGCCTGGACGCGGCCCTTTCCCATCTCGCCGTGCCGGTAGATGTTCTCGAGGACCATGATCGCGTCGTCGACGACGATGCCGACCGCGAGCGCGAGGCCGAGCAGCGTGAAGGTATTGAACGTGAATCCCAGGAAGTAGATCGCCGCGACCGTGCCGAGCAGCGACATGGGGATGGCCAGGACGACGTTCAGCGTGCTCGAGAGCGACCCGAGGAAGAGCCAGCAGACGAACGCCGTCAGGAGGACCGAGAGGACGAGCTCGAGCTCGATCTCGCGGACCGAATCCTCGATGAACTTCGTCGAGTCGAAGTTGATCGCGAGCATCATGCCTTCGGGCAGCGTCGTCCGGATCTCGTCGAGCGTCGCGCGGATCCCGCGCGCGACGGCGACCGCGTTCGCGCCGCGCTGCTTGCGGACCCCGATCCCCTGAGCGGGCTGACCGTTGACGCGCGAGAGCCGCCGGACGTCCTCGAAGCCGTCCTCGACGAGCGCGATGTCTTCGAGGTAAACGGGACTCCCCGCAACCTCGCGCACGACGATCCGCCTGAGGGTCGCGAGGTCGAGCGCTTCTCCGAGGACCCGGACGTTGGTTTCGCGTCCCTCCCCTTCCAGACGGCCGGCCGGCAGCTCGACGTGCTCGCGTCTCAGGGCGTCGTTCACGTCGGCGACCGTCAGACCCTTCTCGTCCAGACGCGAAGCGTCCACCCAGATGCGGACGTTTCTCTCGAGGTACCCGCCCATCGTGATCTCGCCGACTCCCGGCACGGTCTGGAGCTTCTCCTTCACACGGTAACGCGCGTAGTCGGCGAGCACCCGCTGCGGAAACGGTCCGGCGAGGCCGATCCACATGATGGGCTGGTCTTCCGGGTTCGTCTTCGAGATCACGGGCGGGTCCATGTCGCGCGGGAGGCGCTGCTGCGACTGCGAGATCTTGGTCTGGACGTCCTGCAGCGCGAGGTCCACGTCGCGGGCGAGGTCGAGCTCGACGGTGATCGAGCCACCGCCCTGCCGCGAGGACGACGTGATGGATTTGACCCCCTCGACCTGGACGAGGGCTTCCTCGAGGACTTCGATGGCGTCGTTCTCGACGACCTCGGGCGCGGCTCCCTCCCACGTGATCCCGACCGAGATCGTCGGGAAGTCGACGTCGGGGAACTGGCTGATTCCGATTCGCGACGCGGCCACTCCGCCGAAGACGACCGTCGCGGCCATCAACATCCACGCGAAGACGGGCTTCTCGATGCAGGCGTCGGTGAGCTTCATGGAGAAGCTCCGGCATTGGTCGAGGAAGCGCCCGCGCCCTCGCCGGGTCGAGTGACCCGCACTTTCACGCCGTCGCGGAGCGCCTCGCCGCCCCGCACGACGAGCTGCTCTCCCGGCTTGACGCCGGAGCGCACCTCCACCCGTCCATCGGCGGTTCGAAGGCCGAGCGACAGCTCGCGCTCCCGGGCGACGTCCCCTTCGACGACGTATGCGAGAAATCCGCGCTCGCTCGGGCGCACCGCGGTCTGCGGGATGACCGCCGCCTTCGTCGATGCACCGATCGGCACCGTCACCTGAGCGAACGATCCGGGCCGCAGCTCGCCCCGGCGGGGGTCGTCCACCTGCGCGGTGACGGCGACCATCCGGGACGTCGAGTCCGCCGAGGCCGCTACGTGGGTCAGGCTCGCCGTATATTCGCGCTCCGATTCGCGAACGTTGAACCGCGCCGGGATGCCGGGCGTGAGCCGCGAGGCGTCCTGCTCCGGTACCTGGAAGCGCAGGAGGAGCGGCTCGCGCCGCACGAGCGTCGCCAGCGTGACGCCCGCCTGGACGTACTGGCCCGTTCGCACACTGCGGGTTTGGATGACGCCGGCCGCCGGCGCGCGCACGAAGGCCTCCCGGAGGTTCAACTGCGCGAGGTCGAGCGCCGACCGTTTCTCTCCGACCTCGGCCTTTGCGGTCGAGACCCGAGTTCGCCAGGCGTCGAGGTCCTCCTCCTTGACGAGCGCGGGATTCTTCGCGTTGACCGAGACCCGTCGCTCGAGCCCCGTTCGCGCCTCCGCCTCGGCGGCCTGCGCCTTCTCGAGCGTGGCCTGCGCGGAACGCACGGCGAGCCGGTAGCGCTCCGGCTCGATCTCCGCCAGCAGCGTGCCCGGACCCACGAGGCTTCCCTCGGCGAAGTGGATCCGGTCGATCGCGCCGGGCACCCGCGACGTGATCTCGACGCGCTCGAACGCCTCGACCGAGCCCACCGCGGAGACCGAGTACTCGACGGAACGGGCCTCGACCGGCACGACCTCGACCGGAAACTCGATCGATCCCCGGCCGCGTCCGCCCGTCCCGTCGTCCTTCCCTCCGGGGTCCCCTTTCTTCGAGCAGGCCGCCGCGAGAACGGCGGCCGACAGCGTGACCCGCAGGGCAAGACGCCCGAGCGCACGACGGTTCACGGCGCCGCTCCGGCTTCTTCTCTCTCTGCACGAGGGAGAGCGCGGACATCGGAAGGCGCCGCGACGGGGGCGGTCGTCGCCGTCGCCGCAGCGGGCCACCGGCCGAGCGAGCGCGACAGGGAAAGCTGCGCGATCCCGAGGGCGAATCGCTGACGGGCGAGCTCGGCCTCGGCCTCGAACGCGGAGACCGTGGCGTCGGCCTGTTCGAGCGCCGTCGCCAGGCCCTCGGAGTAACGGACGCGGACCTCGCGCGCGTTCTGCTCCGCGACCCGGGCCCGAACCTGCGCCTGCTCGAGAGAGGCGCGCGCGGTCGCGAGATCGGTCCTCGCGGTCCGGATCTCGAGGGCGATCCGGCGCTTCAACGCGTCCGCGTTCAGGAGCGCCTCGCGGTACTCGGCGCGCCGTGCCGCCGCCTCTGCGTAGCGGCCGCCGCCGTCGAAGATGTCCCAGTTCAGGAGCGCCGCGACGTTCCAGTCCCGCGACCGTCCCGAGAGACCCGGCTCGTTGGTGCCTCGGTACGTGCCCCGGACCGTGACGGTCGGAACTCCTCGAAGGACCGGCTCGAGCGCGAGAAGCCGCAGTCCCTCCGCGCGCAGAGTGAGCTCCCGAAGGTCCGCCCTCCCTTCCTGCGCGATCCGCTCGAGCTCTTCGGGGCTCGACGACTCTGCCGGCTCGGGCGGCGGCTCGGCGAGCGCCCGGTCGACGGGCGCCGTGACGAGGTACCCGAGCGAGAGTCGGGAATCGACGACGGCGTTCTGCGCCTGCGTGAGTGCGAGCTGCGCGGTCGCGAGCTCCAGCTCGGCCCGTGTCAGGTCATTCGAAGACGCGAGCCCCGCTTCGAGCTTCGTCCTCGCGTCGGAGACGGTCGCCTGCGCGACCTCGATGCGGCGGGTCGCCGCGTCGCGAAGCTGCTCCGCGGAAAGCACGGCGAAGAAGCTCGACGCGACGTCGTAAGCGAGGACCCGCCGGATCTCCGCCGAGGCGTTCTCCTGCGCTTCGAGGTTGCGCGTCGCGCTCCGCGCGACGGGGAAGGCTCGGACGTCGAAGACGTCCGTCTCGACCGTCACCGTGCCCGAGAGCGCGTCGATCGCCTGGACGACGATCCGCTCGTCGTCGACGGTGCGCGTCACTTCGCGGGACCGCCGCGTATACGTCCCGGCGAACGAGAGGTCCGGCAGGAGCACGGCGTATGCCTGGCGCCGAAGGGCGCGGGCGCGATCGATCCGCGCGGCGGCGATCCCGGCGAGCTCGTTGTTGCGGCCGGCGAGCGCCAGAGCCTCCGAGAGGGTCAGCGGAGTCGCGGTCGGCGGATCGTTCGCCGGCTCAGGCGGATGCGCCCGCGCGGCAGAGCCGCCGAGAACGCCCAGGAAGGCGATGACGGTCCCGATTCTGCGCAGGATGTGGCGAAAACGCGCAGTGTCCCACGTCAACGAGATCGAGCCCAAGGTTTCCTCCGTCGACTGCAGAACGGAATCTTAGACCCAGGAATGCTCGACCGCTGAGGTTCGCCGTGGCCCGCGGATAAACTGACGGAATGACTCCACGGCGATGGATCGAGTACCTGGCGGCGATCCTGACCGGGAACGCGATCTATTTCCTTCTCCTCTTCCCCGACCTGCCGCCCTTGCTCCGGCACCGCCCGTTCGTGTTCGACCTCGGGCTCGCCCTCGATTTCTTCCTCTGCGTCACGGTCTATGGCGTCATCCGGATGGCGAGCCGGCACGCGCATCGTTTGAACCAGCGGGACCGGATGCGCTCGTCCGCCTCCGACTCTGCGCCGCTTCCGTCTCAGCGGACCAGGAAGATGAGCGCGATTCCGAACAGGAAGCAATAGATCGCGAACCAGTAAAGTCGTCTCGCGACGACCGCTCGGATCAACCATCCGATCGCGAAGTAGCCGACGACTCCCGCGACGACGGCGCCGCCCAGGTACTTCACGAAGTCCGGCCCGGTGAAAAAAGAGGCGCCCCTCTCCCGCCAGGCGCTTCCGACCTCGAGAACCGTCGCTCCGAGGACCGCCGGGATCAGCACGAGAAAGGAGAACGTCACCGCCCATCGGCGGGAGAGCCCGACGAAGAGCGCGATCGCTATGGTCGTCGCGGATCGCGAGAGCCCCGGCAGCACCGCGAGCCCCTGGACGATTCCGATCAGGAACGCGTCCGCGACCGTCGTCGTCTCGCGATCGCGGCCGCGCTCGCGGGCGAGGAGCGACAGGAGGAGAAAGAGCCCGGTCCCGATCTCCATCGCGCCGACGAAGCGCGGGTCTCGCTTCGTTTCTTCGACCACCCGCTTCAAGAGCAGACCCACGACTCCCGTCGGGATCGTCGCGGCCACGACGAGAAGGGCGAGCCTCCACGAGTCGCGCCGGCGAGCCGGGTCGTGCGAAAAGAGTCCCGTCACGTCCTCGGCCAGGGTCCTTCGAAAGAAGACGACGACCGCGACCAGGGTCCCCAGGTGAACGATGACGTCGAAGAGGACACCGACCTGGGCGAAGTCGGGCAGGAGCATCTCGGCCGCAGAGAGGTGGCCGTCCGAGGACACGGGCAGGAATTCCGTGATTCCCTGGACGACGCCGAGCAGGATCGCCTGGAGCCAGGTCATGAGGGACTCAAACGATGACGGGCACGATCACCGGGCGGATCCCGAACTCGCGCCGGCAGGCGCGCTTCGCCGCGAGCGCGATCTCGGCGCGAAGCCACTCGACGTCGGACCGCTCCTCGTCGGTCACGCGGGTGAGCACGTCGCGGGCCGCGCGCGAAACCTCCGCCGCGACTCCGCTCTCGTCGCGCGCCACCCCGCGCGATACGACCGCGATCTCGCGCTCGTGAACGAAGACGACGACGAACCCTTCCTCGGCGAGCCGGCGCCGGTCGCGGACGACTTCGACGCCGACCGTCTCGGGCCGCGAGTCGAGGAAGATCTTGCCGGTCGCGACCGCCCCTCGTTCGACGCGAAGACCCGAGTCCGAAAGCGTCAGCCGATCGCCGTTGTCGAGGAGCGGGATGCGTTCATCGGGAAGTCCGTGCTCTCGCGCGATTTCCGCCAATGCGGCAAGCATACGGCGCTCGCCGTGGACCGGCAGAATCGCGCGCGGCTGCACGAGCGCGAGCCAGTCGGCGATGTCCTCGCGATGGGCGTGACCCGACACGTGGATCGGCGGGTCCGTTTCCCGGAGCACGCGAGCGCCGCGGCGGACGAGGTGATCGGTGACGCGGTTGACCGAGCGCTCGTGGCCCGGGATCGTCCGCGCGGAGAAGAGAACGCGGTCGCCCGGGTCGAGCTTCAGGTCCGCATGCTCTTCGAGCGCCAGGCGGTAGAGCGCGGAGAACGGCTCGCCCTGGCTGCCGCCCATCAGGCAGAGGACGCGCCGGGCCGGCGCTTCGGCGAGATCCGGCGGAAAGATCCGGGAGACGGTCGGAATCTGCAGACGGCGGAACCGCTCCGCGATGTCGGCGATCGTCCGCATGCTCCGTCCGAGGATCGCGACGCGGCGGCCCTCGGCCATCGCCGCGTCGATCGCCTGCGAGATCCGCGCGACGTGGCTCGAGAACGTGGTCACCACGATGCGCCCGGGGGCGTCGGCGAACGCGGCCGCGAGCCCCGCTCCCGCGACCCGTTCGGAAAGAGCGCGGCCCGGCCGTTCCGCGTTGGTCGAATCCACGAGCGCGAGGTCCACCCCGGACGCGGCCGCCGCGGTGATTCTTTCGACGTCGGTCGTCTCACCGTCCGGCGGATCGGGATCGAGCTTGAAGTCTCCGGAGTGAAAGAGCCTCCGTCCCCCCGCCTCGATCAGGATCGCCGCCGAGTCCGGAACGGAGTGCGACACCCGGAAGAACGTGAAGTCGAAGGCGCCCGCGCGAAGCGGCTCACCGCGGCGGGCCTCGACCAGGCGGTCGAGCGAAGCGCCGGCCTCCTCCAGGCGCCGGCGGGCCAGGGCGAGGGTGAACGGAAGCCCGTGGATCGGCGCGTCACACCACTCGGCCAGCAGGGGAAGCGATCCCACGTGGTCTTCGTGGCCGTGGGTCAGGAGGATCGCGTCGATCCGGACGCCTTTCAGCGGCGAGAGGTCGGGCGCGATGCGATCGATTCCGGGAAACGTCTCGTCGGGAAACGAAACGCCCGCGTCGACGACGACGTTCGAGTCTCCGCAGGAGATCCAGAGCACGTTGCGCCCGAACTCTCCCAGACCGCCGAGCGCGACGAGCGAGACGTCCGCGCGTTCGTTCATCGGGGCGCCGCGACGACCGGGCGGGGCTCGAGCCGTTCGGCGAGCGCGAGGTAGTCGGCGAGCGACAGCTCTTCCGCGCGGGCTTTCGGTCCGCGGCCGAGCTCTTCGAGCGCGCCCTCGACCGGGCCGCGGCCCGCGACCGAGCAGAGCGCGTTCACGAGGGTCTTGCGGCGGAAACGGAAGGCGAGCGAGGCGAGCGCGAGCGCGCGGTCGCGCATTTCCGGGTCGAGCGCCGGGAAACGGGGGACGAGCTCGAGAACGCTCGACGTCACCCGCGGCGGCGGCCGGAATGCGCCCGGCCCGAGGTCGAACAGGATCCGCGCCCGGGCGAACGCCGCCGCGCGAACCGACAGGTACCCGTACTCCGAAGACCGGGGACCCGCGGTGAAGCGCCGGGCGACCTCTTTCTGGACGGTCGCGACGGCGCGCGAGAAGGCGCCCCCTTCCTCCATCGCGCGCCTCAGGATGGGCGTGGCGACGTTGTAGGGCAGGTTGGAGACCAGGACCGCCGGCGGAGAGAGCCCGGCCTCGGCGAGCCAGGCGGCGAAGCTCCTCTCCAGGACGTCTCCGCGAAGGAGCCGCACGTTCGAGGTTCCCGCGAGCTCCCGCTCGAGCGCATCGGCTCGGCGCGGGTCGATTTCGACCGCGACCACCTGTCCCGCCCGCTCGGCGAGCGGTCGCGTGAGCGCTCCCTCCCCCGGACCGACTTCGAACGCCGTGTCGCCGGGGCCGACTCCGGAAGCGTCCGCGATCCGACGCGCGGTCTCGGGGCGGACGAGAAAGTGCTGGCCCCAGCGCTTTCGCGCGGGGATCACTCCCGGCTTCCCCGTCCGAGGATGCCCCACCGCTTGAGGAAGATGAAAATTCCGACCTCGAACACGAGCATGAATACGATCGCATGCAGAAAGACGCGGTCGCTCGCCTCGACGAGGCGCTTGAAGTTCATTCCGAAGAAGCTCGTCACGAGCATGAGCGGCAGGAAGACCGTCGAGATCACCGTGAGCTTGCGGACGACCTCCTAGAGCCGGTTGTTCTGCACGGAGAGGAAAGCGTCGAGCGCGCCCGTCGCGAGGTCGCGGTACGTGTCGATCGAGTCCGCGATCCGGATCAGGTGGTCGTAAACGTCCTGGAAATAGAAGATGCGCGCGGCGTCCAGGATGGGGGGGTCGCGCCGGAGGAGCACGTTGATCGCCTCGCGCTCGGGCCCGACGACGCGGCGCATGAGAGCGAGATCGCGCTTCAGGTCGAGCAGCTGCTGAAGGTTCGTCTCGTCGTAGTGCTCGAAGATCTGGGTCTCGATCGTCTGCGAACGCTCGCCGAGGTCGTCCAGGAAGAGGAAATACTCGTCGACCATGGCGTCCAGGAGCTCGTAAAGCATTCCCGAGACGTCCTTTTTGCCCTCCTCGCGCGAGAAGCGGTCGAGCACCTGGTCGAGCAGAGAAACCTCGGAGTCGTGCGTCGCGATGAGGAAGTTCGGCCCGATGAAGAGGTCGATCTCCTGGAGGACCCAGTCGCCGTCATGGTGCTCACTCGGCCCGATCCGGTAGAAGACGAGGAAGTACCGGTCGTCGTAGATGTCGATTTTCGGGCGCTGGTGGCGGGTCCGGACGTCCTCGATCGCCAGCGGGTGGAAGTGGAACTCGCTCTGGAGCGTGGCGAGCTCCGCCTCGTTGGGGGCGTGCAGGTCCGCGTAGAGAAAGCCGTTCGCCGCCGACAGGTGTCCCGCGCAGCCGTGGAGTGGAATCTCCGCGTGCCCGCCGTCCGGCTGGAAAAGGACCGCCCGAGGGGGGCGCCGCTCCGCCGGCTTGACGCGTTCGGCCAATCCGATCTCTCCGGGATCCACCTCTCGGAGAAGCGCCACGAATCGAGCGTATCAAATGGTAGAATTGGTCGGTTCCGGCGAACCCAAGTGTTGAACGTCCACACGCTCGACAACCGGCGGCTCGAGAACTTCCTCGAGAGGCACAAGGCGTACTACGCCTACACGGGGGAGATCGAGATCGACCGATTCCTCCGGGAGATTCTCCAGAAGGCGAACGAGTTCGTACCGTCGGAAGCGGGCTCGATCCTGCTCGACGACCCGATGACCAAGAACTCCGACGACCGAATGGAGAACGACCTCGTCTTCATCGCGACCTACGGGGCGAGGGCCGATGCCCGCCTGAACCGCCGCATGAACGCCCGGCTCGGCATCGTCGGCCACGTGTACGCCACGGGCGCGGGATACATGACGGACGACGTGCTGTCCGATCCCTACTTCTATCCGACCCTGGACCTGCCCGACGACTTCGAGACCCGTTCGGTCGTCTGCGTGCCGATCCGGATCGAGGCCGCGGTGTGCGGGGTGCTGGAGCTCGTGAACAAGATCGGGCCGGGGGGCTTCCGCGAAAAGGACCGCCGGCTGCTCGAGATCTTCGCCGACTACGCTTCGATTTCCATCCAGAACCTCCTCGACGCGCGCCGCGCCTTCGAGGTCGCCAAGCGAGACGGGCTGACGGGGCTCTTCAACGAGCGCTACCTGCACCTTCGCCTGACACAGGAGCTTTCGCGCATCTCGCGCGACGGCGGCGATCTCTCCGTCGTGTTCCTCGATCTCGACAACCTGAAGTCCGTGAACGACCGGCACGGCCACCTCGCCGGCAGCCAGGTGCTGCGCGAGGTCGGATATCTCCTTCGCCGCACGGTGACCGACGACCGCGCCACGCTGACCCGCTACGGCGGCGACGAGTTCGTGCTCATCCTGCCGGGGCACGACATGAAGGAAGGGATGGAGGTCGCGCAGGCGATCCGAAACGCGATCCGCTCATCGACGTTCCTCTCGCGCCCCTATGGGTTCAACGACCCCGCTCTGAATCTCCAGGGCGTGTTGACGGCGTCGCTCGGTGTTTCCGCGATCCGGTCGAACGCCACGCCCGGAGGCTCGGTCGAGCAGCACAAGAACGAGCTCCTCCGCGCCGCCGACGCCGCGCTCTATCGCGCCAAGCAGAGCGGCAAGGACCGCTGCATCGGAGCCCGCGGTGAAGACAGCCGCTTCGCAGCCGCGCAGTCCGTCGCGGGAGGGGGTTAGTCCCAGGTCCCGGGTCCGACTCCCGTGTTATCCTCCGCGGTTCCCATGACTTCCGTCACCACGCGAACCGAGCTGTCTCCCCGGGACGTCCTGGACGTTCTCTCGAGGCACATCCTCGTCGACGGCTACCACGTCGTCATGGACCTCGAGAGAAGCCGTGGCTCCTACCTCTACGACTCCCGAAGCGATCGGATGCTCCTCGATTTCTTCACGAACTTCGCCACCTATCCGGTCGGATACAACCACCCGAAGACGGCGGATCCCGAGTACCGGGAGAAGGTCCTCCTCGCCGGCCTCAACAAGCCGACCAACAGCGACACGTACACCACTCTCTACGCGGAGTTCGTCGAGACCTTCTCGGCGCTCGCGATTCCGCAGACCCATAGCCGGCACCTCTTCTTCGTCGAGGGCGGCTCGCTCGCCGTCGAGAACGCCGTCAAGACGGCGTTCGACTGGAAAGTCCGCAAGAATTTCGCCCGCGGGCGTGCGGAGGAGCGCGGCCACCGGATCCTCCACTTCCAGCACGCTTTCCACGGCCGATCGGGCTACTCGATCTCGATGACCAACACCGCGGACCCGAGAAAGACCCAGTACTTCCCGAAGTTCGACTGGCCTCGCTTGAGCTGCCCGAGGCTCTCCTTCCCCGTCACCGCGGAGGTGTTGCGGGAGGTCGCGGAAGCCGAAGACACCGTCGAGCGCGAGATCCGGGAGGCCTGCGCGCGGTTCCCCGACGACGTCGCGGCTCTCATCATCGAGCCGATCCAGGGAGAGGGCGGCGACAACCACTTCCGCCCGGAGCTGTTCTCCCGGCTGCGGCGGCTCGCCGATGAGCTCGAGTTCCTGCTCATCTTCGACGAGGTCCAGACCGGCGTCGGCCTGACCGGCTCGATGTGGGCCTGGCAGCAGTTCGGCATCGAGCCGGACCTGTTCTGCTTCGGGAAGAAGACCCAGGTCTGCGGCTTCGCGTCGAACGGTCGCATCGACGACGTGGAGAACGTCTTCAAGGTCTCGTCGCGGATCAATTCGACGTGGGGCGGGAACCTGACGGACATGGTCCGGTGCGCGAAGTACCTCGAGATCATCGCCGAGGAGAACCTGACCGAGAACGCCCGGGTCGTGGGAGATCACCTGGCGGGCCGTCTGCGCGAGCTCGCCCGGGAGCTCCCGGTCCTGTCGAACGTCCGCGGGCGCGGTCTCTTCGTCGCATTCGACCTGCCGGACCGGGAGACGCGTGACCGGACCCAGGCGGCATGTCTCGAGAACGGCCTGATCACGCTCGCGTCCGGCGCCTCGGCCATCCGCTTCCGGCCACCTCTGAACCTCTCCCGGGACGAGGCGGACGAAGGCGTGCGCCGGCTGCGTCGCGCGGTCCAATCGGCGCAGGGCTAGCGCTCGGAGACCCGCGGTGTTTCGCAAGCTCGCGCTCGGGGTGTGCGCGGCGATCGTGGCCGTGCTCGCCATCTTCTACGCCACCCTTCCGGACGTCCGTCCGCTCGCGACGCGTTTCCCGGGGACGACCGCGTTCATGGAGAGGCGGCGGGCGGCTCTCGCGCACTCCGGCCTCTCGACCCGGCTCGAGTGGCAGCCGGTCGCGCTCTCGCGGATCTCGCCGGCAATGCAGAGGGCGGCCGTCGTGGCCGAGGACGCGCGCTTCTGGGAGCACAACGGCGTCGACTGGGAGGCGATCCGCACCGCGGCCCTCCACGACTGGGATCGCGGGCGTATCTCCCACGGCGGCTCGACGATCACCCAACAGCTCGCGAAGAATCTCTACCTTTCGCCGGCTCGAACTCCCTGGCGGAAGCTCCGCGAGCTCGCGATCGCGCGCCGCCTCGAGATCGAGCTGTCGAAGCGGCGGATGCTCGAGCTCTACCTGAACGTCGTCGAGTTCGGTCCCCGTACCTACGGAGCGGAGGCCGCCTCGAGAAGATACTTCGGCAGACCCGCGGCCGAGCTTTCACCGTCGGAGGCGGCGACGCTCGTGGCGATGATCCCCTCGCCCCGGATCTACGATCCCCTTCGCCATCCGAAACGAGTCGAGCGGCGGGCGGAGCGCATCCGGCGCCGGATGTAGTGCGTCGCTCTCGCTCGCTCAGGACCTGCTCACGCCCGCGTCTGCCTACAAGACGAACAGCCCGACCCCCGCGGCGAACATGAGCAGCGCCGTCATCGTGACGATCGCGAGGCTGAACGGGGAGCTCGGTTGTCCCGCCATCGCTGTCCGGTCGGACGCAACCCGGACGATCCCGATGAGCAGGAAGGGCGCGAGAAGGCCGTTCAGAATCGCCGTCCAGAAGAGCGCGCGGATCGGATTGACGTTCAGGAAATCCAGAGCAATCCCGGCGGCGGTCGAAAGAACAACGACGCCATAGAAGTAGCGGGCGCTGTGGAATTTGAGATCGAGTCCGTGCCTCCACCGGAACGTTTCCGCGAACGCGTACGCGGCCGAGCCGGAGAGCGTCGGTATCGCGAGGAGCCCGACCCCGATGATTCCAACCGTGTAGAGGAGCGCCGCGAACCTTCCGGCGAGAGGGACGAGGGCTTCGGCGGCCTGGCGGGAGTTTTCGATGTTCGTGATTCCGTGTCGGTGAAGGGTGAGGGCCGTCGTCAGGATGATGAAGAACATCACCAGGTTCGAGAAGAACGTTCCCACGCCGACGTCCAGTCTTCGAGTCGCGATCTCGGTCGATGACGCGCGGGCGCGCTGCACGAGCATCCGGCGGCCCATCGCTTTCTCTTCCTCGACTTCCTGTCCCGCCTGCCAGAAGAAGAGGTATGGACTGATCGTGGTCCCCAGGATCGCGACGAGCGTCCCCCACCACTCCTTTCCCCCCGGAACGGAGGGAACGAACGCGGCCTTCGCAACGTCCCGCCAGTCCGGGCCCACGAGAAGCGCGGTGGCGACGTACGCGAAGAGCGTGAGCGCCAGCCATTTCAGGATCGTCGCGATCTGGTAATACCGCAAACGCACGGTTGCCCAGGCGATCCCGACTCCGAACAGCACGACGAACCAGTGCGAGTCCGCTCCCGTAAGCATTTCGGCGGCGTCCGCCATGCCGGCGAGATCCGAAGCGATGTTGATCGTGTTCGCCACGAGGAGACCCAGCGCAAAACCGACGAGCAGCC
>Ga0075423_10003762_pt1 | contig 14008 bp, 9 predicted proteins | sample SoiMethybrSBSTD2_FD_80114 | JGI IMG/M metagenome (GOLD analysis project Ga0075423, IMG submission 80114) | Bulk soil microbial communities from a Populus tree surrounding site in Tennessee, USA - Soil MetaG P. TD hybrid SBSTD2 | ecosystem: Environmental > Terrestrial > Soil > Tree plantation...
CGCCATCTGCCGGCAGAAGGTCTGGATCGAGCAGCGGTCGCCCTGGCGCGGCCCAACATGGTTGAACGAGCGCGTGACGACGATGTGCAGGCCGTAGCTGTCGTGATATTGTAGGCCGGTCAGCTCGGCGGCGACTTTGCTGACGCCGTAGGGGCTGGCGGGCCGCAGCGCGTGCGTCTCGGCAATCGGGATCTCCGCCGGCTCGACCCAGCCGTACTCCGCGCTGCTGCCGGCGATATGGACGCGGGCCAGCGGGCAATGCAGCCGCACGGCCTCCAGCACATTCACGGTGCCCTCGACGTTCGTGCGCAGCGTGGTGATCGGCGCATCCCACGACTCGCTTGGGTAGCTCTGGGCGGCCAGGTGATAGATGCGATCGGGAGCCGCGCGCCGGATGGCGTGGGCGACCGAGAAGGGATCTTCGATGTCGCCTTCGTGGAACACGACCTGCCCATACAGATGCGCGATCGGGCGCGGATCGCTGCGCCAGCGCTTGAACGCATGCACTTCGACATCGGGGAGCGTCAACAGGTAGTCTGCGAGGAAACTGCCGACCGGCCCGGTGATGCCGGTGATAAAGACGCGCACGGGTGCTCCTTTCGTATTGCGGCTAGGGTCGATTCGATCGATTGTGCGAGCATCATATCATGAATGGAGTATAATGCTGTCACACGTAACGAGAGGAGCAACACCTTATGAAAGCAGGCTATCGTTTCGATAGAACAGCCAGGACCGAGAGATACTTTGTCGATACCCTTTTCGCTCATTTCCTTTTAGCAAATAATTTCTCTGGACTATGCTCGTTATTTGCGTACGTCTTTGGTGCTGAGGTTTGTAATTCCTTGCCGGAGGATTTTGAAATCGTATCCGAGCTTGACCCATTACGCGATGGATCTGTTGGAAATGATAGGGTAAAGGAACTGTATCGAACATTCAAACGGGTAGCAGTACCAGACCTTTTTCTCAGATGGTCAACTCTATGTTTAGTTATCGAGGGCAAATTCTTCACCGATCCTGCGATAGAAGAATTACAGGAACAAGTACGGCTTCAACGAGATGCTATTGCTAAAGTGAAATCATTTACCATTTATAAAGACTACCAATTCAAGTTTGCCGTACTCACACCTACTTCTGTCAAATTTTCCCCCTCTTCGGATATTACAGTGCTATCTTGGGATAATATCCTCAACTTGATGGAAAATGAAGCGAATAATAAAGACATCATATATGTCAAGGAAGTCATTCGGCACGCACTGAATAGAGTCATTAAAGAAAGGACAATACCAATCACATTTGAGAAGATGAAGTTTCAAGATATTTTATCGCGATTACCTCAATTGATTGAAAGCGAGAAAATTTTCATCGGATTTACCGGTGGAACAGCAACCTTAGCTGTTGCTACAGAGCTAGAGCTGATCGGGAGATCGCATTACAAAGTATCTGATATCCGCTGGTCAGACAACTGGATAACGCTTGATCAGTTCCTGCGCAGGATATTTGAGCTACGGGGTCATTTAGACAAATACGATGATCAAAATGAATAAAGCGCACAATATCTATTGTAAACCATTGGCGAGCCGGCCCATCAGGGCATGTAGCCGACGCCGCTGCGTCGACAAGATCGCGCCCCTGGCAACTGTCCCCATGACCTTCCGGGAAGATTTCTGCCGGCCGGATGTGATCGACCATCTTCCCGGAAGGTTCCCGCCAATCATAGCGGGCCGCTATACGCATCCCAGAGCACGCCGCCCTCGCAGTTGGCGGGGAAAGGGATGCCCAGGTGGTGGCAGATCGTCGGTGCAATATCGACCATGCGCACGGGCACCCGCCGCCGGCCCTGTCGGATGCCGGGGCCATCCATGTAGAGCAGCGAATGGATCGCGCGTGTGAACGGCAGCGCGCTGTCATGCTCGCCGGTGAACTCCTTGAACAAGCGAGTGTTTTTCAGCGCCGAGATGCGATGTAGCTGGAGGTGTTGACCAACCCAGGCGTCGGGCGGGACGGTCAGCGAGCTGCGCACCTGGTAGCCCGGTGCCATCGCGAAGACGACGTCGCCCATTGTTTCGCCATACAGCCCCAGCGATTCGGCATCCTCGCGGCGAACGGCCATGCGCACAGGCGCATGCCCCGTCCGTGGATCGCGCACAGCGTAGAGCGCCTGAATGATCTGCTCCTGCCTGGCGCGATAGTCGTCGGTGGGAATAATGCCCTGCGGGTCGCGGCCAGCCATGTTGAGAAAGACGCGGTAGCCGCTGGCATATGCGTGTGTCCGCTGCCAATCAATGCGCGCCGCGCCGGTGCGACGGTCGCGATACAGCGTAAGCAAGCCTTGTTGGAGCAGCAAATGATTGATCAGCAGCGCAGTATGATACAGGTCGTGACCATGATCGCCGAGGACGATGACCAGCGTGTCGGAGTCGAGCGCTTCGAGGATCGCGCCCAGGCAGCGATCAGCCAGCTCGTGAACCTTGCCGAGCAGCTCCCAATAAAACCCGGCGCGATCGGGAGCATAGTCGGGATGTCCGGGATCGATCGCGCCCCAGTACAGGTGATAGGCCATATCGACAAAATGGACCTGGGTCATGAACAGATCCCAGGGATGCGAGCGTATCAGATGCTGCGCGGCGCGGCTCACCCAATCGACGTGCTGCTCGTAGATTTCGAGCTGCGTTTGATCGTCGATCCAGCCTTGCAGCAAATCGTAGGCTTCGGTCCACTCCGCGAAGGGGCCAGCCGCCGCCAGCAGCTCCTGCGCGACCGACGCCGGCCGCGTGAACCCGGCCTCCTGATGAATCTGCGTCTGGTAGATGCGCAAACGCCGCCCCGGCGCATCAAAGAGCATCGGCTTGAGGCGCAGGTGGCCGAAGCGTGGGCCATCGCGGGTCGGGATGCTGACGCGAATCCAGTCGCTCCAGGCCCCTTGACTGAGCAACATGATCTCGTCGTCCACGCGATCACGCGCGAGCGCAAGCCGATCGCTCCCGTTGAGCCGTAACGCGAGCAAATACAGCGGTGTGCCTTCGGGCATGCCGTGGTTGCGCAAGACCAGCTGCGTTTCCCAGAGCGGCTCGGCGTCTGCGGGCAGCTGTTGCCAGAGCTGAGGAGGGCCGATTTCGAGCCGCTGCGTCTGCTCTTCGTCCAGGTTATCCTGGTCGCGCGTGAGCCACTCTGGGGTGCTGAGCGCGTGCGCGTTGCTGCTATGCATGTACGCGGTGGCCTGGCTATCCCAACAGCCGGAATGCACGAGATCCCACACGCACTTGAGCCCGCCCCAGCCGCCCGCGCCATCCACTTGGAGCACGGCGTCGCCGCCTCTTGGTGGCCAGGATACGGGATACTTCAGCAGGATGCTGCGCTTGCCGGCCTGCTCGGCGGTCTGCCAGATGAACTCGCTACGGACCTCGGACGAGCTACAGCTATGGCGCTTTTTATCGAGCGGATCGCCTGGCCAATGCACTGCGAAGCCCTCGATGCCGTGCGTGCTTGGCCACGCGCCGGTTGCGACCGTGGTCCAGGCTGCGGGCGTCGTCGGCGGCATCGTCGAGGTGATCTCGGAGGACCAGCCGCGCTCGTACAGGCGTTGCAGGTTCGGCATGCGCCCTTCCGCCATAAATCGCCCGATCATCACAGGCGTGATACTATCGATACCGATGACAGCGACTTTGCCCTTTGACATGCGGTTCTCCCTCATTTATCGACGCCAACCTTCCGGGAAGCTTGATCTCACACTTTATAGGCCACCAGCCAGCTTCCCGGAAGGTTCAATAGGCAAAGTTCTTGGGCGACGGTGGTAATGTGTCGCGGTGTCACGCCATACGCAGCGACTAGCTCCTGATGGTCGCCGACCATGTCACAGAAGGTGTCGCTGATGCCAATGCGGCGAATGTGCGTCGGAAAGCACTCGGATAGCGTCTCGGCCACCGCGCCGCCGAGCCCGCCAAGAATGCTGTGATCCTCGACCGTTATCAGCCCGCGCGTCTCGCGAGCAGCAGCCACCAGCGCCTCGACATCGAGTGGTTTCAGCGTATGGATGTTCAGAACCCGCGCCGAGATGCCCAGCGCGGCGAGCTGATCATGCGCACCCAACGCGGCCAGCACCGGATAGGCCCCAGTGGCGACAATCGTCACATCATGACCAGCGCGCAGCTGCACGGCCTGGCCGATCACAAAATCATAGTCGCATTGATAGACCAGCTTCGTCGCACGCCGCCCCAGCCGAATATACACCGGCCCTGGCAGGTACGCCGCCGCCGCGATCATTTTTGCGGTTTCCGCCGCGTCAGCCGGGATCAGCACGGTCATGTTTGGTAATGTGCGCATCGCGGCCAGGTCTTGCTGCGCGTGATGCGTCGGGCCCAGGTGCGCCGCCGAGAGCCCCGAATGCGTCGCCACGATCCGCACTGGGAGGTTGTTGTAGGCGATGTCGATCTTGACCTGCTCGTAGGCCCGCGCGCTTGCGAAGGCGGCCATCGTATTCACGAAGGGCAGCTTGCCCATGCGGGCGAGCGCCGCCGCGACCGTCATGAGATTGGCCTCGGCGATGCCGAGATCCACATACTGGTCGGGAAGATGGGCGGCGAAACTCGTCTCAAGGCCGCCCATGTCGGAGTCGAGGCAGTACACGCGCGCATCTTGCTGTGCCAACGCGAGCAAGCTGCGCCGATACACATCGCCGGCCGCACCTGCATAAAGGGTTGCCCAATCGGACGAGATTGCATTGTCAATCATTGTACTCATATCTCGCGTTTTTCTCCCCGATGTAATTCGCTCAACGCCTTGCGATGCAGATCGGGGGTCAGCGTCACATAATGGCTTTTTTTGCGGTCTTCCAAGAACTTGACGCCGCGCCCCTTGATCGTATTCGCGATCACCACGGTCGGCTGCTTCGATTGGCTCGGCAGCTCGGCGAACGCCGCGACCAGGGCGGCGATGTCGTGCCCGTCCACCGTCAACACATTCCAGCCGAAGCTGCGCCAGCGCTCGGCAAGTGGTTCCAATCGCATGCGATACTCGGTATGGCCGCTGATCTGTAAGCGATTGCGATCAACGATCGCGATGAGTTGATCCAGCTCGAAGTTCGAAGCGGCCATGATCGCTTCCCAGACCGATCCTTCTTGCAGCTCGCCATCGCCCAGCAGGACGAACGTGCGATTCGCGCGTCGATCGCGCTTCGCGGCCAGGGCCATCCCAACCCCCAACGAGAGGCCGTGGCCGAGCGAGCCGGTCGGAAACTCGACGCCCGGCACCCGCCGGGTTGGGTGCGATAAGAGCCGTCCGCCGGAGCGCGCATAGGTTGCAAGCTCTTCCACCGGAAAGAAGCCGCGCTCGGCCAGCGTGGAATAGAGCAGCGCGCTGGCATGCCCTTTGCTCAGAATAAAATAGTCGCGCTGCGCCCACTCTGGCTCGTTGGGCAGCAGCCGCATCACGTTGAAATACAGCACCGTCAGGATATCGGCGGCGGACAAGGAGCCACCGGCATGGGTGCCAATCGGCCCAGCGGCGATGCTCAAAATATGCTCACGAATGCGCAGCGCCACCTGCGCTAATGCCTGCACGTCATTCATATACGGCCACTTTCTGCGATTGCGGCAGCGCGCCGCCGGTTGTGATGTGGCGCCGTTCGAGGATGGCCTGCCACGGCGCTTCGTAGGGCAACGACTTCGCCATGCGGGCGACCTGATCGAGGTTTTCCCAGACTTTGTAAAACGCATCGGCGTAGGTCGCCAGCGCGGGGCCGGCGTCGGGGTGGAGATGCACCCGCCGCAGCGTCAGCGAGTCCTCGATGATCGCCAGGGTGTTGGGGTAGTCCTGAATGTCGTAGATCTGTGGCGCAACACCCGCCAGCGCCCACGGATAGCCCTGGCCGAAGCCCTGCTGCGATTGGAAGACCGGCTGGCCTGGCAGCGGGATCAGCTGGTACTGCGATATCGGCACCCCTTCCGTGCTCAACGCCCGGCGCAGCGCGCGGCGGAAGCGCCCAGCCGAGATGCCTTCGAGCCCTGCGGCGTTCGGATCAAATCGTAAACGCACGATATGCCAGACGTGCGTGCGATCCTGTGCGCTGGCTGGGACGATCACGCCGGGCAGCTCGGCGAGCTTGTCGAGGAATGCCGTGACATTGCGATCACGCTTGGCCTGCTCGGCCGGGAAGCGCTGCAACTGGCAGCGCGTGAACGCCGCCTGGAGCGATGCCATTTTGTTGTTCCAGCCCAGAATATCGGACACATACAGACGCTGCGTTTGGCCGTCAACATCTTCGCCGAACTGGCGCAACATCTTACACTTTTGATAGAGCGCCGGGTCGTCCATCGTCATCAGCCCGCCCTCGCCGCATGTCGGAATATTTTTCTCTACATTCAAGCTGAATGCGCCGATCACGCCAAGCGAGCCGACCACCCGGCCTTTGTACAAGGCCCCCTGCGCTTGAGCGGCATCCTCGATCACGAACAGGTCGTATTTGCGCGCCAGCGCAAGTATCTCGTCCATATCAGCCGGCAGGCCATGCAAATGAACCGGCATGATCGCGCGCGTGCGTGGCGTGATTTTTGCCTCGATCTGTTGTGGATCGATGTTGAATGTGTGCGGATCGACATCGACAAAGACCGGGATCGCAAGCTGATACAGCGGTGCCAGCCCCGAGGCGACAAAGCTCAACGCCGGCACGATCACTTCGTCGCCCGGCTGGATGCCCACGGCGGCGAGCGATAACGCCAGCGCGCAGGTGCCGTTGCTGACGGCCACAGCGTAGCGCGACCCGATGAACTGCGCCCATTCCTGCTCAAGCTCGTGTATTTCCACTTCTCCTTTGGCGCTGGTTGTGAACTTGCCGCTCTTCAGAACGCGCAGCAACGCATCCTGCTCGGACTGCGTAATCACAGGCCACTCGACATTGCGTTGTTCGCGCGGAACCGTCGGCTGACCGCCGAACATAGCGAGTTTTGTGCGCATGCCACCTCCGCCTTGCCACGATAAAAGAATGTGTACAGTTGGGGTGCTCGTGCCGCAGTCCCCACGTTGCTCTGCGTGTGGAGCGCGATACACCGTGCTCCACACGCTTGGATCTTGCATAGGGCCGCGCCCCACATGCCCTGCTGCCATGCGGGAACCGCTACGACAAATACAGGGTACGCAGTCGGTTGGTCAATTCGCTCATATCGTCGTCGGAATAGACGTCATCGACCGTGTGGATGACGCGCCCTTTGAGATCGGTGGGGATGGGCACGTCGAAGAGTTGGAGTATTGTCGGCGCAACGTCGAGCAGTTGCAGAGCCGCAAAGCGACCCTCTGCTGGTATGCCAGGCCCAGCCAGCGCCATGAATCCGGCGGGGGCGTGGCTGGCGTCGTCGTTGCCCAGGTCGGCAACCGGCGTCACCAGCGAACGATGCCCGATTTGATCGGAGGTCAGGTGTCGCAAGCCGTCGATCTGCACGAACAGATCGGGGCAGCGGTTGGCGTGTGGCCCGTCGTAGATCGTGTTGCGGCGAATCAGCGTCACCGGCAAGCTGCGTCCGTCGGCGGCAGTGAGCGTTCTGAGGCTGGCCTCCAGCTCCGCGAGAACCGCGTCTACGGCGTCGGGCGGGATGAGTCCTTGCGGCTCGCGGCCCTGGACGTTCAGGTAGATCTGGCCGGCATAGCCCTGGGCCCAGGCGCGCGTGCGGCTCCAGTCGATCGGCGCTTTCGCGAGTGGCGTCGGTGTATCGACCGGGCTATTCAGGTAGAGAAAGCCATGTGCGGCGAGCCAATCGTTGAGGTTGAGCTTGCCGTCGAGCCGTTGTATGCCGTGATCGCTGACGACGAGCACCAGCGTATCCGGGCCGGCGATCGCCATCAGCTCGCCGAGCCGCTCGTCGCAGTAGCGATACTGGTCGCGGATCGCGTTGCGATAGCGTGGATCGGGGTCGTACTTGCCGTGCTGCGGATCGAGGAAGCGCATGAAATAGTGCCCAACCCGGTCGGTGCCCATCGCAACCATGAACATGAGGTCCCATGGCGTCGTCTGCATGAGGTAGCGGGCGATGTCGAAACGCTGACGATCCATCTCGTGAAGCTGGTGCAGCAGCGCATCGCGATCAACGTCGGCGGCCTGCTCGGGCACAACCGCATCGAGGATGTAGGGCGTCGTTGTTTGCTGGAGCAGGTGTTGCTGCTGATCGGGCGGGTGGACGATGCTCTTGTTGGTCGAGGGCGCCATAAAGCAGGAAACGCAGACGCCGCCGGGAATCTCCAGCGGCGGGTAGCTCACCGGCACACCGACCATATGCACATGATAGCCAGCCGCCGGCAGCAGCGTGGCGAGCGTCGGCACGCGATTCATGCGCGAATGCACCAGGCGGAAGTCGGTGTAGCTCGTATCGCGGCGGCACAGGAAATCGGTATAGCCCAGGTGGCTCGGATCACGGCCGCTGATCATCGCGGGCCATGCGACTGGTGTGACCGGCTGGACAATGCTCTCTAACGGGCCATAGATGCCGCTTTGCATGAGCCGCTGGATATTCGGCAGATCGGGTAGCCATTGCTCGACCAACGTGGGGCTCAGGGCATCAAGGCCGACGACAAGCATACGTGGCATTGTATTTTCCTTAAAAGCGACTACTCTGCGATCGCCCATTCGAGCAATTGCAAAGTCTGCTCGTAGTTGGACAAAAACGTGATGGTCCGTCGGCGCAGGCGCTCGGCGATCACTGCTGGTTGCGTAAAACCGTGGGCACCGAACATCCTGAGCGCGGTCCACTCATTGGCCAGCCGATCGACATGGCGACCGACCTCGACCAGGCGATCCCAGCCCAGCCGCCGCCCGGCCAGCATGAGAAAATCGGCGTGCAAGGCCGTGGCACCCTGCGCGGTCCAGCCGACGGTGTAGAGTTCCTGTAGGGCATCGCCAGCGTCGAAACCGAGCGACCGCTCGCAAATGCTTTCCAGGTAGTGCGTCAATCCGGCGATACCGGCCCAGCCAGGGCTGGCATCCGGCTCGCGAAAACGCCGCAGATTCGTGGCGATCACCTCGGTCAGCCACTCGCGCGTGAGCGTCGGCAGCGGCGTGCCGATATCGAGCTGGAGCCAGCGGTTCGCGATCGGCGCGCCGGCGAAGAAGAAATCACGCTCGCCGGATACGGGGTTATCCGAGCTTCGGGCCACCAGGAAATCGCGCAGCGGGATCGGGCCGCACTTGGTTGGCGGGGTCGAGTCGAGCACGTAGACCTCGTCGGTCGCCTCGTCGAAGCCAAACACGACGATCAGGTGCGCCGCGTGGACATCGCCATATGCGGGCCGAAATGGCACATAGAAATTATCGACGGCGACGATCACCGGCTGCCCTTCCGCGACCAGCGCTTTCACATCGGCCCACGCGCGCTCGGCATTATCGGTTGCGTGCCAGGCTGATCGGATAGGATGGAACGGCAGCATGCTTTCGGCCAAGGTTGGGCGTGGCAAGGGGTGATAGAACTCCTCGCGCTGCACATTCGTCGGCGAGTAATAAAATTCCCAGGATGCGCCGAGGATCAGCGCCGGGTCGTGTTTATGATAGATCAAGACGGTTGCAATACAATCGTGGAGACAGCTGCACAGATCGTGAAACCAGAACGACATCGGCGATAGCACAACTTTCATGCGAAGTGTCCTCTTGTCGTTTTGACGGCAGTAACCGCAAAAATATGCATCGCAAGATTATCGGGCAGGTGGACCCATGCGAGCGGCTCCTGGCGCGGCACCGGAATGCGCTGCCGCCAGATGCCCGGCTGGACGCGCGGCTGGACATGGCGCGGAAAGTGCATCTGCGTGCAGCGGAACGCCTCGATCTCGCCGAACCGCGACCCAGCTTCGGGCCAGAAATCCGAGATGCGCAGCCATTCCAGCTCAACCGCGCCGCTGGCGTAGTGGAGATAGACCGTATCCTCGGAACGACGCTCGGCGGCCGCAAGCAGATAGAGCCAGTCGTAGCGATCCGGCGGGATGTCCAGCCGCTGCCCGCTGCACAGAATATTGTTCAACTGCCCGTCTTCTTTCGGCGGAAAGCGAAAAGGGATACCGGCGACCTCGACGATGCTATGGCTTTCGGGCAGCTCCTCGGCTGGGAATGTGTTGTTCCAGACGTTGAAGCCGCCATCGCGCAGATTAGTGGCATAGGATATACCATCGTTGTTGAAAAGCTTTGCGAGATCGATCAGCACAAAAGCGTCTTGCACTTGCACCATTGGCATGTCCTTTCCTCACGAGCGCTCGATCAGCCTGAGCGCTCTGTCCGATCAGCTGAATCAGGATTGTGCCGCAGATCTCCAGATAGCGCGTTGAGGCGGGGGGCATTTCAGGGGAAAGCAAAGCCAGCCTCCGGCCCCCCACGTTCATATTCTTTTCTGAAGGTCTAGCGCATGTCGGCTGTTTCCAGCCAGACATTATAGAGCATTCTGCGCCGGGGTTGCTGCAGAAGCCGATATTTGACTCATATAGCAATAGTTAATAATCGCATGAAATGCGCGAGAAGTCCAGCCGTAGCGCGCGCGTTATGCAATCGTGGCTGCTTGCACTGACGAGTGCCTGCATCGCGAATCACATGTAGTATACCGCACAAGCGTCATTGTTTACAGGCGTGGCGGCCTGCACATCTCTGCTAATTCCGAGGGCGGCCTGCGCGCTCCAGCACCTGCATAATTCCGTGGCTGGGCTCTGCCCCCCACACCCCCCGCCGCTGGCGCGTCGCCCCCCGGACCCCCTGAAAAGGACGCGGGCAGCGGTTCCGCGCCAGGTGTCATGCCTCCGTCGCAAGAGATATATATCGCTCACCTGTGTGCATAATGCTGCGATGCAACCTCGGCGGCATATCTCTATTCGCGGCGAGGCATGCGCCACAAACAATCAATCTGGCATGGCATCACATGCCGTAAGGGTCTTAGGGAACCGGGCTACGGGTTCCCTAATCGGGGGCGCGGGGGCGGGGTGCCCTCTGGGCCTGCCCCGCAAAGACGTGCAGCACACCCATGATGAATCGAGGACGCGGGGGCGAAGCGCCCCGCATAACGTATTTCCAGGCGATATGCAGATTGCCACTACTAAAGTATGTACCAGGTGCGAATAGCCACCAAATTCCGCATCTCAGTCGCGATTCGTCAGCGAGACACGGCTGTGCTATACTCCGTAGTTAGCGTTGCCCTCCACTGAAACATGAAGCGTGAAACGTGAACCGCGTCCCCATCACGTTTCATGCTTCGCGTTTCACGCTTCGCATTTCACGCTTCACGCCTCATGTGTGCCCAGCCGTTGAGATGATCGACCCTTTCCACCGTCGTACGATCACAGCATCAGTGAGGAGGGACTACTCGTATGCTCAACCAACCGTCCCCACGCTCGCCGTCCAACCTAATGCGCGTCTATGGCGTACTGCTGCTGCTGGCGGCGCTGCTCAGCGGATGTGCCAGCATTTTGGCACCGCCGCAGGCGCTGGTGACTGCCGGCTCAGGCCAGGCCGCCAGCCCGGCGATCGCCGTCGAAGCCAATGGCACCAAGCATGTGGTCTGGAGTGAGTGTACGAGTACCGGTGCCACCACGACGCGCTGCAAGCTGGTCTACTGGCGCACCAGAATCGGCCCGGCCACGCTCCAAATCGACATGGCACCGCTCGGCAGCGACGAGCGCTACGACCTGCCCAGCATCGCAGTCAGCGCCGACGGTCAGGCATACGTGGTTTGGCGCTTCCATATCGGCGACCCCGGCCCCTACCGCTATTATTACAGCATTGTGCGGCCCAGTGGCAGCTACGATGCGCCGATCCCGCTCGAAGTGACGGCGGGTGCCGAGCGCCCACAGATCGCCGCGCGCGGCAACGTTGTCTACACCCTCTTCCACAGCATGCCCGACAGCAGCAACGTCTGGCTGAGCTACCAGAGTCTCGCTCCACTTGGCCCAGCGACCTACCTCGCCAACAGTTTCAACTCGCGCGTTGGTGCCGCCAGCATGGCGATCGATAGTAACGGCGATCTGCATGTCGCTTGGAAATACACTGGCCCGGCCAACTACCAGGCGCTGTTCTATGGCAAGCTGGGCCTGATCCGGCTGCTCGTGGATGGCTCCAGCCCGAACATGCTCTACAGCGCGCCTGCGATCGCGATCGACGCCGACGATACGGTCCAGGTCGTCTTCGCGACCTATGGCGGTGCCAGCGATACGCTGACGCGCTGGACGCGCGACAGCAGCGGCACCGAGACGCCTTTCAGCGTGCCACTCGGCAGCGCACATAACCCCTGGCGCATCCACGACAACCCGCAGATCGCCACGGTGCTTACAACGCCGATCGTCGTCTTCTCGGCCAGGAACGGCGCGACGGCCAACGACGAGATCTGGGCCTACTCGCCGCCTGCTAGCGGCGTGGACAGCGGCCCCGACCGGGTCACCAACAACACATGGCAGGACGACGAGCCGCAGGTGCTCCAGCTCGACACCACGGATCCCGCTGCGACAATGATCGCATGGCGAAAGTACGAGCTGACCAGCTCGGCGTCGCCCGCTCTGGCCGAGCGCAGCTGTCAGCGCGATGCCTACGAGTATGATCGGCAGGGCCTGCGACAGGTGTTCACGAGTCCGGGGAATATCTGCGCATCCGATGGCATGCTGGCAGGCAGTGGCGGTTGGGTCGCTGGCGTCTGGATCGATAGCTTGAGCGCCGGTTCCAGCCGTGCGGTGCCCTGGATAACGTTCAACAGCTATGGCACGTATCTGCCGCTCTTGCTGCGCTGAACCGCCGTTGCCCTCACCCCCTGCCCCCTCTCCCGCCAGCGGGAGAGGGGGTTCTGCGGCGCGTAGCGTGGGCAGCGGTGTAGGGGCGCAGCAGCCTCCCGCCAGCAGGAGCGGGGTTCTGCCGCGAGCGAAGCCCGCTGCATCGGCCAACGTTGACATGGTCCAGCTGCCAGGGCGATGGCCAACGCTATGGTATAATGGATTGACAAGGTGCCCCGCGCTCCGCGAGCCTCGCCGGACACCCATGGCTATCCCCCCTCTATTGACGTGTGGATGTACGATCAGCCTCGCGGAGAACCTCCAACGGCATCACAATCGGTTGCTCGATATGAACGATGATCATGTACATTGGCGCTGTTGCTACATCAGCGCGTCTATGTGATTGGGTGTGGCCAGCACTACGCCGGAAACGCGCACCACAGAGGCACCGAGGCCAAAATGCTATCTGCCGTCTCTGCATCTCTGTGTCTCTGTGGTTCATGAAAATCACGTTGTAATGCTAGTGTGTGCATCAGTGCCGAGGAACTACAGATCGATGAGCTATCATCCTTCATCGACCGAACCTGCTACACTAGTCGATCTCCTGCGCCAGCGTGCCCTGGACCAGCCTAGCCAGTACGCCTTCACGTTCCTGGAGGATGGCGAGGCCGTCGAGTCGCATATGAGCTATGGCGAGCTGGATCAGCACGCGCGCGCGATCGCCGCCGCGTTGCAACAGCTGGCACCGGCGGGCGCGCGTGCGCTGCTGCTCTACCCGCCGGGCCTGGAGTTCATCGCTGCGTTTTTCGGCTGCCTGTATGCCGGGGTCGTGGCGGTGCCGGCCTACCCGCCCGACCCGGCGCGGCTTGATCGTACACTGCCGCGTCTGCGCGCGATCGCCGAGGATGCCAGCCCGCTGGTCGCGCTGACAACTGCGCCGATCCTTGGGCTGATCGAGGCGCTGGGGTCGCAGGGTGCCGGATTTCCCGCGCTGCGCTGGCTGGCGACGGATACGCTCGCTGCCGCCACAGCCGCCGATTGGCAGGAGATGCCGATCGCCGACGACGCGCTGGCATTCCTCCAGTACACGTCTGGCTCGACCGCAACGCCCAAGGGTGTGATGGTCAGCCATGCCAACCTGCTGCACAACCAGCGCCTGATTCGGGCCGGCTTCGCCCACGACGCGCAGACGTTCCTGCTGATCGCGTTCCACCAGGACCTGTGGACCAAGTTCCCGACGCTCAAGCTCGCGGTGCTGGAGTCCAACGCATCGTGGCTCCCCTACATCCTGGACAAGGCGGAC
>Ga0075423_10003763_pt1 | contig 14008 bp, 9 predicted proteins | sample SoiMethybrSBSTD2_FD_80114 | JGI IMG/M metagenome (GOLD analysis project Ga0075423, IMG submission 80114) | Bulk soil microbial communities from a Populus tree surrounding site in Tennessee, USA - Soil MetaG P. TD hybrid SBSTD2 | ecosystem: Environmental > Terrestrial > Soil > Tree plantation...
TCGCCGTGCTTTGCTCGCTCTACATAGGGACGCAGCTTTTCGTAATCGCCGATCTCGACGCGACTACGGTAGTCATTGAGCGAGCGAATCCCATCGAAGCGATGGTCGCGACCGAAGCGCGTGCCTCGATTGCGGTGGAGGATGTCGAGGAGCAACTGATTTTGGATTTCCCGTGGCTTGGCGGTGAGCGCGTCCCAGCGAGCCCAGTGGCGCCGAGTGACAAGCGCCGCGGCTGTCGCGAGCAGGCTGTTAAGACTCCCTCCGTTCATCCTTCGACACACTCAGGACGAACGGGGATCGATGGTTTAAGGGTTAAGAAATTTCCGCTCATGCTGAGCTGAGCCGAAGGATCGAAGCCTGCAAGACCGATTTTGGCGGACTAATAATAACGGTCATAGGAGTTCAAAGTCTGAGCTCGATTTTTTCCGCGGCGAAGCGCTCCAGCGTTTCTTCCTTCACGGTGACGCTCAAGCCGCGGGTTTGCAGAAGCGGCGCGCGGCCGCCGAAGCCGAAGGCGACGTTTTCCAACGTGACATCCTCGGCGAGGAGCCAATTGCCGAAGGAGCCTTCGGCGAAAGTTAGCTGGGGTAAATGGGCCGCAAAGATTCGACCCGCGGCCGAGAGAATGCCAGTCTCGCCGACCTGCGCGCCCACTTGAATCTTGACGCCGGCCTCATGCGCAAGCTTGGCGATGGCCAGGCTGCCGCTGAGGCCGCCGTTTTTCGACAGGCGAATATTAAAGAAGTCACAAGCGCCGAGGTGAATCAGCCGGCGCGCTTGATCGATGGTTACTAGAGACTCGTCAGCCATGACCGGGACTCCCGACTGCTCGCGCACTCGTTTCATGCCAACGAGATCAGCAGCGCGCACCGGCTGCTCGATCGCTTGCAGCTTGAACGCCGCAAGCCGGCGCAATTGCGCGACCGCTTCGTCTGCGCTCCAGGCGCCGTTGGCATCAGCGCGCAACTCGACATCGTCGCCGACAATTTTTCGAACCGCTTCGAGACGAGCGACATCATCGGCTGTGCCCACTTTCACTTTGATCTGGCGCAGGCCCAAGCGCGCCATTCGTTTGGCCAGCGCCGCTGCATGCTTCGGAGCGTCGGCTGAGATGACGCCGCTGTAGACGACTTCATGACGGACAGGAGGGAGCAGCTCGGAAAGCGATCCATAGTCGCGGCGCAAGCTCCAATCGAGCAGGGCAAGCTCCACGGCGCAAAAGGCCGCGTTCCACGCAATGATGGGGCCGTTCTTGTCATCGCTCCGCGTCCAATCCGGCAGCACGGAATTCAAATATTCAAAAGCTTCCCAGCCGGGCGCGAAAGCTTCGCCGAAGAGCTTCGGCGCGAAGTCGTCGCGCAGGCGCGCGACCATCGATTCCGTGATTTCACCGGTGACGTAGGATCGGGGCAGACTCTCGCCGAAACCGACGCGGCCATCGCCGTCCGTCACTTTGATGATCACCGCGTCGCTTTCTTCGCGGCTTTGAAGTGCATGTTTAAACGTCTGGTGGAACGGGATGCGCAGCTGGTAGATAGTAAGGGATGCGATGCGCTTCGCTTTCGCCGACACGGCTTTGATGCGGCATCGGTGTTTCGAGCGCAGCGGAAAGTAATGTCTCACGAAAAGATCATCGCTCAGCGTGGCGCTTGCGATCTGGTTAAACAAATCGTCGGAAATTTGATGAAAACCCAAGTAGTCTCGAATGACTGTCAAAGCTTCCTCGGCGTGGCGGATATCCACTTCGGAGTGAAGCTCAAACCAGCGCAGCGCGGGCTTGGGGATTGCATAATGGCCGGTGAGAGCGCCGGCAATTTCGCTCGAGCAACGGGAGAGCATAAATTCAAAGCTCATCGTTTCGAGCAGCACGGCGAGACAAAGCTCGCGCAAAGTCGCGACCGGCACTCGTGTGGCACAGAAGATCGCCAATTTTTCCCGAGCATGAATCACCAAGTCTTCGATTTCGTCCTCGGAGAATTCCATCCCGCGCGCCATTTCGAGGAGCAGCGCGGAATGGGGCTTTTCCTCTTCCGAGCGGCCCATTTCCTCCAGGAGGTTTTCTTTGAGCAGCGCAGCGGCGCTTGACGGCAGTGAAGCAAAGCAGAGGGCGACGATATGCGAGGACAGGTAATGCGTGCGAAAAACATTGCAGATGAACTCATGGGCGGCGGCCGGCCCGGCGCGTCCCAAGACGAGCTCGCAATATTCAGCAGAAGCGCGAAATTCTTTTGTTGCGTTGTCAAAGACTTTGCTAATTCGCTCGGCGGAGATCATCTGCGCCTCCGTATTAAGATGTGGCCAGCTAAGCAGACTTCTGGGTTTGCTCCAGAGCCATCGCTTTCACTCTTTTCAAATCCACTTTGCCGGATCCTAGCAGCGGGATGGCGTCGATCAGATGGAGATTCTCCCGTTTTGGTATCCACAGTTTCGGCAGTTCCGATTGATTCAACTTCTCCCAAAGCTCCTCTTTCTTGATGCCGTTTTGGGCGTAAAAGGCGATCAATTTCTCGCCGCGCTGTTCGTCCGGAATCGCCGTGACCACTGAAGCCGCGCTGCCCAGCACGCCGTTGATCACTTCTTCGATCTTCATGTGCGGCACCATCTCGCCGCCGATCTTGCTGAAGCGTGACAACCGATCCGTGATGCGAATGAAGCCGTCTTCGTCGACACTGGCGATATCGCCGGTGACATACCAGCCGTTTCGCAGCGCTTGCTCGGTAAGATGTGGTTGTCCGAGATAGCCGAGCATTAGGTTTGGTCCCTTGACCAGCAACAGTCCTTCTTCGCCGGGGGCGAGCGGTTGTTCGGTTTCCGGATCGACAACCTTTACCGTCACGCCGGGAATCGGATGACCGACGGTGCCCGGCTTGTTGCCGATTTGCTTTTCGTTGCCATGGACGACATCGGGAGTATTGACCGAAACCACCGGCGCGAGCTCAGTGCAACCGTAGCCTTCTAGAATCGTTAGGCCAAATTTTTCCTGGTACCCTTGGGCAACCTGATCGCGGAGCTTTTCAGCGCCCGCGATGAGATACCGGAGCGAGGCAAACTCCTCCTTTGTGCAACGTCTCAAGTAGCCGGCATAGAAGGTCGACGTGCTGATCAGCAGCGTCGCTTGGTATTTCTGAACCATTTCGCCAATCGTTTTCGCATCGGTAGGATTGGGATGGTAGACAACGCCGAAGCCGGCGAGTAACGGCAGCCAAAGCGTGCCGGTAAAGCCGAAAGAATGAAATAGCGGCAACACGCCCATGATCCGATCGTTGGCTGTGAACTGAATGACCTGGGCAATGCCTTCGACGTTGGCGACAATATTATGGTGCGATAGCATCACGCCTTTGGGCGCGCCGGTGCTGCCGCTCGAGAAGATCACCGTGGCGAGATCGTTAGCCTTCTGGTTTTTCGCGTATCGCCGCTTTAACCAGCGCGCGGGCAGCAGGGCTATCAGCGTTCCAAGCGTTTTGTCCAACGCTCCGAATGTCTTTCTGATCTCCTCGAGAAACACCATGCCGTCTACGGTTTCGAGATTTGCCTTACTCAAGAAAACCCGAGACGTAACGATTGTCTTGATATTACATTGGGCGACGGCTGAAGCCATGGACTCGCTGCCGGCGGTAAAATTCAGATTCACCGGAACTTTTCCGGCCAGAAGAATTGCGAGATTCACCAGCGAGCCAGCGACCGAGGCGGGCAAGATAACGCCGATCATCGTCTCCGTGGGGCAGTTCTTTTTTAGCCAGCGCGCGAGCAGGAGCGCGCCAATCAAGGTTTTTCCGTAAGTAAGCTCCGTGCCGGTGGTATCGGCCATACAGAAGGAAAACCAACGCCGTTTGGCGATCTCGATGAACCTGGCGTGGAGCAGATCGCCGGCACTACGGCGGTATGCAAAGGCATCGCTTTCAAGTTCGAGGACAGCGTTACGGACTTGGTTGACGCTCGCCGCGGACGACAACGGCGCGCCAAATGAAACTGTCACCGGATAGGAAAACTTTTTTGGCCACTTCCAAAAAAAACGCCCTTCCTTAAAGCTAAAGACGCTGCCCCAGAGCTGATCCAGATGAACCGGAATAATCGGAATGTTTTTGCCTTCGACGATTTTTTCGAAGCCGCGCTTAAACGGCAGCAGGTGGCCCGTGCGGCAGATCGCGCCCTCGGCGAAGATGCAAACGACATGGCCTTTGTCCAGCTCATTGCGCGCACGCTTGAGAGACTCGACGATCTCGCGCCGATTGGTCGTCGAAACAGGAATGGAATGCATCAAGCGAAAGAACCAATTGAGCCACTTTAGGTCGTAATAGTCGCGGTGGAGCATGAAACGGACGAAATGAGGCATCGAGGCGCCGATCAGCAACGCGTCGACAAAGGAGACATGGTTGGACACTAACAAGGCCGGACCGCGCGGCGGAATATTCTGCTCACCGACAATTTGAATGCGGTACAGCGTGTGGGTGAACAGCCAGAGGACGAAACGGACAAAATAATCGGGTATCAGAAAGAGAATCACCAGAGTTCCGCCAAGCGTGACCAAGCCGGTGAACAAGATGATCGTATCGGGCGAGAGTTGTAGGGGAGCATTGAGGAACCAATGTATTCCCGCAGCGAGAAAGATACCGAGCGTGTTCATGAAATTATTAGTCGCGATCAGTTGTCCCTTTTCTTCTTTGCCGCTTCGATGCTGGAGCAGGGCGTTCAGCGGTACGGCGAATAAGCCCGCGGAAAAGCCAAGCAAGACGAGAGAAGCGGCCGTGAGCGAATAGGAGGGCGCGGAAAGCGCGACGAGGCCAAGGCACACGCCCATGGCGATAGAGCCGAGCGGCACCAAGCCTAATTCAATGTGGTCGCCCGAGAGCCGGCCGGCCGCGAGACTGCCGGCACCGATGCCGACGGCTAGGAAGGTGCCGAGTAATCCAATGTGAAACTCATCCAACTGGAGCAGCTCCTTGCCAAAAAAGAGCATATTGATCTGCACCAGCGCTCCCAAAAACCAAAAATAAGAGATGCCAACCACCGTCAGCCAAAGCGGCCTCTCGGCCCGCAGACGACGCAGGCCATCGAAGACTTCGCCAAACGGATTTAGGCGCATGAGCTTCGCAGCGCCAGATGCCGGAACTCGCGCGATACCCAAGCTCGTGAGCACGCCCAGGACTGCGATCGCGATCATCACCAGTCCAATGAACGGGAGATTGTGTTTCCACATGGCGAATATGGCGCTCCCCACGGAAGTTCCTAAGATGATCGCCATGAACGTGCTCATCTCCAAGAGCCCGTTGCCGCGTGAGAGCTCCTTTTCGGGAAGCATTTCCGGCAGGATGCCGTATTTGGCCGGGCTGAAGAAAGCGGCGTGAAGTCCCATCAAAAACACAATCGCTAGCATGGACTCGATATGGCCAGTGAAGAACGCGCCGAGGGCCAAGATCATGATGATGATCTCGAAAACTTTTACTGCGACGAGGATCGTCCGCTTGCTGTAGACATCGGCGAGATGCCCTGCGTAGCCGGAAAAGAGCGCGGAGGGCAACATGAAGAGAAACGCGATGAGCTCGACATAGCCATTGGCGGTTGTCGTCGCCAAATCCAGCGCGACGAACGAAACAACGATCTTCAAGAAATTATCATTAAACGCCCCTAAAAACTGAGTCCAAAAAAACGCGAGAAAGCCCGGTTGTTTCAGAGTGTCGCTGTATTTGCCGTCCGCCATAAAATGCGCTTCAGCTCTTTGGATACCTATTCTTCGGCAAAAAGGAAGGAGAATTCAAGAGTAATTTTCGATTGCTGAAACGTTCTCGAAGAATCAGCAACAAGAAGACTCCGATGATCACGAGCATGACGGAGAAAATTGCCACGTGATGCCAGCCCATTGCGCGACTCTCCGGCGGCGCTCACACTGGATTTCGAGCGCGCGAAGAACCGAAAGCGGCACCCAATTGTTGACGTCTGTCAAAAACGCTTCGGGATTTGCCGGTGTCTCTATGACCCGGGCATCTCGAAACAACGCGGGGTAGTCAATCTTTGCCCCATTAGCAGAAATATGATCCCGTACATAGCTGATGAGGATATCTGTCAGATAGCAGGTGATCCAAGGTATGCGTTCGGTCATGGGCCGTCGTCAATTATGCTGTGGTTATCGGTTTTGGCCATTTTGCTTGTAGTGGTTGGAGACTGTCAAGGCTGCTAGCGTCGCCCTCACTTGCATCGGACTCAGGTTGGAAACATAATCGGTTCCATGGGTATTCATCTGTTGAAAGTTCCCCAATGGGGGAAATACCCAGGTCTGCTGCACGGCTTTATCGGACGGCGCGGCGGAAAGAGCATCGGCCCCTATGCAGAGTTGAATATGTCCTACCGGGTCAGCGACGATCCGAAGGTAGTCAGTCAAAACGTCTGTGACATGAAGTTGGCGGTGGGAATTCACGACGGACGCATTGTGACGATGCACCAGGTTCACGGCGACAACATCGTCGAGGTGAAAGACAAAAAGCTCAAAGAAGCCGGCGAAGCTGACGGGATGCTAACTACGGAAGGCGAAATTTTTCTTGGGGTATTGACCGCCGATTGCGTGCCGATCCTTTTCCTTGTGCCGAAAAATAAGCTGGTTGCTGTTGTGCATGCCGGCTGGCGCGGTACGCTGGCAGGAATCGCGGAAAAGATGGTTCATCTGTTCCACAATTCATACGGCGTTGCAGCCAACGAGTTGGAAGTCGCCTTGGGGCCATCGATTGGGGCTTGTTGTTACGAGGTGAAAGAAGATGTAGCCGGTCCGCTTCTTAAAAGATGGGACGACATTGCGCAACGTAGTATTCAGACCGGAAACGGGAAAATGTATCTCGACTTACGGCAGTTGAATCACGATGTCTTAACTCAGACCGGGATACCAACAGAAAATATTTTTCAAGTCGGTCCTTGCACCAGCTGTTCGCCGAGCGACTTCTTCTCGTACCGGCGCGAGCGCAGCGAGACGGGCCGGCAAATCAGCTTTATCGGCTGGCTGCCGCCACGCGTTCCGTCATAACTCCAGGCGCTTATCTCGGATCAAAAATTTCCCAGCGGTCACGCAGGCTCGAACTCCAAACTCAAACAGAATCCGGGTCGGTGTTCTTGCGCTATTTGCCGGACGTTTTAAGAGCAGTCGCTAATCCTGGCAAAAATGGACTCGTTCACGTAAAATAACTCCGTTCGCATTTCGCCCGAAGGAAACAATCGTCTTCTATAACCGTCAACAAATTATCACAATTGCCTGAACGCTAAGCGGTGGACTGATCCCCCGAAAGAGTTCTCATCACCTTTAACCCTCTTGTTTCAATGGTTCACATGGCAGCATCAGCCGAAACAATCCCGCCCGAAGAGCAGCGGTGGTTGACGGATTCTTTCGTCGATCCCAACGGCCGGGTGTTCGAATGGCGCGGTGATATCTATCGGATGCTCGAGCCTGCGTATGCGGTGCGCTGGAAGGAGTTGACCGATCAGGGAGTTATTCCGGAGCTGATCCGGGATGGGCTACTGGTTGAAAGTGAGCTCACCCATTTTACAACCGAGTCAGAAAAGGTCGTCCTTCGTCATCGTAGGGTCCCCGTCGTCTCCTACTGCTACGAGTGGGTGCCGGGCATGCTTAAAGATGCAGCTCTCGTGACCCTCGAGCTGTGCATTCGACTGACCGAGAAAGGGTTGACACTGCAAGACGGCCATCCCTGGAATATTCTCTTCGACGGCACGAAGCCGGTTTACATCGACGCGAGCTCGATCGTCCCGGCGCGAGACGATATTCTATGGGCTCCTTATCAGCAATTCTGCAATTTCTTTCTCTTCCCGCTCTACTTGTACGCGGCGGGTTGTGATCGGCCGGCGCGCTGGCTGCTGCGAGACTATTTGGCAGGCGTGACCGACGACGATTTACTAAGCGCGCTGCCGGTTTCTTTCAAACTTCGCCACCCGCGCCGGATACTGAGCGTTACTTTTCCTAAACTCGTTAGCAAATTGTTCGAACGGTTGCCCGACGAATTGCAGCAACGGTTCCTTTCGATCTCCAGGTCTGCCAACAGCGGTCCCGCGAGCGTCAGATTGAAACGAAAATTTCTCGAGTCTTTGCGGAAGGATGTCGATGGACTGCAACTGCGCGGCAGCGCCAGTCACTGGGCGAAATACTACGGCACCGGCGACAAGAATTACTTCAGAACGGATCTCTCGCCGCGGGATTGGCAGCAGAAACAAGAGGCCGTTGGAAAAATTCTGAGCAATTTGCATCCGCAGAGCGTACTCGACGTCGGGGCTAACACGGGGCACTACGCCAAAATGGCCGCCACCCATGGCGCGCGAGTTACGGCTTGCGAAACCGACGTGTCGGCGTTGACGCACTGTTATGATGAGGCGCGCAAGGAAAAACTCAACATCCTCCCGCTTGCGGTGAACGTCTTCAGCGCGTCATCGACGCCGGGCCGCGGCGGTATCGCCTGCCCCGCGCCGAGAGAGCGGTTCCGCAGTGAGTTTGTCATGGGTTTAGCGGTGATCCATCACGTCGTGGCGATCCAGCGTCTCCCAATCGCGCGCATCACCGAGATGTTCGCTGGCTTGAGTTCTCGTTGGTTGCTGTTGGAATATGCGCCACCGTTGCAGGCGAAGATCGGTGCCAGCCCGGTGCCCCTCTTAGACGATTTCACCGCCGGCGACCTTGAGATCTGCCTGCAGGAACACTTCAAAACCGTTCGCTGTTTCCCTTCGTATCCTAACGTGCGCAAGTTGTTTCTCTGTGAAAAATAATGAAGCTATTGAGTCTTTATAAAGATATTGCGTCGCCTTGGGTTTGTGCGACCGTTTATCTTTGGGCCTTGGAGCTGCGGGCGGTCATTAGTACGGATAGCGAGCCTGTCACTGCGTGGTTAGCGGATTGCGCTGCCATCCTACTGACTTTATTGTTCTGGACCTTGATATTTTGCTTGCTGATCGCGATAGTTGCCGGCTTCATGGGAGGGGCTCGCGTGCGCTATCTTAATAAGCTTGCCGTGAAAGCGTGCCTGATCGCCATTACGGCGCTGTATTTTGTTCGCTGGTTATTCACTTTGCAATTATATTCCGCCGGGCATGACGTTGGGCTGATCGCACTTGTCATCGCGGCTGCGGGCTTGGCGATTTGGGCTTTCAGGCGGCGCAGAACTCGCGCCATCGATTTGGAAACAAATTTGCCCTCTCTCGAAGACTGTTTTTGGTTCGCGGCGCTACCTGTTTCGATCTGCGCCGTTGTGCTGATCGGAGTGAGAATTGTTGGCGACTTAACCTCGGCGCAAAAACACGCTGCGGCCGTGACCTTTGAGCCCGGGCCCAAGTCGCGGCCCAATATCATACTCATTGTTTCTGATGCGAGCCGAGCTCAAAGTATGTCGGTTTACGGTCACACGAGAATCACTACACCCAATCTCGATCGCTGGGCTCAGGCTGCAACGGTTTACCTCGAAGCGCACACGAACAGCACCTCGACGAAGCCGAGCATGACAACGATCCTAACGGGAAAACTTCCGTGGTCGCATGGTCGATTGACTAAGATGCAACCCCCGGACCGATCCGTGGAAAATTTGCTGCGGCTGCTACGTGATCAGGGATATTTTGTCGGCGCCGTAACTAGCAACGAAGACGCATCTCTCAATTTGCTCGGATTTAGTCCTAGTCTTTCGGAGAAAGAAATCACGGCGTTTGAGTTTCTGACTCTCTCATGGCTGCGGCGGCATAGCATTTATCCTACGCCGACGGGCGGAAGAATATATCAGAATCTAGCTCAGTTTCTGTGGTTTCTTGGGTACCCGGAAAAAACGTCCTACTACGGGTCCGCGGCAGATACGCTCAATGCGGCCAAGGCTTTTATTGCCCGCGTTCGTCGACCGTTTTTTCTGATCATCCATATTCATGAACCGCACGACCCGTACGACGCCCCGCCGCCTTTTCGAGGTATCTACTCGAGTCAATCGGCAACGAATAATCGAAAAGAGATTTCATCGAGCCATTACGGCCAGTACGAAGCGGCCTTACAACCTACGGTGGATTTTTATCGTGATGAATATGAAGAAGCCATTCAATATATGGATGAACAACTGGGGATATTTCTCCGGGACATTGAAAAGCAGCCGGCGGGCCATGACTATATGGTCATCTTTACCGGCGATCATGGAGAGTCCTTTGAGCGCGGTTACATGAACCATGGCGAAGCGCTGTTCGAGTCCTCCACTCACGTGCCGCTAATCATTCGATTTCCCAGGCAAGTGCAGGGGGCCAGGTTGCCAGGTCTGGTACAGTCGGTGGACATTGCCGCTACGATCCTGTCGGTTGTCGGGATCGAGTTGCCGAGATGGATGGACGGACAAGTGCTTTATCCTAATAATGTTCCCCAAACCGAATCGACCGTGGCGGTTAACTACAAGGACCCCGTCGACCAAAAAATTTATGATTTGCCGACCAAGGTCGTGGTCTGGTCCAAATCTCACAAGCTGATTGTTTCCTGTGACACGGGAAGAGTGTCGTTGTATAATTTGGCGGCGGATCCTGGCGAAAGCATCGATCTTTCGGGAACTGCTCTAACGGTGCGTAAAGATATCGAGAATTCGTTAAGGTCGGTGCTAGCTAAACAATCAAGGGGGCCGAGTTTTCCATGCGCCATAAACGATCGATCAGGGTGATTGAGAGCCTGTTGCGGAAACGAGCGTTTCTTTGCGTCTTTCTGTACGTCGCCGTGATCGGGGTCGCGTTGCCTATCGATGCCGCGGCCTATGTAGATCCAGGCACGACCGGAATGCTGTCGCAAATCCTCTATGTGCTGTTTTATGGCGCTTTGGGAGTCTTTTTCTATTCGCTCCGCTACATCAAACAGTATCTGGCCGACGCCAAACAGTTCTTGGCAAAACTGTTTGGTGCGCGCAAGTAAAGCGTCCGCTCCGGCTGACTGATCAACCAACCTAACTCAGAGCTTGCAATCGCGTTAACCGGCAGCCGAAGATTGTCGTTAGCCCGACCGCTCGGTAGCGACGATTGCGACCGCGCCATGTCCTGCCGTGCTCAGGCTTGCATTTTGATTCGGTATCAAATAAAGCTCCCCCCCGGCTATGCGAGTCTACCTATCGCTGTACGGGCGCATCCTTCGGCCATGGCTTTGCGTCGTCGTATATCTGTGGCTGTTGGAGCTCCAAGCGGTATTCGCCACGGCCTTCGCACCGATCTTGGATTCGTTGGCGGACTCGGCGGCCATTCTCTGGACGTTAATTTTCTGGGCCGCTCTACTTTGCATCGTGCCATCACTTGGTGGCTTGCTGGTCTCGCACCCCCGGCTGACACGCGCCAATGAGCGCGTGTCGAGAGCGGCTTGTGTTATTGTTAGCGCATTTTTTTTGATGCGTTGGCTCGATGCTTGGTGGCCGGGAAATCTTGAGCGGGAGCCCGGTTTTTGGCTCTTTGTAACCGTGGTTGTCTCGATCTATCTTTTCGCCCGGAGGCGGCGAAAACGTGCCCGGCGTCCATCGCGCTTGTTCATTCCTTCGTGGAATGATTGTTTTTCTTTCTGTGTTTTGCCGCTCTTGTTCCTATGCTTTGTCGTTTTAACAATTAAAAGCGTCAATTATGCCATTCCACGGGCACATTTGGCCTTAACGCCCACCGAGGCGTCGGCGGGAAATCAAAACAGCCCTCCGTTACCGAACGTTATTCTCATAGTTGTGGACTCAATGCGGGCTCAGAGCATGTCGCTATACGGGAATCCAGCTGTAGCGACGCCCTCTCTGGAACGTTTTGCGGCCGCCGCCAGCGTCTATCTCGAATCGCACTCCAACAGCACGACGACGGGCCCCAGCATGACGGCGCTACTCACCGGCAAGCATCCGTTCACACATGGCAGACTGACCCGTGAGATTGCGCCGCGTCCCGATGAAAATAATCTGCTAAGCATACTCCGAAAGCGTGGTTACAGCACGGCCGCGGTAACGAGCAACTTGGAGGCTGCGTTTAGCTCCTTGGCGCTTAATTCAGAACTCAGTTATCCGGAACGTTTCGCGTTTAGGTTTCTCCCCGTATCTTGGTTGCGTGATCTAGGTTTTTATCCGACGCTTCAAGGTGATCGCATGTACCGGGAACTGAGCTTGATCCTTCCGTTTCTCGGTTTTCCGCAGCGCACGTCCGTAGACGGTTATATCGAAAATACTTTAAATCAGAGCAGAGACGTAATTTTTCACCTGCGCCAGCCTTTCTTTTTGGTCATTCATATTCACGAGCCACACGCATACTCCCCGACACTTTCTCAGGTTGTTAAAGGAGTTGGAAAGAACTTGCCGGGCTTTTACGCATATTACGATAGCGCTATTCAACCCGAAGTCGACGTTCACCGAGCGGAATACGAGGACTCGGTTCGGAACGTTGACTCAGAATTGGGAAAATTCTTCGATTTTCTCGAACGCGATTCATCGCTAAATAATTCCCTGATTATAGTTACGGCGGACCATGGAGAATCGTTTGAGCGCAGCTACCTTGGCCACGGCGAAGACTTGCACGAAAACTCGATTCGGGTGCCATTAATAATTCGATTTCCGCGGCAAAAGACCGGGGAAAGAGTGGCCGGGCTGACCCAGTCGATCGATATCGCACCTACAATTCTGCGCGCCCTGGGGATTCCGCCACCGGATTGGATGGATGGACAATCGCTCATACCGGGTGTTCTTCCGAAAGACCGCGCCACAGTGACGATCAATTTCAAACACCCGAACGAAGGAGTTTTTTATCCGCTTCCGACGAAGTTGGCAGTCTGGTGGAATCGATACAAACTGATCATTTCTTGTGGGCAGGGTAGCACGGAGGTTTACGACCTGAGCACCGATCCGGACGAACGGAGTAACTTGGCCGAAAAAGAAGGTGGGGTTATAGAACTCTTGAAACAACGATTGAAGCTCCAGTTAGTAAAACAATCTCGCGAGCCGAAACTGGTCTGTCCCAATATCTAACTTGCGTCACATCAACGGGCCGGCATCACTTCGAAAGCTTCCATTATTTGATTACTTGTATTAATTAATTATTCGCCCATTGCTGCCGTTTGTCTAAGTGGTCATCTCGATATCCGATGGTCGTGCCGCGACCTTAACCACGGCAAGGTCAACCAACTACTCTCAAAAATCAGAGGAGCAGATCCGATGAAAATGACCCGTCGCAGGTTTGTGACTGAGGTGAGTGTGACTATTGCCGGCTTGGCGCTTGCTCGTGGCATAAGCCGGGCGCAGGCGAAAAGCAAGTTAGGTTACATGAAGATCGTCGATAACGCGGCGATGTTCGTGGCGATGGAAAAGGGTTTTTTCAAAGCCGAGGGTTTGGATCTCGAGACCCTGCCTCTGGCGGGCGGAGCTCCCATCATCAACGGCGTGACTTCCGGCGATCTTCAGTTCGGTTGGAGTAACGTGATCTCGCTGTACCAGGCGCATGTGGAAGGATTCGATTTCAAACTCATTGCCGGCGGCGCGACCAATGTGAAAGCCAAGAATGAAAGCCACGCGATCCAGGTAGGAAAAAGCTCATCGATAAAAACCGCGAAGGATCTCGAAGGCAAAACCGTTGCCGTGAATACGCTCAATAACATCGTGCACCTGATGGCGATGGCGTGGATCGACAAGAATGGCGGCAGCTCGGCCAAGGTCAAGTTCGTCGAGGTGCCGTTTCCACAGATGGAAGCGACGTTGAGCGCTGGCAAGATCGATGCGATCAGCGTTCACGAGCCATTCGCCACGGCGGCGATCGAAAAGGGCAACACTCGCTTGCTTGCCTACCCTTGGGGCGACGTGCTGCCGAAGTTTTTGATCGCCAGTTGGTTCGCCTCCGAAAAGTGGCTTGCGAAAAACAAAGAGACGGCGCAGGCTTTCGTGCGCGCGATCAATCGCGGCATCGATGCGATTCAAGCCGACCCTGAGGCAAGCCGGGCCGCGATGATCAAATGGGCCGGTTTGAATCCTGATCTCGCCGCAAAAATCGGCTTGCCGGGATTCGAAAAAACCATTTCGGAAAA
>Ga0075423_10003769_pt1 | contig 14001 bp, 8 predicted proteins | sample SoiMethybrSBSTD2_FD_80114 | JGI IMG/M metagenome (GOLD analysis project Ga0075423, IMG submission 80114) | Bulk soil microbial communities from a Populus tree surrounding site in Tennessee, USA - Soil MetaG P. TD hybrid SBSTD2 | ecosystem: Environmental > Terrestrial > Soil > Tree plantation...
GGGCGGGGGGTGCCGAGCGCCTCCCAGAGATCGCGGACGGCGCGAGCGAGGAGCTCGCCGAACACCGGATGGACGTGCGGGCTCGTGACGAAGTGGCCGGCGGCGCCGACCGGAGGCGTCTCGTAGAACCCGCCGGGGCCGTACAGCGCGAGCTCCATGAACCGCGCGAACGTGATCGGACCGTCGTCGTCGATCTCGCGACGGATCCGGTCGAGCGGCTCGTTCACCGTCGCAGTATCGCCGCGCCGGCAGGTCCTGCGAGGATGACGCCGTGGACGAGCGACCGATCCGCGAGGCCGCCGCCGCGATCTGCGTGCGGGAGGGGCCGTCCGGTGCTCCCGAGATGCTCGCCGTCCGCCGGAGCGACGAGAGCCGGTTCCTTCCCGGATACATCTCGTTCCCTGGCGGCGCCCTCGAGCCCGAGGATGAGGACCGCGCCCGCCGGTGGTTCGGCGACGCGACCGAACGACACCGCGCCGCCGCGCTGCGGGAGGCGATCGAAGAGGTCGGGATCGCGATCACCGGATCGGGTGTCGTCGCCTCCTCCGCCACGGATGCGCTCGATCGCGATCCACCCGCGGCCGCGGCGATGCACGAGATCTGTCGGTGGGTGGCCCCGCCGGTGGTGCCGGTGCGCTTCGACGCCCGTTACTTCGCGATCGCGGTGGAGGGCGATGTCGAACCGGTCGTCGACGACCGCGAGATCGCGGACGCGTGGTGGACCACGGCGGGCGAGCTCCTCGCGGCATGGAACGCCGGCGAGCACAAGCTCTACTGGCCGACGTGGTTCACCGTCGGCCAGCTCGCGACGTGCGCGACGCAGGCCGACGTCTTCGCGCTGCGTTTCCAGACGCGCGAGCCGACCGAGGACGAGCAGAAGACGATGCCGCGTCACGTGATGGAGCAGGTCCCGTGAGCCGGGTCGTCCGCATCCTGGCGCCCAACCCGAGCGTCTACACGCTCGAGGGAACGAACACGTGGATCGTCGGCTCGGAGCCCGCGATCGTCGTCGATCCGGGCCCGGCGATCGACACCCATCTCCACGAGGTCGCTCGTGTCGCGGGGCGGGTGTCCGCGATCCTGGTGACGCACGACCACGAGGACCACGCCGCCGGCGCGGCGGCCTTCGGGGCTCTCGTCGGCGCGGCGGTGCACGCATGGCGTCTCGACGGAGCCGAACGCCTCCGGGACGGACAGCGCTTCGTCGCGGGCGACGCGGAGCTCCACGCGATCCACACCCCCGGCCACAGCGCCGACCACGTCGTTTTCATCGATCCCAGCTCGGGCGCGTTGTTCTCGGGCGACGCGGTCCTCGGACGCGGGACGAGCTTCATCGATCCACCGGACGGCGACCTCGCGAAGTACCTCGCATCGCTCCGGCGGATGCTGGATCGGCATCCGCGCACGATCTACCCGGGCCACGGCCCGGTCGTCTTCGATGCCGAGGCGAAGCTGCGGGAGTACCTGGATCACCGAGCCGCGCGCGAGGCGCAGATCCTGGAGGGGCTCGCCGACGGCGCGCGGACCGTCGATGCGCTCGTCGAGCGCATCTACGCCGACCACGCCGCCGACGTACGGGAGCTGGCCGCGAGGTCGGTGACGGCGCACCTGGCCAAGCTCGAGACGGAGGGGCACGTCGTCGCGACGGGTCGCGGCGACGCGCGCACCTGGGCCATCTCGGAGCCGAGAACGTGCGCTCGCTGCGGCCGGCCGGTCAGGGGACGCGCGCGCTACTGCGGCTCGTGTTCGCTGGCGCTGCTCCAGGGCGATGTCCCGTAGAGACGCTCACGTCCGGACCAGCCGGATCGGCGTCCGGACCACGTACCGGCCGCGCCGCTCCAGTCCGATCCGGCCGAGCTCGACGAGGCGGCCGATCGCGCGGTTCGCGGATTCGCGCGAGGTGGCCGACATGCACGCGATCTCGTCCTGCCGGAGCGTGATGGGGATGAGCGTCCCGCCGGGGACCGGACGGCCGAACCGCTCGGCGAGGTCGTGGAGCCGCCGCTCGATCCGCGTGGCGACGTCGAGCCATGCGACGTCGCACGCGAGCGCGGCCGTCCGACCCGCGAGTCGCGCGAGCGCCTCCGTCAGCTGATCGCCGTCGGCGACGCGCAGCCGCGCGGGACGGAGGGCCTCGACCGTGCACAACGCCGGCGACCCGGCCGGATCGCCCGTGACGTCCCCGGGCCCGAGGAGGTCCAGGACCAGCTCGCGACCGTCGGGCGTCACGAGCGAGACGCGGAGGATCCCGTGCTCCACCCGCCACGCGCCGGCGCCCGCCTCGCCCTGCCGGACGAGCGTCTTGCCCGGGCGGACGATCATGAGGGGGAGCGGTTGGACGACGCCGGGAGAACGCCGGAGCACGAGCACCACCCCGCGAGCACGGTAGCGAGCGCCACCGACAGCGGGATAGTCTGTGCGCCCGGCGGCCAGGTCCGCGGCGTGCGAGGAGGCAAGGCAGTGGCGAACCCGAAGCTCGAGACGCTCCTGAGCTACGTCCCGCTCTTCCACGACCTCTCCAAGCGCGAGATCAAGAAGGTCGCGGCGCTCTGCGACGTCGGCGACTACATGGCGGGCGCGGCGATCGTGAAGCAGGGCGACCCCGGCGACGCGTTCTACGTCGTGCTCAAGGGCCAGGCGAAGGTCACCTCGAACAACCGGTTCATCGGCCGCCTCGTCCCCGGCGACCACTTCGGCGAGATTGCCGTCCTCGACGGCGGCGAGCGGACGGCGAGCGTCACGTCGGAGACGCCGATGACGCTCGTGATCCTCCGGCGCAAGGATCTGCTGAAGGCGCTCCGCGACGACGCCGAGCTCTCGCTGCATATGATGACGGAGCTCGCGAGGATGATCCGGCGCGTGACGAAGAGCACCACCCAGTAGCCGAACGATGCGCGTCGAGTTCTCCCTCCCCGACGACGAGGCGAAGACGACCGTCGGCTCCGTCGAGTGGGACGGTCGCGAGGTCCTCGTCGAGTCGGACGACGACGCGCGTCGCGACGCGCTGACGAAGGCGTTCCGGCTCACGCCCGTCGTCACGAACGACGCCGCCTACCGTCGGATGGGAACCTCCGGCGAGGTCGTCGTCCAGCCGGGCGACCTGCAGTGGTTCCGCGCGGTGGCGCACACGCGCGCGCCCGCTGAGACGGGGCTCGTGCCCCGGTTCGTCCCCCGGGTCCCGATCGGTGGGTTCGATCCTGCGGCGGGCTACCGGAAGTTCCGCGACCAGATCGAGCGGCTGGACGAACGCAGCCGTCCTTAGGCGTTCGACGTTCCGGGCAGCTCGGTCGGTCAGGTTCCGAAATCGAACATCACGCGGTGCTGGAGACCGTCCCCTTTGAGTCGGAAGAAGACCTCCTGACATCCCGTCAGTCCGCTGGGTGGCGACCACGAGAAGGTGTACGTCCCCGACTTCCCGACGCTCAGGGTTCCCGTCGCGGTGGTCGGTGAGTACCCCGGGTTCGGGCTGACGGCCGGCGAGCATGGGATCGGCGCGAAGGTCGGACCCTCGCCGGTACTGAAGATGTCCGTTCCCGTCTGTCCTGGCACCTTGAACGTCAGGGCGATCGGGTCGGTGGTCGTGGCTGCGTTGATGCCGGGGGGATCCGACAGTTTCACGAAGCCCGACACCGGTTTCCCGAGTTTGCAGCCCGCGACCGGAAGGATGGCGGACGTGGCGTTCGATGTTCCCGCGAAGTGGATCTCGAGCTGCGTTCCGGTCGCAACCTTCGGGAGTCGGATGCGGTAGATGGAGGAGAAGTACTCGTCGTCCGTACCGAATATCTCCGGCACCGGGGCGAAGGGGAGCTGCGCGAGCTGCGTGGTCGGGACGATGACGTCGTTCGGATCCGCCGCGTTCGTCACCTCCGCGGTTTCGTTCGCCGCGGAGATATGTGCGAGAGCGAACTCGATCCCGTCGTTGCAGACGCGTCCCCCGTCGTCCATGTGCAGGACGCTCAGGCCCTTCCAGGGTGCGAAGGCAGGCCCTGCGGTGAGGACCAGGAAGACGAGAGCGACGCCGACGGCAGCCGGAGCTCGGAAGCGTCTCACGGAGCACCTCCCATCGGATCGGGGCCGATGCGCGGATGGTAAACCGACTGCAACCCCCGGTACCATCCCCCGGATGGGTGTCGCGGCGCCGCCGTCGCCGCATGGGACGAGCCTCATCCCGTACGTCCCACGGCATGTGCTCGAAGAGATCGTGCGCGGCGACGTCTCGGATCTCCGGCAACCACGTCGATCGGAAGCCGTCTCGCTGTTCGCCGACATGTCCGGCTACACCGCCATGAGCGAGGCCTTCTCCTCCTTGGGCGCCGCCGGTGCCGAAGAGCTCGGCGAGTTGATGAACCATCACCTCGGCGCGTCCGTGGAGGTCGTCGAGCGGTTCGGTGGAAGCGTTGCGATGTTCGGTGGCGACTCGATGAACGCGATCTTCCCCTTCGACGACCGAGCGGATGCGCCCGAAAGAGCGGTCGCGTCCGCGCTCGCGATCCAATCCGGGATGGACCGGTTCCGTGCTCTGCGGACCAGGGCCGGCACGTTCGACCTCCGGTGCAAGGTCGGCCTCGCGGCCGGCGAGGTGCTGTCGGCGGTCGTCTCGGCACCGAACGGGCGCCTCGAGTGGGTCCTCGCCGGGGAGGCGATCGATGCGAGCGCGCGAGCGGAGCACCAGGCGCGACCCGGTGAGGTCGTGTGCGATGGATCTCTGCGCTCGCGATGCAGCGGGCTCGCCGTCTCGGTCGTGCGCGACGGCGTCCTCGTGATCGAGGGGATCGATCCGCAGCCGGATCCCGCGCCGTACGCCCCGCTGTCGACGCTGCCGCCGCGAGCGGTCGAGGTCCTCGCGCGGTTCGTTGATCGCTCCGTCGCGGATCGGATCGGCATGGGTCAGCGGCGCTTCGTGAACGAGCATCGCCGCCTTGCCGTCCTCTTCGCAGGGTTCGGCGAGCTGGACCTATCGACGGAGGACGGGGTGAGCCTCCTCCTCGACCGCTCCGCCACGGCCCTCGCCGCCGCAGAGCGATTCGATGGGTACCTCCACCAGATCGAGGCGGGCGACAAGGGCCTGCTCGCGGTGATCTCGTTCGGCGCGCCGGTCGCGCACGAGGACGACGAGGAGCGCGCGCTGGCGTGCGCGTTGAAGCTCGAGCGCGTCGCGCCGGAGGCATCGATCGGCGTCGCGATCGGCCTCGTGTTCTGTGGCGAACGCGGTGGGGGCGGGCGCCTGGAATATGCCGCGACGGGAGACGCGATGAACGTCGCCGCGCGACTGATGCAGCTCGCCGGACCTGGCTCGATCCTGTGCACCGACACGCTCGCGTCGCGGACCCGTGCCGTCACGGACCTTCGGTCGCGGCCTCCCGTGTCGGTGAAGGGACGCAGCCATCCCGTGGCGATCCTCGAGGTGCGGGCCCTCAGACGACGGATGCCGGCGCGAGACGACACGTTCGAACCTCCACTCCTGGGACGAGACCGGGAGCGAGCCGATCTCGTGGCCGGGCTCGAACGAGCGCGCCGAGGGGAGGGAACCGTGGCCTTCGTCAGCGGTGAGGCCGGCGTCGGCAAAACGCGTCTCTGCGCTGAGGTTGCCTCCCTCGCTCGATCGCAGGGCTTCGAGATCCACACGACGGCGAGTTCGACTCTGGATCCAGCCACCCCGTACCTCGCATGGCGACCCGTCGTGCGATCGCTGCTCGGTCTGAACGAGGAGCCGGTGACCGATCTTCGTGCAGCTCTCGATGTGATCGACCCGGCGCTTGGCTGGCGGTCGCCGCTGCTCGGACCCGTCGTGGGCCAGACCCAAGCGGAAACGCCTATGACGCGAGGTCTCGACGCCGAGACCCGCGCGGAGATCACCGTGGCGCTCGTCTCCGAGATCGTGTCCGCCCGCGCCAGGGTGAAGCCGCGCCTGATCTGGTTCGACGATGTGCAGTGGCTCGACGTCGCATCGAGGAACCTGTTCATGTCGCTCGGTCGGCGCGTCTTCAGCGAGCGGGTGGTGCTCCTCGGAACGTTCAGGACCGAGGCGGACGCCCGCCAGGACATCGCATGGGTCTTCGAGGTCGACCCGGCCGTTCGGATCGCGCTCGAGCCGCTCGATGACGGCACGATGCACGAGCTCCTCGCCGATCGAGCCACCGCGCTTCTCGGGCTCACAAACGCCGAGGCGGCCCGAGTTGCGCCGTCCCTGCTCGACCGCGCACAAGGGAACCCCTTCTACCTCGAGCAGCTCCTGAGCCTCTGCAAGGAACGGGGGATCGACCCGACCGACCGGGAGCTGGTCGCCGCGGCCGACCTCCCGGAAGGCCTGCAGCGGCTCGCGTTGGCGCGGCTCGACGCGCTCCCGCAGACCGAGCAGATGACCCTCCGCGTGGCGAGCGTGATCGGAGAACGCTTCGGGGAACAGTGGATCACCGGAAGCTCTCCGGCCCTCGGATCGGCCGCCGCCGTTCGTCGCCGCCTCGATGCGCTCCGTCGGAAGGGATTCATCCGACGGAGCGAAGACGGTGCCGAGATGGAACAGATGTTCGCGCACGGGATCGTCCGCCAGGCTGCGTACACGACGTTGAGCGATGCGTCTCGACGCGAGCTCCACGAAGGCGTGGCGCGGTACGTCGAGGGCGCGTTCGACGATCTCGGGCCGTACCTCGGGTTGCTCGCGCATCACTACGGCGCCACACGGAACGTTCCGAAGCAGCGACGGTACTTCCGGCTCGCCGCCGACGCTGCGACCGATGTCTTCGCGCACGAGACCGCGATCGCGTTCTACGAACGCCTGCTGCCCCTCCTCGAGGGGATGGATGCGGTCGATGTCGTACTGCGGCTCGGAGATGCCCGGCAGCTCGTTGATGGGTGGGTCGACGCGGAAGGGACGTTCCGGTCCGCGCTCGAACTCGCGGAGGCGTCCGACGACGAGCGGGGTGAGGTTCGTGCGCGATCCGCGCTCGGGTACGTCCTTGCGCACACCGGCGAGATGGTCGAGGCCCGTGCCCTGCTGGATGCGGCGGTCGCGGACGCCGTCGAGCTCTCCGACCCGGAGACGATCATCACGACCCTTGAGCATCTCGGGTTCGTCGCGTGGCAGCAGGGGGACTATGACGGGTCGATCGCAGCTTCGCTTCGCCTCGTCGATGTCGCGCGAGCGGCGGATGACGGTCGTGCCGAATGTCGGGCACTCGACGCGTTGGGATTGGCCTTTTGGCGGACCGGGGCCTTCTCGCGAGCACGGTCCTCGTTCGGGACCGCCCTGGAACTGGCGAAGCGGGAGAACGACTTGAAGGGCGCGGTGCACATCGCGAACGATTTCGCTGGCTTGCTCGCCGAGGAAGGTGATCTCGTCGGTGCGTTCGAGCAGGTCCGTCGAGGGGTCGAGGATGCACGAACCATCGGCTACCGGAACGCCGAGGCCGTCCTGGTCGGGAACGAGGGAGAGCTGTATCGCCAATACGGCCAGCTCGAGGAGGCGCTCGAGTGCTCGCTCGGATGCCTGTCGGTCACGGTGCCGATGCGCGATCGTGCCGACGTCGCGACGCGACTCGGGAACATCGCGCTGACGCTGACGGAGGCGGGACGCCTCGACGAGGCGGACGACTTCTTCGTCGAGACGATCGCGCTCGCCGGCTCGATCGACGATCCGTACCTGGTGAGCGCGTATTCGCACTACCGCGCCGCACTCCTCAGCCGGATGGATCGGGTCGACGAAGCCGAGGCGCTCGATCGACGGGCGCTCGCGATCGCATCGGAGATCGACGCCCACGAGATCGTCGTGCGTGCGTCCGTGCTGAACACCCGGGGCTCGTTCGTGCGAGGCGAACTCACGCGAGCCGAGGCTGTCGAGGCGTTGTCCGCCCTCGAGGGGCCGGAGACCGCACCCGCCGAACGGGCGATGATCGCGTACGAGCGGTGGGCCCTCCTTCCCAACGAGGTGTGGGCCCGCGCGGCGATCGAGGCGCTCGGTGAGGTCGTGAAGACGATGCCGACCGCGGAACACCGTCGTTGGCTGGAGGTCCTGACCGGTAGGCCGGTGCCCGATCCGAAGCCGCTGCCGCCGCTCGACATCGGAGATCTCCAGCCACTCTCGCTCGACGAAGCGCTCGCGGCCGGCAGGTCCCTCCAGCGAGTCCCCGGCTGATCGTTCGGCGGTGGGTCGTCAGACGTTCGCGGCGAGCCAGGCCTTGCCCGCGTCGCAGAACCCACGGAAGTCGCAGTGCGTGCACCACGCGCCCGGGATCGGATCGAACGCGCCGTCCGCGATCGACGCCAGCGAGGCTTCGACGCGCCTGCGCACCTCCGCCGGATCGCCCATCGGCTGCGTCACGATCTCTTCCTTCGCCAGGTAGCAGTAGCTGAGCGTGACGTCCTGGGGCCGCTTGCCCCAGATCTCGACGCACGCGAGCCCGTAGAGCTCCAGCTGCAGCGGGTCGGCGGTGCCGGAGCCGGTCTTCCAGTCGACGACCTCCCACGGACCGTTCGGGTCCCCGTAGATCGCGTCGATGCGCCCGCCGACGGTGAACTCGCCGACGCGGAGCAGGAACGCGCGCTCGGCGAACAGCGGCACGACGCCGGCGAACCGCGACGATAGGAACGACTGCCGGAGCCGCTCGACCCGGCCCGGATCGCCCGCGAGCTCCTCCTGCGTCAGGTCGACGGGGTCGTCCGTCTCGAGGAGCTGTCCTTGCCCGGAGGCGCGGCGCTCGATCCATCGGTGGACCTCGGTGCCGATCCGGGCGGCCGGCCCGCTGAAGCGGGGCAGCGGCCGGACGCTCGTCCAGTAGAAGCGCTTCGGGCAGGTGGTGTAGTCGACGACGCCGCCGACGCTCACGGTGGTCGGCGGGCGCTCGCCGCCCGGCTCCGCGTCCAGGGCTTCCCGCTCGCGGAGGTGGGCGGCGAGCGCCCGCCGCTCGGCGGCGAGCGACTCGAACGCCTCCCGGTCCGCGCCCGAGAGCGCCTCGGTGAGCGACGGCTGGACGCCCTCGACCGCGGCCGCGCGCCAGCCGTCCGAGAACAGCGGGTCGGCGACCTGGTGGCGAGCGGGCCCCGGCCAGGGCCGGACGAACCCTTCGCGGAGCCCGAGCATCGGGTTCTCGTCGCCGGGATCCTCCGGGCCCTGTTCGACCGACGCGGACCCCGTCGACGCCCCCCACGCCATCAGCTCGTTCAGGAAGCGCGACGGCTTCCTGGGCATGACGTTGTCGCCGTACCAGAACGAACCGGTCACGTGCAGCGTCTTCCGCGCCCGCGTGAGCGCCACGTACGCGGTCCGGCGCTCCTCGATGATCTCCTGCGCCGCGAGCGCGTCCTTGAACCGGCTCACGTTGCCGTCGAACGTCGGCAGGACCGCGGCGTCTCCGCGCAGCTCGAAGTCGAGCGACTTGCCGCGCTCGGCCGGGTTCTGCGGGATCGTCGGGTTCGGCAGGTTGCCGTGCGCGACGCCGGGGACGAACACGTGGTCGAACTCGAGCCCCTTCGCCACGTGGATCGTCATCACCTTCACGGAGTCCTCCTCCGACGGCTGGACCGGCGCCCAGTCGGGCTTGTCGAGCGCCTCGACGGCGTCGACGTAGTCGAGGAACGCACGGAGCGTCAGCTCGCCTTCAACCGGCTCGAACGAGTGCACCTCGTCGAGGAACGCCGCGAGGTTCCGCCGGGCGCTCATCGCCCGCGGGCGGTCGAGGTCGGCGTCGAGCTCGTCGACGATCCCGATCCGCCGGATCACCTCGCCCAGGAACTCGCCGACGGGCTTGCGCGCCTCCTGCCGGAGCACGCGGAGCTCGTCGCGGAACTCGGTGAGCCGCGCTCGGCCCTCCTCCGACAGGTCCTCGACCTCGTCGAGGCGTTCGAGCGCCTCGGCGAACAGGAACGGCTCGGCCTCGACGTCGTCCTCGGTCATGTACTCGAGCATCGCCTTGCTCTGGATCGTCGCGAGGCGTGCCACGAGGGCGAGATCCTTGAAGCCGACGCGGTACCGCGGCCCCAGCAGGATCCGCGCGAGCGCGACCGACGCCTTGGGATCGTGGACGGCGCGCGCGTACGCGAGCACCTCGGCGACCTCGGGCTGCTTCAGCAACCCGGCGAGCCCGACGATCTCGACGGGCACGTCGCGTTCGTCGAACGCGCGCTGCAACAGGCCGAACAACCGCGACGTGCGGCACAGCACGGCGACGTCCGACCACCGCGAGCCACGGTCGTGCAGATCGACGACCGCCTCGGCGATCGCGCGGGCCTCCGTCCACTCATCCATGTACCGGGCGATCGAGACCTCGCCCTCACCGTTCTCCGGCGCCGGACGGAGCTCCTTGTCGGGGTCCGGACGCTGCGCTTCGGGGATCGGCGCGATGAGGGCGTCGGCCGCGGCGAGGATCCGGGCGCCCGAGCGGAAGTTCGTGTACAGCGGGAGCCGCGCCGCGGGTGAGCCGTCCGCGCGGCGGAACCGCTCCGGGAACTCGAGCAGGTTGTACAGGGACGCGCCACGCCAGGCGTAGATGTTCTGATCCGGGTCGCCGACGGCCGTGACCGGATGCCCGGCCCCGAAGAGCGCGTGCATCAGGTCCGCTTGCGCGACGTTGGTGTCCTGGTACTCGTCGAGGAGCACCGCCGAGTACCTCGCGCGCTGGTCCATCACGACGCCCGGGTACCGCTCGGCGATCTCGATCGCGCGGTCGATCTGGTCGCCGAAATCGATCACCCCGAGCTCGCGCTTCAGCTCGCGGTAGCACGCCGCGGCCTGGGCCAGCTCCATGCGCTCCTCCGCGGCTTCGTAGACGCGGTTCGACCTGGCGTTCTTCAGCAGCTCGAGTCGGGCGGCGACGTGCGCCTGCACCTGCACGGGGGAGACGCGATGGTTCTGGGCCTGCTCGTCGAGCTCGAGGATCTTCGCCACGAGCGAGGGCTGCCACGTCGCGGACGCGTGCTCGAACGTCATCCGGTCGAGCACCCGCGAGCAGAGCTCGGTCCGCTGCGCCTGCGTGAGCACGCGTGCGCCGGGCTCGAAGCCCGCGAGCACGCCGTAGCGCTCGAGCAGCGTGGCCGCGAACCCGTGGTAGTTCGCGATCTCCGGCTCCTCGCCCTCGGGCAGGTCCAGGGAGGACAGCGCCCGGCGCACGCGCAGCCGGAGGTTGTCCGTCGCCTTGTTCGTGAACGTGAGGCACAAGACGTTGCCGGGCAGGACCCCCTGGTCTGGCTCGACGCCGTCGACCCGGCCGAGCGCTGCGAGCGCCAGGTACACGACGCGCGCCGCCATCACGGACGTCTTCCCCGATCCCGCACCCGCGATCAGGACGCACGGCTCCAGCGGCCACGAGATAGCGGTCCACTGCTCCTCGGTGGGCTCGGCGCCCATCGCCGCGACGACGGGGGGCGGCACGACGCTCGTCCGGTTCACGCGGTCACCTCGAGGAGCGGGCGTCCCTCCGGCCAGAGCGGGCAGAGACTGCGGAACTCGCACCAGTGGCAGTCGGCGTGCGGGTTGGGACGGTAGACGTCGTCGCGCAGGAGCCGCTTCTTCTCCGCGATCAGCTCGGAGAGCCGTTCCTCGACGGCCACCTGGTACTGCTCGGCGCTCCGCTGGGAGACCTGCCATGCCTTCACGACGATGTCGTGCGGCGCCTTCCAGTGCCCCTTGATGAACGCGAGCTCGACCGCGCGCACCGGGCGGAACCGTTCGAGCGATTCCGACCGCTGGACCGCGAGGTAGTAGATGCCGAGCTGGAGGCTCTCCTCCGCCTTGGGACCGCTGTCCGGGTTGCCCGTCTTGAAGTCGGTGATGCGCGTCCCGCCGGACTGGAGCGCGCCGATCCGGTCGATCAGCCCCACCATCGTGACGCCGTCGAAGTCGAACTCGAAGCGCTCCTCGACGGCGAGGGACTCGCCCTCGCCGTAGTTGAACCACCAGTTCCGGAACATCCTGTCCTCGACGAGGCGCCGGAACGCGACCGAGACCGCCTTGGACGGGAACTCCTGATCACGCCAGCGTTCGGCGATCGCGCCGAGGATCGCCTCCTTCGTCTTGGCGAGCTCCCCTTTCTCGCACTGCTCGATCAGGCCGTGCACGAGCTTGCCGACCCAGGCGTGGTATCCGGCGGTCCGGCCGAGGCCGAGCTCGTCGCCGAGCACGTGCTGGAGCTCGCAGTTCTCGAGGTTCGACAGTCGCGAGTAGCTGAGACGGATCTCCTGATGGAGCGGGCGCCCGGTGTCGGTCCAGTCGCGCTGGAACCACCACGTGTCCGGCCGCACGCCGAGGGCCCGGAGCCCGTCGAGCGCCGCGAGCCGGCGCCAGTCCTCGGTGGTGGGGTCGGCGAGCTGCCGGCGCCACAGCGCCGCCGCTTCTCGGGTCGAGACAGGCTGGTTGTACGGCGACTCGGGCGCGGGATGCCACGCGGCGCCGAGCTCGCCGGCGAAGCGCGTGCGCTGCGTGAGCTCGTCCGCGTCCGGATGGACGTCCGAGGCGACGAGGACGACGCCGCGGCGCGCGCGGCCGGCCACCATCCGGAAGAGGCGCCGCTCGTCCTCGAGCCGTTCCCGCACGCTCTCCGAGCGCGAGGGCGTGTGCTCGAGCGCGCCGAGGTCGAACATGGGCTCTGGCCGGCCGAGCGACGGGAAGTTGCCCTCGACCGCGCCCGCGACGATCACCGTGTCGAACTCGAGGCCGGCGGCGCCGTGCGCCGTGAGCACGGCGACGGCGTCCGGGCCGGCGCGATCCCAGGCGGCCCAGCCGGGACCGTGCTCGCCGGCGTCCAGGGCTTCGAGGAAGCCCTGCACGCCGGCGTCCCCGCCCTCGCTCGCCTCGGCGACTGCGTTCGCGAACGTCACGACCGTGTCGAGATCGCGGCGTCGCTCGCGGTCGTCGCCGGCCGCGACCAGCCTCGCCGAGCACGGCAGCTCCTCCCAGAGGACGCGGAACGCGTCCTGGACGGACATCCCCGCGAAAAGCGCCGCCTTCGCGAGGGTCGCACGCGCGGCGATGACCGCGTCGGCTTCGGCGGGATCCAGACCCTCGGTAACCTCGAGCGCCTCGCCGGCGCTCCTGCCGGCGACCCTGGCGCGCCGGACGAGCCCGCGGGCCGCGGCCGGCGAAAGGCCGACGACGTCCGACGTGAGCATCGGCTCGATCAGCTCCTCGCGGGCCGGCGCTTCGGCCACGAGCCACCGGAGCGCCAGGACGTACGGGTACGTGGCCGGCGCCGCCCCCAGCGAGAGACCTCGTTCGGGCACCGTCCGCGGAACCTGCGCATCGTCGAGGGCCCGCAGGAGGTTGCCGACGTGCGCGCCTTGGCGCCGAACGACGACCGCGAGCTCGCGCCAGGGCACGGCCTCGTCGACGTGCAGCCGCCGGAGCTCGCGCGCGACCGCCGCGTGCTCCTCGGAGGAGTGCGGCGCGACCCACGCCGTGACGGTCACCGGCTCCGTCGCCCGGTGCGGCGTCGCGAGCTCGATCCGCTCCGCGCCCGGGAAGGTCTCGGTCGCGAAGCGATCGAGCGGCACGCGCGTCGTGCCCTGGAACGAGAAGACGTGCGCAGCGGGGTCGGCCGCGACGACCAGGTCCGGCGGCGCGAGCCCACGCAGGATCGCCTCGGCCGCGAACGTCGTGTCCTGGTAGTTGTCGACGAGCACGTGGTCGAACAGCTGCGGTCCCTCGGCGGCGACAACGGCCGCGCGCTGCAGCAGCCCGGCGAAGTCCACGACGCCGTCGGCGTCGAGGGCGTCGAGGTACTCGCGGGCGAACCGCGCGAGCTCGTGCCAGCCCGTGAGCCCTGCGGCGTCGGCCGCACGCGAGAGCTCCTCCGGCGTCCGCATCGACTCCTGCATCCGCGACAGGAGCTGACGGACCTCGTCCGCGAACCCGTGGAGCTCGAGGAGCGATCCGTAGGCCGGCCACACCGACGGGTCCTGGGCGGCGAGCAGCTCACGGACCTTCGCGAACTGATCGGACGCCGACAGGACCTCGGGGGGCTCGCCCTCGCGCTCCTTCAGGAGCGCGAGGGCGAGCCCGTGCACGGTGAGCAC
>Ga0075423_10003770_pt1 | contig 14000 bp, 10 predicted proteins | sample SoiMethybrSBSTD2_FD_80114 | JGI IMG/M metagenome (GOLD analysis project Ga0075423, IMG submission 80114) | Bulk soil microbial communities from a Populus tree surrounding site in Tennessee, USA - Soil MetaG P. TD hybrid SBSTD2 | ecosystem: Environmental > Terrestrial > Soil > Tree plantation...
GCGGCGGCGCGCCTCGGGGTCGATGCGGAAATCGGCGAGGCTCCCCGTGCTCAGCATGCGGGTGGCGTCCTCCGCGTCCGCCGACCACACGATGCCGGGGAAGTTCTGGAGCGAGCCCGGCCGCGCACCGAACACCTCCTGGAAGCTCGCGTAGCCCTCGAGATGCGTCTGGGGCACGCGGATCGACAGCGAGGGCACGCCGGCGTGCACGGCCTCGAACACGGCGCCGCTCTGGAAGTGCACGCAGAGATCGGCGACCGCCATCAGCTCGATGGAGCTGTACGGGAACATGTCCTCATCGCGCGCGACGAAGATGTCGGCGCGACGGCGGAGAAACGCGGGATCCGCGTTCTTCGCCCGTGACTTCACCACCAGGGCGGCGCCCGCCCGCCGGGCGAAGTCCTCGAGCGCACGTGCCAGCTCCAGGTAGCCGTTGCCCCGAAGAATGGCGGGCACGAGGGCTCCGTGCCCGGTGGCCAGCGCCTTCGCGGCCCGGAAGCCCCGCCAGCCGCCCGCCCACGCCAGCCGACGAAACGGCTCCGGCACCGCCATCTTGAGCGACATGAAGAGCACGACGGGTCCGTCGCGGAGGCCGTACTTCCGCCGCACCGCGGCCCGGTCGACGCGCGCGAGCTGATCGAGCATCGTGGAGCCGACCACCGCGCTCCGCCCCCGGCGCTGCGCTTCGCTCCCGATCGCGGCGAAGCGCTCGGCCTGGATCCGCCAGTGCACCTGCCGCTGATGCTCGCTCATGTAGCAGGTGACGTCGACGACGCGGTAGCCCTCCGGATCGCTCGCGACCATGTCGAAGACGTAGTCCACCGAGTAGAGCCGAATCCCCGCCTCGCGCAGGGCGACCGCCTCGGCCTCGTTCCCCATCCCGCGCAGCAATGCGTGGAGCGATGGACCCACCAGCGCCGTCGCGCCCGTCGCTCTGAGCGCGGGGAGGAGGGCCTCGCCGCGGCGGTGGGACCGTGGCATCGCCGCGGGCCAGAGCGCGAGGTCCGCCGTCGTCACCGCCTCGCCCGGTTTCTTCTCGTCGGGGTCGTGGAGGAGCACGACGGAGTGACCGCGATCGCAGGCCGCCTGGATGAAGGACCCGAGCACCTTCAGATACCCCTTGCGCGAGGCGAGAACGGCGAGGGTCACGGGCGGAAGCGCGGAACCGTGCGCATCGTGACCAGCCTAGCACGGGCCCGCGAGAGGCACCCCGCCGCCGCTCACGAATCCACGAAGCGCTTCCGGACGAGTCGCGGCCCCAGCTCGACCTTTCGGAGGACCTCGGCGATCCGGGGCGCGGCGGCGCCGTCGCCGTAGGGATTGCGCATCCCGGCGAGCCCGCGCCGGAACGCGGGGGCGAGCGCGCGGGCGAGGCCGGCGGCGATCTCGTCGCGCCGGTGCCCCACGTCGACCACGTTGGGGCCGCGCAGCCGGCCCTGCTGGCGGGTCCCGACGTTGACGACGGGCAGCGCGAACGAGCCGGCCTCGATGATGCCGCTGGAAGAGTTGCCGACCATGACGTCGGCCTCGCGCAGCAGCGAGGCGTAGACATCCTCGCCCAGCGACGCGGCGAGCCGCGTTCCCGGCCGCGACGACGCCAGCGCGGTCCACCGCTCGACGATGGCGCGGTGCGCGGTGTCCGCGCCGGGATAGCTGATGACGACGTCGCCATCGACCGCCCCGAGCGCCGCCGCGAGCTCGTCGACCTGGCGCGCGGTGTCCGCATGCTCGAGCGTCACGGGATGAAAGGTCACCAGCAGAGTCGGCCGGCGGAGGGCGAGGCCCAGGCGCGCGGCGATCTCGGCGCGTGGGAGGGTGGCAAGCGCGGCGAGACGGTCCAGGCCGGGCGCGCCCACGCAGTGCACGCGCCACGGCTCCTCCCCCATCTGGAGAATACGACGCGCGTACGGCTCGGCGGCGGCGAAATGGAGGTGCGCGAGCTTGGTGATGGCGTGCCGCGCCTGCTCGTCGATGGCCCCCTCGGTGATCTCGCCGCCGTGAATGTGAACGACGGGGAGCGCGAACGGCAGCGCCGCCGTCGCCGCCGCCAGCATCTCCAGACGATCACCGAGCAGCACGAGGAGATCGAGACGCTCGCGCGCGAACACGTCGGCGAAGCCGGCGACCCCGCGCGCGACCGTCACCGCCATGTCCCTCGGCGCATCGCCCGCCTCGAGCATCTCCACCCGGGCCGCGATGGGCCATCCCGCCCCCTCGATCGCGGCGACCGTGCTTCCGAAGCGCGGCGAGAGGTGGGCGCCGCCCACGAGCAGGCGAAGCGTCACGTCGGGCGCCGCGCGGAGCGCCTCGAGCACCGGCACCAGATGCCCCCAGTCCGATCGCGCAACGGTGACGACTCCGATCACCCTGGGCATCGCTGCGGATTCTAGCACCGCTTCCGCGCGGCGAGGCGGCCGCGCGCCTTGACACGCGAAAACGGCGTGGGCTACGCTCCGCGGCGATGATGCCGCGCGAGTCGACGGCGTGAATCAGTACGACGACCGGCGGCTCGACGTGGCGGCGCTGCTCGTCGCCCAGGACGCGGCCCTCCCCGCCCCGGACCCCGCCGCGCGCAGCGGCGACGGACTCGGCGTGCTCGGCCGCCTCGCCAGCGCCGCCCGTCTCTACGGCCTCGGCGCGCTCGTGCGGACCGGTCTGCACCGGCGGCTCGTCTACGCCAACCTGACCCTCGACTGGTTCTTCGAGTTCCAGCGTTACTGGGTGGAGGAGCTGGGCAATCGTCCCATTCACCCCCACGACTTCTACTTCCTCGCCGGCGTGTACCGGCAGCGTCTGCAGACTATCCACTTCGAGAACCTGGAGAATCCCGCGCTCGCGTCCGACGACAAGCACCTCGAGGCGTGGCGCGACCCGCGCACGATCTACTATCTCTTCGCGCACACCTTCCGGCTCGCGCTGTCGCCGCTGAGGGTGCATCCCTATATCCCTTACGTGCCGCGGGGCGGGCGGGTCGCCGAGTACGGCTGCGGGGCCGGCCCCATCCTCACCGCGCTCGCCCGCCGTTATCGCCACCTGGATCTGCAATTGGTCGGCGCGGACATCCCGCACCTGCTCTTTCACTACGCCCGCTGGAAGTTCCGGGGCGACCGCTTCGTCACGATGGTCGGCATCGCGCCTGACGACGACGCGCCGCTGCCCGGGCTCTACGACACGATCTTCTGCCTCGAGGTCTTCGAGCACCTGCCTCGCCCCATTCCCGTGCTCGAGCACTTCCACCGCGCGTTGAAGCCGGGGGGGCACCTCGTGTTCGACTACGTGCGCTCGGAGGCAACCGGGCTGGACAGCGCGACGTCGTTGCGCGACCGGCCGGAGGCGCTCCGCTTCCTCCTCGACCACTTCGAGGTCGTCCAGGGCCGCGTGACGGTGGGCGACGAGCACGTGTCCACCTCGGTGGTGCGGAAGCGCTAGGCCCCTCCGGATGCGGTCGCCCGCGCGATGAGCCGGCGCAGGCACGCGGGGCGCGCGTGGATCGCATCGTAGAAGTCGGCCTCCCCGCAGCCGATCGAGGCGGGATCCGAGAGGTCGGTGAAGCGCGCGCCCGTCCGGGTGGCCGCCCGCTCGACCAGGCTCCGGACCTCGGCGAGCGCGCGGGCGCGCGCGGGGTCGGCCTGGATCAGCCGCCAGGCGTCGGGGTGATAGGGCGGCAGCCAGACGACCACGCGCACCCCCGCCGCCCGCATCCGCGTCCACAGGAGCTCCAGGCGCGCGGCGCGCTCCGTGTTCGGACGAAAGCCCTCGAGGCCGGTGCGCCCGTTGGTGACGTAGCGAATGGCCTCCTCCCGCGTCCGTGCCGCCGGGAGATCACGGTACTCCGCCTCGTAGACGATGCTGCCGTCGGCGCGCAGGCCGCGGCGCGGCCCGAGGCCGGCTTCCGCGACGATCGAGCCCTCCAGGGCCTGCTGGACCTCGGCGCCGTGGCGGCGGCGCCCCTCCACGAGACGGCGCACGTCGGTGGCGGACGTCCTGAGCACGGTCCACGACACGAGCTCCTTCGCGCGGTACCAGAGGAACAGCGCCTCCGGCACGGGCCCGCCCACCGACGCGCCCGCGCCCGCGCGCGCGAGAAAGCCCGAGACCTCGTCGGCCCAGGCGAGCCAGCGCACCTCCTCCTTCGCCTCGTTGAGCGCCCAGGCGTCCACGGAGAACCACGCGGCGTCCGGGCGCTTTCCCTGGCGCTCCAGGATCGACCAGAGCGCGATGAAGTCCTCGACGGTGGCCGCCGACATCCCGGCGTTATAGAACGCGCCCGACGCGACGCCGGCGAGGGCGGTGGAGATCTCCATCACGCGGCTCGAGCCGAAGGTCACGATCCGCGGTGTCGGGATGGACTCGAGCCGGGCGCGCTGGAAGCGCCGCTCGTCCATGTTGCGGTAGCCGAGCACCGCCTGCCCCGTCCGGAAGCTCGCCGAGGCGGCGCGCAGGCGCGCCTCGTGTCGACCGCGGTCCCAGGCGGCCAGCGCGTTCACCGCGACCGCGAGGCCGAGAAGCAGGGCCACCGTGATCGTGAAGGGCCGCATGGTCAGAACTGGAAGTAGAGGAACTTCGAGCCGTAGTTCATGAGGAGTAGGGCCATCGCGGTGGCGCTCGCCAGGCCGACCTGCGGCACCGCCCCCAGCCGGCCCAGCGGCAGCTCGAGGCTGTTCGGGCTGAGCCGCGCGATGGCCAGACACACGAGGACGAGGCCGGCGAGCGCCGCCGTCTCCTGCGTCCACGGCGCCGCGAAGCCGTGCGCGCCGCCCAGGCTCGCGAACCACTGGGCGGCATGGGCGAAGGTTTCCGCGCGGAAGAACACCCACCCTAGCGTGACGAGCAGGAACGTCAGGTTGCGCCGCCAGAAGGCGCTCATCCGCTCCCACGCGGGCAGCCCGCGGTGGAGCACGAGGAGGAGCCCGTGCCAGGTGCCCCACGCGGCGAAGGTCCAGTTGGCGCCGTGCCAGAGGCCGCCCAGGATCATCGTGGCCATCAGGTTGACGCGGCGCCGGGCGGGCGAGCAGCGGTTGCCGCCGAGCGTGATGTAGAGGTAATCGCGCAGCCAGGCCGACAGCGTCATGTGCCAGCGGCGCCAGAAATCGCTGGGCGACGTCGCCTTGTACGGGCTGTTGAAGTTCTGGGGCAGCTCGATGCCGAAGAGGCGCCCGAGCCCGATGGCCATGTCCGAGTAGCCGCTGAAGTCGAAGTAGATCTGGAACGCGTAACCGAGCAGGGCCAGCCAGGCGCGCGGCGCGTCGAGGGCCAGCGGCGGAGCGAGGAGCGGATCGATGAGATTCCCCAGGCGGTCCGCGATCAGCACCTTCTTGCAGAGGCCCACCGCAAAGAGGAGCAGCCCCTCGCGCCAGCGCGGATCGATGGCGGTGGCGGCGATGCGCGCGAGCTGGGGGATGAGCTGGTGGTGGCGCGTGAGCGGCCCCGCCACGAGGTGGGGGAAGAAGCTCACGAACCCCGCGAACTGGACGAAGTTGCGCTCGGCGGGCGCCTGCCCGCGCCACACGTCGATGATGTAGGAGAGCGTCTGGAACGTGTAGAAGCTGATCCCGGCCGGGAGGATCACCTCGAACCAGCGCGAGGCGCGCGCCGACTCCTCGAGGCCCAGGGCGACGAGCGCGGACTCCACCGTCCGCACGAGGAGGCCGGAGTACTTGAAGTAGGCGAGCATGCCGAGGTTGCCCGCGAGCGAGACGGCGAGCAGCCAGCGGCGGGCGCGGGGGCGGCGCTCGCGCTCGATGGCGATGGCCACCCAGAAGTCGACCACGGTGGTCAGCAGCATCGGCACGATGAACCACCAGTGGCCGGCGAAGGCGTAGAACACCACGCTGGTCAGCGCGACCCAGCGCAGCAGCGGCTGCCCGCGCAGCGCGAGCGCCACTGCCAGAGTCAGCGGCAAGAAGAGGACGAGGAACTCGAACGAGCTGAACAGCACGCTCAGCCCACCTGCTTCGGGTCCAGGAGATCGCGCAGGCCGTCGCCGAGGAGGTTCAGGCCCAGCACGGTCAGCGCGATGGCCCCGCCCGGGAAGATCGCGAACCAGGGATTGGTGGCGAGGAAGGCCTGCGACTCCCGTAGCATCAGTCCCCACGAGGGGTGTGGCGGCTGGGTGCCGAGGCCGAGATAGGCCAGCGCCGCCTCGGCGAGGATGGCGACCGGGAAGCTGATGGTGGCCTGCACGATGAGCGGGGACATCGTGTTGGGCATGATGTGGCGCCGGATGATGGTGGCGTCGCCGGCGCCCAGGGCGCGGGCCGCCGCCACGAAGTCGCGATCGCGCAGCTCGAGGAACGACGCGCGCGTGAGGCGCGCGAACACCGGCAGGAACGCGACGCCGATCGCCACCATGCTGATGCCCACGCTGGGCCGGAACACCGCCGAGATGAGCAGCGCGGAGAGGATGGCGGGAAACCCCTGGACCGCGTCCATCAGGCGCATGAAGCCTTCGTCGAGCCAGCCACCGAAGTAGCCCGAGATCACCCCGAGGAAGACCCCGAGGCCCATGCCGATGCCCACCGCGATCACGCCCACCAGGATCGACGTGACGGCGCCGGTCATCACGCGCGACAGCAGGTCGCGCCCGAACTGATCGGTGCCGAAGGGATGCGCGCCGGTGGGCCCCTGAAGTCGCCCCGTGATGGACATCTCCAGCGGATCCCTGGGCGTGTAGACCAGGCTCAGCGCGGCAGTGGCGAGCAGCACCAGCGTCACGGCGAGGCCGACCGTGAACGTGACGTGCCGGAGGGCGCGGCGCATGGGGCTACTCGTACCGGATCCGGGGATCGAGCACACCGTAGAGGAGATCGACGGCCACGTTGATGGTGACGATCACCGACGCGACGAAGAGGACGACCCCCTGCACCACCGGCAGGTCGCGGGCGCTGATGGCTCCGATGGCGAGGCGGCCGAGGCCCGGCAGGTAGAAGACGGACTCCAGCACGATGCTGCCCGCCATGAGCTGGCCGAGCTGAATCCCCGCCACGGTGAGGATGGGGATCATGGCGTTCCGGAGCACGTGGCGGTACAGCACGTGGCGCTCGGCGAGACCCTTGGCGCGCGCGGTCTTCACGTATTCCTCGCGCAGCACCTCGAGCACGGCGGAGCGCGTGGTCCGCGCGAGCACCGCGAACTGGAAGAGTCCGAGCGCGATCGCGGGCAGCAACAGGGCCTTGAGCGCGGGCAGCACCCCCTGGCCCCAGCCGTCGAAGCCGCCCGACTTGAACCAGCCGAGATGGACCGCGAAGAGGAGCACGAGGAGCAGCCCCGCCCAGAACGCGGGCACCGCCACCCCGATCTGCGAGACGATCATCGTCACGTAATCGCCCCAGCGCCGCTGATGCGTGGCGGCGTAGACGCCGACGGGCAGCGCGACCAGCGTCATGAAGCCCGCCGCCATGACGGTGAGCGGCAGCGTGACCGAGAGGCGCGACGCCACGAGGGAGGCCACCGGCACGTCGTACTGGATGGAGCGGCCGAGATCGCCCCGCAGCGCCCGGCCCATCCACTCGAGATACTGGACGATCAGCGGCCGGTTGAGCCCGAGCGCCTCGCGGATGCGGTGGACCGCCTCCGGATTGCCCTCGGTGCCCACGATGACGAGGGCGGGATCACCCGGAAGCACCCGCACCACGAAGAAGACGAGCAGACAGACGAAGAGAAGGGTGACCGCCAGCGTGGCCACCCTCCTCAGGACAAATCGTCGCAACGGCCGCCCGCGCGGCCCCGCCTACTTCTGCCAGGCGACCTCGGAGAGGTCGAGGACCGGCAGCGGCAGGTCCTTCCAGATGCCGGTCACACCCCTCTTGGTCACCACCAGGCGCGGGTGCATGTAGAGCCACACCGCCGGTGCCTCGTCGGCCAGCATCTGCTGCATCTGCACGTAGAGCTCCCTGCGCTTCTTGTCGTCCACCGTGACCTGAGACTCCGCGTATAGCTTCTGGAAGTCGGTGTTGTCCCAGCGGAAGTAGTACTTGGGGTTGGCGAAGTTGCCGATGTCCCAGGCCTCCGCATGGCCGATGATCGACATCTCGTAGTCCGGATTCTGGCACGGCGCGAGGCAGAACACCTGGGCGAGCCAGGTCGGCCACTCGATCTGGTCGATCTTGGCCCGGATCCCGACCTTGGCGAACTGGCTCGTGATGATCTCCGCGCTCCGCACCGTGTAGTAGTACTGCGGCGCCACGCGGAACGTCACGTCGAAGCCGTTCGGGTAGCCGGCCTCGGCGAGGAGCTTCTTGGCCTTCGCGGGATCGTAGGGCACGCGCTTCGAGACGTCGATGAAGTAGGGGTTGAGGGGATCGACGTTCGAGCCCAGGATCTTCCCGTAGCCGAACATCGCGCCCTTGAGGACCTCCTCCTTGTTGATGGCGTGGGTAACGGCCAGGCGCACCCGCTTGTCGGTGAACGGCTTCCGGCTGTTGTTCATCGACAGCGTGACGTCATTGGTGGTGTCACCGGCAATGACCTGGAAGCGCGGATCCTTCTTTAGCTCGTCCACGCTCTCCGGCCCGATGCCGAAGGCGGACACATCGATGTCGCCGGCCTTGAGGGCGGCGATGACCGCGTTCGAGTCGGCGATGAAGCGGTAGACCACCTTGTCCAGATGGGGCAGCCCCTTCACCCAGTAGTCCTTGTTCTTGGTGAGGACGATGCGGTCCTGCCGCACCCACTCCGACACCATGAAGGGGCCGGTGCCCAGCGGCTGGGTCTTGAGGGTGTCCACCGCCTCGCGCGGGTAGATCACCGATCCCTGCCGGGCCAGCGTGTAGAGGAACGTGGCGTCCACCCGCTTGAGGGCTACCGTGATCGTGTAGTCGTCCTTCACGATCACGTCCTGGATGGCCTCGTACTGCGTGCGGTAGGGGTGCTTGGTCTCGGGATTCACCGCCCGGTCCAGCGCGAACTTCACGTCCGCCGCCTTCATCTCGCGCCCGTTGTGGAATCTCACGTTCTTTCTGAGAAAGAAGGTGTAGTTCTTGCTGTCTGTCGTGTACCAGCGCTCGGCGAGCCACGGGACCATCTTGCCGGTGCGGTCGATCTTGATGAGGCCTTCCTGCACGTTGTCGAAGACCACGCCGGCGATGGCCGAGGCGGGATTGGTGGTGAGGTCGAGGCCGGGTGGCTCGGTCGAGACCTGGACGATCAGGGTGCCCGGCGCCGTCTGCGCCTCGGCCCCCGGCAGCCCCAAGCCCAGTCCCAGGGTGATCACCAGCGCCATCCGAATCAGCGTCGCCATCGTCATGCCGTCCTCCCGGTGAAGAATGCGATAGTCCGGCGCAGTCCCTCCTCGAAGCCCACCAGCGGCTCGTAGCCCATGTCGCGCTTCGCCGCGCTCACGTCGGCGAGGGTGTGGGGCACGTCACCCACCCGCCCCGGCTCGTGCATGCGGCCGAGGGACCGACCCAGCATCGTCTCGAGCATCGCCACGATCTCGAGGAGGCTGGTGCGGCTGCCGCAGCCGACGTTGTACGACTTGCCCGACACGGCGCGGGCGGGCGCCCGCGCGGCGAGGAGATTCGCCGAGACCACGTTGTCGATATAGGTGAAGTCGCGGGACTGGGTGCCGTCGCCGTGGATGTGCAGCGGCTTGCCGCCCATGCCCCACAGGATGAACTTGGGAATCACCGCCGCGTACTCGCTCTTGGGGTCCTGCCGCGGGCCGAACACGTTGAAGTAGCGGAGGCCCACCGTCTCGACGCCGAAGAGCCGGCTCCACACCGAGGCGTAGAGCTCGCCCGCGACCTTGGTGGCGGCGTAGGGCGAGATCGGCGCGGTGGGCTGATCTTCTCGTTTGGGCAGCTCGGCTCGTTCACCGTACACCGACGACGACGAGGCGTAGACCAGGCGCGGCTTCGCCTTCTGCCGAGCCGCGGCCACGAGGAGATGCAGCGTGCCCGTCACGTTGGACGAGTTGGCGCCGAGCGGGTCCTCGACCGACCGCGGCACCGAGCGCAGCGCCGCCTGATGGAAGATCAGCGAGGTCCCGCGCACCGCCTTCTGCACGTGCTTGAGGCTCGCGAGCTCGCCGCGCTGGATCTCCAGGCGCGCGCCCTTGCCCGCGAACGCGAGGTTCTTGCGGCTACCCGTGGAGAAATTGTCGAGGACGCGGACGCGATAGCCCTCGGCGAGCAGGCGCTCGACGAGGTGCGAGCCGATGAAGCCCGCTCCACCGGTGACGAGGGCGAGAGGTGGTATGGCCATGGGGCGCGCGACGGGCCTCATTATGGGTGGCCCCCTCGCGGCTTGTCAATCTTGGGGGCCCGGAAAAGGTGTTGACATGACGGGGCTTGGCTGGCACTATCTGCGCGTGATCAGCCGGCTTCTGGGCCTCCTACTTATGTAGCGGCAAGCGCGCTTCCCGCGCTTGCCGGCAACCTCCTGCGCTCGTGTCGCCAGGAGGTTTTTTGTTTTTCTAAGGGCCGAGAGGCCCAGTGAGGAGAAGGACATATGCCGCCACGTCCCGCGACGCCGAAGACGATGCCGTTCGACAAGTACCGGCCGTTCGTGCCGCTCGAGCTGCCCGACCGCACCTGGCCGGACAAGAAGCTCGTGAAGGCGCCGCGCTGGTGCTCGGTGGACCTGCGTGACGGCAACCAGGCGCTGATCGATCCCATGGACCCCGAGCGCAAGCGCCGCATGTTCGAGACCCTGGTGAAGATGGGCTTCAAGGAGATCGAGGTCGGCTTCCCCTCGGCCTCCCAGCCCGACTTCGACTTCGTCCGCATCCTCATCGAGGAGGACCTCATCCCCGACGACGTCATCATCCAGGTGCTCACGCAGTGCCGGCCCGAGCTGATCGAGCGGACCTACGAGTGCCTCCGCGGCGCGCCCCGGGCCATCGTGCACTTCTACAACTCGACCTCGATCCTCCAGCGCCGGGTGGTGTTCGGCCTGGACAAGCCCGGCATCGTGGACATTGCCGTCAACGCGGCCAAGCTGTGCCGGAAGCTCGAGGAGACCATCCCCGAGACCCAGGTGTTCTACGAGTACTCGCCGGAGAGCTACACCGGCACCGAGGTGCCGTTCGCGGTGGAGATCTGCGAGGCGGTCATGGACGTCATCGAGCCGACGGTCGAGAAAAAGATCGTGCTCAACCTCCCCGCCACCGTCGAGATGTACACGCCGAATCTCTACGCCGACTCCATCGAGTGGTTCCTCCGCCGGATCTCGCGGCGCGACCGCCTCGTGCTCTCCCTGCACCCGCACAACGACCGCGGCTGCGCGGTGGCGGCGGCGGAGCTGGGCGTGCTCGCGGGCGCCGACCGGGTGGAGGGCACGCTCTTTGGCAACGGGGAGCGCACCGGCAACGTGGACGTGATCACGCTCGCCATGAACCTCTTCATGCAGGGCGTGGATCCCGGCCTCGACATCTCGGAGATCGACGCCCTCCGGCGCGTCGCCGAGTACTGCAATCGCCTGCCCGTGCATCCGCGGCATCCCTACGCGGGTGACCTCGTGTACACCGCCTTCTCCGGCTCGCACCAGGACGCGATCAAGAAGGGCATGGAGGCGCTGCCCAAGGACTACGCGGTATGGGAGGTCCCCTATCTCCCCATCGACCCCAAGCACGTGGGCCGCACCTACGAGGCGGTGATCCGCGTCAACAGCCAGTCCGGCAAGGGCGGCGTCGCCTTCATCATGAAGATGGAGCATGGGTTCGACCTGCCGCGCCGGCTGCAGATCGAGTTCTCCAAGACCATCCAGGCCATCACCGAGGACAGCGGGACCGAGATCAGCCCCGCCGACATGTGGACGGCCTTCCAGAAGGAGTACCTGCCCACCAAGCCGCTCTACGCGCTGCGAGGCCATGAGCTCAAGTCGGAGGACGGCGGCGAGGGCACCCGCATCACCGCCGACCTCGTGGTGCACGAGGAGGCCAAGACCGTCACCGGCGCCGGCAACGGGCCCATCGCGGCGTTCGTGGACGCGCTGCGGCGTGGTCTGGGCGTCGAGCTGGACGTGGTCGACTACGCCGAGCACGCGCTCGGTCAGGGCGCGGACGCCCGCGCCGCCGCCTACGTGGAGACCACCGGCCGAGACGGCGTGCTCCGCTGGGGCGTGGGCGAGCACCCGAACATCATCACGGCCTCCCTCCGGGCGGTTCTTTCCGCCCTCGAGCGTCACAACCGCTAGCCGGACCCTCCGCGGGCGCGCTTGCCCCGTCGCTGCACGCGACGCGAGCAGGCGCGCCCGCGGCGCGCGCTCGTGGTTTGACAAGCATTTGAGCCGTCGCTAGTATGTGGCCCTCTTGCCCGACCGCACCGTCCCTTCCGCCCCGCTGAAGAAGGAGGTCGCCATGCGCCGCGCCGCGGTTCCCGGATTCGCGCTGCTGCTCGCCGTCGCCCTCGTCATACCTGGGCTCGCGAGCGCGCAGACCAAGGAAGACACCATCGTGTACTCGCTGCAGTCCGACATCGACTCGTGGGATCCGCCCGCGTCGGTCCTGCGCGAGGCGATCATCCTCGGCTATCACGCGTTCGACCATCTCGCCACGCGCGACCTCAAGACGCGGCGGGTGGGGCCGAACCTCGCCACCTCGTGGAGGAACATCGACGACACCACCTGGGAGGTGAAGCTGCGCCAGGGCGTCAAGTTCCACGACGGGACCCCCTTCACCGCCAAGGACGTCAAGGCGACCTTCGAGCGCGTCCTCGATCCCGTGCGGAAGATGACCGCCCGGGGCAACCACGCCAAGATCAAGAGCCTAGAGGTGGTGGACGACTACACGGTGCGCTTCAAGACCGACGGCCCCTACCCGCTCTTCGTCGAGCGCCTCACCGCCCAGGTGATGCAGTCCGAGAAGGTGATCCGCGAGAAGGGTGACCAGTGGATGGCGGAGAACCCGGTCGGGACCGGCCCCTACAAGCTGGTCAAGTGGAACCGGAAACAGGAGCATCTCCTCGTCCGTAACGACGACTACTGGGGCCCCAAGCCCTACTACAAGTATCTGCGCATCCGCATCATCCCCGAGAAGGCCACCGAGATCGCCGAGCTTCTCTCCGGCGGCGTGGACGTGATCAAAGCGGTGCCGCCGGACCAGATGGACGTGATCGAGAAGTCGGGCGTCGCGCGCACCGGCACCTCGCCCATCCTCCGCACCGCCATGCTCCAGCTCGACCAGGCCGCGCGCGGTGGGCCCAACCCCTTCACGGACCGGAAGGTGCGCCAGGCGGCCAACCTCGCGGCGGACAGCGAGGGCATCATCAAGCACGTGCTGAACGGTCTGGGCGACCGGGTGGCCACCGGCATCAATCCGATGGCCTTCGGCTGGGACCCGAACCTCAAGCCCTACAAGCAGGATCTCGCGGCGGCCAAGAAGCTCCTCGCCGAGGCGGGGTATCCCAACGGCGTGGACATCGTCTTCCACGAGGGCCCGCCGATCGTCGAGCCGGCCATCCAGCAGACGAACGACGCGATCGTGGCCGACATGGCCAAGGCCGGCTTTCGCGTGAAGCGCAACTACATCGGGGACAACACGGTCCTGGTCGCGCGCATCAAGGAAGGCAAAGGCGGCCCGATGTTCAACTGGTCGTGGGGCTACTACTCGGTGTTCGACGCCGACGCCATCCTCTACGACGTGTTCAAGTGCGGCGAGTCGTACAGCTACTACTGCAACAAGGAGCTGGACGACCTGATCGCCACCGGCCGGTCCACCCTCGACGCGAAGAAGCGCACCGAGATCTACGTGAAGGCTCAGAAGCTCCTCTTCGACGACGCCGCCTACCTCTACAAGTGGGGGCTGCGCGGCGTGTGGGGCATCAGCAACCGCGTGGAGTACACCGCGCCCGCCGACGAGGTGGACCGGCTCTTCCTCGCCACTCCTCGGAAAAAGTAGGCTGCTTCCGGCGCCCGTGTTGTTGCCGGTCCCGGCCGCCCGCCCCCACCCACGAGGGGGCGCGGCGGCCGTGAATGAGCGGGCGCCGTCCCCTCGTTGATGCGACGCTACCTCGCGCGCCAGCTCGCCCAGCTCGTCGTGGTGGTGATCGGCATCTCCATCC
>Ga0075423_10003771_pt1 | contig 14000 bp, 13 predicted proteins | sample SoiMethybrSBSTD2_FD_80114 | JGI IMG/M metagenome (GOLD analysis project Ga0075423, IMG submission 80114) | Bulk soil microbial communities from a Populus tree surrounding site in Tennessee, USA - Soil MetaG P. TD hybrid SBSTD2 | ecosystem: Environmental > Terrestrial > Soil > Tree plantation...
CGGCGCGGCCCGTCTGCACGTGGACCGGTGCTTCACGTTGAAGGGCATCGGCACGGTCGTGACCGGGACGCTGTGGTCGGGAGAGCTGGTGGCGGGGGAGGAGGCCCGCATCGAACCGGGCGGCCGGATCGCGCGGATCCGCAGCGTGCAGGTGCACGATCGTGCCGTGGAGCGTGCCGCGGCCGGCCAGCGGGTCGCGCTGAACCTCGCCGGCGTCGAGCGGGACGAGGTCGAACGCGGAGACGTCGTCACGACCGCGCCGGGAATCGCACCCACCTACGTCTTCGACGCCCTGGTCCGGCTGGACCCTCGGACCGCGGCGCCGCTCCGCCGCGGCACGCGGGTCCACGTCCACCACGGCACGCGTGAGACGCCGGCCCGCGTCACTCCACTGGAGGGCGAGATGCTGCGGGCCGGCGTGCCCGGTTTTGTCCAGGTTCGCCTCGAGCACCCGATCGTGCCGGCCGCCGGCGACCGCTTCGTGCTCAGACAGGTCGCGCCGCCGGACACGATCGGGGGCGGCACGGTGGTCGCTCCGCAGTCGCGCCGGCACGGACCCGGAGCGGAGCATGTGGAGCGGCTTCGTGCGCTCGCAAGTGGCGATCCGCTCGCCCGCCTCGCGATCTTGCTCGCCGAGGCCGGCTCCGGCGTCATCGCTGCGGCCGAGGAGGAGCCTCTACTGGAGCTGCTCGCGGCCGACGGTCGCGCGGTCCGGGTCGGCGTCGAGCCCGCGCGCTGGTTCAGTCCGGCGCGGCTCGACGACGCGCGCGGTCGAATTGCCGGGGCGCTGGAGCGCACGCGGGGACGGCCCGCGGGCCGCGGCACGCTCGCGCGCGAGGCGGGGCTCGACGAGGGGGCGGCGGGGCTGGTGCTCGACTGGATGGTCGCGGAGGGCCGCGTGCGAGCGCTCGGCGCGGGGTTCGTGGCGGGAGGCGACGCACGCGAGGATCCGCTCGCGGCGCGCGTGCTGGCGGAGCTGGACCGGGACGGCCTCGAGCCGCGCGGGCCTGAAGCGCTCGCGGCCGCGATCGAGGCCCCTCCGGCGCAGGTTCATGACGCACTCGACCGGCTGGCGCTGGAGGACGGCGTCGTGCGCGTGAAGCCTGCGCTCTATTACCACCGGGGACCGCTCGAGGAGGCACGCCGGCGGATCGTCGAGCTCTGTGAGCGCGAGGGCGCCGTCACGATCGCCCGCCTCCGCGACGAGCTCGGCACGAGCCGCAAGTTCGCCCAGGCCCTGCTCGAGCACTTCGACGGCGAGCGATTGACGACGCGCCGAGGCGATCAGCACGTGCTCAGGCGCACGTCGCGCTGATCCCAGCGGGCTGGGCCTTCTGGTAGCGTGATGCGCGCCACCGTCCATTGGGAGGATCAGATGCGAATGCGTCAGAGCCTCGCGCAGCTCGAGCGCGAGTTCGAGCACGAAGCAATCCTCGAGCGGTCCCGCCGTGAGCAGCTACGCCGCACGGCCGTCAAGCGGACGCGGGTCCGGCGCCGCGAGCGCATCGAGAAGCATCAGAAACTGCGATTCCTGGGGCTGCTGCTGTCGATCGCCCTGACCGTCGTGGTCGTGACCTGGGCGATGTTCCAGACGCTCGCCTGGCTGATGGGCTAGTTACTCCTCGGAGCCGAGGTTTTCCAGGGCTTTTTCTACCTCGCCGCGGCTGCCGGCCGCCTTTTCCTGCTGGATCTCGAGGTAGACCTCTTTCCGGAACACCGGGATGTTGCGGGGCGCCTGAATGCCGATCCTGACCTTCTCGCCCATTATCGAGAGCACCGAGACCTCGATGTCGTCGCCGATCATGATGCTCTGGTTCGATTTTCGAGTGAGTACGAGCAAGTCCTTGGACGCCTCCGTGCCGAGCCTTGACCCCGAGCGCTAACTAAACCAGCTAACCCGAACCGAATCAACAAACCCGGCTCTTTCGCACCTGATCTTTCGTTCATTGCGGCCCGGATCCTTTTTACCCGGGAACCCACCACGTAGAATCCCCTCCCCCGGGAGATAGTACGACCGGCAGGATGTCCGGCCCCGGGCAGTCCTACCCCGTTTTCCAGCTATCTGACGCATCAGTCGAGGGACATTTGAGACGCCAGCCATCCCTGCGCTCGCAGCTGAACCAGATCCGCCTGTGGGTGCGCCAGGGCCGCACCGACGCCTGGATCGCCCACAAGCTCGACGTCACGATCGAGCAGCTCGAGCGGTTCAAAGACGACCACGACCTGAACGAGGACAGCGGCGCGGTCGGCCGCCCAGCGGATCCTCTGTCGGTCCCTCCGCCCGAAGCCGATCTCTACGAAAGCTCCGAAGAGGAGGAGGAAGAGGAGGAGCCGGAGCCGGTGGGGTCGCTGATCGAGGAGCCGGAGGAGGAGCCCGCGCCGGCCCGGGCCCCCAGGGGCGGCGGCCGGGGCGGACGAGGCCCACGCCCTGAAGCGGAGCCTTCCGGCGGGGACGACGAAGGCCCGCCCGCCCGCAAGCGCCGGCGCGGCCGTCGCGGCGGCCGGCGGCGGCGAAGGCCCAGCTCCTACGAGGCGACGTTCGACCACGGCGAAGAGGGATACGGCCTCTGGCTTGACCCCGCGGTGGTCGACAACCCGGTCTACGCCCAGCACTGGGCCGGGCACCGCGAGGTGGAGGTGACCCTGGGCGCCGACACGATCACGATCCGCAAGGCGAACGCGGACGGTCCCGAGTCGGCGGACTCAGAGGACCCTGACGAGAACGGCGAGGACGAGTAAGAGCTAAACCGCTCGGCCGCCGGCGAAGTCGGCGGCCTGGCGCATGTAGAGGTAGAAGGCCGCGTCGGCGGCCACGCTCGGGTCCCATCGCGCGATCTCCTCGGGGCGGACGCTGATCGCGAGATCGAGGGTCCAGTCGGTCCCCTCACGGTAAAGAGCGGCCAGCTCCGCCACGGAGAACTTCGAGCCGAGCCGTTTGCGCAGCTCTGTCTGAACCGCCATCACGGCCCTTGCCAGCGCGCGATGGACCGACGGCTCCGACCGTGCCTCCTGCAGGCGGCGGTATCCCTCCTCCCACTGGAACACGGCATTCTCGACGTCCGGGCTGTGCTCGGGCGCGACGTGCACGCCCGCGAAGCTATCAGGCTCTCAGCGGCTCTTCGGCAGGTTGCGGACCACGTAGACGCGCTCGCCGGGCCGGGCCATGCCGAGCTGCCGTGCGCGCAGCTGCACCTGCTGGGGGTCCCGTAGCAGCTTGGCCTCCTGGCGAAGGTGCTCGTTGTCGGTTTTCAGCTGTCTCACCTGCGCGCGCGTTTCGCGCGCGAGCTGCCATGTGCGCACGTACTTGGTGGCCGGGCCCAGGAACGAGATCACCACCGCGAACAGCACCACCAGCAGCATCGTGCGGGCGACCCGGTCCCAGCGGATGCCTCCCTGGCGCGGCCGGCGGAGATTGCGAGGACGCGACCGCGCACGGGGCTTGGGACGCGCTCTGGGGCGCGCGGCGGCGGCTCGAGCCGTGGCCATCGCGGGCGCTTTCGCCGCGGAGCCCCGGACTCCTTCTTGGATCTAGACGGTTTTCTCGGCCTTCGCGCGCGGAAACGCGGCCCACCCCGGGTAGGTCGCATCGCCGCCCAGGTCCTCCTCGATCCGCAGGAGCTGGTTGTACTTGGCGACGCGGTCGGTCCGGCAGGGCGCGCCGGTCTTGATTTGGCCCGCGCCGGTCGCGACCGCCAGGTCCGCGATCGTCACGTCCTCGGTCTCTCCGGACCGATGCGAGATGACGGCCCCGTAGCCCGCTTCCTGGGCCACGCGGATCGCCTCGAGGGTCTCGGTCAGGGTCCCGATCTGGTTCACCTTGACGAGGATCGCGTTCGCGACGCGCTCGTCGATCCCGCGCTTCAACCGGTCCGGGTTGGTCACGAAGAGGTCGTCGCCGACCAGCTGGGCGCGGTCGCCGATCGTCTCGGTCAGCAGCTTCCAGCCCGCCCAGTCCTCCTCGTCCATGCCGTCCTCGATCGAGAGCACGTCGTAGCGATCGCAGATCGACTCCCAGTAGGCGGCGAGCTCATCCGGGCGGAGCACGCGGCCCTCGTGCTCGAGGTGATACGCGCCGTCGCGATACAGCTCGCTGGTGGCGGGGTCCAGTGCGATCGCGAGGTCGGACCCAGGCTCGTACCCAGCCGCCCGGATGCCGGCTACGAGCGCTTCCAGCGCCTGCTCGTTCGAACCGAGGTCCGGCGCAAAGCCTCCCTCGTCCCCAACCGCTGTGCCGAGCCCCTGATCGTGGAGCCAGCCCTTCAACGCGTGGTAGACCTCCGTGCCGATCCGCAGCGCTTCGCCATAGGACTCCGCGCCGACCGGCACCACCATGAACTCCTGGAAGTCCACGCGGTTGTCGGCGTGGGCTCCGCCGTTCAGCACGTTCATCATCGGGACGGGGAGCACATGTGCCTGCTCGCCTCCGAGGTAGCGGTAGAGCGGGACGCCCTCCTCGTTCGCGCAAGCCTTCGCGGCCGCGAGCGAGACACCGAGGATCGCGTTTGCCCCGAGACGGCCCTTGGTGGGGGTCCCGTCGAGATCGATCAGCGTGCGGTCCAGGCCGTGCTGGTCCTCAGCGTCCAGGCCCGCGACCGCCCGCGCAATCTCGCCGTTGACGTTCGCAACCGCCCGCGCGACTCCCTTGCCGCCCCACTGCCGGCCGCCGTCCCGAAGCTCGACGGCTTCGAACTCGCCGGTCGAGGCGCCGGACGGGACCGCCGCGCGGCCGTGGCTGCCCGATCGAAGCCAGAGGTCCACCTCGACCGTGGGATTGCCGCGCGAATCGAGGATTTGCCGCCCGCGCACGGCATCGATCTCGCTCACGCGGCACTCCCCGCGCGGGCCCGAAAACCTTCCGCCGAGCGGCGCAGCGCAATTTCGGGATCGGCGCCGACGGCCCGGGCCAGCTTCACGCAGGCGAACAGCAGGTCGCCGATGCGCCCGTACAGCTGCTCGCGGTCGGACTCCTGCGCGGTGGCGCCGCGCGCGGCCTCCTCCAGCGCGCGGGTGATCTCCGAGAGCGCCTCGCGCGCGCTCGCCGGCTCACCCCCGCGGCGCTGAAGCTTGGCCGCGTAAAGCAGCGAGGGAAGATTCTCGGGCATGCTTGCGAAGGGATCGCGGCCGCCCGTCTCGCCGCGCTTGATCGCATCCCAGTTCTCGCGCACCTCGGACGCGGTCCGCGCCTCAGTCGGGAGCGAGCTCAGCAGGTCGGGGTCCTCGCCGAAGATGTGCGGGTGCCGCCGCACGAGCTTCTCGATCGTCCCGCGCGCGACCGCGTCCAGGTCACCGGCGCCGCGTTCCTCGAGCAGCAGCGACAGAAAGTAGACCTGGAACAGCACGTCGCCGAGCTCGTCGCGAAGCTTCTCGTCGTCGCCCGAGTGCGCTGCGTCGGCGAGCTCGTACGCCTCCTCGACCGTGTGAGGCACGATGCTGCGTTCGTCCTGCTCGCGGTCCCATGGGCAATCCCGGCGCAAGCGGCGCGTGACCGCGTCAAGCTCGAGGAGCGCCTCGCCCAGGCGGTCCGTCAAGACGCCCTCTAGGGACGGCCGCCGGTGCTGCCGCCCTGTGTGGCGCCGCCCTGGGGGGCGCCGCCTGCCCCGCCCGGCGTCAGGCCGGGGATGCCGCCCGGTGTCGCGCCGGAGCTCTTCTGGGGCGCGCCGCCGAGTGCGAGCGCAGCAGTCGGGGCCGCGCTGGTCGAGCCGCCGACTCCGCCGATCCCGCCGCCCGCCAGTCCCTGCGAGGACTGCGGAACGCCGATCACGGTGTCGCCGCCGGACTTGGCGCCGGTCGCGAGCGTCGAGCCGGTGCCGTCGAGCGCGGGGGGCGCCGCATGGCTCGCGCCGGGCAGGGGCTTCTTCTGCCCGGGCACCGTCGGCTGCGGTGCAGTCTGGGCCGCCTCACGTCCGTTGCGGCAATCGGGAATCACGTACTTGGGGGCGCAATCGGTTTTCGAGCGCCATTCGTTGCGGAAGCTGGTCGCGAAGGTATCGAGCTTCTTTTGCTGGTTCTGGGAGATCAGCAGCTGGCGGATACCGGCGGACGAGGCCTTCAGGCTCTGCTTGGTGGCCGGCGTGACGTTCGTCACTCGGAACACGTAGAAACCCGCGCCCGTCTTCACCGGGCCGGCGATCTTGCCCTTCACCGCGGTGAAGATGGCGGCGTCGAAGGCGGGGTCCTGCTGGCCCTTCGTGACGCCCAGGAGCTTGCCCCCCTGGTTCTTCGAGGCGGGGTCGGTCGACAGCTGCTTGGCGACCTGCGCCCAGTTCTTCCCGGACGCGACCTCGCTCTTCGCCTGGTTGGCCTTGGCCTGGTCCTTGGTGAGGATCACCTGCAGGTCGCGGCGCTCGGGCTGCGAGAACTGCTGGGCGTTCTTGTTGTAGTAGCTCTGGATCGCGCTGTCGCTGACATCGGCGGTCCCCTTCGTGACGTCCTCGCGAATCTTGTTCGAGAGCACGTCGAGCTTCACGCGGAACAGCAGGTCCTGGAGGGTCTGGCCCGACGTCGCGAGGAACTTCTGGTAGGCCTTCTCGTTCGGGAAAGACTGCTTCTTCGTCTGGGCGAACTGCCGCTGGACCTCCTCACTGCTCGCATCGAGGCCGCGCTTCTGGGCCTCGCCGACGATCCAGTCGGACGAGATCAGGAACTGCATCACCTGCTGCTTCAGCGCCTGACCCTGCTTGCTATCGAGGGGCGGCGCGGCCTGCGGCTTCTTCTGGCCGGGCTGCGGCTGCTTCGCTACGACCGCGTACCAATGGTTGAAGGTCGGGATCGAGATCGAGCCCACGTCCTCGATCTTGGCGGTGTCCTTCGAGGTGTCCACGCCACCGAACGACGAGACCACGCCGCAGATCAGGAACACCGCGATCACCACGCCGGCGATCGTCAGGACCCTGGGAAGAGTGAGGCCGCTGCTTCGCATGAGAGTTCGAAAGCCCCGAGAGGCGGGCCGCGGCGGAGAACTATAGCGATGGAGGGCGCCTGACTAAGCCGCTTCCGCGAGCGACGACTTTATGCGCTCGAGAGCCTCGGCCGTGCGCACCACGGCCGGCAGCCGCTCGGACTGGTCCTCGGGAAGGCCGACCCTGAGCGTACGCCGGAGGGACTCGTACACGACTTCCGGCAACTCCTCCCGGAGCGTTCGCGACTGCGCGGAATCGAGCTCGATGGGGGCGATCACGAGCCTGTCGCCGCGCACCTCCGCCGTGCGGGCTCCCGCGTGGCCGAGCTTGATCCGCGCGTCTTGCAGCTGCAGCAGGGCTTCGACCGGCTCCGGCAGCGGCCCGAAGCGGTCCTCGAGCTCCTCCGCCAGCGCCTGGACGTCGGCCGGCTCGCGCGCCGCTGCGATCCGCCGGTGCAGGTCAACCTTGGCCACCTCGTACGGGATGTACTCGGCCGGCACGTACGCGTCCACCGGCACGTCGAGGCGGACCGGCTCCCATGACACATCTCGGGCGGCTTCGCCGTCACTCTGCGCGGTTACGACCGCCTCGTCGAGCATGCGGCAGTAGAGCTCGAAGCCGACCGCCGCGACGTGACCCGACTGCTCGCTCCCGAGAAGGTTTCCGGCGCCGCGGATCTCGAGGTCACGCATCGCGATCTTGAAGCCGGAGCCGAGCTCGGTGTAGTCGGAGAGCGTCGATAGCCTCGCCGCCGCCTCGTGGGTGAGCGCGTCCGCGGAGGGATAGAGCAGGTATGCGTAAGCACGCTCGCGAGAACGGCCCACGCGCCCCCTGATCTGGTAGAGCTGTGCGAGGCCGAGGCGGTCGGCGCGCTCGACGATCAGCGTGTTGGCGGTCGGTATGTCGAGGCCCGACTCGATGATCGTGGTCGAGACCAACACCTGGTCGCCGCCGCGCAGGAAGTCGAGCATCGCCCGCTCGAGCGAGGCCGCCTCCAGCTGACCATGGGCGACGGCCACGCGGGCCGCCGGCACCAGCGCCCGGATGTGCTCGGCCGCCTCGTCGATCGTCTCGACCCGGTCGTGCAGATAGAAGACCTGCCCGCCGCGCTCGAGCTCGCGCTCGATCGCGCCCTGCACGAGATCGTCGTCGTACTCGCCCACGTAGGTGTGAATCGCCCTGCGTCCCTCGGGCGGCGTCTCGATCACCGAGATGTCGCGCAGGCCCGCCAGGGACATCTGCAGCGTGCGGGGGATCGGGGTGGCCGACAGCGCGAGCACATCGACGCTGAGTCGCAGCTGACGCAGGCGCTCCTTCTGCTTGACGCCGAAGCGCTGCTCCTCGTCCACGATCACGAGTCCCAGGTCCTTGGGCTCGATGTCGCGCGAGAGCAGTCGATGCGTGCCGATCAGGATGTCCACCTTCCCCTCGGCGAAGTCGCGAATCGTCGCGCGCTGGTCTTTCGCCGAGCGGAACCGCGACAGGAGCTCGATCCGGAACGGGTAGTCGCGCAGCCGCTCCGAGAACGTGCCGAAATGCTGCTGCGCGAGGATCGTCGTCGGCGCGAGCACGATCGTCTGCTTGCCGTCGCTCGCGGCTTTGAACGCGGCGCGCAGGGCGACCTCGGTCTTGCCGTAGCCGACGTCGCCGCAGATCAGGCGGTCCATCGGGCGGGCCGCCTCCATGTCCGCCTTCGTCTGCTCGATTGCCTCGAGCTGATCGTCGGTCTCGCGGTACGGGAAGGAACGCTCGAACTCGAGCTGCCAGTCCGAGTCCTCGTCGAAGCCGTGCCCGGACCGCCGCTTGCGCTCGGCGTAGATCGTGAGCAGCTCGCCCGCGAGCTCTTCGGCGGCCCGGCGAGCGCGCGCTTTCATGTTGTCCCACGTCTTGGACCCGAGCTTCGACAGCGGCGGCGCGTGGCCGTCCGCACCCACGTACCGGCTGAGCTTGTCGAGCTGGTCGGTGGGCACGAACACCCGGTCGCCGTCGCGGTACTCGAGTTCGAGGTAGTCCCGTGTGACGTTCGCGACCGTCTTCGTGTCGAACCCCGTGAAGCGCCCGATTCCGTGGTCCACGTGCACCACGATGTCGTCCTTGCGAAGGTCGGTGAACGCCGCCAGCGCTCGTCCCGGCCGTGTATCCGGGCGCTCCGCCCGGCGGCGGCGCAGCAGGCGGTGCTCGGGGATCACCGCGAGCTTCAGCTGCGGCGCGATGAACCCCTCACGCAGCCTCGCGACCGCGAACCACAACGATCCCTCACCGTCGGTCGCGCGCGGCGCGCGCCCGTCCACGAACGCGGGGCGCAGCCGCGCCAGGTTGTAGGCGGCACGCTCGGCCTCGCCCTGACGGCTCCAGGCCACGACCGTCGCGTATCCGCCGCGGACGAGCTTCTCCAGCTCCGGCTCGGCCTCGCGGATCGACCGCGCCGCGCCGTCGGCCGCCTGCGCCCGGAACTGGTGAGGCTGGTCCTGCGAGACGCTCGCGAACCTGACCGCCACGCGGCGGTCGAGCGAACCTTCGACTTCGGCCGGCGGGACGTAGAGATGATGCGCGTCAGCGGAGTGGAGGCTCGTGGTGACGTCGTGCCAGTGGTCGGCGAGGCCTGGACGTAGCTCCTCCTCCGCGGCCACGAGCACCGCCGCGTCCTCCGGGATCAGGTCGAGGAAGGACCGGAACCGGTCCACCGGCAGGATCTCGGCCACATCGGGCCGCTCCCCCTCAGCCTCGCTGGCCGCGAGCTCGGCAAGCTCGCGGTATTCGGCGCCCAGCTCCGCGGCCGGCGCGATCTCGACCGTCTCCGCCTGGCTCAGCGAGCGCTGCGTGAAGGTCGAGAACCAGCGCAGGGACTCGACCTCGTCACCGAAGAGCTCGACCCGCACGGCGCGCTCCTCGGTCGCCGGATAGACGTCGAGAATCCCGCCGCGAACCGCGAACTGCCCGCGCTCGAACACCTGCTCCTCGCGCGAGTAGCCGAGCTCGACGAGCCGTTCGAGGGTCTCTTCGAGGTCCATCTCCTCGCCAACCCGGAGCTCGAACCCGTGCGGCCGGAGCGCCGGGTCGGGCACCCGCTCCATCAGCGCCACCGCGCTCGCCACCACGATCGCGCCGGACTCCTCGGTGAGCGCGTCGAGCGCCGCGATCCGGAGGCCCACCAGGTGGGGCGGCGGCGCCAGATGCGACTCGTAGCGAACGCCGCGGGCCGGATAGAAGCGCACCCGCGGCCCGAGGAAGGCGCGCAGGTCCGCCGCCAGGTCCCGGGCGGCGCGATCGTCTCCCGCCACCACGAGCGCAGGACGGCCGCCGAACTCGGCCGACTCGAGCAGCGCCGCAACGACGAACGGCCGCAGCGACGCGGACACGAACGCAGCCTGAGGCGAGCTGGCCGCCTCGCGGGCCAGCCGCTCGAGCTCGGGGCTCTCGTTCGCTCTGTCTATCAGTGATGTCAGGGCCATTCGGACACGACAAACGGCCGGGCTGCGCGCCCGGCGTTCGACTCAATTCTTAGGATAGGCTGTCGCCTCCGATGAGCAGCAAACAGCGCGACAAGGCGAAAGACGCCGTCGCCATCAGCCGGATGGTGGTCGGGGGCGGCGCGTGGCTCGCGCCCAACCTGTCGGGCCGCCTGTTCGGGCTGGATCCGGAGGGCAACCCGCAACTGTCCTACATAGGTCGCCTCTTCGGAGCGCGCGACGTCGCGCTCGGCGCGGGCGTCCTTCGCAGCGGCCGGAAGCAGAAGGACGCGTGGCTGACCGCCGGCCTCGCATGCGACGTCGCCGACGTCGCCGCCGGGGCAATCGCCGGCGCGCGAGGCACGCTGCCGCCGGCGGCCGCGGCGCTGGTGACTGCGACCGCCGCGGGCTTCGCCGCCTTCGGCTACTGGCTGCTGCAGCAGTAGCGCGCCCGGAAATCCGAAAAACCAAAACCGGCTGGTGCCGGTCTTTCGTCCCCTAGCCCGCCCCAGCCGCCCCCGCCAGCGTCCCGCGGCGCAGATAGATCACCGTCGCGGCTAGCACGGCCGAGCAGGCCGTCGCCAGGAGCGCGGCCTTGACGCTCGCGTGCTGCACGAGCAGCCCGGCCAGCACGCCACCGCCCGCGAAGCCCGCCGTGACCGCGGTGCTGAGCCAGGTGAACGCCTCCGTCAGGGCGCTCGACGGCGCGAGGCGCCCGACCAGCGCGAAGCTCACCGCCGCGGAAGGGGCGACGAACAGCCCCGCGACGAAGAGCAGCGCGAACATCGCGGGGACCGAGCTCGCGAGCGACAGCGATGCGAGGCCGGCCGCCAGGGGCCAGGCGAACAGCACCAGCAGCTCGGCGGGGTCGCGGGACCACTCGCGGGCGCCGTACCAGAACCCGCCCAGCAGGCTTCCGAACGCGAGCGTGCCGAGCATCACCCCGGCGGTGCCGCTGGAGCCGTGACGCTGCGCGAACGCGGGCAGGGCCACCTCCAGAGATCCGAACGTCATGCCGTCCACGACGCTCGTCATGAGGATCGTCCTGATCCCGGGCGATGCGAGCGCCCCACGGTGGCGTTCCTCCGGCGGCGAGGGGCGCCACCGGCGCGAGGGCTTGGTCGCCGCGAACGCCAGTGTCCCGACCGTGGTCAGAAAGGCGGCGACCAGGAGTGCCGCCTGGCGGCTCGCGGTCGCCACGATCACTGCTACCAGCAGCGGGCCGAGGATGAAGAAGAGCTCCTGCAGCATCGCCTCGAGCGCGAATGCGGTCTCGGCGAGCGCGCCTGCCACCGAGCTGATCAGCGCCCGCAGGGTGGCAAAAAGCGGCGGAAAGGCGAGGCCCGTCGAGGCCGCGCACGCCACGATCGGCAGCGTGCTCGACGTGCTCTCGGCGACCGCGATCAGCCCCGCGACGGACGCCGGGAAGGCGATCGCGCAACCGACCAGCACGGGAGTCTGACCGACCCGGTCGATGATGCGCCCGAGAATCGGGGCCGACACGCCGCCCGCGACCGCGAACGCGCCGGTGCCGGCTCCGGCCACGGCGTACGAGCCGGTCTCGTGGCTCAGGAACAGCACCATCCCGAGGGAGTGCATCGCGACCGGCAGCCGGCCCACGAACGCCGACGCCATGAGCGGCGCCATGTGCGGCTTTGCGAGCACGGCCGCGTACCGGCGCGCGCCGCTTGCTTCGGCGGGCGGCGCGCTCACCCGGCGGGGCTTGCCGTGCGGCTTCTGATCAGCCGCTCGGTCTCGTCGGCGGCCCGCTCGATCAGCGCGCGGACGTCCGCCGCCGGCTCGTCGAACCGGGACAGGACGTGCCGTGAGACGATCTCGGGGTCGGTCGAGTCAGGGCGCCCGACGCCGATCCGTACGCGGGTGAAGTCCGGCCCACCGAGGTGCGCCTTGAGCGACTTGAGGCCGTTGTGACCGGCGAGCCCGCCCCCCGTTCGCGTCTGGATCTCTCCGAACGGGAGATCGATCTCGTCGTGGATCGCGACCACGTTCTCGAGCGGGACGCCGTACTGGCCGCGGGCGGGGCCCGCGGCCAGTCCCGACTCGTTCATATAGGTCTGCGGGAGCAGGACCGCGACGCGGGGGCCGCCGGGCTCGGTCCGGCCCTCCGTCACGAGCGCGCCGAACGCCTTGCGGGGCTTTGGCAGCTCCCAGCGCCTGAGCAGCTCGCTCGCGACCTCGAAGCCGATGTTGTGCCGCGTGCCGGCGTAGCGCGAGCCGGGATTCCCCAGCCCGACGATCAGAAAGTCGACGGGAACGGCCGGGCGCTTGCCGCGGCCGCGAAACAGGCGCATGAAGGCAACTTAGCCTTCCTCGCCGCCGGACTCCGGAGCGCCGCCTCCCTCGCCTTCGCCCTCGCCGGCTGGAGCTGCCTCGCCCTCTGGCACCTCGCCCTCCTCGCCGACCAGCTCGGTTTCTTCCTCGATCTCCTCTTCGACCTCGACCTCCGACGGCGCGGTGATGGTCGCGACCACGATGTCCTCGAGCTCACCGATCATCTCGACGCCTGTGGGGACGCTCACCGAGTCGAGCGTCATCGTCTCCGCGATGCCCATCTCCGCCACGTTCGCCAGGATGCGGTCCGGGATGTCCGTGGGCAGGGCCTCGATCGTGACCTCGCGCGTCACGTGCTCCAGTACGCCGCCCTCGCGCACGCCGGGCGCGTCCTCGGTTCCCTCCAGCTCGAGCGGCACGGTGGCCTGGATCTTCTCGTCCAGCCGGACCCTCAGAAGGTCGAGATGCTGAACGACGCCGCGCACGGGGTCGCGCTGCTGGTCCTTGACGATCACGGGCTGCCGGCCGCCGCCGTCTAGTTCGACGTCGAAGAGCGCGTGCCCCTCGGCCAGCACGGCGCGCAGCCGCCTGCCGTCGACCTTGAACGACACGGAGTCGCTGTCAATGCCGTAGACCACGCCGGGAACGAGGCCCCGGCGACGGAGGCGGCGACTGGCCCGCGAACCGCGCTCGGTCCGGGGCTCGACGCTCAGCAGAGTTCTCTCACCCTGTGCCACGGTCGCGGATTGTACTCAGGCTTCTCAGTCCGCCCAGCGGCGCACGGGGAGGTCGGCCAGCTCGCCGACCTCGTCCTTCGTGAGGTTGAGCGTCACCACATCGGTCTCGACATCCGCCACCGCGCCGATCGGGATCGCGATGTCGCGCTTCCCCCAGAGGTGGCCGCGCTCGAGCACGAGGTGGGTGATCTGCTCACCGTCCACGACGAAGCCGTCCACGTGGCCCAAGTGGTCCCCGTCCGCCGAGTTCACGGCGCTCGCACGGCGGATCTCGACCTCGCCCTTGGGGATCCGGTCGTAGACCACCCCGGTGTCCTCCATGTAGTTGCCCGGGGAGAAGCCGGCCTCGTAGTAGGGCATGGCCAGCACCTGAGCGACCCCGACGTCCCAGTCCGGGTCCTCGATCGCGAACTGCCCGAGCCGCAGATAGGCGAACTCCTGCACCGTCGGGAACTTACGCGCCTCGTCCACGGTGCAGGCGAGCTCGATCTCGTGCTCTCCGCCGCTCTTGGCGATCTCGACCGGGACAAGCCGTGCCTCGCGGTGCCCGTCGTGCGGCTCGACGACCAGATGCGTGACGCGCTTCTGGACCGGGTCGATGACGACGTCGGCGACCTCGCCGA
>Ga0075423_10003772_pt1 | contig 13997 bp, 13 predicted proteins | sample SoiMethybrSBSTD2_FD_80114 | JGI IMG/M metagenome (GOLD analysis project Ga0075423, IMG submission 80114) | Bulk soil microbial communities from a Populus tree surrounding site in Tennessee, USA - Soil MetaG P. TD hybrid SBSTD2 | ecosystem: Environmental > Terrestrial > Soil > Tree plantation...
CCGACAGCAAGAAGGTGGTGGAGATCTGCACGCAGTACGCCCAGAAGGGCATGTTCAACATCTTCCTCACCGTGTTCTTCTCCACCCTGGCCTTCGCCTTCCTGGAGCCGTACTTCTTCATCGGCTATCTGATCTCGATCGCGCTCTTCGGCCTCTACCAGGCCATCTTCATGGCCAACGCGGGCGGGGCTTGGGACAACGCGAAGAAGATCGTCGAGGTCGAGCTGAAGGAGAAGGGCAGCCCGTTACACGCCGCGACCGTGGTCGGCGATACCGTGGGCGACCCGTTCAAGGACACCTCCTCGGAGGCCATGAACCCGGTCATCAAGTTCACCACGCTGTTCGGCCTCCTCGCCGTGGAGCTGGCGGTGACGCTCACCGCCTCGCAGGGCGGCGGGCTCACCGGCTCCCTCTCGTTCGTGTTCTTCGCCCTCTCGCTCGTCTTCGTGTGGCGCTCGTTCTACGCCATGCGCATCAAGGTCGGCGCCGCCTGATTGCTCGCTCGCCCGCCCCCCTCCCCCGTGGGGGAGAGGGGCGGGGCTCAAGCCCCGTCTATTTCTCCTTCACCAATCCGCCGGGCGCTGTGTGACGTTTTACGGGTTGTATGCTGGAGCGCTGCGTCGGTGTGGAATCTCTGACCGTCTGGCCTGATCCTGCTCTGGACAACATGGCCGGCTAGATGAGCGATGACACCGCCCTACGCCAGAAGGTCCGCGAAGTGATCCAAGCCCGGAAGCTGCCTAACCGTCACCCAAGGCGCATGTGGGGAGGCCCAGGCGTCGGGGCTGACTGCACGATGTGCAACAGGTCCATACAGCGTGACGAGCTCGAGCTCGAGATCGAATTCGCCCGAGAGAACAACGCTGACACCGTCGACAAGTACCATGTTCATATCCTCTGCTTCGCGGCCTGGGAGCGCGAGCGACGCAACCTCCAAGATGCAGGAGGCGATCCCACGTCTTGACCGGGACGGGCGGTGACAGCATAATGGACGGCTGTGGCGGCGTCGCAACGTCCACTTCAGGGCGAACAGCGTGACCCGGAGAAGACCCTGGGCGAAGTGTTGTACGCCGACAAGACGAGGGCCCGCGTTCCCGAGAGCGACTGGGTCGCACTCGTCCAGTCCATCGCCCGAGGCGACCAATCGGCACTGCATGCGCTCTACACGCAGGCGCATCGAATCGTATTCACCTTGATCATGCGGATCACCAGCAATCGGGAAACCGCCGAAGAGCTGACACTGGATGTGTTCTACGATGTGTGGCGAAGAGCGGCGTCGTACGATCCGGCGGGTGGGTCCGTGATCGGATGGATCATGAACCAAGCGCGGTCCCGAGCGATTGACCGGTTGCGGTTCGACCAGCGGAAGAAACGCGTAAGCGATCAACCGGGCAGTCCACTGACGGTGACAACTTCGCGTGGCCCCCACGAGGCCTTCGACACGAAAGAGCAGGGTCAGCTCTTGCGACAGGCCCTGCAGGTACTCACACCGCAAGAGCGACAGGCGATCGAGACCGCCTTTTTTTCCGAGCTGACGTACGCCGAAGCCGCCGCACAATTGAATCAGCCCCTCGGAACCGTGAAGACACGAATCCGATCCGGACTCGCCGCACTCCGACAGGCACTCGCCGGCGCATCGAGGGACCGATGAGCTCAGGACCGAGCAACCACGATCGGGACAGGCTGGAAGCGGTGTTCCTGTACGCCCTGCAGGCCCTTCCTGCGAGCGAACGTCTCGCCGTGGAGGCTCATATCTCCACGTGCGCGGATTGCCGGCAGGAGCTGGAAGCGCTTCGTCCCGTCATCCGCGCCTTCACCGCCTGGCCAACCGACGTGCTGCGACCATCGGCATCGCTGTGGGAGCGCCTTGCGCAGCGAATCGCGGCCGAGACGGGCACGGCGCCGGTGATGTCGGCGCCTCGCCGAGTGGCCGAACCGGAGTGGGAAGAAGTGGCGCCGGGCATCTCCTGCAAGCTCCTCGCTACGGATTCCGAGAAAGGTCGCGTCAGCATGCTCGTACGGCTCGCGCCGGGAGCCGAGTATCCGCCTCATCGTCATGCCGGTATCGAAGAGCTGTATCTGCTGCACGGCGAGCTGATGATCGACGACAAGAAGCTCTATCCTGGGGACTACAACCGGGGGGAGCCCGACGCCGTCGATCAGCGTGTCTGGAGCGAGACCGGCTGTACGTGCGTCCTTCTCACCTCTACCCGAGACGTCCTTCGCTGATCGTGCCTCGCGGTCGTCGAGCGGCGAGGCGAGGCACCCCCGCCGACGAGGTCGGAAGGTCGTACGGGCGGAGGCGGGGTAAGGGGGGTAGGCTGAAGGGCACATGATCCTCGGGGTGCTCGACCAGTCGCCGATCCGCAGCGGCGGCACCCCCACCGAGGCCATCCAGGAGACGCTGATCCTCGCCGAGCACGCCGACCGGCTCGGCTATACCCGCTACTGGCTCGCCGAGCATCACAGCAGCGGCGGGCTCGCGGGCGCCGCGCCCGAGGTGCTGATGGGCCAGGTCGCCGCGCGCACCTCGCGCATCCGCGTCGGCTCCGGCGGGGTGATGCTCTCGCACTACAGCCCCCTCAAGGTCGCGGAGAGCTTCCGCGTGCTGGAAGCCCTCTTCCCCGGCCGCATCGACCTCGGCATCGGGCGCGCGCCGGGCAGCGATCAGCGCACCGCGCGCGCCCTGCGCCACGGGCCGGGCGCGGTGCCGCTCGAGCATTTCCCGCAGCAGCTCGCCGATCTCATCGGTTTTCTCCACGACGAGCTGCCCGCGGGCCATCCCTACGCCGGCGTGCGCGCGATGCCGGCGGGGCCCTCGGCGCCGCCCATCTGGATCCTGGGCTCGAGCAGCGACGGGGCGGCCCTCGCCGCGCACTTCGGCACCGCGTTCTCCTACGCGCACTTCATCAACGCGGTGGGCGGGGTGGAGGCCACGCGCTTCTACCGCGAGAGCTTCCGCCCCACCGCGCGCCTCGCCGCGCCCCAGGCGAGCGTGGCGGTGTTCGCCCTCTGCGCGGAGACGGAAGCCGAGGCGGAGCGGCTCGCGCGCTGCCGCGACCTCTTCATCGTGCGCCTCTACACGGGCCGCTTCGGGCCCTTCCCGTCCGTGGAGGAAGCGGAGTCCTACGAGTACAACCCCCACGAGATGGCCATCGTCGCGGACGCGCGGCGGCGCACGGTGGCGGGCCCGCCGGACCAGGTCAAGGCGCGGCTCGAGGCGCTGGCGGCGGAGTACGGCGTGGACGAGCTGGTGATCGTGACGATCACCCACGACTTCAAGGCGCGGCTGCGCTCCTACGAGCTGCTCGCGGAGGCGTTCGGCCTGGGGTGATGGCCGTTGGTCCGCACGACCTCGCCCAGCGTGGCGGCGAGGTTCTGGCGGGCCGCGGTGAGATGGGGGTACACCTCGAGGCAGCGGCGGAAGAGCGTGGCCGCCTCGCGCATCTGGCCCAGCGCGACGTGACACAGCCCCTGGCCCGATAGCGCACCGAAGTGCCGCGGCTTGCGGCGCACCGTCTCCTCGCAGTCGGCGATGGCTCCCGCGAAGTCTTCGTTCAGATAGCGCACCGTCGCCCTTTTGTTCCACCCCTCGGCGAAGTCCGGCGCGATCTCGATGATCTGGGAGAAGAGATTCTCCGCGCGTGGGAAGTCGCGCCCCTCCATGGCCGCTACCCCCTCGCCGAAGAGGCGGTCCACCTCGGGGATGCCCGCGCGGGACCAGATCTCCCAGAGCGCCGCGGCGGCCCGGGCCGCGCGGGCCGGATCCTCGCCGATGAGCTCGCGATAGGCCTGCTCCTCGGTCATGGGCGTCCCGCGGTCGCGCCCAGCAGGGCGCGCAAGGCGTCGAGCGCCTGGCCGGCGAGGGCGGCCAGCCGCGTGCGTCCGCGCGCGCCGCCCAGGTCGTGACCGGCGCCCTCGGCGACGATCAGCGTGGTCGTGGCGGGGATGCCGCCGCGAGCGGCATCGAGCTCCGCCACGGTGCCGAAGCCGTCCCGCGTGCCGTGCACGAACACCGCCGGCGTGCGGAGCGCGCCGAAGTGCGCGGTGCGGGCCTCGCGCGGCTTCTTCGGCGGGTGCAGCGGATAGGAGAGGAGGAGCAGCGCGTCGGCCAGGCCGGGCGCCTCCGCGGCGAGCATCGAGGCCTGGCGGCCGCCGTAGGAGTGGCCGCCCAGCACGAGACGGCCGGGCGCGAGCGCGCGCAGCGCGGCGGCGGCGTTGCGGAGGCCGGCGCGGTCGCGCTCGGCGGCCCCGCGATGCGGCGGCCCGCTCGGCCGCTCCTGGCGGAATGGCAGATCGCAGCGCAGCACCGTCCAGCTCGCCTGGGCCAGCGCGTCGGCCATCGCGATCAGGATGGGCGAGTCCGCGTCACTGCCTGCTCCGTGCACGAGCACGAGCCCGTCGCCCGACGGTTGCGCCGGGCGATGCAGCCAGCCGCGCACCGCGGGCCCGGGCGGGCTGGGGTCGGTGAATCGCGTGACGGAGGACACCGGCCCCGATCTTGCCCCGGCCGGGGGAGTCAGGCAAGATGGTCGGGCAGCCACCAATCCGGCTCCACAGAGGAGATCCCATGGCAGACGCCGTCGTCGTCTCGACCGCGCGCACCCCGATCGGCAAGGCCTACCGCGGCGCCTTCAACAACACCCACGGCGCTACCCTCGCGGGCCACGTGATCGCGAGCGCGGTGGAGCGCGCGGGCGTCGAGCCCGGCGAGGTCGAGGATGTGATCATCGGCTGCGCCCTGCCGGAGGGCGCCACCGGCCAGAACATCGCACGGCAGGCGGCGCTGCGGGCCGGTTTGCCCGTGACCACGGCCGGCGTCACCGTGAACCGCTTCTGCTCGTCGGGGATGCAGGCCATCGCGATGGCCGCGCAGCGGGTGATCGTGGACCGCGTGCCGGTCATGGCAGCGGGGGGCGTGGAGTCGATCAGCCTCGTGCAGAACGAGCACTTCAACAACTTCCGCATCCACGAGCCGTGGCTCGACGAGCACAAGCCCGAAGTCTACATGCCGATGATCGAGACCGCGGAGGTCGTGGCGAAGCGCTACTACATCACGAGAGAAGTCCAGGACGAGTACTCGCTGGCCAGCCAGCAGCGAACCGCGGCCGGCCAGAAGGCCGGACGCTTCGCCTCCGAGATCGTGCCGCTGAAGACCAAGAAGATCGTGCAGGACAAGACCACCGGCGAGACACGCGAAGAAGAAGTGACGCTCACCCAGGACGAGGGCAATCGCCCCGACACCACCCTCGCCGGGCTCGCCGCGCTGAAGCCGGTGATGGGCGAGAAGGGCTTCATCACCGCGGGCAACGCGAGCCAGCTCTCTGACGGCGCCTCCGCCTGCATCGTGATGGACGCCAAGCTCGCCGAGAAGCGGAACCTCAAGCCTCTCGGCATCTTCCGCGGCTACACCGTCGCCGCATGCGAGCCTGACGAGATGGGGATCGGCCCGGTGTTCGCGGTGCCGCGCCTTCTCGAGCGCTTCGGCATGAGGATGGACCAGATCGACCTCTGGGAGCTAAACGAGGCCTTCGCGGTGCAGGTGGTGTACTGCCGCGACCGGCTCGGTATCCCCGTGGAGCGGCTCAACGTGGACGGCGGAGCGATCTCGATTGGTCATCCTTATGGCATGTCGGGCGCGCGGATGGTCGGGCACGCGCTGATCGAAGGCAAGCGCCGCGGCGCGAAGTACGTCGTCTGCACGATGTGCATCGGCGGGGGCATGGGGGCGGCGGGGCTCTTCGAGGTGGCCTGATGCACGTCGGGCTCGCCGCGATCTTCCAGAATCCCGGGAAGACGCGGGCGGACGTCGAGGTGTACCGGCAGGACCTGCGCCTCGCCGATCTCGCCGAGCCGCTGGGCTTCGAGTCGGTGTGGGGCGTCGAGCACCACTTCACCGACTACACCATGTGCCCCGACGTGCTGCAGTTCCTCGCCTACATGGCGGGGCGCACCGAGCGCATCCAGCTCGGCTCCATGGTCGTCGTGCTGCCCTGGCACGACCCCCTCCGCGTGGCCGAGGAAGTCTCGATGCTGGACAATCTCTCCGGCGGCCGGTTGATCCTCGGTCTCGGTCGCGGGGCGGGGAAGGTCGAGTTCGACGGGTTCCGGCAATCCATGGACGATTCGCGCGCGCGCTTCGTCGAGAGCGCCCAGATGCTGCTCCGGGGGCTCGAGACGGGCTACTGCGAGCACGACGGCGCCTTCGTGAAGCAGCCGCGGGTGGCGGTGCGGCCCGCGCCGTTCAAGTCGTTCCGCGGGCGCACCTATGCGGCGGCGGTGTCGCCGGAGTCGGCGCGCATCATGGCCGAGCTGGGGGTGGGCGTGCTGATCATTCCTCAGAAGCCCTGGCCCGAGGTCGCCAAGGAGCTGGCCGATTACCGTGAGATCTACCGCCACGTGAACCAGACTGACGCGCCGCCGCCGATCTCGGCGGGCTGGACCTTCTGCGACGAGAGCGAGGAGCGCGCCCGCGAGCTGGCCGCGCGCTATATCGGCGGCTACTTCCACACGGTGCTCGACCACTACCGCTTCGCCGACGATCATCTCGCCAGGACCAAGGGCTACGAGTACTACGGCAAGATGACGGACAAGATTCACACCTACGGCCAGGACAAGATCATCGACTTCTTCGTGAACCTGCAGGTCTGGGGCACGCCCGAGCAGTGCTACGAGAAGATCCTCGACATCCACCGGCGCACCGCGAACACGCACTACGTGGGCGTGTTCTCCTACGGGGGCATGCCGGTGGACGAGGCCGAACGCAGTCTGCGCCTCTTCGCGCGGCAGGTCATGCCCGAGCTGCAACGGCTGGGCGTCCCCGCCGAGCCGGTGGCCCGATGAGCCCGGTGAAGCCCGCGGAGCTGGTCGCTCTCATGCGCGGCACCGCGCCGCATGCGGTGCTGGACGTGCGCGAGCGCGCCGCGTACGAGCGCGGCCACATCTACTGGAGCACGTCCCTGCCGCGCCGGCAGCTCGAGACGCGGCTGCCCGGCCTGATAACGGCCAAGGCCACGCCGATGGTCTTGATAGACGAGGACGGGAGCGTCGCGGAGCTGGCGCGCCCGACCCTCGCCGCCATGGGCTACACCGACGTGCGCACCCTCGAGGGCGGCCTCGGCGCCTGGCGCGCCGCCGGCCGCCCGCTCGTGCAGGGCCTGAATGTCCCGAGCAAGGTGTTCGGCGAGCGGGCGCTCCATGAATGGAAGACCCCTCAGGTCACGTGCCCCGAGCTGGCCGAGCGCATCAAGCGCGGCGACGACATGGTCATCGTGGACTCGCGCACGCCGGAGGAGTATCACCGCGGCTGTATTCCCGGCTCGGTGAGCATGCCGGGCGGCGAGCTGGTGCTGCGCATCGGCGAGCTCGTGAAGCGTCCCGACCAGACCATCGTCGTGCACTGCGGCGGGCGCACGCGCTCGTACATCGGCGCGGAGTCGCTGCGGCGCATGGGCCTGCCCAATCCCATCATCGCCCTCGAGAACGGCACGATGGGCTGGCTCCTCGCCGGGCTCGAGCTGGAGCGCGGCGCCGAGCGCTGGGCTCCGCCGGTCACCGCGAAGGGGCGCGCGACGGCGGCGGAGGTGGCCCAGCGCGTGGCGCAGGCCGACGGGCTGCGCGGGATCAACGCGGCCGAGCTCAAGGCCATGCAGGCGCGCCAGGGCCAGGAGAACCTCTACGTGTTCGACGTGCGCACCACCGACGAGTACGCGGCGGGCCACGTGGCCGGCGCGGTGTGGGCCCCCGGGGGCCAGGCCGTGCAGGCCATCGACGACTATCTCGCGGTGCGCGGCGCCCAGATCGTCTTCGTCTGCGACGATGGGAGCCGCGCCGCGCTGACCACCGCGTGGTATCAGCGGCTGGGCTTCCCGAAGATCGCGTACCTCGAAGGTGGGGTGCCCGCGTGGCAGGCGGCGGGCGGCGCGATGGAGACGGGGCATCCCGTGCCGGCGCCGTGGGGGCTCGAGGCGGCGCGCAAGGACACGGCCACGGTGGCGCCGGGGGATCTCGGGGGGGCCGTCGTGATCAGCGTCGATCCGAGCGACGTCTACGGCAAGGCGCACGTGCCGGGCGCGGCCTGGGTCTGCCGGAGCCGGCTCGAGCGGACGATCGGCGCCGTCGCGCCCGACAAGGGCCAGGCGATCGTCGTCACGTGCGCCGACGGCGTGCAGTCGACCTTCGCCGCGGCGACGCTGGCCCGCCTGGGCTACGCGAAGGCGCGCGTCCTCGCGGGCGGCGTGCGCGCCTGGCAGGCGGCCGGGCGCCCCATCGAGACCGGTTCCACGCGCCTGGCGGACGAGACCGACGACGTGGTGCTGAAGCCCTACGAGCGCGGGCGCGCGGCCATGGAGGCCTATCTCCGCTGGGAGGAGGCGCTCGATCACGAGGGCCGGAGCCCGCACACGCTCTTGCCCGGCGCGCCCGCGACGCGATGAGCCCCGAGGCGTTTCCGCTCACCGTCGGCACGGAGTGGCTGGCCGCGCATCTGCGCGAGCCCGATCTCCGCGTGATCGACGCGACCAACTACCTCCCGCACCTCAAGCGCGACGCCCACGCCGAGTATCGGCAGGCGCACATTCCCGCCGCGGTCTTCTTCGCCATCGACGAGATCGCCGACACATCCTCGCCGCTGCCCCACATGCTGCCCACCGGGGATGGCTTCGCGAAGGCGGTGGGCGAGCTGGGGATCGGCGCGGGCGACCGCGTCATCGCCTACGGCGGCAAGGGCATGATCGCCTCCGCCCGCGCGTGGTGGATGTTCCGCGTGTTCGGGCACGACCGCGTCGCGGTGCTGGACGGAGGCCTCGCCAAGTGGCGCGCCGAGGGCCGGCCCGTCGAGGCCGGCGAGAAGGCGCCGTCCGCGCGCCGCTTCACCGCGCACTTCCGGCCGGAGCTGGTGCGGGATCTCGCGCAGATCCGCGCGAACGCGCAGAGCCAGCGCGAGCAGCTGGTTGACGCGCGCTCGGCCGGACGCTTCGCGGGAACCGAGGCGGAGCCGCGCGCGGGGCTGCGCGGCGGGCACATCCCGGGCAGCCGCAACCTGCCCTATGCCCAGCTCTTCGCCCCCGACGACACGCTGCTCCCCGCGCCGGCCCTCCAGAAGGCCTTCGACGGCGCCGGGCTCGTGCTCGGCCAGCCCATCGCGGCCACCTGCGGCTCCGGCGTCAGCGCCTGCGTGCTCGCGCTCGGTCTGGCCGCCCTCGGGCGGCGGGACGTCGCGATCTACGACGGGTCGTGGTCGGAGTGGGGCGCCCGCCCGGATACGCCGATCGAGCGCTGATCCCGCGAGGCCCGGCGGCTAGTTGATGCGCTTGGCCCGCCCGCCCCACTCCTTGTCGCGCAGGACGTACTTCTGGATCTTCCCCGTTGAGGTCTTGGGGAGATCGCCGAACTCCACCGCCGCCGGCGCCTTGAAGTGGGCGATGTGCTGCTTGCAGAACTCGATGATCTCGCCCTCGGTGGCGGCGGCGCCGATCTTGAGCGTCACGAAGGCCTTGGGCCGCTCGCCCCATTTCTCGTCGGGGATGGCGACGACCGCGCACTCGAGCACCGCGGGATGCCGCGCCACCGTCTGCTCCACCTCGATCGTGGAGATGTTTTCGCCGCCCGAGATGATGATGTCCTTCTTCCGGTCGCGCAGCTCGATGTACCCGTCGGGGTGCCAGACTCCGATGTCGCCGGAGTGGAACCAGCCCCCGCGGAAGGATTCGGCGGTCGCCTCGGGATTGTCGAAGTAGCCCTTGGCCACGTTATTGCCGACCATGATGACCTCGCCCAGCGTCTCGCCGTCGCGGGGCACGTCGTGCATCTTCTCGTCCACCACGCGCACGAGGTCGAAGATGGCGTAGCCCTGCCCTTGGCGGGCCGCGCGCTGCGCCTGCTCGTCCTTGGGAAGCGCGTCCCATTCCGGGTGCCACTCGCACACCGTGTGCGGGCCATAGGTCTCGGTGAGGCCGTAGACGTGTACGGGACGGAAGTTCAGCTCCTTGAGCTTGCCGAGCAGGGTGGGGGAGGGCGGCGCCCCCGCCACCGTCACCGTGACCGGCCGGGCCAGGCGATGCGCTTTCGGGTGATTGACGACCCCGATCTGCACGGTGGGGGCGCCGTTGTAGTGGGTCACGCCCTCCGACTCGAGCAGCTCCCAGATGCGGCCGGGCTCGACCTTCCTCAGGCAGATGTGCGTGCCGCCCACCGTCGTCACGCCCCAGGTGAAGCACCAGCCGTTGCAGTGGAACATGGGCAGCGTCCAGAGATAGCGCGTGTCGAAGCCCATGCCCGCCTCGAGCACCTCGCCGACCGCGTTCACCCAGGCGCCGCGATGGCTGTACATCACGCCTTTCGGCCGCCCCGTGGTGCCGGACGTGTAATTGATCGCGATCGTCTCCTCCTCGTCGTCGAGCCAGCTCTCGACCGGCGCCGGCGAGCCGCCGGCGAGGAAATCCTCGTAGGGATCGCCGGGCGCGCCGGTGTCGTCCACGCGGATCACGCGGAGGCCGGAGAGGTCCAGCGACTTCACCGCCGATTCGAACTCGGCGTCCACGAAGAGGAACTTCGAGCCCGAATGCTTGAGGATGTAGCTGATCTCGTCACTGGAGAGACGGATGTTGATCGCCACGAGGACGCCGCCACCCGCGGGCACGCCGTAGTGGGCCTCAAGCATGGCGGGGATGTTCGGACAGAGAAAGGCCACGCGGTCGTGCTTGCCCATGCCGGCGGCGCGGAGTGCAGAGGCGAGGCGATTCACCCGTTCGGCGAACTGGGTGTAGGTGTAGCGCCGGGCGCCGTGGACCACCGCGATCTTGTCGGGGAACACGTACGCGCTGCGCTCGAGGAAGCTCACCGGGGTGAGCTCGGTGCGATAGACCTTGTGGTGCTTCATCTGTCCTCCGGGCGTGGGGCGAGTTCGGGCGGTGCCCGCCCAAGTCTACCATCGCCGTGATAGGGTGCCCGGGTGACCCTCGCCCTCGCCGCCGGCGCCGCCATCGTCGCGGCCGCGAGCTTCGTGCAGGGGCTGGCGGGATTCGGCATCGGGCTCGTCGCGCTCGCCTTTCTCCCGTTCGTCATCTCGCCGGTGGACGCCATCGTGCTGACCACGCTCTACGCCACGCTCTTCTGCGCGGTCATCTTCGTCCCCCTGCGGCGCGACTTCGTGTCGAGCGGGGTGGACGCACTCCTCGTCGGCAGCGTGCTCGGCACGCCCCTCGGGGTGTGGGTGCTGGCCAGCGTCTCCGCCACCGCGCTCGCGCGGCTCATCGGCAGCGTGCTCATCCTCATCGTCGCCCTGGAGTGGTCGGGCCTCAGCCCGCGTCGGCTGCCCGGCCGGGCGTGGGGCCTGGGGGCCGGGGTGCTGTCCGGCGTGGTCGGCGGGGCGGTGGGGACGCCGGGTCCGCCCGCCATCGTCTACATGGCCGCGCAAGGCTGGAGCATGCGAACCATCAAGGCCAATCTCCAGGCCTTTCTCGTGGTCAATCAGCTCGTGATCCTGGCGGGCTACTGGTGGGCCGGCCTCCTCACGGGAGAGGTGTGGCGCCTCGCGGCCGTCTTCGCGCTGCCCGCGATCGCCGGCCTTCTGAGCGGCATGCGTCTCTTCGACCACGTCGACGGAGCGCGCTTCCGCCGGGTCATCTTTGCCATCCTGCTCCTCTCCGGCGTGGCGCTTCTGCTGCGGGGCTGATATCGTGTCGGCCGTGGAGCGTCGGTTCGCGGACAAGGTCATCGTGATCACGGGGGCGGCGGGCGGGATCGGCCGAGCGGCGGCCGCGCGCTTCGCCGCCGAGGGCGCGCGCGTGGTGCTCGTCGACGTCAACGCGGGCGGCCTCGCCGAGTCCCTCGCCGCGGTGGAGAGGGCCGGCGGGCAGGGGCTCATCGTCGAGGCCGACGTGACGCGGATCGGGGAGGTGCAGCGCTACGTTGCCGCGGCGGTGGAGCGCTGGGGCGGAATCGACGGCTTCTTCAACAACGCGGGCATCCTCGGGGTGGTGAGCCCGCTCGTGGACTATCCCGAGTCCACGTTCGACCGCGTCATCGCGGTGAACGTCAAGAGCGTGTGGCTCGGCCTCAAGGTCGTCGCCCCCGCCATGATCGCGCGCGGGGGCGGCGTCATCGTCAACACCGCCTCGGTGGCGGGGCTGCGTGGCTCACCGAACCTCGTCGCCTACACCGCGAGCAAGCACGCGGTGATCGGCCTCACGCGCACCGCCTCCATCGAGCTCGCGCGCCACGGAGTGCGGGTGAACGCGGTGTGCCCGGCGCCGATCGAGACCGCGATGGTGGATCAGCTGGAGGGCGGCTTCAATCCGCGCGACCCGCGCGCCACCCGTGACCGGCTCGCCGCCACCATCCCCATGCGGCGCTACGGCAAGCCCGACGAGGTGGCGTCGCTCGTGGCGTACCTCATGAGTCCCGAAGCCTCCTACATTAACGGGGGCGTGTACACGGTGGACGGCGGCGCGATGTCGTGAGAGGCCGGGGCCGCGCCGTGCTGCTCGCCATCCTGCTCCTCGCCGCCCTCGCGCACGCGGCCGCTCAGCCGGCCGGGGCCGACGACGCGCTGTGGACGCTGCTCAAGAAAGGCAGCGAGGTCGTCCTCCTGCGCCACGCCGTCACCACCGCGGGAGTCGGCGATCCGCCCGGCTTCAAGCTGCAAGACTGCGCGACCCAGCGCAATCTCACCGACGCGGGACGGGCGGCCGCGCGGCGGCTGGGCGACGCGTTCCGCGAGCATGGGGTGCCGGTGGGGCGGGTGCTGTCGAGCCCGTGGTGCCGCTGCCTCGACACGGCGCGGCTGGCCTTCGGCGCCGCCGAGGTGTCGCAGCCGCTGTCGAACCTCTACGGGCGCTCGGAGGCCTCCGCGCGCCAGGTGCGCGAGATGGAGACGCTGATCGCGACCTGGCGGCCCGAGGGCGCGGGTGGCAATCTCGTGCTGGTGTCGCACGGCTCCACCATCCTCGCGCTCACCGGCATCAGCGTGGAGCCCGCGGAGATGGTGGTGCTGACGCCGCGAGCCGGCGAGCGGTTCAAGATCGCCGGCCGCCTGTCCGCGCCGTAGCCTGGCGGCTAGCGGGGGAGGCGCGGCGGCTCGGCGCAGGTGCGCTCGATCTCCTCGACGGTCTTGGGAGTGCCCGCGGTGAGGTTCTCGTTCGCCGCGGCGGTGATGAGGATGTCGTCCTCGATGCGCACGCCGGTCCCGCGAAACTCGCGGGGGATCGGGTGCACGATCTTCTCCGCGCGCGCCTTCTCCTCCTCCTCGAGCTTGCGGGCGGCGGCCACGCCGAGGCGATAGCGGCGCTCCCACATCTCCTCCTCGCTGTACTCGCGGAGGTGGAAGGTGACCGATTCGCGGTCGGGGTCGACGTAGAGTCCCGGCTCCACGGTGACGACCATGCCGGGCTCGAGCGCGCGCGACTGGCGGCGCAGGCGGTAGTCGCCCACATCGTGGACGTCCATGCCCAGCCAATGCCCGGTGCCGTGCATGTAGAACTCGCGGTAGTGATGCATGCCCAGTGACTCTTCCACCCCGCGCGGCAGCAGGCCCAACGCCACCAGGCCCTCGGTGAGCACGCGCCGGGCCGCCTCGTGCATCACCTCGTAGCGCGCGCCCGGGCGCGCCGCCGCGATGGCGGCCAATTGGGCATCCAGCACGATCTGATAGATCCGCCGCTGCGGCGCGGTGAATTTCCCGTTCACCGGGAAGGTGCGCGTGATGTCGGAGGCGTAGTAGCCCCACTCGCAGCCGGCGTCGATGAGGAGGAGGTCGCCGTCCTCCATGCGCCGCCGGTTCTCGTTGTAGTGGAGGATGCACGCGTTGGGGCCGGAGGCCACGATCGACGGATAGGCGTTCCGCGGCGAGCCGCCCTTCCGGAACACGAACTCGATGGCCGCCTGCACCTCGTACTCGTGCTGCCCGGGGCGGGCAAAGCGCATCGCCTCGGTGTGGGCGTCGCGGCTGATCTCGCAGGCGCGGCGCTGGCGGGCCAGCTCATCCGGCGCGCGGCGCA
>Ga0075423_10003773_pt1 | contig 13996 bp, 13 predicted proteins | sample SoiMethybrSBSTD2_FD_80114 | JGI IMG/M metagenome (GOLD analysis project Ga0075423, IMG submission 80114) | Bulk soil microbial communities from a Populus tree surrounding site in Tennessee, USA - Soil MetaG P. TD hybrid SBSTD2 | ecosystem: Environmental > Terrestrial > Soil > Tree plantation...
GACATTCCACCTTACGCCCGCGCCATCGGCAATCCGGCACGAGTACTCCTGAATCCCGGGCCCCCCAAAGGTGATTTCGTCGTGCCAATCGCAGAGCACCAGTCTCAGCACAGGTTTTCCCAGGCTGCAAGCTAGAGCCCGTTGCAGGAGGAGCAGTCCTGCCGCTTACACCCGTCCGGGGCCGCCCTACCGCTATATCTCCACATCGCGAAACTGCTCGGCAACGGTAAGGTGCTCGTGGCGGGCGGATTCACCTTTGATCAGGTCGAGATCGCGCTCTCGAGCGCGGAACTGTTCGATCCCCCTACCAGTAAGTTTACCCGCACTGCCGACATCACCACCGCGCGCCGGGAGCATGCCGCGGCGTTACTTCAAAACGGTGAGGTCCTCGTGACGGGAGGTCACGATGGCCAGGGTAACGACCTCGCGAGCGCGGAACTGTATTAGTAGCGTCATCTACATTGACGCTGAACACTGCCTGCACGGCACTATGGTCTTTGTTTCGCGCACAGCTCCCGATAATTAAAGCTCAGCGACGTGGTCAGCGATCTTGCCGGGGTCGGCTTCGGCGAGATTGGCGAGGACAACTACCGTTAGTTTGTCGTCGACGTAGCGGGCGATGTGGGGTTTTTGAATCCCTGCCACGCACCGCCGTGGCCGATGACGCGGTGTCCGTGCTTTTCTGCAATAAACCAGCCGAAGCCGTAGTGGTCGGAGTTGGGTTTGCCGTTGTTCAGCCTGGCGGGAGTCCACATCTGGTCGAGGCTGGAGCGCTTGAGGATTTCTTCGGTGTAGAGAGCGGCGTTCGTTGGGAGTCCAGCGGGAGCGGCAGGACTTTGCTTCTTGAGGATGACGATCGGCGAGAAGGCGATGATGGGAGCGATTCTGTCTCGATCCGATCCGCGCTAGTCGTGCTGCCAGAATCGGATTCCGGGCTCAATTGAGGTTGCGGCGGGTATCTTAGCGCGAGCGTTGATCAGGCGGATCAAGTCGATCTCTTCGGCGAAAGCGAAGGTCTTTGCCCCGTAGTCAAAGGCGATACGGCTGGCGCTGCGTCCCTTGCCGGCGCCAAGTTCCGGCTGAAATCTGAGATCGCGCATCTCGGAGACCAGATAGGTCCTGGTGCGTGCGAATCCGACGAGTTCTTTACGAATGCTGAAGGCGCCACCGCCCACAATGATGGCGTCGCGACCGAAAAACATGCGCAGCAGAGAATAGACCACCACGATTTCAGCAAAGATCCAGAACAGAATCCAGAAGAACTCGAAAAGGCTAGAGTGGCGGATCAGTTTGCGGCCGACGGCCGCCAAATGTCCAAAGCGGAAGCCAGAGGGAAAAGAAGGCAAGGGTGCCCCAGTTGCGGAGGCAAGGGATAGAAAGACGCAGTTGGGTCCCGTCGTCGGAAATGCTGGACCGCATCGGGAAGGCGGTACCAACGTTGGCATTGCGAGTTTGTTTGAAACACGAATTGATCGTGGGTGCAATGGTTTTCTTCAGTGAAAGTCTAAGTTTGGCCCCGTCGTGATCCAGTCAGTGCGAGTCGGTTGGAGAATGCTCCCACGTGGCGCCCGTGCGGGGCCGGGATCGGTGATCTGATTTTATCGGCACGACTGAGAGTCGTGCCCTGATACGAATCTCGAACCAAGCGCCCGATCGACTCCGAGGATTGGAAACCTTCATGAAGTGCGCTAAAGGAATGGGGCATCCGCGCGCGCCCACGCTTCCAAAACGTGAAGCTGCAGCGGTGACCCTGTTCAGGCCCTCTCGATCGACACCGACTGCACCACGACATCTTTATTTGGTTTGTCCTGGCGGTTGCGGGGGACGCTCACGATTTTCTCAGCCACGTCCTGGCCTTCGACTATCTCCCCAAAAATCGTGTGCTTGCCGGTGAGCCAGGTGGTCGGCGCGACGGTGATGAAGAACTGCGAGCCGTTGGTGTTGGGGCCGGAGTTGGCCATGGCGAGCTTTCCGGGACGGTCGAATTTGTGGGGCGAGTTTTTGGTTTCGTCTTCGAACTGGTAGCCGGGGCCGCCGAAGCCGCTGCCGGCGGGATCGCCGCCCTGAATCATGAAATTGGGGATGACACGGTGGAAGATGGTGCCGTCGTAAAGGCGGTCTTTGCTCTTCTTGTGACTGACCGGATGGGTCCACTCGCGTTTGCCTTCGGCGAGCTCAACGAAGTTGGCTACGGTTTTCGGTGCGTCCTTTTCAAACAGGCGGCAAACGATGCTGCCTTCGGAGGTATTAAGGACGGCGTAGGTACCGGGCTGGCGTGACATATGAAATCCTTTCAGGTCTGGTTTCAATGAACGACGAAATGTTGCAACCGACGTGTCGTCCCTGGCGGGACTCGCATCCGGTCGTCTTCGCGACCCGGCACTGCCGTGCCGGGCTTTCTCCTGTCGCCACTGCGTGGCTGCAGCTGTTTCTGTTCATTCTTCTACGCACCATTTTGCGACACCGAGGTGGCGATCCGCTTACTGCGGCGTCGCAGCTTTCGGTGCGGCTTTTTTTACCGCAGGTTTGGATGCGGTGGCGGGCTTTGCCGCTGATGTGCCACGTTCAATCTTGATGTGGTTGATTTTCACGGGGCGAAACGGGCGATCATTGCTGGGATCGCGGCCGGTGCGGGCAATCTGCTTGACGAGCGCGACACTGGCATCATCGCACTGGCCGAAAATTGTATGGCGGCCGTTCAGGTGAGGCACCGGAACTTCGGTGATGAAGAATTGTGAGCCGTTGGTGTTGGGCCCGGAGTTGGCCATGGCCAGGCGTCCGGGACGATCGAAGGTGAGAGTGGAAACGAATTCATCTTTGAAGCTGTAGCCGGGGTCGCCGGAGCCGTTGCCGGCGGGATCTCCGCCCTGAATCATGAAACTGGGAATGACGCGATGAAAGATGGTGCCGTCGTAGAGCGGGACATGGTGTTTGGTGGCATGGCTGATCGGGTTCTTCCAATCTTTTGTGCCCTCGGCCAGGCCGATGAAATTGGCGACCGTGACGGGAGTTTCTTTTTCGAAGAGTTTGCAGGTGAGCTTGCCGGCGGTGGTGTCGAAGACGGCGGTGGGGCCGGCGGAAGCGGTGGCAGCACGGGCAGTCGCAGGTTTCGTCGCGGGCTTGGTTTGCGACCAGCAGAGTACGGCCAGAAGGATGACCGCCGGGAACAGGAATTTGAACATTGCATGCCTCACGATGGTTGTCATTCTGACGCTGAACGAAAGAATCCATGCATTTGGGAACTACAGGGAAAATACATAGATCCTTCGCGGCTTGAAAGCCGCTCCGGATGACAGTTGTTTAGGTGAATCATTCTACGATATTGACGCAGCTCATGGCTTGGCCTGCATCTCGCGGCTGACGCGCTCTACGTCACGAAAAACTCGCAGCAGGTTCCCGCCCAGGATTTTGCGAATGTCATCCGCACTGTAGCCACGATCGAGCAGGGCCTGCGTGATTTTGGGCAGATCAGCGGCTGAATCCATTCCTTCCGGCATTGCGCCGCTTACGCCGTCGAAGTCGGAGCCGAGGCCGACGTGATCGACTCCCGCCACCTTGGCGATGTGGTCTATGTGATCGATTAATGATTTCGATGGCGGACGCGGAATTTTCGCCGCCCACTCTCTTTCAATCCCATCTTTATCCAGATATGTGACCGTCCGACCGGCAGCCTGCTGCTGGGCAACGTATGCGTCAACCGCAGCTTCGCGCTCTTTCTTCTGGGCTTCAGCAGCTTTGCGGTAGTCTTCGTCGACGAATGCGGAATAGAAATTGACGTCGACGACTCCACCGTTTTTGGCGACGGCGCGCAACATGTCGTCGGTCATATTGCGGGCGTGGTTGGTGAGGGCGCGCGCTGAAGAGTGCGAGGCAATGACCGGAGCCTTGGTGGTGGCGACTGCGTCCCAGAAGGTTTTGTCGGCGACGTGGGAGATGTCGACCATCATTCCCAGCCGGTTCATCTCCAGCACAACCTGCTTGCCGAAATCTGTGAGTCCGTTGTGGTGCTGGATCTTAGGATCGTCGACGTCGCCGGAGGAATCAGCCCACTCGTTGGTATTCGACCAGGAGAGCGTCATGTAGCGCACGCCGAGGCGGTAGAAATCGCGCAGCAGATGGATGTCGTTTTCGATGGAATGGCCGCCTTCGATTCCCATGAGTGCGGCGAGTTTTCGGGCCTTGCGTGCGCGCTCGATGTCAGCGACTGAGTAAGCCATCATCATGCGATCGGGATGGCGTGCGGCCTGTTCGTAAACGGAATCGATCAGATCGAAGGTGTGCCGGGCGAAATGGCCTTGGTTGGATTTGGGCTCGGCCCAGATGGAGAAGAACTCGGCACCGAGGTTGCCGGCTCGAGCTTTGTCGAGGCTGATGTGGCCGGGATCTTTGGGGTCGGTTGAGCCGATATCGTAATCTCCGTCCAGGAAGCGTTGCGGGGTATCGGCGTGCGTGTCGATCACGAGGGCGGAGTCATGGATGGCGCGGGCGCGGGAGCTGACGCTCGGGCTTTGTGTTAGGGCGACACACGCCAGCAACAGGATGCAGCCGGGCAAGCGGCAGGCAACTGACATTAAGCCTATGCGCAAGGAAGGGATTGTATACGGTTTGAGATTTGAACCGCAAAGGACGCGAAGAAAAGCGGAAAGGACGCCAAGGGAATCGGAAAGGGCGCGAAGAGCTGGTTAGAGCTTTAGCAGATTATTGAATCTCGGAGATCGTCTGCGCGGCTTCTCCCTGCTCGTTGGCGGGTTGTTCGCCGGCCAACATCTGGGATTCACGCCAGTCGGTATAGCGATCGGAGACCATCACGTGGAAAACCCATTGGCGGCGCTCTTCCTCGGGTTCAATCAGGCCGAGGTTTTTGAGCGGCAGCATGTAAGCCTGCATCCACTTGATCTGTTCGCGGCTCATGCCACGGCGTTGGAGATCAACAGTAACGCCGGCGAGATGAGAAGAGGCAATTTCGCCTTCGGCAGGTGCGGCGTTGCGGTTGTGACGCCGCAGTTTCTTCTGAATCTTCACCGTCCGAACGGCGGAGTTTACCTGGATCTGATTATGGAACTGCTTGTAGAAGGCCTGGCTCAGGTCATCGACAAAATCGCGTGTCCACGGGCGGCAGTAGCGTCGGTCGGGATCGAGCCGCGGGTCGAACCGTAGGGTTTCGCCGGCGACGATCGGCACCAGTTCTTCACTGGCCTTGAGCTGTTCGAGTTCGGCATCGTCCTGGATGCGCGGCAATTCGAGGCGATCGATTTCTTCATTCTGGCGGAGCAGGGAATCACGCGATGGACGAAACATCGGATTCCAGCGGAGCCGTCGTCTATGAGTACGATGTGTGGAAAGGCGACGAGAGTTCTGACGGGGAACGTATGCATCCAGGGTAAAGGCTTCTCCGCAGACCGCGAGCATCAGAATTGACGAGATTAGTACAGCGCGTTCAGCTCGGCTCATGACGAAGTGGCCTCTGGCTCCCGCGAGTCCCTTAGGCGCAAACAAGACAGGCGCGTATTCTAATTAAGGCCTGCCGAAACACAAGAACTTATTTCGCCGACCGGAGTGACGCGGGAGTTGCCTCCTCTATTACCCTTGGGTCACCGCCACTCGCTCCCCTTTGCGCCCGTGTGGCAACCCTGCCTGTGTAAAAAGCAAAGTAGATGCCAAATGGAAAGGGCGGGATTTTCGCTCGTGGCACGCCTAAATAGCAGATTTTGTGAGAAGAGAATCAATGGTAACCGAGGTGAGAATTACGTGAGTGACAATTTGCGCGGCGGGATGACAAATAACGTCGAAGGCTCCCCCGGATGTGCCATTACTGTTGTGCCTGGCGCATAACACAACACCACAACTTCACACAACAGTTGCGGGATTGGTTGTTCAGAGCAAGAGCTCAACGCCGGAAGAGATCGCCGATGGCTTGCTTCATCACTGCGCCGCCAACTTCGGCGATGGAGCGGGTGAGGGGAATGTCCTTGGGACAGATTTCAACGCAGTTTTGCGCGTACCCACATTCGTGGATTCCGCCATCGCCCATCAGGGCTGTGAGCCGCTCGCGTTTCAGGGCGGCGCCCGTCGGATGCGTATTGAACAGCCGCACCTGCGAAATCGCCGCCGCGCCCACAAAATTCGTGTGCTCGTTGAACTGCGGACACACTTCCATGCAGCAGCAGCAGGAAATGCAGCGGGAAAGCGGGTAGGCAGCCTCTTGCTGTTGCATGGTCAGGCGCGGGCCGGAGCCGAGATCGTACGTGCCATCGATGGGAACCCAGGCCTTCACCCGCTTGAGGTTCTCGAAAAGTACGCGCCGATCGACGGAGAGATCGCGAATGATGGGAAATTTTGAAAGCGGTTCGAGGCGAACCGGTTGTTCAAGCTTGTCAATCAACGCGGAGCAGGCCATCCGGGCTTTGCCATTGATGAGCATGGCGCAGGAGCCGCAGACTTCTTCAAGGCAGTTGGAATCGTAGGTGATGGGCGTGGTTGGCTTACTGTCGCGCGTGACCGGGTTTTCTGCGATCTCCATGAGCGAGGAGATCACGTTCATGCCGGGCTTCCAGGCGAGAGAAAATTCTTCCCAATGAGACTCGGCTTGGGGATTTTCTTGTCGCCTGATTTTGATGATGACGGACTTGGATTCAGGCATCAGCCACTAGTCCTGTTCTTCTGTTCTTAGCTTAAACCAAATCTACCATCTTGAGCGGCACCCAGCGATTCGTAGGTGATGGGAGCGCAATTGATCGCACGGGCATCTCGGGGGCTATCTGCGAGAAATTCGCGTAGGACAGAACCAGGCTGTCACCTGCCGCAGTTCACGGTACTCGGAGTAGTGTCCGATGTCCGCTATGGCAGCTTGGACAAGGCGCCCGCGCCCACAGTCTACGGTTCGATCTCGCAGCACGAGTATTCCAATCGCCCATATATAACAAGTGGAGGGGGAATACACGTTGCCGGAGAGTTAGGATCAAGGGGGGTGGGTGAAGACACCCATCCCTAAGCATCAATATTTTCTGGCGCGTGGCGGAATCAGCGAGACATCTACCGGCTCGAATTCGAAGCGTGGCTCATCGGCGTCGGGCGCGAAGGTGGCCTTCGTTGTCTTGAGCCAGGTTTTGTCGTCGCGGTCGGGGAAGTCGGGCTTGTAGTGGGCGCCGCGGGACTCATCTCTCATTGCCGCTCCCTGAGCAATTACCCGCGACAGCTGCAGCATGTTGTAGAGCTGGCGGGCGAAGACGATGGTCGTGTTTGCCCATTGCGAGCGATCGCTGAGATTGATGCGTCGGAAACGCTCGAGTAGTTCGACGAGCTTTGCGTCCGCTTCGTGCAGATTCTTGTTGTAGCGAATGACCGTGCAGTTCTTCGTCATCAGATCGCCCAACTCGCGCCAGAGCTTGAACATGTTTTCGCTGCCATCGGCTTTCATCAGCGTGGCGTTGTTGTCTTCCTGATGTTTCCGCTCGCTATCGAAGTGGCCATTGCCTTGCGGGGCGGAAACGTTGCGCGCGAATTGCAGGGCGGCGGGACCAGCGATGAATCCGCCGAAAATGCATGAAACCAGCGAATTTGCGCCCAGTCGATTAGCGCCGTGGTACTGGTATTCGCACTCACCAGCGGAAAAAATTCCGGATAGGTTCGTCGCCTGCCGGTAGTCGACCCACAGCCCGCCCATGGTGTAGTGCATTCCCGGGAAAATCTTCATTGGAGTGACACGGGGGTCGTCGCCCACGAACTTTTCGTAAATCTCGAGAATTCCTTCCAGCTTACGATCGAGAATCTTGCGATCGATGTGCGTGAGGTCCAGATAGACCATGGGCTTACCATCGATGCCGAGATTGTGCTCGTAAACGACTTTGTGGATGGCGCGAGTGGCGACGTCGCGCGGTACAAGGTTGCCGTACTTCGGATACCATTCTTCGAGGAAGTACCAGCGTCCGCTTTGCGGGATCGATTTTGGATCGCGCTTATCGCCCGGAGTTTTTGGAACCCAAACGCGCCCGCCTTCTCCGCGGGCCGATTCCGACATCAACCGCAGTTTGTCCTCGCCTGGAATTGAAGTCGGATGTACCTGAATAAATTCGCCATTCGCGTAGTAGCAGCCTTGCTGGTAAAGCGCGGACTGCGCAGATCCCGTGCAGACAACGGAGTTGGTTGACTTGCCGAAGATCGCGCCGATACCGCCGGTGGCGATGATGAGGGCTTCGGCCGGGAAAGTGCGGACTTCCATGCTGCGCAAATCCATCGCGCAGATTCCGCGGCAAGTACGGTTGCTATCGAGGACCGCCGACAGAAATTCCCAGTGCTCGTACTTCGTCACCTTGCCTTCGGATTCGTAGCGGCGGACCTGTTCGTCGAGCGCGTAGAGAAGCTGCTGACCTGTCGTTGCGCCTGCGAATGCGGTGCGGTTGTAGAGCGTGCCGCCGAAGCGGCGGAAGTCGAGCAATCCCTCAGGCGTGCGGTTGAAGGGGACACCCATGCGGTCGAGGAGATCGATGATGCCGGGAGCGGCATCGCACATTTGCTTTACAGGCGGTTGATTGGCGAGGAAGTCGCCGCCGTAGACGGTGTCATCAAAGTGCTGCCACGTGGAATCGCCTTCACCCTTGAGATTTTTCGCGGCATTAATTCCACCCTGGGCGCAAACAGAATGCGAGCGCTTAACCGGCACGATGGAGAACAGATCGACATGCCCACCCATCTCGGCGACCTTGATAACTGCCGAGAGCCCAGCGAGTCCGCCGCCAACAACGATTATTTTGGGGTTAGCTGCCATTCAGATCCGTTGCTTCTCCTGCATGTCCTCAGTGGGTTCAGGTTTTGAAAGGAACACAGAGACACAGAGGTGGACAGAGTCATTCGAGCATCGCAACCGTTTCCGACGACCTCACCGGCTGCAGCGGCGTGGTTAAGAAGGAGCGCATGGTCAAAGCTCCGACCACGACGAAGAGCAACCCGATGGCAACGCACACATAGCCGAACTTGCGGCGCGCGGTGTCGCCGGTAGTGATGCCCCACTTGGCTGCGAACAACCACAGCCCGTAGGCGAAGTGCCAAGAGGCGCAGAGAATGCCGACGGCATAGAACACGACCGCCCATGTGTGCTGGAACTCTGCTTGAACCTTGCCGAACGCGGCTCCCGGGTACGTCAGGATGTGCACACCGGTGAAGCGCAGGTGCCAGGTGTGCCAGACCATGTAAAAGAAAGCTATCGCGCCGGTCCAGCGCTGGGCGGTAAACATCCAGTTGCCCATCCAAGGATAATCGGCAATGTTACTCTCCCCTCGGTACCAGATGTAGAAGCCGTAGAGAGAGTGATAAAGGATCGGCAGCCAGATGCCGAACAACTCGAGGTAGAAGACAAACGGAAAGCCGGAGAGCAACTCTACCTGCTTCGCGTAGGCTCCCGGACCTCGAGTGGCGAATGCGTTCGAGATGAAATGCTCGATCAGGAACAGGCCAACGGGGACAATTCCGCTGAGAGAGTGCAACCGGCGAAGAAGGAACGAGCGCCCTTCGCCGGCGCGAAGTGGTGCAACTCCTTCCTGGATTGAGGGGCTGGCAGTTGAGACCATTATGACTTCAGATGTGATGCGAGAACTTTTTATTATCGAGGCGCGTGAGAAGTGAAGTCAAGGAAGCGATGGGATATGCGAGCACCTTTTGTCCTTCGAAGCGAAGGCAAAATCTTTAACGGCGAAGACGTGCAAAGGCAGCGCAAAGTTAGCAAAGGCGGGCGGCGCAAGCTGTCGCGGAGCAAGAAGCGATAGACACCGACGAACATCAGTTGTCAGTTCTCCGTTCTCAGTTCTGAGAATTTCGGTGCGGACTGGATTCGCCGAGAACCATGCTGCGGTACATGCGGTCGACCAGCTTTTTCTGATCCGGCGTCATGGGACCGTTTTCGCTCAGGCCCATAGCTTTGAGCGACCGGTGGAAGATCTCTTCGCGTTCCTGGCGGGTTAGTTCTTTCGACTTCTCGGGATCAAGCATTTTGAGGCCGTTTTGCTGGATGCGTGCATCTTCTTCGGCTTGGCGCTTGGCTTCCTGCGCGGCTCTCTCCTGATCTACCCTGCGCAGTTGTTCCAGTTCATCACGCATCGCGGTGGCTTGCTGCCTGGCATCCGCAGTGCAACCGGAGAATCCGGTCACTAAATCCATGACGTCCGAGGCTGCGAGGAAGTCCAGCTTGTGCTCGGCGGCCGCATCGCGAACGGGTGTGATCGCGGCGTCGCATTGCGAGGCGAGCGCGAATTGCAGCCCTACCGTCAGTTTCCGGTCGGAGAGAAGAAAGATCATGGTCGGAATATCTTCCGCACTGAGTTTATGTGAGAGTTCGATGAGAGAGCTGTGGTTGTAGCCCAAGCCGTGTGCGCCCAGGTGTCGAGTCGCCAGAATGATGTGGCGCACTTGCTCCGGAGATTTGTCCGCGGCGGACGCGGCGATACAAAGAAGAAGCGCCAAGAAGAGGCGTGAGCTCACGAGAAGGATTGTAGGATGTTGTTTTTAAGCCCACAATGTCACCAACGTGCTGGCTGGTGTCAGTAGCCGGGATTGCCGAGACTAGGCTCGCCGTCTCTGCAATTCTTCATCCCGTCTAGAAAAAGGCGGAACGCCGCTCCCCGGTGGCTGTATCGGGCTTTCTCTTCAGGCTCCAATTCGGCAAACGTCTTCTGGATAGCTGGGAAATAGAACAAGGGATCGTAGCCAAAGCCGCCCCATCCTCGCGGACTATCCAGAATCGTGCCCTCGGCCTGCCCTCGGAATGTTTGCAGAGTCTTTCCATCGCGGGCGGCCGCGATAACGCAGACAAATCGGCCTGTGCGCTGGTCAGGGCGAAGGTTTTTCATTTTCTGAAGCAGGCGGGCATTGTTGGCTGCGTCGTCGCTGTTCGCTTCGGCTCGCCTGGGATCGTCAGCTGCGTAACGCGCGGAATGAACGCCGGGAGCGCCTGCGAGGGAATCCACCTCGAGGCCGGAGTCGTCGGCCAGCACGATTTCACCGGGCGCAAAGCGGCTGTAGAACTCGGCCTTCTTGCGAGCATTGGCTTCAAAGGTCGCTCCGTCTTCAGTAACTGGGGGAAGGGAAGAGAAGTGAGGGATGGAGACGATTTCGATTCCCTGCGAGCATGCGGCCCCGGCAAAGTCGCGGAGTTTTCCGAGATTCGAGGTTGCGATCAGAATTCGTTTCATGCTGATTCACAAAGTTGAAAGCTGACAATTACAACCGACCCAAGTAAAACATGATGACAATCCCCATGGCTGCCAGCAAGGAGATCCAGCCTCCTATGGTTCGATCAGGCGTGCGAATGAACTTGATTCGAACCAGATTCTCTCCTGCCTGCACTGGGATCATCATCTGACCAGTGACTTCTTGGGTTTCCGATTCGGTCGCGCGGCCATTGACTTCAACTTTCCACGCTGGATAGTTGAAAAGACGCAGAATCAGGCGGCCAGGTGTGCTCACGTTTGCGGTCAGGGTCTTGGATTCGGGCGCCCATTCATGGATGTGAATCTGGGAAGTGCCGCTGCCCTCGAACGTGGCGCGTCGCGCGTTGCGTTTTGTCTCATACGGATCGGCTCTCGTGGGCGCGTATTCGTCGGCGCCTTCGTATCCGATACGGTCCTGCTGGTTATCCCTCATTTCGGCGATATCAGCAGCCGTATCCCACCAGGGTGGCTGGACGCGGTGCCACACCAATACCAGCACTGCAAGCATGGCGGCATAAACCATGGCGCGCATAGGCCAGCGCCGGAAGGCCTTGGTAACGAGCAGGGCAAGCGCGACGTTCAGACAAAGCAGCCATCTCCAGGGGAGCTGAATGAAGCGGAGTTCAGGCAGCACGCGATAGAAGGCAGAGCTGAATGAAAGCATCAACAATGAGGAGGCCACACCCCAGAGGATCACGCTTCCATACTGGCCCCCAGAGCTCGGGCCGTCATCGTTAGTGTGATGGAGAAACTGCCTGCGGACAAGAAAAGCGATTGCCATGGCTAGCAAAAGAATTTCTGCACAAGCGACGATTGAGATCAGGAGATTAAAGCGATTGTGGTCGGCATCATTGATGGAGGCAAAAAGAAAATTGTCCTCAGGGCGGACGCCGGGGGAGAGCACCTGGGCGATTTGCACCCATTTCTGTTCATAGGCAGCGGGAACGAGGTAAAAGGCCGCAAGCGCGGCGCCACAGAGCGCGGCCAATGCTCCTTTGACCAAGAGCTTCACCGAGCGCTGCGCAACGGCGGTTGCCAGGGCCAGCATTGCGATCGAGTAGTTCACGATGACGGCGGACGGAGCGTTGGTCAGCCATGCTGCGGCTACCACCACGGACAACAGGAGCACGGCCCTGCGTCCGTCTTCCGTCAAGCGCAATACGAACAACGGAAGCAAGGGGAGAAGGGGAGCGGCCAGCAGTTCAGCGAAAGCGCTGCGCCAGTAAACGACCACCAGGTGATACGGATTCACCGCATAGAACACTGCGGCAATCAGCGCGGCCCGCGGCGGAAGAAATCTCCTTGCCAGAAGGAACATCGTGCAGCCGGAGAGGCTCAGCGCGATCCAGATGTACGCCCCGGGTACGAGTTTCCAGGGCAGAACTGCGCCCAGCATGGCACCCAGAGTCCAGGAAAACGACGGATAGAAGATGAATCTCGGTTCGCCATAACCAAAATTGGCCAGCGATGCCCAGCGGGGATAGATGACGCCCTGCTTCCATTGACCGAGAACTTCCATCCAGGTGTTCAGGTGAAATTCGAAATCGTGGCCGGAGGGAATTCCGAGGAATAGGAAAGGCACCAGTACCGCGAATGTGGTTCCCAGGATAATCGAGAATCGCCAGGTCAAGAGAGAACTGCTTGGTGTGGCATGCAGCGCCAGAGCCTTGCGCGATTTGAGAATAGCTCGGACTCCTCTCCTCTGTGTTCCAGTGTCCCTCTGTGGTTAACTACAACCACCGAGCACACAGACTATTTGTTTCCAACATGGCTGCGGAAATTCTGGCGCAAGACGGAAAAATCGGCAATGTCAATGGAACCAGAATGCGTTACATAGAATTAACCTGCTTTTAACCTTCTCGCAATATGTCGCTACTAGACTGAAAGCAGTAACGAGGTGGAGCATGCCCGTAAGGGCACCGGAAGGGCTCGCACGAGAGACGGCGTGCGGCCTTTTTGGTTTTGCAGATAAATTAGTGAACAACTCTGATTGATACAAGGAAACGTGGAACCGCTGCGACCCAGCTACGAGGATGCTACTTCATGCGAATTGCGTTGCTGGTGGAGCTCTTCCAGGAATTCTTCCTGAGTCATGCTCTCGTGGTTACGCAACAAGTGGAGTAGTTGGTCTTCGCCTTCGTCAGGTCTGCCTGCCCGGGAATACTTATGCCCATTCGGAGCTGACAGGGTTCCTGGGCTCACGAGCAATTGTGGCTGAATGCCGGGGCGAGTGGTGAGGAATTCAATAAGGTTTTCTACCTGCTTGCGCTGTTCGCGCGTGCGAGCCGCGAATTCGATTCCCATACCAAAGGCGGGATGCATGACCAGCACTTGGCCTTCCGCCTGGACCTCCATCTCTTCGGCCTTTAGATACAGCACAATTCCAGCTCGCTCCGGGAACGGAGACTCGGTTTCGACGTAGCAGCCGCCAGCACTGAGGTCGCTCAACTTGCATTGGGAAACGGGCTCCGGGTCTTCAGGCGGAAGCTCGGGAGCAGTGGCTCTTACCCAATCGCGTAGAGTAGAGCGAAGGCTCTCTGGTAAATCGATGAAGCGAATGCCGGATTCGCCGTTGGGGTTTGCCCACGCGACCTCGCCTTTCACTTTAATCTCAGCATTTGCTGGCGGCAGGGTGAATTGAGCAGCGATGATGGCTGAAGGGCACAGCGGTTGCGCAGATAAAAGGTCTAGCCCATCCTCGCTTAAGTCGAGGAGAATTCCTTCCAGCGCGCCGCCATTCTCCACGCGAATCTGTACAGGAAGCTGGATGGCAACGCGAAATGCTCGCCGCCGCTCAC
>Ga0075423_10003774_pt1 | contig 13993 bp, 10 predicted proteins | sample SoiMethybrSBSTD2_FD_80114 | JGI IMG/M metagenome (GOLD analysis project Ga0075423, IMG submission 80114) | Bulk soil microbial communities from a Populus tree surrounding site in Tennessee, USA - Soil MetaG P. TD hybrid SBSTD2 | ecosystem: Environmental > Terrestrial > Soil > Tree plantation...
CCCGGTCACCAACCACGACTTCGACACCGTCTCCTATCGTGAGAACGCCACCGGGTTCGTGCTGAGCGCCGAGGACATGCGCTGGTTCTGGCGGCACTACCTGTCGCGCGAGGAGCAGGGGCGCGAGCCGCTTGCCTCCCCGCTCCTGGCCAAGAGCCTGGCCGACCTGCCGCCCGCCCTGGTGATCACCGCGGGGTGCGATCCGCTGCGTGACGAGGGCGAGGCCTACGCGGGGCGGCTGCGGGACGCGGGGGTGGCGGTGACGCTCACCCAGTACTCCGGGATGTTCCACGGCTTCCTGCGCATGACCCGCATCCTCGACCAGTCGCGCGTCGTGCTCGACGAGGTCGCGGGCGCGCTGCGGAAGGCCCTCTCGTAGCCTAGAGCACGAACGGCACCCGCGCGGCGGCCGCCACCGCCCGGAGTTGCTCCATCAGGTCGTCCGGGATCGGCACGCCCTGCTCGAGCCGCTCCGCGCGGGTGAGCCGCTCGGGGTCGCCCGCCACCAGCACCGGCTGCGCCGGGTCCGCGCGCTTGGCCCCGTGCAGCACGTCGATCACGTCGTCGAGATCGCGCTCGAACTCGCCCTCGTCGCGGAACGCGCCCGGGTCGATGGCCATGAAGAAGTGGCCGATGTTGTGCGGATCCGAGTCGCGCTGGGTGCGGTTGCGCAGCGGCGAGAACGACGCGCCGGCCAGCGTCCCGCCCAGGATGTGCACCATCACCGCGAGGCCGTAGCCTTTGTGCCCGCCCTGCTCGCGGCCGCCCCCGAGCGGGGTGATGCCGCCCTCGGGCCGCTCGAACACGTGGCGGAAGGCCTCCGTCTCGTCGGTCACCGCGCGGCCGTCGCCGTCCACCACCCAGCCGGAGGGCACCGGCTTGTGGTTGAGCTTGTACACCTTCACCTTGCCCGCGGCCACCGTGGTGGTCGCCATGTCGAGCTGGAACGGGGCGTTGCGCCGCGCGGGCGCCGCAAAGGCGAGCGGGTTCGTGCCCATGATGGGCTCCGCGGCGAAGGTCGGCACCAGCGTGACCCCGCGGGTCGCCGAGGTGACCATGCCGATCACCCCGCGGTCCGCCGCGATCTTCGCGTAGCAGCCGGCCGCGCCGAAGTGGTGCGAATTGAACACCGCGACCACCCCGACCCCGGTGGCGCGGCACTTGTCGACCGCCAGGTTCATCGCGTGGGCGGCGACCGGGTGACCGAGCGAGCGGTCCGCGTCGATGCGCGCCATCGAGGGCCGGTCGCGCACCACCTTCCACTGCGGGCGCATGTTGAGCCGGCCCGCGCGGAACTCCTTGTCGTAGGACGGCAGCATCGAGATGCCGTGCGAGTCCACCCCGCGCAGGTCGGTCTCGACCATCATCTCCGCGGTGACCGCCGCGTGCTCCGCCGACATCCCCCACGACGTGAGCACCGCCACCAGCTGCTCCCGGATCTTCTCCGCTCCAACTCGCATACACCCTCCTGGGGTCAGGTCTTGCATTCCGACATTTCCGGGCTACGCGGCGGTACGGCGGCGCACCTCGGGCAGCACCCGGCGGCCCAGCAGCTCGATGCCGGCCAGCACATCGGCCTGCGGCATGCCCGGCCAGCTCACGCGCATGGTCAGATGTGTCGCGCCCGCCGCGTGCTGGGCGACCAGCGCGTCGGCCACCTGGGCGGCCGAGCCGATCGCGAAGCGGTTGGCCGCGAGCCCGCGGAGCTGCGCCTCGGGCGACGCCTTGGGATCGAGCGACACGCCCTCGAGCCCCCACGAGAAATACGCCGCGTACTTCTCGAGCAGGTAGGGCGCGGCGCGCCGGATCGCGGTCTCCTCGTCGGGCGCGCAGACCACCTCGAGCAGCCGGCAGACGTGCGGGCTCGGCGAGAGACCGGCGTCGGCGCGCGCGGCCGCGAAGGCGCGGGCCTGCGCGGCGAACTCGTCCACGCGCGGCAGCGGCACCACCAGCCACCCGTCGGCGATGCGCGCGGCGCGCGCGATGCCCGCGGGCACCTGGGAGCCGACCAGGATCGGCGGGCGCGGTGACTGGACCGGCCGCGGCCGGATCGTCACGTTCTCGAAGGCCCAGTGCCGGCCGCGGTAGGTGACCTTGTCCTCGGTCCAGAGCCGCCGGATGATCTCCACGCCCTCGGTCAGCCGGCTCACCCGCTCCCCCATCGGGACGCCGAAGATCGCGAACTCCTCCGCCCGGTAGCCGAGGCCCACGCCGAGGAGGAAGCGCCCGCCGGTGAGCACGTCGAGGAACGCGCCCACCTCCGCGATCTCCACCGGGTTGTGCAGCGGGAGCAGGACGAGGTTGGTGCCGATCTCGAGCCCCGGCACCTCCGCGGCCAGCCGCTGCAGCATGGGCAGGAGCGGGAAGTAGTGGAAGCCGGGGGTGACGTGGTGCTCGCCGCCCCAGATCGAATCGAAGCCGAGCGAGCGGATCAGGCACGCCTGCTCCAGCGTCTCCGCGAACCGGCGCGCCGGATCGTCGCCCGCCGGGTGCTGCGCGTTGAGATAGACGCCGAGTTTCATGATTGGTGCAGATGGCGGATGGGGTCAGGTCTTACATTGCGACATCGTGGGCCGACAATGTCGCAATGTAAGACCTGACCCCGGATGGCGTTTAGCCGGGGGCGGCGCCCTGGGTCGCGGTGTAGACCGCGTAGAGGGACTGGCTCGCGGCCATGAACAGGCGATTGCGCTTGGGGCCGCCGAAGCAGACGTTGCCGCAGATCTCGGGCAGCCGGATGCGTCCGATGAGCTGGCCTTGCGGGTTCCACACCGTCACGCCACTGTAACCGACCGCGCGCCCCGCGTTGCTGGAGCACCACAGGTTGCCGTCCACGTCGGCGCGCACGCCGTCCGGCCCGCACTTCACTCCGTCGATCATGAAGTCGCTGAAGAGCTTGCGATTGGAGAGCTTGTTGTCCGAGCCCACGTCGAAGACCGTCATATCGCCTTTACCGCCGGGTCCCGTGTCGCCCGGGCCCTTGCCGGTGCTGATCACGTAGAGCTTCTTGTAATCCGGCGAGAAGCAGAGCCCGTTCGGGTCCGGCACCTCGTTCTCGCCCACAACCTGGGTGAGCGTGCCGCTCTTGTCGACGCGGTACACCGCGGTGGGCAGCTCGCGCTTGTAGGAGCCGAGCTCGAGCGGCTGCCCGAGCTTCGGGTTGAGCCGGCCGCCGGTGTTCGCGGGGCCGCCCGCCGCGTCCACCGTGCCCTCGTAGAGCTGGGCCCCGTAAGGCGGATCGGTGAACCAGTAGCTGCCGTCCGGGTGCGGCACCACGTCGTTGGGCGAGTTGAGCCGCTTGCCGTTGAACATGCCCGCGATGAGGCTCACCGAGCCGTCCAGCTCGTAGCGCACCACCCGGCGCGTCACGTGCTCACAGGAGAGCTGCCGCCCCTGGAAGTCGAAGGTGTTGCCGTTGCTGTTGTTCGACGGCATGCGGAACACGCTGACGTGGCCGTTGTCCTCGATCCAGCGCAGCTGCCGGTTGTTGGGGATGTCGCTCCACACCAGGTAGCGGCCCTGCGCGTTCCACGCGGGCCCCTCCGCCCAGAGCGAGCCCGTCCACAAGCGCTGGATCGGCGCGTTGGGCTGCCGGAGTCCGTCGAAGGCCGGCTGCACGGTGAGCACGTCGGGATCGGTGAAGTACGTGGTGGGCGCGCCGCGCGGGCTGAAATCGCGGGGCGGCTGGGTGATGGTGCTGGGCGGCCCCGCCGGCGGGGTCTGCGCGCCCGCGAGTCGCGGGGCCAGCACCGCGGCGCCGACCGCGGCTCCCACGCTGCGGAGCATCGTGCGCCGCGACACCGCGCTGCGTTCCGGATCGTACGCTTCTTGCGCCATTGCCACCTCCCTGACCGTCGTTCGAGAGGAATGAGAGAAGCGATTCGCGCGGCAACCCTAGCAGACCGGCCCGGAGGCCGTCAATGCGTCTCGGGCCCGAGCACGCGACGCAGGAAGGCGGCGACGTCCTCGGGAGCCCGGCGCCGTGCCTCCGCGTCGCCCCCGATGGTGGCCCCACGGGAGAGGCAATTGCGCCCGTACTGGCCCGCGTTCGCGGTGATGTCTTCCCCGGTACCGCGTCGCGCGACCGTGAAATGGTCGAGGTCCACCGCCATGTCGCAGCCGCGGCCGGTGACGAGGCTGCGCTCGTAGCGCGCCGGCCGCTCCGCGTCGAAGTCGTGATACGCGCTCGCGTAGGTGACCACGGTGGTCTCCGCGCCCGCGGTCTTGAACCACTCCGCGTAGCCCCGGCAGGCCTCCGCCGGGGTGTAGTCGTCGCGCCCGCCCAGCAGGAACAGCAGCGGCCCGCCGGTCACGTGGGCCGCGGTATACCAGTCGCTGCAGTACGGGTAGAGCGCCACGTGCGCGGCGAAGCGCCGATCGTCGTCGATGATCGCGCGACGGAACGGCTCCAGCGCGGTGTAGAGCGCGACCTGCCCGCCCTTGGAGAAGCCGATGACCCCGATGCGGTCCCCGTCGATGCGCGGGTGGGTGGCGAGCAGCCGCAGCGCGGCCAGCGCGTCGGCCACGTTGGCCGCGGTGGGCAGGCGCCCCTGGTCGGTGGCGGTCTCGCGCACGTTGCGGGGGGTGAAGCTGTCGACCACGAAGGTGGCCAGGCCGAGTGCGCCGAGCCGGTCCGCCCAGGCCATCTCCCGCACGTCGACCCCCCCGCTGCCGTGGGCGATCACCATCGCGGGCACACGCCCGGCCGCGTCCTTTGGCAGCCGCAAGGTGCCGACGACCACCGCGGGGCGACGCCTCGCGCCGGGCGAGGGCGAAGTACCCGGCGGGCGTCCGGCTCTCGAAGTGGATCTGGCCCACGCGCCCGTCTGCGAGAGTGGCGGTCGGGGCGCTCCCCTGCCCGGCCGCCCCGGCCGGGGACCCCCCGGCCAGACCGACGGTCGCCAGCAGCCGCGCGAGGACGATTCGTGAGACCATGCCAACGATTCCTACCATAGAGTTCGGAACGAGTTCGGAACCGCCCGAACCCGGGAGGTGGATGATGAGCAAGCGCAAGGCGAAGCCCAGACGAGCGGCGGCGAAGCGAGCCACGAGGCGGCGCACCGCGACGGGACGAGCGGGCACGAAGCGGACGCGGACGAAGCGCGCGCCGACGCGGCGCACCCGGGCGAGGCGGGCCGCGCCGGCCTCCCGGAAGGCGGCCGGCCGCGCGAAGAAGCGGACGTCGGCCACGCGGCGTGGGCGGGAAGGCGGCGAGGATCGCGGCCAGACGGTCGGCCTCCTGCGCGATCTGACCGAGCACCACGAGACGGGCCCCGCGGCCACCGGCGGCGACATCGACGCGGACTGGCAGCGCGCGCAGAGCTCGGGCGAGGAGGCGGTCGGCGGCAGCGTGTCCACGCCCGATCAGGACGTCGTCGACGAGATCGGCCATGCCCTGGGCGTGGAGCAGGCGCAACAGGCGCCGCTGCGCAGCTCGGAGGAGATCCTGGAGGAGCGCGACCGGCGCTACTGGGACCTGGAGCGGCGCGCGAGTCGGAAGGCGGCCAAGCGCCAGGAGCCGTGAGCGCGCCCGGCGCCGGCCGGGCCGTCGTCCGGCAGCGCTGGCGCGACCTGCTGTTCGTCCACTGGCCGGTAGCGGCGGATCGGCTGCGGCCGCTGGTCCCGGCCGAGCTCGACCTGGACTGCCTCGACGGGTCCGCCTGGATCACCCTGATCCCGCTGCTGATCCTCGACTCCCGCCCGGCTCCGCTTCCCGCCGCCCTTTCGGTCGCCTTCCTCGAGACCAATCTGCGCACGTACGTCCGTGGCCCGGACGGCGAGCCCGGCATCTACTTCTTCTCGCTCGAGGCCGCCTCTCGCTCCGCGGTGGTGGCGGCGCGCCTCTGCTACGGCCTGCCCTATTTCCACGCGGTCATGTCCCGGCGCGTGGACGGTCCGCGCATCGCCTACACGTCGAGGCGGCGGAGCGCACGGCCGGCCACCCTCGAGATCACGTGGGCGGTGGGGGAGCCGCGCGAGCCGGCGCGGCCGGGCAGCCTCGATCATTTCCTGATCGAGCGCTATTGTCTCTACGTGCGTCGGCGCGGCCGGGTGCGTCGGGGCCGCGTGCGCCACTCGCCTTATCCGCTGCGAGCCGCCACCGTCGAGCGCCTGGACGAGTCGCTGCTGGCCGCCGCGCGTCTGCCGAGCCCGCTGCCGGCGCCCCCGCTCTGCCACCATTCCCCGGGCGTGGACGTCGAGATCGGCGCGCTCGAGGCGGCGAGCCCGCGGGCCCCGGCCGCGTAGGCTATACTGCTCGTCAGCGACACACGCTCTTTGATTGCGTCAGAGAGGACTGGATGATCGCCGGTGCGGGCAACCGCACGGGAGGAAAGTCCGGGCTCCGCAGGGCAGGGTGCTGGCTAACGGCCAGGGGGGGCGACCCCACGGATCAGTGCCACAGAGAACAGACCGCCGCCTTCACGGGCGGTAAGGGTGAAACGGTGAGGTAAGAGCTCACCAGCGGCCCGGGCGACCGGGCCGGCTCGGTAAACCCCACCCGGAGCAAGGCCAAATAGGAGAGCGATCCCGCTCGCAAGAGCAGGTGAAGCGCGGCCCGCGTGGGGCTCTCGGGTATGGCCGCTCGAGACGCCGGGCAACCGGCGTCCTAGAGAAATGATCATCTCGCCGACGGGGGCAACCTCGGCGGTCAGACAGAACCCGGCTTATCGGCCCTCTCTGACGCATTTCAACGATCTCGCGCACTTAGCTTCTACCCCTCCTGCCTCGAATCCGGTGAGACACGGGCCGGCTGCTCTTCCACGTCTTAGCCGCCATCTCCGAGTTTGAGCGCGACCTGATCCGGGACCGTGTCCTGGCTGGGCTCAAGCGAGCCAAGGCCCAGGAGGTTCGCTTCGGCCGGCCCAGAACCGGCGTGGACATCCTACGTGCCCGGGCGATGCTGACCGAACGGCGGTCACTTCGGGATGTCGCCAAGGCGCTTCACGTGGCGCTCGCGACCTGGCGCGGGCCAGTACGCCTTGGCACGCCGGAGCCGCCCCACTTGCCCACGCGGAGGTCTTCCCCTAGCCTATCCGCGGTTTCTGCTCGATCCGACCCCAAGGAGACGTTGATGCGGCGGCGTGCCAAGCCTGCGAGGGCGAAGGTCCAAGGTAAGCGGCTGCCCGCCCGGACGTCGCCCAAGACCGCCGACGCTCGGGTTCGCGACCTGGAGAAGCGCCTAGCGGAAGCCCTGAAAGGCAAGGCAGAAGCGCTGGAGCAGCGGACAGCCACCAGCGAGATCCTCCGGCTCATTGCCGATTCGCCCGCCGACCTCCCCACCGTCCTCAATGGGATCCTCGATGGAGCCATCCGGTTGGTGGAGGCCGAATGGGGGGCCCTGGCGCGATTCGATGGAGAGTTGTTCCATCTCGTTGCCCAGCAAGGGGCGACACCCGGATTCCTGAAGACGGCCGCCAAGGTCTACCCTTTCGCGCCGCACCCCGATTCGCCATCGACCAGGGCGATCACCGAGCGCTATCCCGTGTACGTTGAGGATGCCTTCGAGGCCTCCTATCGGGGCACCCGGGAACTCGCCCGAGCGGCACCGTACCGCAGTCTCCTCTCCCTCCCGCTGCTCCGCGAAGGCCGAGGGATCGGAACTATCAATCTTACCTGGCCGGACGTGCGGCTTTTCCCTGCCGACCGTATTGAGGTGCTCAAGACCTTCGCCGACCAAGCGGTCATCGCGATCGAGAACGTGCGGCTGTTCAAGGAACTGGAGGCGCGTAATCGCGACCTGACCGCGACCAGCGAGATCCTGAGCGTCATCGCAAGCTCGCCGACCGACCTGCAACCCGTCCTGGACGCCTTAGCAGAGAGTGCGGCCCGCCTATGCGAATCGTTCGACTCCGCGATCTATCGGCTAGACGGGGAACGGCTCCTGCTCGTCGCCAATCACGGAGCAAGCCTGGGGCGACCTGTCGGCGATTTCTCTCTATCAATCCGCGGGACCGTGGCAGGCCAAGCAGTAAGGGATAGATGCGCGGTCCACGTCCCCGACGTCCGGACCCAGGCTGACAAGTACCCCGAGAGCAGTGAGCACGGACGACGCCTCGGTCTAGGCACCATGCTCTGCGTTCCCATGCTGAAAGAAGGCACGCCGATCGGCGTGATCGCGCTTCGCCGTACTGAGGCCAAGCTGTTTACGGACCGTCAGATCTCCCTCCTCCAAACCTTCGCCGACCAGGCGGTCATCGCCATCGAGAACGTGCGCCTGTTCACCGAGCTGCAGGAGAAGAACCGGGCGCTGACGGCGGCGCACGCGGAGGTAACCGAGACGTTGGAGCAGCAGACGGCCATGGCTGAGATCCTGGAGGTGATCAGCACGTCGCCCACCCATCTCCAGCCCGTGCTGGACGCGGTGGTGAAGAGTGCCGCGCGATTCTGTGCGGCCCCTGATGCGTCCATTTTCCGGTTCGACGGTGAAAACTTGCGTGCTGACGCCCATCACGGCTCGGTTTTCCTGCCCAGGGACTTCCTCATCCCGGTCGTGCGAGGCACCGTCGCAGGGCGCTCTGTGCTCGAGCGGCAGGCGGTCAGCGTTACCGATCTCCAGGCTGAAACGGAAGAGTTTCCCGAAGGAAGCTCCCTGGCCAGACAGACTGGTCATCGAGCGACGCTGAGTGCTCCGCTGCTGCGGGAGGGAGCGCCGATAGGTGTGATTTTGCTCCGGCGCGTGGAAGCGGTCCCGTTCACTGGCAAGCAGATCGCGCTCGTGAAGACCTTCGCCGACCAGGCGGTGATCGCGATCGAAAACGTTCGCTTGTTCACAGAACTGCAGGAGAAGAACCAGGCGCTCACGGAAGCTCATGCCCAGGTGACCGAAGCACTGGAGCAGCAGACTGCCACCAGCGAGATCCTCCGCGTGATCTCCAGCTCCCCGACCGATGTCCAACCGGTGTTCGACAGCATCGCCGCCAGCGCCCTCCGTCTGTGCGACGCCAAATTGTGTACCACCTTCACGTTTGACGGTGATCTGATCCATCTTGTTGCTTCTCATCACGTGACCGAGGAAGGCGCGGCCGCCTATCGTGATGCGTACCCGTCGCGTCCAGGGCGAGCAAGCGGCACCCATCGCGCCATCCTGACCCGCACCATCGTCCATATCCCCGACATACGTGAGGACCCGGAGTACGAGCTTCGAGCGCTCGCGCGTGCCAACGACTACGGATGCGTCCTTGCCGTGCCGATGCTGCGGGACGGACATCCTGTTGGAGCGATCACGGTCGGCCGGGAAGCCGCACGACCCTTTCCGAGCGAGCAGATCGCGCTGCTCAAGACTTTCGCCGACCAGGCGGTCATCGCCATCGAGAATGTGCGGCTGTTCACGGAGCTCCAAGAGAAGAACCTGGCGCTCACGGAAGCTCATGCCCAGGCGACCGAAGCACTGGAGCAGCAGACGGCGACCAGCGAGGTCCTCAAGGTGATCAGCCGCTCGGCTTTCGATCTCGAGCCGGTCCTCGAGACCCTGATCGAGAATGCAGTGAGGCTCTGTGGCGCAAGGCGAGGTTCTATCTACCGCTTCGACGGACAGGTCCTCCGTCACGCGACTTCCTTCAATGTCTCGCGAGAGACCTTTGACTTCTTCGATCGGAACCCGATCGCCCCCGGACGGTTCAGCATGGCGGCGCGGGTCGCCCTCGAGCGGCGCACGCAGCACATTCCCGATATTCTCGCCGACTCCGACTACACCTTCGCGGTGCATCAGGTCGAGCCCATCCGGACGGCGCTGGGCGTGCCGATGATGAAAGGCGCCGACCTCCTGGGAGCGTTCACCATCTGGAAGCTCGAAGTCCAGCCCTTCACCGAGAGGCAGATCGAGCTGGTCACAACCTTCGCCGACCAGGCGGTCATCGCCATCGAGAACGTGCGCCTGCTCAAGGAATTGGAGGCGCGCAACCACGATCTCACCGAGGCACTGGACAAGCAGACGGCCACCAGTGAGATCCTGCGCGTCATCAGCGGGTCTCAGACTGATGTCCAGCCCGTCTTCGACACGATCATCCAGAGCGCAGTGCGGCTGCTGGGCGGCTTCTCGGGGGTCATCACGCAGATCGTCGATGACCAGCTACACCTGGCTGCGCTCACGAGCACGAATTCTTCTGGAGATGCCGCACAGAAGGCGCTGTGGCCAAAATCCGTGGAGCAGGATGGTTCCCTTCACGGTCATGTCATCCGCACGCTCGCGCCGCAGGCCACCACTGATGTCGAATCAGACCGATCCGTGCCGCCGAGTGAGGTGACGGTCGCTCGCGAACGCGGCTATCGGAGCATGGTCGCCGTCCCGTTGGTCCGCGATGGTCGAGCGGTTGGGTCGATGGCCGTGACGCGCCGCGCGCCAGGGCCATTCGCCGACGGCCAGGTGGCTCTGCTCCAAACCTTCGCCGACCAAGCAGTGATTGCGATCGCGAATGTCCGGCTGTTTAAGGAACTCGACGCCCGCACGCGGGATTTGAGTCGCTCGGTGGCTGAGCTGCGCGCGCTCAGCGAGGTCGGTCAAGCGATCAGTTCGACCTTGGATCTTCAGGCCGTTCTGAGCACGATCGTGGCGCGAGCGACGGAGCTGTCGGGGACCGACGCGGGGGTGGTGTACGAGTATGACGAGCAACGCGAGGTCTTCCTGCCACGCGCTACCGAGCATCTCGAAGCTGAGGTCGTGGGCACGATGCTCGCCACACCGGTCAGAAAAGGGGAAGGAGCGACCGGCCGACTGGCAGAAGTGCACGAGCCAATCCAGTTGGCGGATATCTTGGAGGCGCCCGCCGAGAGCCGGGTGCGGAGCGTGCTTGTGCGGGCCGGATACCGGGCCCTGCTCGCGGTGCCACTCGTGCGCGAGGATCGTCTGATCGGTGGCCTCACCGTCATACGCAAGGCCACGGGCGCGTTTGCGCCGGAGGTCATCGAGCTTCTGCGGACGTTTGCGACCCAATCCGCGCTGGCGATTCAGAATGCCCGTCTGTTCCTGGAGATCGCGGACAAGAGCCAGCAGCTCGAGGCCGCCAGTCGTCATAAGTCCGAGTTCTTGGCCAACATGTCCCACGAGTTACGCACCCCGCTCAACGCCATCATCGGCTTCTCCGAGGTGCTGATGCAGCGCATGTTCGGGGAGCTGAACACGAAGCAGGAGGAGTACCTGAAGGATATCTACGAGTCCGGCCGACACCTGCTGTCCCTGATCAACGACATCCTCGACCTGTCGAAGATCGAGGCCGGGCGGATGGAGCTCGAGCTGACGGAGTTCGACTTGCCCACGGCCGTCGAGAGCGCCCTGACGCTCGTCCGCGAGCGGGCCACGCGACGTGGCATCGCGCTGCAGAAGACTCTCGATGGCCGGGTCGGGCGGGTACAGGCCGACGAGCGTAAGGTCCGGCAGGTGGTCTTGAACTTGTTGTCGAATGCCATCAAGTTCACGCCGGAGGGAGGTCGGATCGAGATCCGCGCCGTGCCGCTGGACGGCTCCGTTGAGGTATCGGTCGCTGATACCGGGGTGGGCATCGCCCCCGAGGACCAGGAGGCGGTGTTCGAGGAGTTCCGGCAGGTGGGGAGCAGCGCCGCCAAGCAGGAAGGGACGGGGCTCGGGCTCACCCTCTCCCGGAAGTTTGTGGAGCTGCACGGCGGCACGATCCGGGTCACGAGCGCCGTGGGCGCCGGATCGACCTTCACGTTCACACTCCCGGTGAGGCCATGGCCGGCGAGCTGATTCTGATCGTCGAGGACAACGACAAGAACCGGAAGCTAGTCCGAGACATATTAACGTTCACGGGCTACACCACCATCGAGACCGAGACCGGCGAAGAGGGCGTCCGGCTTGCCCGAGAGCGGTGTCCGAGCCTGGTGCTGATGGACATTCGGCTGCCCGGGATTGACGGGGTCGAGGCGCTCCGACGGCTCCGCGCCGAGCAGACCACGCGGGGGATTCCCGTCATGGCCATGACCGCGTCGGTGATGAGCGAGGACCGGCAGAAGATCATGGCCGCCGGGTTCGACGGCTACCAGAGCAAGCCCATCAACGTGACCGACTTTGTCGCGGCCGTCGCGCAGATCCTTGAAGGTCGCCGAACATGACGGGTGCGTGTGGGTCGCCCAGGATGTTCGAATCGAGTAGATGACGAGGGGCCTCGGCCTGAGGAACCAATGATGGCCGAATGCCAGAAACCCGATTGGCTGACCAAGCACGTATTCAACCCGCGTGTCATGCGGTCGAGGGCGTAATGGCAGAGTCACCAGAACCGGGACTCCGCCGAATCGCTCCTCACCATCCAGTGTTCCGGATCATGGGATTGACTCGACCGAACAGGGAGCCTTAAGGGACCAAGGCACTATGATCATCGTGAAGCCGCCCGGCTGCCCGTTCCGGCACTGACCTTCCGACCTGCGCGGTGGTCGCGTCGGCGGGTCGGACGGACGACGGGGTCCCCACGACTCGTGGGCGCAAGCTACTTCTGATCGGCCTTACAGACCCAACCCCTCGGATCAGGCTCGGCCTGCAGCAAGACAGGAAGTCGTGAGGCTGACTCCCTGTCCGCCGCTTGGAGCGATTCTAGGCGTCACGGAAGGCTGACGGAGGTGCTGTCGCCGGAGTTGCTGATGGTGAAGGTACCGGCAGACTGCACCGGGGTGTAGACGTAGGTACCCCAGCCAGCGGGACCGGTCGGGACCGACGCCATGAAGGGCCCGCCCACCTGACCGAGCGAGTTCGTCACCGCCGACGTGAGGTCGGTCAGTGCGGCGGGAAGTGACCCGACGTGCGCCGAGTAAATGCTGACAGCGGACGCGAGCGCCCGCGCATCGGCCTGGGCCTTCGCGAGACGCGCCCGGGCCTGGACGTTGGCGTACAGCGGGATGGCGATTGCGGCGAGGATACCGATGATGGCGACGACGATCATCAACTCGATGAGCGTGAAGCCGCGCTGCTGATGCCGACGACGAGAGGTATGCATGATGCCTCCTGTTACGGACGGTCGATTGCTTCGATCTAGACAGGAGCATCTGACATGCCAGTCTTGCCATGCAGGTACATCCCCTGAAGAAAGCGAGCTTCTTCCCTGAAGTATTTCTTAGAGTCATTCCCCCTCCAATGCCAAGAGTGACAACGGTGGACACAAGCCGAACACACTTCCTCCAGCCCGCGCGAAACGCCGCCCTCGAGAGGGCGCCCCTTCGGGCTCGTTCACAAGGGCGCGCGGGCCGGAGCCGAATCTCACAATCCTGGCGTTCACTGTGCATGTACCGGAAGGGACACAAGCGGCTGTCGCCCTCTCGCCGCGTTCCCGCCCGGGGCTCCGCAGCAGGCACAGGCACTCAGTAAGCACACGATCCACCGACCGCATCTCGGCACGCGTGATGACGCAGGCCGGCTGCACTCTCTGGCTGGGCCACCCTGCGATCGCTCGCGAACAGCGGCCCCGTGGCCGCGAACCTCAAGAACCTGCTGTACTGCTGGCCGGAGCTGATCCTCCAGCGCTTCGCCTCGTGGAACGCGGCGCGCGAGTGACGGGGCGCGGCCGCGCCGGTCAGCGGCGGAACCGCCTCATCGAGGCGACCGCGAACCAGACGAAGAGGGCGAAGACCGCGAGCTGCACGAGCTGGAACGGCCGCTCCGACTGGGTCGGGGCCAGCGCGTTCAGGGCCGGGATCTTCTGGAACGACTGCACCACCAGCACGAACACGTTCAGGTACAGGGCGAGCACACAGCCGAGCGGGAAGATCCAGCGCCACGCGCCTCCGCGGTGGGCCCGGGAGCGGGCCACGATCACGACCACCAGCACGATCAGCGAGACGATGCCGACCTTGTGCGACGGCAGGAGATGATCGAACGGGAAGCCGAAGCCGGTCACGCTCGTGAGCACGGTGCTCCACACGAAGATGCTGGTCCAGCCGTCCCGCAGCTGCCGGTTCAGCATCCCGAACACGACGACCAGGCCCGAGACGATGCCGATCAGGCTGATCACCACGTGCAGCTTGGTGTACGTCTCCAGCGTCATCCCCAGGA
>Ga0075423_10003777_pt1 | contig 13980 bp, 10 predicted proteins | sample SoiMethybrSBSTD2_FD_80114 | JGI IMG/M metagenome (GOLD analysis project Ga0075423, IMG submission 80114) | Bulk soil microbial communities from a Populus tree surrounding site in Tennessee, USA - Soil MetaG P. TD hybrid SBSTD2 | ecosystem: Environmental > Terrestrial > Soil > Tree plantation...
CGCACGACCTGCGGGTCAAAACTTTTCGCCGACCACGTGCCTGACCAGGATGCGGCCGTAGTGGAAAGGCTGGAATCAGCCGGGGCTGTGCTGATTGGCAAGACCAACATGCACGAGCTGGCCTACGGCATTACGTCGAGTAATCCGCAGTTCGGCGCAGTGAGGAATCCGTGGGACATGGAACGCATACCCGGAGGGTCGAGCGGTGGCTCGGGAGCCGCGGTGGCCGCGGACCTTGTCTTCATGGCGATGGGGAGCGACACCGGAGGTTCCATTCGCATTCCCGCTTCGTTTTGCGGAACAGTCGGCTTAAAACCCACCTTTGGCCGGGTTAGTCGTTATGGAGTTCTCCCTTTGGATTTCAGCCTGGATCACATGGGCCCGCTCACCCGCAGTGTGCGCGACGCGGCATTGGTTTTGAATGCGCTGGCGGGCTTTGACCCACGCGATGAAACTTGCAGCCGGCAAGCGACACAGGATTACTGCCCGGCGGTGCACGTTTCTGTCCGTAACATACGTATTGGCTTGCCCGAAAATTTCTACTTCGATCAGGCTGACCCCACCGTCACTGCTGCAGTGCGACAAATGGCAAAGACAACCCAGTCGCTCGGCGCCCAAGTTCTGCCCGCGCGGGTGCCGGATATTGCGGCACTGAACACCGTTGGCCGCGTCATTCTGCTTTCCGAAGCGTCCGCATTGATGGAGCGCTACCTTCACCAGCGGCAGGATTTTGGCGCAGACGTCCTGGCATTACTTGACCAGGGCCGCTTACTTCCGGCGACCCATTACGTGAACGCACAACGTCTGCGGCGAGCGATGAAAGAGGAATTCCAAAGCCTCTGGAAGCAGGTGGATTGCATATTCGTGCCAACCACACCGACGTCGGCCCCGAAGATCGGACAGGCGACAATCAGATTTGGCGACCGAGAAGAAGACGCGCGCCTCGCCTCTACCCGCTTGGTGCGAGGCATCAATGTTTTGGGCTTGCCGGCGCTCTCAATGCCGTGCGGATGGGATAGCCTCGGGCTGCCATTGGGACTCCAGATCATCGGAGCGCCTTTTCAAGAGGCGTTGATTCTTCGCGTTGGGGCAGCACTGGAAGATGCAATCGGCGTCACCCAAAGGGTGCCGACGGGTATTGCATAGACTTGAGGAAACTCAATGGTCCCCTTCACCCGCCCTTTGGGCACGCTCTCCCAGCGGGCGAGGAGTCAAATTTAATGCATACTTTCCCCTCGCCCCTTACGGGGAGAGGGGCCAGGGGTGAGGGGGGCGAGCCCAATCCTCGATAGCTAATTTCCGTCCAACGAGAAGGCAGGAGACCCAACATGGTTGACGAGCTAAGCCGAAGGCAGATGCTGAGAAGAGGAATTGTCGTGGCGGGAGTCGCAGCCCTCGGAATTCCCGAATGGGCGATCCCGGTTCTCGCTGAAGGCGAGGAGTTAGTCCCCTTCACCGATGTTCCTTCAGACTTCACCACTAATCCAAAACCAGGTGTTCGGTATTTGGATACCCGCAAGATCGAGAGTTTCTTGACGCCGAGCGATCAGTTTTTCACCGTGCAGCATTACGGTCAGCCGGTGGTAGATCCGGCAACTTACAAACTAAGAGTCAGCGGGCTGGTAGAACGTCCCATCGAGTTAAGTCTAGGCGAGCTGAAAAAGCGGCCGCGGGTCGAACACATCGCCGGCTTCGAGTGTTCCGGAAACAGTCCGAAGCGAATCAGCGGGATGGCAGGAAACGCCCGCTGGGCGGGCGCCAGCCTCGCTTCCGTCCTCAGCGACTGCGGAATTCGACCTCAGGCCAAGGAGGTGGTCTTCTTTGGGGCAGACAAGGGGACCGAGGAGGTTTCTCATGGAGGAGGCACGGCCACGGTCGAACAGCGCTTTGCCCGCAGCTTGGCCCTCGAGGACGCAGTAAGCCCCGATGTGCTGCTGGCTTATGAAATGAATGGCGAGCCCCTTTCGCAGTACCAGGGAGCCCCGTTGCGGTTGATTGTTCCCGGATGGTATGGCGTGGCCAATATCAAGTGGCTGGAACACATCCACTTGCAGGACAGGCGCTTCATGGGAAAGTTCATGGCTCGTGAATACGTCACGCTCCGCGGCCACAAAGTGAACGATGAGATCCTCTGGAACGAAAGTTCTGTCAGCAGAATACAGCTCACCTCCGCCGTCGTACGCGTGACGCGCAAGGCTGGACGATTTCAGATTCTCGGCTTTGCATTGAACGACGGCACACCTCTAAAATCTGTCGAAGTCCGCATAGACAACGCCGACTGGCAGCCTGCAACCATCGATCCAGCGTCAACGTCGCACTCGTGGAAGCTGTTCACGATTCCCTGGGAATCCCCAGCAAAGGGCGAACACACCTTGGCGTCTCGCGCCATTGACATCAATGGCACAATCCAGCCAACAGAAGAAGAGCTCGTGTTCAAGAAAACCCGCTGGGAAAACAACGGCCAGGTCGTTAGGCGAGTGCTGGTGTCATAGGAATTCGAGGATGGTGTTCGGGTGTATGGTGACGAAGACTTTGTCACGCTCACGGCGAAAGTATTCGCTCTCCCATCGATCGGTGAGTTGCTGGTGCCACTCAAGAATAGGTTTGCCATGAGAATGGGGTATTGATTTTTCTGGGGCCGAGAATTCCAGCGTCAGAACTCCGCTGAAAATCTTGTTGTCGAGGTCGTTGTATACCGCGTAACGCTCGCTCCCACTTGCGGGCTCCAGCTCGCGAACCTCGGTTCTTTCCCTGATGGTTCGATAGGCATAGAGTGGGCCCATAGGTACGTACCAGACGTCGGAGCGCTTGCCAACATAGGCCAAGTGCCGTTCGTAAAACTTTTCTGCTCCGTAGTCCAGCCACTGCGGATGAGAAAGAAAATTGTAGATCCCGCCACGTTGGTAGACCTCATCAAACTTCGCGTTCAACTCAGCCACATTGGTTCTTCCCGACTTGGCGATTCCGCCCTTCTTCTGCACCACTTGCGTATAGGTGGCGTTGTAGGGGTTGGAATCGTAGGTCTGTAGGTCGGGGAGGTTGTGAAGGTCCTGCTCCTCTCCCGGATAGTTGCGTGCAACCAGATAGCCGGCCCGAGCCAGTTTTCTCTGGACAAATTCATACTGCGCGCAATTTCCGCAGGGGTAGCACCACGACCACACATAAGGCTGGGCCGTGTGGTTCAGGATGTCTTCTCTCGACCCGGTGATTTCAAAATCCGTGTAGGCTCGAAAGCAAAACAGTCTTGTATCCGGCCATTGGCACTGATGCCGGCGAGAGTGAGATCCGATCTCGTGACCGTTGGCGATGGCCTGACGCAACCGCGGCCATAGTTGCGAGATGGCTCCCTCATTGGTACTTACAAAAACCGTCGCCTTGACGTTGTATCGGTCCATCGCGTTCAGACAGTCAATAATGTACTCTGTTGAGTCGTCGATGGTGTGCGTTACGACGGCGCGAGCGTTATTGAGATAGAGACTCTTCTGGAGAAAGCGCGTGGTCCCCCGATTGCTTGTTTTGAGGACCTCAGACGCCTTCAGCCCCAACCGGTCTAATGGATCACCCTTCAGCCTTCCCAATTCTGCGGGCTTTGCATCAAAGGTAACCAGGTCATTCCAAGAGAGATGGCTGCCCCAGGAGTAATAGATCAGACAGGCCAGAATGCCCATCAAGACAATAATCGCCAGCGAAGCTCGTGTTTTCACGTTCCAATCGACTCCAACTTTTGATTTTGAGGAGGTGTGGCAATTGTGGTTTGGAGAAAGACCCCACGCCTTTATAACAAATCAGACAGCCTTTCTCAACTCTGTTGCGTTCCTAAATGTCCTTGGTCCATGATAGCGCGGTGATTCCTTTTGAAGGGGGTGTAGGGGGATGTCCTACCCAGTGTGATCCGAAAGGCACTCCCCTAGCGGCTTCGGTGCTTTCCCCCTGACGTAGGGATTTTCAGAGCAACGAGAAGAAGAAATCCATTAGGCAGGGAGAGCGTATGCGTGCGGTAAAATCAGTAGTTCAAAGCGTGATTCTTCTCTTGATGACCCTCGATCTGGCAGCAGCCCCGAGCAAACAGAAAATTATTCTCGATTGCGATTTGGGCGGAGACATCGATGACGCTTTCGCTATCGCCCTGGTGCTGACGAGTCCTGAATTTGAAGTCCTGGGCATCACATTGGATCATGGCTTGACGGAAAAAAGGGCTCAGGTCGCCTGCAAACTGCTATATCAGATCGGCATGGAGCAAATTCCGGTAGCCGTGGGGCGACAGACGCCGAATGTTGTGGGAAAGGACAAAGAGCTTGGACCCGACAGTCCGCAGTTCCGCTGGGCCGACGGCTTTTCCAAACTTAAACCCATCAAGACCTCAGCTCGAGATTTCATTCTTGAGACCCTGCGAAAGTACCCTCATGAAGTGATTCTGTTTGGAGTGGCACCAGTCCCCAATCTCGCAGATGTGATCGAAAAAGATCCCGAGGCGCTCAAACTCGCCAAGCACATCTACTCGATGTTCGGCTCTTTCTTCATGGGTTACAACGGCGGGCCCGTCCCTTCGGCAGAGTGGAACGTTGCCGCCGATATCGCGTCCGCCAAACAATTCGCCTCTTCGGGCGCGCCCATCACCTACGCAGGGCTGGATATCACCACGTTTGTAACTCTTGAGGAGAAACTGCGTCTCAAGCTGTTAATGCGGCAGTCCCCATTGACCAACGCACTGTGCGGACTCCATACGCTCTGGGGCAATGAAACACCCGTTCTCTATGACGCTGTAGCAGTCGGAATGACCCTCTGGCCCGACCTCTTCAAGACCCGCGCCGCCCATGTTCGGGTCATTGATGGAGGATTCACCGTCATCGACGAAAGCCAGCAGCCCAACTGCGAAATCGGCGTGTCGATCAACAAAGAAGAGTTCCTGAAACGTCTGATGAGCAGGCTTCTTGAACAGAATCTGGGACGTGTGGAGGGAGAGTAGAAGGACTGCCAAGATCAAGCAACAAGGCCGACGGAAGAATCTGGAGCCGATTCAGATCGCGGCTCATGTTCCCAGGCAAATCGACCACAGAATTCGTGCCGTGAAATTGGGTTGACTGATCCTATCAGGGCTCGGATTGATCCGCCGAATCGCAACCTGGAATCGACCTATCGTAGACTGAAGGTAGCAGTTCCCACAACACTCCCATTGATCCATATTTTTACTACGTAATTTCCTGTCCCAAGCATTCCAGCAGCCAGATTGTAGATGTACTGGCAGCTATCGATCCGGAAGTTCGAACCAATGTCAGATGCCATGAGATACTCACTCTCATCAATCGGCCCAGACGCCGCGCCAGCTGTGCGGGTAATCGAAATTGTGGCCGGTGGTAATTCACAAGTAGTCTTTCCGCCATAGTTTAGGCTGAACTTCACTGGAACAACGCCCCGCTTGGCATTGAAGACGCTCGACCCGTCGGCATTAATCGGTGGCTCTACGGTTGCGGAGTATTCTAAACCGTTAACGTTATACGTAGTACCCGAAGAGGATTCGACACACCCGTTTGCAAGGGGGGACGCTGTTACGAGGCCAGATCAGATGGCCGCGGTCGTCAACACGGCCGAGCCTTTGATCTTTCCTTCTCGTAAGAGGCTCAGAGCTTCATTGGCGCTTGCAAGTGGAAAGTCCTGGATTTCTGTTCGGATCGGGATCTTCGGCGCGAGCGCCAGAAATTCAGCAGCATCCCGCCGCGTGAGATTGGCCACGGATCTCACTGAACGCTCTTCCCAGAGAATCGAATAAGGGAACGAAGGAATATCGGACATGTGGATACCGGCGCAAACAACCGTCCCACCCTTGGCCACGGCCTGCAACGCGAGTGGAACCAGATCACCAGCCGGAGCAAAGATAATCGCTGCATCCAGCGGAACTGGCGCCCGGCCAGTTGAGGAGCCAGCCCATTCAGCTCCCAACTGCAGCGCGAAATCCCTTCCTGAAACATCGTCGGGCCTGGTGAACGCGTAGACCTTGCGCCCCTGATAACGAGCCACCTGAACCAGAATGTGCGCCGCTGAGCCAAATCCGTAGAACCCCAGATGCTTAGCGGGACCTGCCATGACCAGTGAGCGGTAACCGATGAGTCCCGCGCACAAAAGCGGAGCGGCCTGCAAGTCAGGATAGCCAGCCGGTATGGGAAAGCAGAAACGCTCATAAGCCACAGCATATTCAGCATAACCTCCGTCGAGGTTATAGCCCGTGAACTTCGCCCGGTCACAGAGATTTTCCCTGGCGGTCGCACAATACCTGCATTCGTCGCAGGTCCAACCAAGCCAGGGAACCCCGACGCGATCGCCCAAAGAAAATTTCGATGCGGAGCCTCCAATTCCAACGACTGTCCCGACAATCTGGTGGCCAGGTACCAATGGCAACTTGGGCTCTCTCAGCTCTCCGTCAAGGATGTGCAAGTCCGTCCGACAGACTCCGCAACAGCTAACCCGCAAGTGGACCTGGTTTGGCCCCGCAACAGGCCGCGCCAAATCCACGGCCGAAAGAGGTTGGCCAGGAGCCGTGAGTACCATTGCCAACATGCCCACGATTATATCAAAGGCAGATCAGTAAGAATTCGCATCTATTGAGGATTGTAGAATAAAGTGATGCAACCCCTTACCTTCGAGCCCCTCTCCCATTGGGGAGAGGGGAGCCGAAGCCGGAAGAGGGGCCAGCCTCAATCGAAGAAAGCACCAGAGGTGTCACTATAATTTGCGAAGATCAATAAGAACCAATTTATGCTCACAAAAATCCTCTTGTTCGTGACCCGTCCGGACTTAAAATAATCAGTATGGCTAGATTGGTTCCATTTGTAGTTGCACTGATTTGCCTGAGCGCATTTCCTTCTTTCTCTCAAATCGCACCACCGGTGGTATTCGAGGCTGTGCAGAAGGAAACTGGCTGGAAGGCTGCCCGTGAAGCTCGCATTTATGATTCGAAGAGCCTGGCTCATCTTCGTTCAAAGGATGCGCCGATCTTCGACGAATATGGCTTCAAGCAGGTAATTGTCCAGGAATTTGAGAAGGATGGAAGGTCGATCTTGTGCGAGCTTTTTGAAATGGAGGATGTAACGGCTGCCTATGGGGTTTTCACTTTTCTAAGAAGTGGTACGGCCAAATCGTTGCAAGGTATGGGCCATCTCGGGGAGCAGAAGGACTCTTCAGTCTCTTTCATGCAGAACAGATATTACGTGGTGGTGAGCTCGGAGGTCCCTTCTCGATCTGAATCTCCAACTCTTCTAAGGATCGCACAGGTGGTCTCTCAGGCACTTCCCAAAGCCTTTCAGCTACCGCCCATTGTTGGCCGGCTGCCCCTGGGAAACCTCGTGAAGGGAAGTGAATTTTTCTTTCTGGGTTTTCGAGCGTTGAACCAAAAGCTACCGATAGGAAACAGCGACATCTTTGGGTTAGCTAACGGCACTGAGGCGGTTATGGCAGAGTATCACTTCCCAGGGGATTCAGCCAAACTGATGCTGATTTACTATCCGACTCAGCAATTGGCACGGAAGTATCTGGAGAGTGGGTACCACACCTACATGGCCCAGCACCCCAATCAGTCTTTGTTCTTCAAGCGCGACGGCCCTCAAGTTGCGCTGGTGCTGGACGCCAAGTCAGCCGAGATCGCTACGTCGCTTCTCGATAAAATTTCGTATGTTTCAACGGTGAGCTGGGACCCTAAGGCCCAGCCAATACCCGTGGCTCGGATGATGCTGAATATTTTCATCTATACAGGAGTGATGCTCGGCTTGACTCTGGGAGCAGGGCTGCTATTCGGGTTGATCCGGGTCTTACTGAAGAGGTTTTATCCCAACCGGTTCTTCGATCGCCCGGAAGTCATGGACATCATCCGGCTGAACCTCAAACCTTAATGATGGAGACAAGTTCCTTCACTGCGTCTGCCGACTTTTTGAGAGCGGCATCTTCTTCAGGTGTCAGCCTGATCTGAATAATCTCCTCAACGCCGCTCTTGCCAAGCTTGGCTGGCACGCCGACATAGTATCCATGGATGCCGTACTCTCCCTCCAGGTAAGCCGCGCAAGGTAAGATCTTCTTTTTGTCCTTGAAGATTGCGTCCACCATTTCAACCGTTGAGGCTGACGGCGCGTAGTACGCACTGCCGGTCTTGAGAAGTCCCACAATCTCGGCTCCCCCGTCGCGTGTCCGCTTGACCAAGGCGTCAATTCGCTCCTTCGACAAGAGTTCTGTGATTGGAATGCCTGCAACTGTGGAATAGCGTGGCAGCGGCACCATGGTATCGCCATGCCCACCGAGCACGAACGCGTGGATGTTCTCCACGGAGACATTCAGTTCCAGCGCAATGAAGGTGCGAAAGCGTGCTGAATCCAAAACGCCGGCCATGCCGATCACACGCTGTTTGGGAAATCCAGATACCCTGAAAGCCGTCTGCACCATGGCATCCAGGGGATTACTCACAATGATCAGGATGCTGTTTGGAGAATACTTAACCACCTGCTCAGTGACGCCTTTGACGATCTCGTAATTCTTCATCAGCAGATCGTCCCGGCTCATCCCAGGCCGGCGAGGCAATCCGGCGGTGACAATCACAATGTCCGAATTGGCGGTGTCTTTGTAGTCATTCGTCCCGAGAATCTGGCTGTCGTAACCCTCCACAGGTCCAGACTGGAGCAGATCCAAAGCCTTGCCTTGAGGAACCCCCTCAATGATGTCAATGAGGACTACGTCTGCCAGCTCCTTGTCCACGATTCTCTGGGCGGCCGTGGCTCCGACGTTTCCCGAGCCGACAATGGAGACTTTTTTTCTCATGTCAAGACGACTCCTTTACATATTCTTGATAATAGCGCTGGCAAATTCGCTGGTCTTCAACTTCGTGGCTCCAGTCATCAAGCGCTCCAGGTCATAGGTCACTTTTTTCTGCTGGATGGTCTTGGCAAAAGCCTCTTCAATCAGTTTCGCCACCTCGATCCAACCCATGTGCTGAAACATCATGACGCCGGAAAGAATCACCGAACCCGGATTAATGACATCTTGGTCCGCATACTTGGGCGCGGTACCGTGCGTCGCTTCGAAAACGCCGTACTCATCGCCAATGTTGGCACCTGGAGCAATGCCCAGCCCACCTACCTGGGCAGCACAGGCGTCGGACAGATAGTCGCCGTTAAGGTTGGGCGTGGCGACGACTTCGTATTCGTTGGCACGCGTGAGGATTTGCTGAAACATGGAGTCGGCAATGCGATCATTGATGACTATTTTCCCCGCGGGCGTTTTACCGCCGTGAGCCTTGGAAACTTCATCCTCTGAGATCGTCTGCTCCGGGAATTCTTCCCTGCCAATCTGGTAGCCCCAGTCCCTGAACGCGCCTTCGGTAAACTTCATGATATTCCCTTTGTGCACCAGTGTGACCACCTTGCGCTGATTGTCGATGGCGTGGCGAATGGCTCGTCGCACCAGATTCTTGGTTCCGGTGATGGAAATGGGCTTGATTCCCACGCCGGAGTCCGGCGCGACCTTCTTGCCCATCTCCTTGGCCAGAAAATCGATAATCTTTTTGGCCTCCGCAGTTCCCTGCTGCCACTCGATGCCGGCGTAGACATCCTCGGTGTTCTCGCGAAAGATGACGACATTCATCTTTTCCGGACTTTTTACGGGTGACGGCACCCCGGAGTAATATTTCACCGGGCGAACGCAAGCGTAGAGATTCAGGACCTGCCGCAACGTGACGTTCAAGCTGCGAATACCGCCGCCGACTGGAGTGGTCAAAGGACCTTTGATGGCCACTCGAAACGCTTTGATGGCAGCCAGAGTGTCATCAGGCAGCCACTCTCCAAATTTCTTGTAAGCCTTTTCGCCAGCAAAGATTTCATACCACCGGATGACCCTTTTGCTGCCATAGGATTTCTGGACGGCGTCGTCGAACACGCGAACCGAGCCTTTCCAAATGTCCCTCCCACAACCGTCTCCTTCGATGAAAGGAATGATGGGATTGTCCGGAACGCTCAGCTTGCCGCTAACCAGGGTGATCTTAGATCCGTCCTTGGGGATCTCTACTCCGTTGTAGGACATGATTCGTCTTCCTTGCCAAAAGAATTACGGCGCAAAGTGTCGTGCAATAAAAGACCCTGCACTCCAGCAGGAGGGCAGGGTCGCGATCGTTCCAGTTGACGTTTCGATTAGGGGCTCACTCAATTTCAAAACGGCTGCGGTTGTATCACGTTTGTCAATGGGGTGTCAAGTTGGAGCCCGTAGCGCGCTCTAACGAGATGCTACCCGCAGTCCAATACTTGCAGAGCGATCATTAGATGAACGTCTTGGGGTTGCTTTAGCCATACCTCCAGTCTGGTCCGCCTAGCTCTGCGCGAAGCCATCGTAGCGACGAATGAGAGCTGGATGGAAGCATTATATTATTCAATGTTATGCAATGCGCCCATCCCCAGCCGGAAACAGGAGCGACGCAGCGCAAGACGCCTGACGCAGGTATGGAGGGTTTCAGGAAGAGACCCTATTCCCTGCAAGGTCCCGTCCTTGGCCGTGATTTTGTTCTCAAGAATGAATGTGAAAACCTCTCACAACACTGCTATTGACGACAACTCGACAGAAAGGTTAGATTCAGGCCTTGCGTGAGAACGCTGTACGGAAATGGCATCTGAATCTTCTTCAGTCGAAATATTGCGCGCAAGCCTGGGCAGCAAGTGGCCCGCCATCAATAAGTCTGTTCAGACGTCGATTCAGAAGAAACGAGAGCTTCTAGATCTGTTTTCGCAGGGGCAGACTCCAGACTCCGAGGATAGAAGTGTTGTAGCTTTTGGCTCGGTAGGAAGGGACGAGTGGACTTCAGGCAGTGATCTGGACTGGACGTTGCTCGTTGATGGAACTGCTGATCCCGCTCACCTTATGATTGCCCAAGAAATAGAATCTAAATTACAGCTTGCGAAGTTTAGGGAACCCAGCCGCAACGGTGTTTTTGGCAGCATGGCCTTTAGTCACGACATCATTCACAAGATCGGAGGAGAGAATGACACGAACCGGAACACGACACAAAGAATTCTGCTTTTATTGGAATCAACGGTGGTCGCTGAGCGACCGGACGCCTACAACCGGGTGATCAGGGGAGTATTCAATCGATATCTGGAGGAAGATACGAGTTTTCCGGACCAAGGTGGCAAGCAGTACAGAGTGCCGCGCTTTCTTTTGAATGACATTGTCAGGTTCTGGCGAACAATGGCCGTTGATTTTGCCAGCAAACAGCGGGAACGGGGAGGAAAGGGCTGGGGACTGCGGAATGCCAAATTGCGCATGTCTCGAAAGCTAATTTTTGTTTCTGGTTTGCTGATGTGTTTCAGTTGTTCACTTAGTTTCCCCCATGAGGACACTCAACGGATCCCCGACACAGCAGTCCATCCCTTGGTGGATCATCTCGTGTCATTTGCAAAGCAGACCCCGCTGGAGATCCTTGCCGAGGCTCTTTTGTCGTATGAGGAGATGAGTGAAACAGCTCTAAAAATCTTTAATGCCTATGATCAATTCTTAGCCATGCTGGATGAGAAAGATTCACGGGAAGAATTGGATGCCCTGACCGCTCAGAACGCGGCAGCGAGCGACACCTTTCAGAAAATGCGTGCGATCAGCCACGAATTTCAGGATGGACTGACACGGCTATTCTTCGAAAATGCAAAGCTCGCACCTTTGACACGAAAATATGGTGTATTCTAATGATAATGAGAACATTTGGCTTTTCGACAGGCGCATTGGCTAAGGGCAATTTCCGCAAAGCCCTTGAAGTATTGTCGGACAAGAGAACCAAAGTTGTGGAGTTATCAGCCCTTCGCCAAGAAGAGTTGCCTATTCTCTTGAACGCTTTGACGGATTTGGACCTTTCGGAGTTTTCATATGTGTCCGTACACGCACCGAGTTCCATTCGTCCTGGGACTGAACCAGAGGTTGCTACTCAACTACAGGCAGTCTTGAGTCGGGGGTGGCCGATTGTTGTTCATCCGGATATCATCTTTAACTCTCATGTGTGGCGGGGCCTTGGCTCACAGCTCTGCATTGAAAATATGGACGCCCGAAAATCGACTGGCCGGACAGCGGACGAACTGACGCAGATCTTCTCGGCATTCCCTGACGCATCCTTCTGCTGTGATCTGGGTCATGCACGACAGGTCGATCCCACAATGGTTGAGGCTACAAGAATCCTTCGGAAGTTCGGAGAGCGCCTCAAGCAGCTTCATGTCAGTGAGGTCAATGCGAGAAGCACTCACGACCGGTTGAGTCTGGCTTCAGTAACTGCATTTTCGAAGGTTTTTCATCTAATTCCAGACGATATCCCTATTGTGCTGGAAACACCGGTGTCATCCGGTGAGATCGAAAGAGAAATCTCGCACGCTCGTGAAGCTTTACCCTCGCAGCACCAAAAGTTGCTGCTAAGGGCGGTCTGACACTCTGGCAGGCACGATGGAACCGCTCTGGGTTTGTTGTGGACTTCTCTCATTCTGAGCCATCTATCCGGACGTTCAAGACTCCACGCAGCAACATCTCCGCATTCCCCACTTTGGCGCAAAAAACGCGTCAATCGTGGCTACCCGGTCGGTCTCCCAAGAACAGGGTCACCAGATGCGCCTTGACAGTCTTCGAACTCCCCTTTATCTTAATCGCCAAACGTTGGGAGCGGAGGCGGTCTCGAAGAGAGCAACTCTGATGCGCGCGCAAATTCGCAGATAGCGCCAGCCAGCCCACACGTCAATCTCTCCAAAACATGAGTGCTCTCGGGCCCTGCCCATGCCTTCGAATCTCCAACACGACCTGCAAGAACTCTACCAGCGCTGGTCAGGGCAGTCAGTTCAGAAGATCTTATCTTTCCCTGCGCACGGCTCCAGCCGCCAGTACTACCGCATCCTCGGCGGCCAAGGGAAGGCGATTGGCGCCTTCAATCGGGACCGCAGAGAGAACATTGCCTTCCTGACTTTGTCCACGCATTTCAAGCAGCATGGCCTCCCGGTACCGGAGATCTACATTTCCGATTTGGATCGCCACATTTACCTGGAGCAAGACCTAGGCGATGAAACTCTTTTCTCACTGGTTACGGCCATTCGGGAGACCGGGGGATTTTCAGGCCGCCTGACTCATCTGTATAAGAGGGTGCTGGAAATCCTCCCACATTTTCAGATCACCGCCGGCCGCGATTTGGACTATTCGATTTGCTACCCCAGAGAAAGGTTTGACGAACAATCCATCCGCTGGGATTTGAACTATTTCAAATACTACTTTCTGAAACTGGCTCAGGTTCGTTTCGATGAGCAAGCCCTTGAAAATGATTTCAGTTGGTTTGTGGAATTTCTGCTGGAGGCCGACCGCGAGTATTTCCTGTATCGGGATTTTCAATCCCGCAATATCATGCTGTTCGAAGACCGGCCTTACTTCATCGATTACCAGGGAGGACGGCAAGGAGCGCTCCAATACGACGTGGCTTCTCTGCTGCTGGACGCCAAGGCCGGCATGCCTTGGCCGACCCGCGATGAGCTGCTGGAATACTACATGGACGCAGCCAGTAAACTGATACCGCTGCAACGTGAGGCCTTCGTTCGCCACTATTATGGATATGCATTGATCCGGGCCATGCAGGCTTTTGGGGCTTACGGCTTACGGGGACTCTACGAAGGCAAATCGCACTTCCTGCGTAGCATCCCTTACGCCCTGGATAATCTCGAGGGTCTGGTGTTGCGGGCGCCCTGGCTGGCCGAGCTGCCCATGCTGGCGGATGCCCTCCGGCAACTGGTCGAGTCAGTTCCACTGCGAACGCTGGGCCGGGAGGCTGGACCGGAATTGACTGTCCACATCCAGAGCTTCTCCTACAAAGGAGGCATCCCGCGCGACAGGATAGGCCATGGCGGCGGCTTTGTGTTTGATTGCATAGTTTTGCCCAATCCCGGGCGCTTTCCCGAATATGCGGACCGGACAGGACGGGATGCGGATGTGATTCACTTTCTGGAAAAG
>Ga0075423_10003782_pt1 | contig 13975 bp, 12 predicted proteins | sample SoiMethybrSBSTD2_FD_80114 | JGI IMG/M metagenome (GOLD analysis project Ga0075423, IMG submission 80114) | Bulk soil microbial communities from a Populus tree surrounding site in Tennessee, USA - Soil MetaG P. TD hybrid SBSTD2 | ecosystem: Environmental > Terrestrial > Soil > Tree plantation...
CCGAGCCGCGCGCCGAACTGGTTCAACTTGACGTCGTTCTTCCCCTGGTGGTTGAACTGGTTGAAGATGTAATTCGAATTGAACTTCGGGTTGCGGTAGTACTCGTAGGCGCTGCCCGTGAAACGGTTGCCGCCCGACCGCGTCTGGAACGCCATCGTCACGGCGCCCGCGCCGCCGCCGACCTGCGCGCCGGCCGAGGACAACGTCACCGCCACGGCTTCGACCGCATCCTGCCGCGGCGTCACCGATGCGAAGAAGCTGTCGGTGTTGCGAAGGAAGTTGTCGTTGTTGCTCACGCCGTCGAGCGTGATGCTCAAGAAGCTCTCGGGCAGGCCGTTGATCGTCGAGTCGCGGTTGGTCCCGGTCGTGTTGATGCCGGGGAGGAACGCGACGGCGTTCAGCGCGTTGCGCGTCGGCGTCGGCATGCGGAGCAGCTGATCGGAGTTGAGCGTCGCCGCGACGGTGCCGTTCTGCGTGTTGATCAGTTCGGAGCTGCTCGTGACCCACACTGTCTCTTCGAGCGTGCCGATCTCGAGGGTCAGCGGAATCGAGACCGGTTGCCCTGGGGCGACGCGAATGCTCTTTGCCGTCGCCGTCTTGAAGCCGGAGAGCGTCGCCGACACCGTGTACGATCCGGCGCCAAGCGCGGTGGCCTGATACCGCCCCTCCGCATCGGTCGTGACGTCTTGCGCGGCGCCCGAGGTGTCGTTCTTGATCGTAACGGACACGCCCGGAAGAACGGCTCCATCCGCGTCTTTGACCACTCCCGAGATCGACGCGGTGGATTGAGCAGTGGCCCCGATCGGGGCGGCGATGGTGAACAGGGCGACGATCAGCGCGATCTTCTCGCGCCAGCGCGAACGCAACATACTCTCCCTCCCTTGGGCACCCGGGCGGGTGCCCCCTCCCAGAAAGGCGTTTTGCACGACTTGCAAGGACTAACGGCGCATTGGGTTCGCAGTCTAAGCGGCGTGACGAGTGACGGTCAACGGCCAAATTGGGACGAAATGCCTCACGTTGGTCGTCGTCAGCCGACTTTCTGTTACGAGAGCGTCTTGTTTTTCTGTGTTTTGCTGTTTATTCGAGGTCCCGCCACCAACGTCGTGTCGGCTCCGAGCCGTTACGGCTCGCAGATAATGACCACCCCAGTGACTATGGCCGCGAACATCAAGGACGCGCTCACGATGCCGATCGAGTTTCGCGCCGCCACGCGCGACGACGTTCCGGAGATCGTTCGGATGCTGGCCGACGACCAGCTGGGAGCGACGCGCGAGGACTACCGCGCGCCGCTTCCAGACGACTACTATGCGGCGTTCGACGCCATTGAGCGCGATCCAAACAACGAGCTGATCGTCTGCCTTGTCGACGGCAAGGTCGCCGGCGTGCTCCAACTGACGTTCATTCCGTACATCAGCCATCGCGGGAGCTGGCGGGCACTCGTGGAAGGCGTTCGCGTCGATGCGTCGCTGCGCTCGCAAGGCATCGGCCGCCAGCTCGTCACCTGGGCAATCGATCGCGCGCGTCAGCGAGGCTGCGGCATGATTCAGCTCACCTCCAACAAAAGCCGCACCGACGCGATTCGGTTCTACGAGTCGCTGGGATTCGTGGCCTCCCACCAGGGCTTGAAGCTTGATCTCCAACGACGAGAGTAGAAGCGATCTCACGGATCTGTAGCTCACTGAGAGGTGCGAGTGAGCCATGCGAACGAGCCACGCGATCGGAGCGCGCCGGCGGAGCGGCGCGCGAGAGCGCGTGTCGGGGAGTCCGAGGGGCGAAGCCCCTCGGTTAAGATTAGAATGGCGCGATGGATGGGCTCCGGATCGATCGGCGGACGGCACTCCAGCTGATAGCAAGTACCGGTGCGTCGATGCTCATGCGAACGCACATGATCGCCAGTGCCTCCGTATCCGCCCTGACCGCGCTCGACCATCTGCTGCTGGGAGTTTCCGATCTCGACTACGGCATCAAGTGGGTCGAGGAACGAACCGGCGTGAGGCCGGCCATCGGCGGTAGCCACCCCGGGCGCGGCACGCGCAACGCGCTCATGGCGCTAGGTCCGAAGCAATACTTGGAGGTCATCGCTCCGGATCCGGCGCAGAAGACGTTCATGTTCCAGATCGACGTCCGCACGCTGAAGGAGCCGCGGGTCATCACCTGGGCCGCCGCGACGTCCGACGCCGATGCGGTTGCCGCCGGCGCGAAGGCCGCGGGCGTGGCCGCCATCGGCCCGTCGGACGGCTCGCGCGCCAGGCCCGACGGGAAGATGCTGAAGTGGCGCTCGGTCGGGATCCTCGGCAAACTCGCCGTCGGCGTCGTCGATCCGATTCCGTTCTTCATTCACTGGGCTCCCGACACGATTCACCCGTCGCAGGACTCTCCGCGCGGCTGCGAGCTGAAGGCCTTGCGCATCGCCCATCCGAAACCGTCCGATGTCATGACTCTTTTGAAGGCCGTCGGCATCGACTCCGACGTGACGACCGCAGCCGAGGCGGCAATTCACGCCACGCTGAATACGCCAAAGGGTGTCGTCGAGCTTCGCTGACATGCCGAAGAAAAAGACCGTCCGACGACGGAAGAAGATCACTGCCAGGTCGATTGGCCTGAGCGCCCCGGAAACCGCGGACCTCGACGATCCAAAGGTCCGCGCGCTGACCAGTCGAATCGCCGAAGACGGCGGCGCGGCGCTCGCCGCGTTCCGCGAGCCGTTCGGTGCGACGCCGGTCGTCCTCGCCGCGCTGCCCATCGACCGCGTCGAGCCGACGCCATACCAGCGAGATCCTTCCGAGCCGCACGTCAAGCGGCTGATGAACGTCGTCGAGACGCTAGGCCGTTTCCTCGACCCGATCATCACCGTCAGGCGTGACGACGGCTATTGGACGCCGAACGGCAACCATCGCCTGCAGGCGATGCGGAAGCTGGGCGCGAAGTCGATCGTCGCGCTCGTCGTCCCGGATCCAGACGTCGCGTTCAAGATTCTCGCGTTGAATACCGAGAAGGCCCACAACCTGAAAGAGAAGTCGCTCGAGACCATCCGGATGCTGCGTGCGCTGGCTGAGGAGCGCGCCTCGAGCTCCGAGCGCGACTTCGCCTTCGAGTTCGATCAGGCGCCCTTTTTGACGCTCGGCGCGGCCTACGAGCAGCGGCCGCGTTTGAGCGGCAGCGCCTACAACTCGGTGCTGCGGCGCATCGACGATTTCCTCGACGAGCGGCTGCCCGCCGCCTTGAAGGAACGAGTCCGCCGTGCCGGACTCCTGCTCGCCATCGACGATCTGGTCGGCGCCATCGTCGACAAATTGAAGAAGCGCGGCTTCACCAGCCCCTACCTCCGGCCGTTCGTGGTCGCCAGGATCAACCCAATCAGGTTCTCGACGTCGACCGAGTTCGACTTCGACGACGTGCTCGGCCGGATGCAAAAGAGCGCGGCGAAGTTCAACATCGAGAAGGTGCGGCAGGAGGATGTAGTTCGCGCCGGCGGCGGCCCTGCTGAAGAGGCTGATTGATCACTTTTGCACCGCGGTTTCGATTGTCGTCTGCCGGTTTCGATTGTCGTGGCCGCATTTCGACGAACGAAACTGCGAGGCGCCCGGTAAGCCGAATTCCCTAGCGATTTTCAGGCGTATTTTTTGCACTTTGGGCGGGCGCCTGAATGCTGCGGAAGCTCTCGGCTCGTGGCCTCGCCCTCGCGATACTCGTCGGCTCCTCGATCCCGGCGGCGGCATCGCCGACCATGATCCGGCTCGGGTACCCCTCATGCGCCGCCTGCCACGTATCGCCGCAGGGCGCCGGACTGCTGACTGACTACGGCAAAGGTATCGATCTCGCGCAGAGCATCTTCGTGCGCGAGTACAACCCGGATCCTCAGGCGCCGCCTCGCCGCTTCCGACAGGACGTCCGCGCCCTCCTCGGTTATCAGTACACCAGCGGATTGCTGCCGGCACATGACGGAACCGCCTCGACCGATGCGCAGGTGTGGCATCGCGCCGCGGCCTGGTTGACGCCGCAGCAGCGTCTCAGCTCGATCATCCTGGTCGACGGATGGCCGGACGACTCGACAAAGGTGTCGGCCGATCCGAAATTGGTGGTGACCAAGGCCGTGTGGGAATACCGACCGAAGGACGGCCTCGAGCTGGTTGTCGGACGCGATTCGCTTCCGAGCGGTCTCGAAAACGCCGACCATCAACGGGAGCTCCGACGCTTGATCGCCCGCGGCGCGCGAAGCTATCCGACGCAGGCAAAGTTGTTCTGGTGGACGGATCGTGTGCAGGTCACGCCGTACGTGTTCGGCCCAGGCGGAGACGAAGCGAAGGTGGACCGGCAGTACGGCGCTGGCGCGCTGGCCGGCCTCGTGACGTTGCAGCAGCATGCCGTCATTGGTCTGTCTGCGAGAGCCGCGCGCAGCGAGGTGACCAACGACCGGCGCGTCGGCATGTATGCGCGGCTCGGGTTCGGCAAGTGGGGCATCCTGACCGAGCACGACCGCATCGATCGATCGCCGCGTGGGGTAGACGGCGCCGCGCCGCACGGCTACGCCGGATTGACGCAGATCTTCGTCGCCACACCCGAGTGGCTGGTCCTCTCGCTCGGAGCTGAGTACGTATCGCTCGATGGGACCGGAACGTATACTTATCGCCTCCTGCCCTCTGCTCAGATCCGCGTCTCGGACAAGCTGACGTTCGTCGTCGGGCAGAAAGATCGGTATACCGATCCGGATCGCGCGCACGGCCGCTCGTTCACTGTCCAACTATTTGTGAAGACCTCATGATTGCGCGTCGTCCGCTTCGCCGTACGGTCGCGGTCGTTGTTGCGACGATGAGCCTTTGCGCGGTGCAGGCTTCGAGCTCGCACCGGATCGAAAAGGCAACGGTGACGGTCTTGTGTCCGCTGACGGTCGGCGGAAGCTTCGAGGCGAAGACGACCGCGCTGACGGGCGATCTGACGGTGCAGGCTGGCAGCCCGGACGGCGTGAGGGGAACGTTCGTCGCCGATTTGCGCCAGCTCGAGACAGGAATCTCGCTTCGCGATCGTCACCTTCGTCAGAACTATCTCGAGGTCGACAAGGGGCCGGCGTTCGCGGTGGCAGCGCTCGAGAAGATCCGGATAGACAATTGGAATGGCGCCGGCCGATTTCGCGGGCTGTTGACGCTGCATGGCCAACAGCGCGAGATCAGCGGCACTGCGACCGTGACCCCGGATCGCCGCGGGTTTCTCGTCGAAGCCGTGTTCCCGCTGAAGATTTCCGATTTCCAAATCCCGCCGCCGACCTACCTTGGCGTCGGCGTGAAGGACACCATTGAAGTCAAGGTGAAGATGCTGGCCAGTGCACTATGATTTCAGGCCATGCGCACGCGTTGGCCTGGCCTTCTCCTTTTTATCGGCCTCTCACTCGTTCCGGTCCTGCGGGCACAGCAGGCGACGCTGCCTGACGCGGCCCGAAAGGCGGCGGAGCGAATCACCGCGGCACAACTCGCCAAGGATCTCGAGTACCTGTCATCCGACGAGCTGAAAGGGCGCAACACGCCCTCGCCCGGATTCGATCGCGCCGCCGGGTTCATCGTCGGACGGCTCGGGAAAGCCGGACTGCAGCCGGCCGGTGACAACGGCGACTTCCTCCAGCACTACGTGATGCGTGAGGTGACCGTCGACACGGCCGCGGCCGCGATCGAGATCGGCGGCCGGCGATTCCGCTTCGGCGACGACTTCGTGATGCGCGCGTTCGCAGGCGCTGTCAACGGGACCTTCCCGGTCGTCTATGTCGGGCACGGCTGGACGATCCCAGGTAAGAACATCGATCCGTTTGCCGGAGTGGACGTCAAGGGCAAGGTCGTCGTCGCGCACGGGCCGCGCGCGCTGCCCAAAGGCGTCGAGATTCAGACGATCGGCCGCTCCAACGTCGGCGCCGCGACGGTATTCAGCGAAGCGCACCGCCGCGGAGCGATAGCGGTCGTGATGATCCCGCAAGCGAACGTGCTCGCAAGCTGGGCATCAGCACGCGAGCTGAACACCGTGCAGCGCGAGCTGCAGCCGGTCGTTCCCTCCGCGTACGCGGCCGTGCCGATCACCTCGGTGATGATCGCCACCGCCGTCACGGATGCGCTGATGGCAGGAGAACGCGTCGACGGCGCGGCGCTGCTCAAGCGGGCCGATGCGCAGGACTATCCCGAGTCGTTCCAGCTTGCGAAGTCGATCACGTTGACGATCCCGGCCACGACGTCGACGGATCAACAGCCTTACAATGTCGTGGCGCTCCTCAAGGGCAGCGACCCAGTGCTCGCGAACGAGTACATCGTCGTCGAATCGCACCTCGACGGCGCGGTCGGCACGCGAGCCGTCAACGGCGACGACATCTACAACGCGGCGGACGACAACGCGTCTGGGAGCGCCGGCAATCTCTCCGTTGCCGAAGCGCTGGCGGGCGGGCCGCGTCCGAAGCGATCGATCGTCTTTCTCTGGGACAGCGGCGAAGAGCGAGGCCTTTGGGGTACGCGCTTCTTCGTTTCGCGGCCGCCGGTTCCGCTCGATCGGATCGTCGCCGAGATCAACGTCGACATGATTGGCGCGAACAGAGCACCAGGATCGCCCGACGCCAACGAGGCCGGCACGACTGGTCCACACGAGGTCTACGTCATCGGCCCACGCGTGTTGAGCCCGCGCGCGGACGCACTGCTCGAGGCGGTGAATGCGGACTATTTGAAGCTGCGGTTGAACCGCGATCACGATCGAAGCGACACCGAGTTCTTCTATCCGCGCAGCGACGCCGGGCCTTTCCTCGAGCGGAGGATCCTGACCATCGGCTTCACGACCGGCATCCACGCCCGATACCATCTGCCCTCCGACGAGGCACGCTTTCTCGATTCGGGGAAGATGGAGGCGATCGCTCGAACGATCTATGCGCTCACCTGGACGTTGGCGAATACGAGCGAGCGGCCGCGTATCGAGAATCCTCTCCCTGCCGTGGTGCCGGACTATCGGCAGCAGTAAGTCGCGATGACTGCCAGGGTTTTGCTTGCAGTCATCGTCGCCGCGGTGACAATCGTCGGCGCTCCGGGTGCACAGACGCCAGGGTATGACCTGTTGCTTCGCAACGGTGTCATCGTCGACGGCAGCGGCAGCCCGTGGTTCCGAGGCGCAGTTGCGATTCGAGGCGGCGCGATCGTGAGAGTCGCACCGTCCATCTCGGATCCTGCCACGCGCGTCATCGACGTCGGCGGGCTCGTGATCGCGCCAGGCTTCATCGACATCCACACGCACGCGCGGCGCGGCATCTTCGAGGTGCCGACCGCGGACAACTACACCCGCCAGGGTGTGACCACCTTGATGGAAGGGCCGGACGGCAGCTCGCCCGTGCCTCTGGCTCCGTTTCTGGCGAAGCTGGAGTCGCTGCGCAAGTCGGTCAACATCGGATCGTTCATCGGCCAAGGATCGATTCGGTCCGAGGTCATCGGATCGGAGAACCGCCAGGCGACACCCGCCGAGATCGACAAGATGCGGGCGCTCGTCGAGCAGGGGATGGCCGACGGTGCGTTCGGCCTGAGCTCAGGCCTCTTCTACGTACCCGGCGCGTTCACCCCGACCAGCGAAGTCGTCGAACTGGCGAAGGTCGCTGGCCGGCTCGGAGGGATCTACATCTCCCACATGCGTAACGAGGCCGCCGGCATCGTCGACAGCGTCAAGGAAACGATCGCGATCGGCGAGCAGGGTGGATTGCCGACGCAAGTCACGCATCACAAGATCATCGGCCGGCCCTACTGGGGTAGAAGCGTCGAGACGCTGAAGCTGATCGACGCTGCGCGCGCGAGAGGTGTGGACGCAACGCTGGACCAATACCCGTATACGGCCTCGAGCACGTCGATCGGGTCGGCGCTCCTCCCGGCATCCGCTTTGGAAGGCGGACGGCCGCGGCTGCTCGGCCGCCTCAAAGACCCGGCGTTGCGCGCCGCCATCACGCGCGAAGCGGTGCGTGCGATTCAGGAAGAACGCGGTGGCGGCGATCCCAAGAACGTCGTGATTGCGAGCTGTTCGTTCGACGCATCGCTGGCAGGAAAGAGTCTGGCCGATATCGCACGTCTGCGTGGTCTTACCCCAACTGTCGAAGGGGCCGCGGACGCCGCGATCTGGCTGGTCGAGCAGGGCGATTGCCAGGGCATCTTCCACGCGATCGGCGAGGAGGATCTCGAGCGCATCCTGAAGCATCCGGCGACGATGATCGGATCCGACGGAGAGGTGCCGATCTTCGGCCGCGCGAATCCGCATCCGCGCAGCTATGGAACGTTCGTTCGGGTGCTCGCGGTCTACGTTCGGGAGCGCAAGACGCTGACGCTGGAGGAAGCCGTACGGAAGATGTCCGCGTTTCCCGCGCAGCGGCTCGGCCTCGGCGACCGCGGGCTTCTCCGGCCAGGGATGAAAGCCGATATCGTCATCTTCGATCCGTCGCGCGTCAAGGATGCCGCGACGTTCGAGCAGCCGCATCAGTACGCCGAAGGCGTCTCGCGCGTAATCACGAACGGCGAGATCGTGTTCGAGAACGGCGCGATGACGGCAGCTCGGCCGGGCGCCGTGCTCTACGGTCCTGCGCGCGCGAAGCGCTGAAGCGGCGGACGTACAATGTTCCCATGCGTCGCACGCGGCTGCCCTCCGTCGGGCTCTTGCTCGTGTTCGTCGCGTGCGGCTCGCAATCCAGCCCGTCTGGTCCGTCCGCGTCGACGCCGGTCCGAGTCCTCCTGCTGACAGCGACGACGGGCTATCGTCACGACTCCATCTCGACCGCCACACAAGTCCTCGCGAACCTGGCGTCTTCCACGAAAGAGTTCACGGTCACGGCCACGGAAGACATCTCGACGATTACGGCGTCCTCGCTCGCCAACCAGGACGTGCTGTTCTTTGCGCTGACGAGCGGCGAGCTGGCATTCACCTCCGATCAGAGAGCGGCGATCCTCGCGTTCGTGTCCAGGGGCGGCGGTTTTCTCGGCGCGCACAGCGCCGCTGACACTCTGCATACCTGGCCCGACTACGCCGGACTGATCGGCGCCGAGTTCCGCGATCATCCATGGACGCGCCAGGCGACCGTCATTGTCGAAGACCAGACGCACGAGACAACCACCGGCCTCGGCGATCGGTTTTCGATCGAGGAAGAGTTCTACGCTTTCCGCGACGATCCGCGGTCTCGTGTTCACGTGCTGCTGCGGCTCGACGTCGCGTCGGTCGATGCCGCGGGCGACTACCCGCTGGCGTGGACGCGCTCGTATGGCGGCGGCCGCGTCTACTACAACGCCCTCGGCCATTTCGCATCGACGTGGAACGATCCACGGTTTCAGCGGCAGCTGACCGCGGCTATTCGATGGGCGGCCGGCCGATAACCGCGATAGAGTAGCGGCGTGATGACGCGCCGCTCGTTCCTCTCGACCCTTGCGACTCTGAGCGCGCTTCGGCTCCGCGCCACTGCGGCGCAGCGCAGCCGAACTCGTCTCATCCTGTTGGGCACCGGCGGCGGTCCGCGTCCGCGGGCGGCGACGATGGCAACGGCGCAGGTGATCATTGCCGGGGATCGGTTGTACGTCGTCGACTGCGGCGATGGCGTCGCGCGTCAACTCGTGATTGCCGGCGCCTCGCTGCCGGCGCTGCGCAACGTCTTCATCACGCATCACCACTCCGATCACAACGCCGACTACGGCAATCTGCTGCTCCTGTCGTGGACAGCCGGTCTTCGAGACCGCGTCGACACGTGGGGACCTCCTCCGCTCGAGCGCATCACCAAGCTGTTTCTGGAAATGAGCGCTTACGACATCGACATCCGCGTCGCCGACGAAGGACGGACGCCGCTGGCGCCGTTGATTCACCCGCACGAGCTGACGGCGACCGGTCCGGTCATGCAGGACGACGTCGTGAAGGTCACCTGCGCGCTCGTCGATCATCCGATCGTCAAGCCGGCGTTCGCGTACCGCTTCGATGCCGCGGATCGGAGCATCGTCATCTCCGGTGATACGGCGCGATCGGACAATTTGATCGCGTTGGCCAAGGGCGCCGATGTCCTCGTGCACGAAGCGCTTTTTCCCGAGGCAGTAGACCGCCTGGCCGCGCGTGTCCCGACCGCATCGACGCTCAAGCCGCATCTGATGGCCAGCCACACGACGGTCGAGGACTGCGGGCGGATTGCCACCGCCGCCGGCGTGAAGACGCTCGTGTTGTCGCATTTCGTACCGTCCGACGATCCGCTGCTGACCGAGCAGATGTGGATCGATGCCGCCCGCCGCCACTTCAAGGGCGAAGTGATCTTTGGCCGCGATCTTTTGGAGATTTGAGCCGGGTTCGCGGGTTCGCGGGTTCTCGGGTTCGCTGGTTCTCGGTTCGCCGGTACTCGGGTTCCTGAGTGCTGTAAACCCGTGAACGTGTGAACCGTGAGAACCCGGGAACCGACTAGAATGGGCCACATGCGCGTGATTTACCAAGCGTTCGTTCCCTTAAGCCTGTTGATGATGAGCGCTGTCGGGTCGGCGCAGGATGCCCTCCCGCGCATCGAGCAAGAGACGACGAAAGTTACGCCTGCGGTCACCGAGATCCGCCACCAGGTTCATCAACACCCTGAGCTGTCGAATCGCGAGGAGAAGACGGGGGCGCTCGTCGCCGACTATCTGCGCAAGCTCGGACTCGAGGTACAGACCGGCATCGCCGGCCATGGCGTGGTCGCGCTGCTCAAAGGCGGACGGCCGGGTCCGGTCGTCGCCGTCCGGGCTGACATAGACGGGTTGCCGGTCACTGAGCAGACCGGCCTGCCGTTCGCGTCGACGGTGCGCACGACCTACCTCGGTCAAGATGTCGGCGTGATGCACGCGTGCGGCCACGACATCCACATTGCGGTCCAGCTTGGCGTCGCGACGGTGCTGACCGCGATGCGCGCTGAGCTGCCGGGAACCGTCAAGTTCATTTTCCAACCAGCCGAGGAGGGTGTGCCGGCCGGCGAGACCGGCGGCGCGTCGGAGATGGTCAAACAGGGCGTGCTTCAGAATCCGCGGCCGCAGGCGATCTTCGGACTGCACACCTTCGCCGAAATGGCGGTCGGCGACATCGGCTACTCGGAAGGTCCCGCGATGGCCGCCTCGGACACCTGGGAAGTGAAGATCACGGGACGGCAGTCGCATGGCGCCCGTCCCGAGCTATCGATCGATCCGGTCGTGACGGCCGCGCAGTTCGTGCAGGCGCTGCAAACGATTCGTTCGCGAACGCTCGCCGGAGGCGAACCGGGCGTCGTCACCGTCGGCACCATTCACGGCGGCCAGCGCTACAACATCATCCCGGCCGAAGTCACGCTGAGCGGGACGATTCGAACGTTCGGTCCGGAGACGGGGAAGCTCGTCGAGCAGCGGTTCCGCGCGATCCTGGCCGGCGTCACAGCAGCCAGCGGCGCGACCGGTGAAGTGACGCGCTATCAGCGCGGCGCGCCGGCGACGATCAACGACATCGCATTGACGCAGGCAACTGCTCCCGCGCTCGAGCGTGCGGCCGGCAAGTCCCACGTCAAACGCATTCCGCCGGCGATGGTGTCTGAAGATTTCTCGTTCTTCGCGAACGATGTGCCGGGGTTCTACTACAGGCTCGGGCAAGTGAAGGCGGGCACGACATCCGGCGATCACCACACGCCAACCTACCTGGCCGACGACAGCATGATCCCGGTCGGCATCAAGGTGATGAGCTACGTTCTCGTCGATTATCTCTCGCGGCCGAGCCGGCCAGCGCCGCGCTAGCGATCAGACTGCGGCTCGAGCGTGATCTTGTCGATCTCGATGCAGCCGTCACCGCCGCTCGACTCGACCGTGATCGTGTGCGTACCGGCGGCTACCGTCGACGCTCCGGCAAGGTCGGCGACGAAGATCTCCCATCCAGCGCCATCGTCACCCGTATCCCGCGCTCGAACCGTGCCGATGCGTATGCCGTCTATGTCAACATGCAGCGTTTCGCTCTCGCCGGGGTTGTCGTTCGAGTAGGTAACGTAGACCGCATAGGTCGAGCCGGGCGCTGCTCCGATGAACGTCCAGGAACGGCGCTGTCCGGGCGCGAGATGGATGGTCATCGCGCCCGACGCCTGTGACCGCTGATGCAGATCGCCGTCACCGGTTCCGGCTTCGGCCTCGAGCGTGATCTTTTGCGGCGCCGGCGGCACCGGCGCTGTTGGAGCGATGGGCGACGACGGCTGCGCGCATCCGGCGGCCATCATCGTCAGGAGACATGAGCGTGCTGTGGTGAGCCGCATGGCAGAGGCGCATTCTACTGCGGGTCCCTTCGACTCGGCCTGCGGCCTCGCTCAGGATGGGCGATGAGCGTCAAGACGTATCTGCTCTCGGTTCCCGAGCGCGTCATTCGCGCCGCGCTCGGCCTCGGCGCCGGAATCACCCGTGAGGTCGGAGAGCTGACGCTGCCGGAGGGCGTCCGCCGCAGCCAGTTGTACCAAAACCTCGTCGACACAACGCTCAGATTCCTCATCGAAAACGTCGGCGGTGCCGAAGGGCTCTACAAGCGCGACGGCGCGATGCCCGATGATTTCATGCTGCGGCGAACGGCCGGCAACGTTGTCGAGTTGTTGGGCATCGTCGCCTTCCGGGCGTCGCCGGTCTGGGTACTGGCGGCGCTGGCCGATCTGTCGGGCATGGGCCGTCACTTGATTCCGGAGATCGCGGATGCGCTGAAAGCGCAGGGCCTGCTCGACAAGGACGCGCAGTTCGATAGCGTAGACGGCTTGCTCGACGGGTTGGAGCGTACCTCCGCGCGGCTGGCGTCAACCGTCAACACGCCGCCACTGGACGTCGCAAGCCTCCGCAGGGAGTGGTCGGAGATAAAAGAGGAGGCGAAGCGTTTACCGCCGGCGAGCCTGCCATCGACGGAGACCATCGGTCACGTGTGGACGCAGCTGAAAACCGAGGCAGCGACGCAGAATCGATCGATCTTCGAGACGTCGTCGATGATGGCTGTCTCGGCCGCGCGCGCGCTGCCGGAGAACGTGCGATGGCTCGCCGCTTCAGCGCGGGTCGGCGCCGCGCGAACGGGCCAGGTCTTGGCCGCGGCGCTGCTCGATCACTACACGCAGACGCTCGCGGAGATCCGCGAGGTTGGCTATCTTGCTTACGCGAGGCGCCAGGTGGGTCCGTACGTGCGCGCCGCCATGACGCAGTTCTCGCCGCAGCGCCGGACGCTGACGCAGCGTCTCATCGACAAGCTTGCCGCCCGCCGAAACGGTCCTTGACTTCCAGGCGTAATACACCAGAATTCTAGGGTTTCGTCTGAGAGGAGGACCTGAATGCGCCGGATATCCTTGAGAGTCTGGACGTTGAGTCTGGTGCTCGCCACCGTGGCGCTCGCCTCGGTCGCGGGGCGGACGACTGTGGCCAGTGCGCCCCAGGCGCCAGCAGCCGCAGTGCTCCAGTCGATCGGCCCGTTGACGTTTGGACCAGACGGCGTGCTGTTCGCCGCCGATCGTCAGGCCGCCACGATTTACGCGATCGATCTCGGCGCCAATGCCACCGGCAGCGCGCCGGGCGCAAAGGACGTTGCCGGGCTGGATCAGCAGATCGCCGCGATGCTCGGCACCGATGTGAAAGAGATCCAGATTACGGACCTCGCCGTGCATCCAAAGAGCCGCAACGCCTTCGTCGCGGTGATGCGCGGGACCGGGGCCGACGCGAAGCCGGCGCTCCTGCGTGTCGACGGCGCCGGAAAGCTCGCGCTTGTCTCGTTCGACGGCCTGAAGATGTCGAAGGCGACGCTGCCGAACGCGCCCGCCGCCGGCAGTGGCCAGCGCAATCCGCGGATGGAATCGATCACCGACATGGCGTTCGTCGACGGCAAGCTCGTCGTCGCCGGCCTGTCCAACGAAGAATTCTCCTCGAAGCTGCGCACCATCCCGTATCCATTCAAGGACGTCGAGGGCGGCACCAGCGTCGAGATCTTCCACGGCAACCACGGCCAGCTCGAGACCCGGTCGCCGGTGATC